>Ga0181530_10002201_pt1 | contig 23512 bp, 14 predicted proteins | sample PEATcosm2014_Bin_42_FD_119769 | JGI IMG/M metagenome (GOLD analysis project Ga0181530, IMG submission 119769) | Peatland microbial communities from MTU Mesocosm Facility, Houghton, MI, USA - PEATcosm2014_Bin10_60_metaG | ecosystem: Environmental > Terrestrial > Soil > Wetlands > Peat | place... | reverse complement strand
GGATCCGCCAACATCGTTGGCGACCACACAGTCGATAAGACCGTGCAGTTGCCCAAGCTGCCCGCGGCCATCAAGCGCGTCTTAATCAACTACAACTACGACGTGCTCTGCACGGATAACTAGGGCCCTGCGTGCGAAATTCGCTCAAAATACATGTGAGCGCGAGTTCGGCTGTTCCCGCCAGCAATCCGTGCTAGACTTCTCGGCAGATTACGGTACACCATTCGGAGGTACGGCTATGAGGGAAGGGCCTCGATCGGCGGTTCTCCTTCTGCTGGGCATGGGCTGCGCAGCGCTCGCCGCAGTCGCTCAAGCGCCCGCCCCCCAGCTCCGTGTCACCGTCATCGTGACCAACGCGATCGCGCAGCCGCCGCAGCCGGTGAAAGCGGTGCGGGTATCGCTGAGTTATCTGGAAAGCGCGGTGCTGATCACCGGCGCCCAACAGGTGACCAATACGCAGGGCCAGGCGCTGCTGGTGGTATCCGGGGACGTGGCGCAGCGGGGCAACCTGCGCATGGAAATCACCGGCGCAGGCGATCTCGTCATTTACCAGCCGGCGGACGGACAACTCGCTGCATTGCCCACAACGGTCAAGATCAGCCTGCTGCCCAAAGGCTCGGCGGCATTGCTGGGACCGGCGCAAATCGAAGCCATGCTCCATCGCACGCTCTTACGGGTGAACAGTCTCGAGAAGCGGGTGAGCACGCTGAAGGCGGGAGCAGGGCAGGGGCAGGGGCAACAGGCTGATCTGGGGGCGGCCATTGCCGGATGGGCGCAGGCCAACGGCTTTTTTTCGGGGCAGGTTGATCAGCAGGTGCAGCAGTGGGCCGAAGGAATCCAGAAGCAATCGGAGCAGGCCACGGCAGAGCAGAAGGCGCTGGCGGAACTGGCGCTGAAGCACTACGCCGCTGCCGCACAACTCTTCAATCAGGCCAGCGATGCGGACCGGCAGGAGCTTGGTGCGGAGGACGCGGAAGAGCAGACGTTGCAGGCGCAGGTGAAGGCGCTCGAAGCCGCGCAGCAACGTCTGCTCGACAAGCAGAGAAGCTCATTGCGGCAACTGCTCGACCACAGCGAGCAGGCGGCGGGAGCGGATCAGCTGAACCTTAAGTTCCACCTGGCGACGCAAACGCTGGAGAGCGCCGAGGCCACGGCGGACGCGGAATACAAGAAGCATCCCGTCGACAAAGGATTCCACGAACTCTGGCTGCGTGCCGAATCCGATACGGCGAACGCACATCGCAAGGAGGGCGAGGTCGCGCCGGCGGATCGGAGTCTTCCTCTGCTGGCTCAGGCGGCTGATGAATTCCAATCGCTGGCAAGTGAATATTCTGCTTTAGGCGACCGTCCGGAGATTGCGGCAGCGCAGGATAACCTGGGCGTGGCTCTTGTGCGCGAGGGTGAACGCGCTGGCGGCGACAAGGCGGCGGCCCTGCTCGATCAAGCGGTACAGACCTTTCAGAAGGCGCTTGAGGTGCGCACCAAGGCCGCTCTGCCGCAGGACTGGGCGATGACCGAAATGGACCTGGGCGTTGCGCTCATGCGCGAGGGCGAACGCGCCGGCGGAGACAAGGCAATAGCCCTACTCGATCAGGCGGTACAGGCCTACAGGAATGCGCTGGAGGTTTACACGAAAGCCGATACCTCCCAACAATGGGTCTGGACGCAGAATAACCTCGGCGCAACGCTGGAGACTGAGGGCGAGCGCGCCAGTGGAGACAAGGCCGCTGCGCTGTTCGATCAGGCGGTGCAGGCATATCGCAATGCGCTCGAGGTCTGCACCAAAGCCGATCTGCCCCAGGACTGGGCCAAAGCGCAATATAACCTGGGCAACGCGCTGCTTCGTGAGGGTGAGCACGCCGCGGGCGATAAGGCGCTTGCTCTGCTCGATCAGGCGGTGCAGGCGTATCGCAGTGCGCTCGAAGTCGAAACCAAAACCGATCTGCCCCAGGATTGGGGCAGAACAGAGACTAACCTCGGGTACGCACTGAGGGAAGAAGGAGAACGGGCCAGCGGAGACAAGGCCGCCGCCCTGCTCGACCAGGCGATGCAGGCATATCGCAGCGCGCTCGAGGTCTACACCAAAACCGATCTGCCCCAGGACTGGGCCAGGGCAGAACTGGACCTAATGGTGCTGTACCACGACAGGACCTTTCAGTTTGCTGATTCACTCAACATCGCCAGGGAACTGGCGGATTTCGATCCCAGCGTCGACAACCGCATGAACCTCCTTGAGGCGGAGCTGACAGGAGCAAGTTTCCAGGAGTGCACTCAGTTGGCGGCAAAACTCGATGACCTGGCGCTCGCTCAACAAAAGGGCTATATGCCGGTACGAGATGTGATCGGCTTCGCCTGCCTATGGGGCGCCAGAGAAAATACGGCAGCACTTGCCGCCGATCGGCGGATTCTTGCAAGGGTACAAGCCGACCCATCCTACAGCCAAAGCGGCTGGACCTTCACAGGAACATTGCACTTCCTTTCGGCGTCCCCTGCCTTCGCCAACGGCCGCGCCTCCTGGGTCGCACTGTTTACCGCCGTCCAGAACGGCGACAGCGCCGGCATGACCGCGGCCCTGCATCAGCTTGAGCCAATTTTTTGAGCAGTAAGGGTTTGCATCAGCAGTTCGGCGGGCGTCACGGCACTTTTCTCAGCTACTCCGGCGCGGATTCTGACCGGACCACGCCGTTGCGCGACGCGCTCCGCCAGCCGCTGTCTGTCCGCCGTTAGCTGAGATCTGCTCTTACGCCTTCGCCAGCGCCGGTCTTCCCAGCTTCTCCGCAACCATCTCGTGCGCGTGCGCGAAGAACTCATTCTTCGCGATCTTACCCGCTTCCAAATCGGCGAGAATTGCCTTCTGCGCCTGGTACTCGCGGTTTACGATGCCGGCCTTCGACTGCAGCATGCGCCACGCTTTGCGCCGCTCTACGCAGAACATGACCAGTTGCCGCGAAAGCGCGTAGCAAACCGACTTTCCATCCTGATCGAACGTGATGTACACGCCGAAGTCGGGAATGAAACTGCGGTGCTCGGGCAACAGGTAGTAGCGGTAGACCACATCCTGCTGCGTGATGCGCACCAGCATGTTGTCGAGCGGGATCAGTTTCTCCGCCTGCTCGGGCTTGATCTTTTTGAGGTGATTGCGGAAGCGCGCTTCGGTGGTGCACCAATGCGCCACGGTGTAGCGATAAGTCTCGCCCGTGGCCTTCGACTTGGTCTCGTACCAGTCGAGATCGATCGACGGATTGCCCTTCACATCGAGCGCTTCCTGATAGGTCTCGCCGAGGCGCGGGTTGAAGACGAACTCCGGCACGCCGCGCGAGTCGCGCACGCGCTGTGCCTGGTGCAGAGCCATGTCGTCGGCTACGCCGTGCTCCGGCTGGCAAGTGGTAAAGGCCTGCAGGAACATGGTGCCGCGGTATTCCAGGCCGTCGAGAATCGCGCGGTATAGCTTGGGCGCATTGGCCATCGAAACCTGCGCCACGAACGGCGATCCGTGTCCGGCGAGGAAGGTTTCGGCCACGGTCTTCTTCTCAGTGTTCTTGCCCTGCGTGGCAGCGCCGAATGTGTTCATGTCGCCGCCGCCCAGCATCGGCGTGGAGTCGGAGTTCTGGCCGCCGGTGTTGGAGTAGACCTGCGTGTCGAGCATGAGCACCTTCACGTTGGGCCGGTTCTGCAGCATCACCTTCGACGTGTTCTGATAGCCGATGTCGCCAATGCCTCCGTCGCCGCCCACCACCCAGATCTTGGGCAGCTCCACGATCTCCTGGTCGGTCATCAATGCGTCAGTAAAATGCGTGAAGTGGTAGTACTCTTCCTCACTCAGACACTTGCCTTCGCGCATGAGTACGATGTCGGCCAAACGCTCGGGGATGACCGAGCGGCGCGCGTGATCCACGATGAAGCTCTCGCCCATAAGCCAGCCCACGGTTACGCCGTCCTGGAAGAGCGAGTTCATCCACGGATAAGGATGCGGATTGTTGGGCGCGGTCGAGCCGTAGACCGTGTTGCAACCGGTGTGCGCAGCCATCGCCATCACGCTCATGCCGTTGGCAAGCCTTCCATCGATGGGCTGCAGGTTCTTGTGGTTGAAGGCTTCGGTCAGCAGGACCGCGGCGATGGCTTCGACGAGTTGCGCGTCAGCGATCTCGCCGTGCTCCTTCTCATACTCCGCGATGCGCGACTTGGTATCAGCAGTGTTCTCGCCGCCCAGGCCCATAACGAGGTGGGCGATGGCCCGGCGCAGGCGCGTGTAGTCTTCTTCGTCCGCCGCTTTCAGCGCAGCTAGTCTGGCCGCGCCTTTCTTCTCGAGTTCGCCCGCCTTCGCCACGAAGCGGTCGCTCTTGGCGTGGTAGACCGGGCGCATATACGCCTCGGTGACAGCGGCAATGGAGCGCAGCACGCTCTTTTCGCCGCAGCCCGCGCAGGCGCCGTCACCGGCCACCAGCGCGTCATAGTTAGTCCGCACCATGAGCATGTTGCGCAGGGTCGCGGTCTTCGAGTCCGCGGGATTCGCGCCGTTGTAGAGACCGAGGAACTTCTGCGATGTATCGGGCAGCAGGTCGAGGAAGGCTGTGCCGGTAGTGTGCTCGGCGTTTACCTCTGTAGTTTCCTGCACCATCTTCAGCGCCTGGTGATCGCCGCAAGCTGTAACGCAGGCCGCGCAGCCCTTGCACAGGTCGCTCACAAAAATTGAAAAGATGCCGCCCGATCCCGGCGCCTTGCGCTCCGGCGACGAGAAGATGGCATTCACCTTCTGGTAAGCCATCGGCACCTTATCAACAATGTTGAAGAACTGTGCCTTGGCCTGGGCCGAGAATCCGTCGACGCTCTCGGTGACTTCGCGAATGATCTGTGGCAGCGGCGTTCCCGTCTTGATCTCCGCCAACATGCGCTGGCGCGTGAGCTTCTCGATCTCGGGCAGCTTGTCGAGCATCTTGCGGCGCTCAGCCGGATCGGCCACGTAACGCGTGACCGCGGTGCCAAGAAGCGTGCTGAGGTCCTGAGAGCAGTTGGGCAGCGCCGTATCCGGGCACACCGAAATGCACTCCATGCACTGCGTGCAATTCTCAGGAATGTAGAGCGGCGTCTCGCGGCGCGCGACATACTTGGACGCAGTGTCGCCGGTGGCCGCGGCAATCACGCCCATTGCAGAGAGCGGCGTTGCCGGTTGGTTATAACCGTAGTGCGAGCGGAACTCCGCATCGAATGTGGCGACGCTCGAAACCGGAGTGCGCGGGCCCTGACCTTCAGGCGCGGGATGCGAACGGCAACCCGCGCCTGTGGTGCAGGCCGCTTCAGCGAATTCGGGGATGTCGACTGCCTCGAAAATCGGCAGCAGCGCCTGGCCGCGGAGGCTTGAGTGATCGGCATCGGTAATCGCACCGATCGCAATCTCCTTCACGAGCTCGAAGCCCTGCGTCATCACTTCCATGTTCGACTGCACCACGGCATCGCCGAGCTTGCCGAATTTTTTCACGTACTGCTTGAAGACGACGTCGCGGTACTGTTCCTGCGTAATGCCGAACTCCTGCAACATGGGGCTGACCGCGAAGAAGGCGCCAAGAAACGCATTGCCCTGCATGCGCAGTTGCAAATCGGCGCGGTCCGTGGCCTTGCGCGCGATCTCGAAGCCGGGCAGCGTGAAGACGCGAATCTTCTTTTCGATAATCTGCTTGCGCGCCCAGATGGGTAGGTTCTGCCAGGCGCGCTCGCCGTCTACGTCCGACTCCCACACCAGGCTGCCGCCCTCCTGCATGCCGTCGAGCGGATTGGTATGCGTGAAGGCCTTGGGATCGCAGCAAAGCACGACGGTCACGTGGCGCAAGTCGCAGTTGACGCGAATGCGATCCTTGGCCGCGACCATGAAGTAGCTCGTGGGCGCGCCCTTTTTCTCCGATCCGTACTTGGGATTGGCGCTGACGTGAATCACTTCCTTGGGATTGCCCAGTGCGTCCACTTCGTGATCGCGCTCGTAGAGCAGATCGTTCAGGTCGCCGAGAATCGCGCCGAGATTCTTGCCTGTGGTAATCGCGCCCCATCCGCCGATGGAGTGGAAACGCACGGCCACAGCGCCCTCGGGGAGCAGCGAAGGCATTTCGTCGGCGATGACCGAGTAGGGGTGGTCGATGCCGAGAACCACAAAATTCGCGCCATCTGCAGCGCTCTTGCCATCCTTGCGCTTGCGGCCGGCGGTGGCGTATTCAAATGCACCGATGATGTGCTCGGGGCGGAAGTCGCGCGAGCCGAGACCGTAGCTGCCGCCAATGAACCGCGGCACCTGGACCAGCTCGACTTTCGGCAGGCCTTCGGTTCCCTGCACTGCCTTTGAAAACGCAGTACGGATGTCGCGACCGAGGGGATTGTCGCCGGCCAGCGCCTCGTCGGTGCGCTCCAAGATGATGACGTTCTTCTTGCCCTTGAGGGCGTTCACGAGCGCAGCCTCTGGGAAGGGGCGAATCACGTTGACGTGAATCGATCCCACGCTCGAATTGCGGGTTTCGCGCAGGTAATCAACGGCAGCTTCAATGTTTTCGGCCGCCGAGCCCAATGAGACAAACACTGTCTCCGCATCTTCGGTCTTGTATTCGCTGATGAGCCCGTAGCGCCGTCCGGTGAGCTCGGCGAACTTCTCGTACGCTTCTTCGAGGAAATGCAAAATCGGCTCAGCGAAGTTGTTGCGCCGCGCCACCACGCCCTGCATGTAGTGTTCCTGGTTCTGCACCGGGCCCAGCAGCACGGGATTGGTGAGATCCATCATCTTGGGCACACGGCGGCGCGTGGCTCCGAACAGAACGCGCTGCGCCTCGGTGGGGCAGTCAATAATGTCGTCCGGCGCGCCAAGATACTCGCGGATCAGCTCCGATTCATGCTTGTAAAAGGTGCGCTCCAGGTGCGTGGTCAGGAACCCGTCCATGATGTTCATGCCGGGCGTGAGCGAAAGTTCTGTCACGCTGCGCAGAATCAGCGCCTGGTCGGCAGCCTGCTGCGCGTCTTTACCGAAGAGCATGATCCAGCCGGTGTCGAGGGCTCCATAAATATCGTCGTGGCCACAGTGCACATTCAGCGCGTGCTTGGTCAGCGCGCGTGCGCCTACCTCCAGCACCATGGTCGATGCTTTACCTGGCGCGTGGTAGTACTGCTCCACACCGTAGACCACGCCCTGACCGGAGGTGAAGTTGACCACGCGTTTGCCGCACACGGAGTGCGCAATGGCGCCGCCCTGGGCCGCGTGCTCACCTTCTGTCTCGATCGCAATCGTGTTGCCGCCGAACACGTTCAGCTTGCCTTCAGCATAGGCCTGCTGGAAGAGCTCGCCGCCTTCTGTTGAAGGCGTGATGGGATAAAACACGCCGGCGTCGGCAATGCGGGTTTCGGTATGGTACGAAACCAGTTGATTTCCGTTCGCGGTAACGCGGATGCCAGGATAGCGAGCAGCTTTCATAGGTCCCTCACAATGAGTCGCGATTTCAAGTTGGTCAGACCACGTTGTGTACATCGGAGCGCGGAGGCGAGAACCGACCAGCGTCCCCGTCCGGCTTCCAAGGTGAAAGATGTGCGGTGCGTGTGCGTCTGCCCGCGTGCGTCAGCAGCCGATCAATAGTCAATGGCCCTTATCAAAGAAGTGCAAGCAGAACGGCTGGAATGGCAATCAGGAGACCTCAGGGGAAGGTTACTCCACGCGGATACAGCCCTCCTAAGTATGCGCCTTGTATAGAGACGTTATCCCATAATTTGGTACTTAATCGAGCCCCCTTCCGGAGGCGGGAAGACGCCGGTTTTCGCGGCTTGCCGCCCTTGCGCTACCATAATGACAAGATTGAGGTTCCCAATGTTCGTGGTGGTTTGGCAGTTTGAGATTGCTGAGGATAAAGTGGCCGGTTTTGAGGCCGCTTACGGGCCCGAAGGCGCCTGGGCGCAGCTTTTCCGCACGTCGCCCGACCACAGGGGCACCGAATTGCTCCGGGATGCTTATATTCCAGACAGTTACCTCACCATCGACCGCTGGAGCAGCGAGGAGGCTTTTCGCGCCTTCCGCAAGGACCACGACAGCGAATATGAGGTTCTCGACCGCCAGTGCGACGCCCTGACCAGCCGGGAAACGCGGGTGGGGGCGTATGTCGTTTGACCTCGTCGGCACACCCGAACAGGACCACCCAACCGCGGGCCAATCAGGCTAAGTGACCCAATTTTAACAACTTACAGTTTTCTCCATTTCTTCGCCATTTTCTCCTATTCTTCTGTGTCTCATCCTGCTACAATCCCTTCGAAATCCAAATTAAGCCCCTCGCCGTTTCCTTTGAGGTATGCCCGGGATGCGCTGCAGGGCGAGCATTTTATGAGGAGCCCTCCTAATGGCCATCGTTGACGACCGCGCCAAAGCCGTAGAACTAGCCCTGGCACAGATTGAGAAGCAGTTTGGAAAGGGGTCGATTGTCCGGCTCGGCTCCCGCGAGGCGCTGCTGCCGATTGCCGTCATCTCCACCGGATCCATCAGTTTTGACGCGGCGCTGGGCGTCGGCGGCGTCCCGAGGGGCCGGGTTTCTGAGGTTTTCGGTCCCGAGTCCTCGGGTAAGACGACCATCTGCCTGCAGATCATCGCCGAAGCACAAAAAGCGGGCGGTCTCGCGGCGTTTGTCGACGCGGAACACGCACTCGATCCCGGTTACGCCAAGAAGCTGGGCGTCGATGTCGACAACCTGCTGGTTTCGCAACCCGACTCGGGCGAACAGGCGTTGGAAATCACGGAAGCCCTGGTCCGGTCGGGAGCGATTGACGTGCTGGTCGTCGATTCTGTCGCGGCGCTGGTTCCCAAGGCCGAGCTCGACGGCGAGATGGGTGACTCGCACATGGGCCTGCAGGCGCGGCTTATGTCGCAGGCGCTGCGCAAGCTCACCGGCACGGTTTCCAAGTCGCGTACCGCGCTCATCTTCATCAACCAGATCCGCGAAAAGATCGGCGTGATGTTCGGCAACCCTGAGACCACCACGGGTGGCCGCGCGCTCAAGTTCTACTCCTCGGTGCGCATCGACATCCGGCGCATTGCCGCGGTCAAAGAGGGCGACGTCGTGGTCGGTTCACACACCAAAGTCAAGATCGTGAAGAACAAGGTGGCCGCGCCCTTCCGCGAAGCCGAGTTCGACATTCTCTACGGCGAGGGCATCAGCAAAGAGGGTGACGTGCTCGACCTGGCCGTGACCCACAATATCGTGGAGAAGTCCGGCGCCTGGTACAGCTACGGCGGCGAGCGCATCGGACAAGGGCGCGAAAACACCCGCACCTTCCTCAAGGAGAACAAGGAAGTCTTCGCCAAGATGGACGCCGAGTTGCGCAAGCGACTCGGCATCGGCGTCGCCAAAGCCGACGTGCCCGAAGTTCCAGCCGGCGGCGAAGTCCAAGCCAAGGAAGCCGTCCGCGGCCGCAAGGGATAGCGCCCACTCCCAATCAACTAGAATCTTGTCGCAGGCCCGATTCGAAGGAGGTTGGGAATGAAATCCCTTTCACGCCGAGAAATGCTTAAAGGCAGTCTGCTGGCGCCGGCTATCGCCGCCGCGGCCAGCGGCATGTCGCGCGTTGCAGCCGCAATGCAAGTTGCCGGCGAAAGTGCCGGCCCGCTGCCGTCGGGCGCGGCGCAAAAACCGGCGCAGCCCCATGCGGCGCGCGAGCGCCTGCTGCTCGACTTTGGATGGCGCTTCCACTTCGGCGACGCGTGCGATGCGAATAAGGACTTCGGATTCGGCAGCGGCCGCGGCGGCAACTTTCAAAAGACCGGCGGCTTTCTCGCCGCCAGTTCCCTCGCCTTCGACGACAGCGACTGGAAGCCGGTTGATCTGCCGCACGATTGGGCCATCGAGCTGCCGTTCACAAACGATCCCGCACTTCTCAGCAAGGGTTTTTATCCTCTCGGCCGCAATTACCCTTCCACGAGCATCGGCTGGTACCGGCGTGTCTTCGAAATGCCCGCCTCGGACAAGGGCAGGCGAATTTCTCTCGAGTTCGACGGCGCTTATCGTGAAACCACGGTCGTCCTGAATGGTTTCTACATTGGCCAGCACAGCGGCGGCTACGATCCTTTCCGTTTCGATGTCACCGACTTCGCCAACCCTGGCGGACGCAATGTCTTATTGGTGCGTGTCGATGCAACCGAGAGCGACGGATGGTTTTACGAGGGCGCGGGGATCTATCGTCACGTGTGGCTCGTCAAAACCCATCCCGTGCACGTGAAGCAGTGGGGAACGTTCGTCCGTTCTGAAGTAGAGCCGGGCGCGGCCACACTTTCTATCCGCACGGAAGTGAACAATGACGGCCAGTCCAACGCCAATGCGCGCGTAGTTTCCACTGTTCTCGATCCCAGAAGCAAGACCGTGGGCAAAACGGTGACAGCTTCGGTTGCCATTCCTGCCGGCTCGGAGCAGACCTACGAGCAGAAGATGATTTTCACCCTGCCGAAGCTCTGGTCGCTCGAAGACCGGAACCTGTACTTGCTGGTTTCGGAAGTGCGCGTGGGCGGCGAAGTAGTCGATCGCTACGAAACGATTTTTGGCATTCGCACCATCAGGTTCGACGCGCAGAAAGGGCTTTTTCTCAACGGCAAGCCGGTCAAAGTGAAAGGCACCTGCAACCACCAGGATCACGCTGGCCTGGGCGCGGCGCTGCCCGACGCCGTGCAGTACTACCGTATGCGCAAACTTCAGGAGATGGGCTCGAACGCTCTGCGCACCTCGCACAATCCGCCTACGCCTGCGCTGCTCGATGCCTGCGACGATCTGGGCATTCTGGTGTTTGACGAGACGCGCATGATGTCGTCGAATCCCGAGGGCCTGAGCCAATTCGAAAACCTGATCCGCCGCGACCGCAATCATCCGTGCGTCTTCATGTGGTCGATGGGCAACGAGGAGGGCACAGCCAATACCGAACGCGGCGTGCTGATTCTCAAGGCCATGAAGGAAGTCGCCACGCGGCACGATGGTTCGCGCCCTGTCTCCATCGCGCCTACAGGCGCCATCGGCACCGGCGGTCTCGCGGTGTGCGACGTCATCGGCTACAACTACGCCGATCCCGGCGCAGAGGCCTATCACAAAGCGCATCCCGAGAAGCCCGTCATCGGCACGGAAACCGTGAGCGCCGTGTGCACGCGCGGCATTTACGTGACCGATTACGACAAGGGCTACGTCGGGTCTTACGATCCCTACACCACAACCGGCCGCGCGTCGGCCGAAGGCTGGTGGAGTTTCTGCGACGCGCGCCCCTGGCTGGCCGGCGGTTTTGTGTGGACGGGATTCGACTACCGCGGCGAGCCCTCGCCCAACGGCTGGCCCAACATCAGTTCGCAGTACGGCATTATCGACACCTGCGGATTTCCCAAGGACACTTTCTACTACTACCAGGCGTGGTGGACCGGAAAGCCCGTGCTGCATCTCTTCCCGCACTGGAACTGGCCGGGCATGGAGGGCAAGCAGATCGCGGTCTGGGTGCACTCAAACTTCGAAAACGTCGAACTCTTCCTGAACGACGAGAGCCTGGGCGCGGGGCAGATGAAGAAAGACTCGCACCTTGCCTGGAATGTGCCCTACGTCCCCGGAGTCATCGAGGCGCGCGCATTTAAGGATGGCGAACTGGTGATGACGGCCCGGCGCGAAACCACGGGCGCTCCGGCCGCGCTCGCCATGTACGCGGATCGAGCGGAAATCGCCGCCGATGGCGAAGATGTGGTCATGTTCTCGGTCGAAGTCCGCGATGCGCGGGGCCACGTTGTGCCCATCACCGACAATCTGGTCACATTCAAAGTCATCGGATCGGGAAAACTGATCGGCGTTGGCAACGGCGATCCTACCGATCAGGAATCCGACAAGGGCACGTCGCGCAAGGCGTTCAGTGGCAGGTGTATGGCCATCGTGCAATCCACCAAGTTGGCAGATAGCATCACGGTTGAAGCCACGTCGCCGGGTCTCACTTCTGCGCAGGTAACAATTTGGGCAGGGGCGGTCACGTTGCGTCCGCAGGTGGCCGCATGGGAGCGCGAAGCGCCGAGGGGTGCCGGCATGACTGGCTTGTGGAGGCCCGCGCAGGACGGGGGCACACAGCTCTTCGTGCTGCGCCAGGATGGAAGCACCCTGACAGGAACCGCGGAAGGTATCGGCGGAGGCTGGGCGGGCGGATACGACGCGCCCATTGCGATCACAGACGGTCAGGTGGACGGGGCCATTGTCAGCTTCAAGGCCGGAAACAGCGCGTTTTCAGGCCGCATCAACGGAAACACGATCGAGCTGGAGCGTTCCCCGAACTTCGGCTCGCGTCCGCCGCGGACTGCGGCTCAACCCGAAGCCTCAAGCCTCGCTGTCGGTCCACCGCCCGACGGATCGGATCCATCGCGCAGCCCGTTGTCCCGTCCGCCGGGGCCCGTTGCGATGGTTTTGCGTCGCGTCGAACGGTAGCGCGGGCCGGAGCCCCTCCGCTGCTAGAATCCCTAGTGAGCCCATGCCCCAGAAAGCCCTCTATCCCGGCACCTTCGATCCGCCCACCAACGGCCATGTCGACCTGATCCAGCGCGGAGCCAAGCTCTTTGACCACCTCACCGTGGCCGTTCTCAACAATCCAGGCAAGGATCCGCTGTTCACGGTCGAGGAACGCGTGGAAATGCTGAGAGAGGTCACGGCCGCCATCGGCAATGTCTCCGTGGCTACGTTCGACGGCCTCATGGTCGAATTCGCCCGTCAGCAGGGCGCCTCGGCGGTGCTGCGCGGCATCCGCGCCATCTCCGACTACGAGCACGAGTTCCAGATGGCTCTCATGAATCGCCGCCTCGCCCCCGAGGTCGAGACCGTCTTTCTGCAACCGGCCGGCCGCTACTCCTTTGTCAGCTCAAGGATGGTCAAGGAAGTCTTCAGTTTCGGCGGCGACGTAAGCGGTCTTGTCCCTCCCAACGTGCTGAAGCGGCTGCGCGTGCGCATCAACAACGGCGCGTAAGGCGGGGGCCTGTACAGTCATTTCGGAGACGGCGCACCAGCAAGCCGGACCCTATCCGGAATCGAACGGCACACCGGGAGCAATCTCTACGCTACAACCGTCGAATCATGCTAAGGAGGTCGGATCATGTCCGTGTTCTGCCAAGCGGCCGTATACGTCCTCGTGGCTTTGCCTGCCTTCGCCCAGTCGCAAGCATTTGCAACGATCACCATAAAGCCTGCTCCCTCAACCGACCCGCGTATCGCGCACGTGCAAGTGCTGCCTAACGGCGACTTGATTGCGAGTGCGGTCCCTGTGATTAGGCTATTGAGTTACGCTTACGACGTACCGGTCAACCCTTCGCCGCGTCTTTCCGCTCTTCCCGGCTGGGCGCTTGTAGAGAAGTACGATATCGAAGCGAAAGCGCCCGCCAACGCCATCCCTCCCGGTCTCGAGCACAGCGAGGCACGGAGCCGAATTCAGCAAATGATCCGCGGATTGCTCGCCGATCGTTTCGGACTCGTGATGCGGGTTGAGAATAAAACGATGCCGGTTTATGCTCTCACCGTTGCCAGCGGAGGTCCGAAGCTTCAGAAGTCCACCATCGACGAGAAGGACTGCCCCGTCGACAACGGCCCGGAGGCTTGCCACAACTTTGTTGGCGGCCTGGGCCATCCCCTGAACGCAAAAGCCATCGATATGGACGACCTTGCCCATTACATTTCGAATTGGACGGATTTACCCGTCGTGAACCACACGGGACTCAGCGGGCTGTTCACTTTAAACATGGAAGGCTGGGTCCCCATGCGGCTGCCCCCGCCGCCACCGAACGCCGCGCCGGCCGCGAACCCCTTCGCCAGCCTGCCTACGATCTTCACGGTCCTCGACAAACTGGGTCTCGAATTGAATCGACAAGAGGACGTCTTGCCGGTATACACCGTGGAGCGCATCGAGCGACCGGCCGCCAACTGACGCTGACGCTCGATTACGCACGGGCTCAAAGGCAAAAGACTTTCCGGCACAGATCGACCCGGACAACGCATCGATAGCGTGCCCATGTATCGATTCCGAGTCCCGGAAACCTCACGCCGCCCGTGGGAACTTCTCCACCTTGGGCCGCTTGCGCTGCGATGCATGCCACAGATCGTACTGCTGCTGCAAGTCGAGCCAGAGTTCAGGACGGCTGCCAAAGGCATCGGAAAAACGCAACGCCATCGCGGCAGTGACGGAGGCGCGGCCGTTGAGAATGCGGGAGAGCGTAGAGCGGGCTACTTTCAGCCGGGCAGCGGCCTCGCCAACGGTCGTTCCGCCGATCCACTCGCGAAGCAACTCACCGGGGTGCGGGGGATTGTACATTCTGGTCACGACGCATTGTCCTTTCTAGTGATAGTCGCGATAATCGACGAGGATCGCATCCTCGCCGTCGAAAGTGAAAACCATTCGCCAATTAGCATTCACTTTTGTCGACCAATGGCCGGCGAGATCTCCCTCAAGTGGATGCAGGTCCCAGCCATTAACGGCCATGTCCGAAGCAGACTTGGCGAGGTCGAGAGTAAAGAGCTGGATGGCGAGCTTGCGCGCATGTGCCGGTTGGATACCCGCTTTGCTTCCCGTCAAGAAGAACTTCTCCAGCCCCGCGTGCCTGAACGACCGGATCGTGCTTCAATGTAGCGCGTAGCGCCTCACGCGTCAAGGCAATGTTTTTGAGGGCGTGCGCAGCAGGAGACAATCGGAAGTTCGTTAGAAGAGCATTTTGCGCTCATCCGGAAATCTGCGAAGATAGAACTGTTATGACCGTTACCGCTCCCGCAAAAGTCTTTGCCGATCGCATTGGCCGGATCGAAGTATCCGCGACCATGGCTGTGGCCGCCGAGGCGGCTAAACTGCGCGCTCAGGGCGCCAACCTGGTGGATTTCGGGGCCGGCGAGCCTCACTTCGCCACGCCGCGGCACATCAAGGACGCCGCCATTGCCGCCATTGAGGCCAATTTCACCCGTTACACCGTGGTTCCGGGCATCCCCGACTTGCGCAAAGCCATCGTCGAGCGCCACGCCTGCGACTTCGGCTCGGACTACTCGATCGACGAGGCCATTTTCACGTCCGGCGGCAAGCTGGCGCTGTTCAATACGCTGCAGATTCTTGTCGACCACGGCGACGAGGTCATCCTGCCGGTTCCCTACTGGGTCAGCTTCAAGGACATCATCCAGTACGCGGGCGGCAAAGTGGTCTATCTCGAAACTAGCGAGGCCGAGAGTTTCCGCATCACCGCGGACGCGATCGAGCGCGCCATCACGCCGCGCACCAAGGCCATCATCCTGAACTCGCCGTCGAACCCGGCCGGTTCGGTGGTCTCGGCGCAGGATCTGGAGCGCATTGTCCACCTCGCCCACGAGCACGGGATTTTCCTGCTGCTGGACGAGTGCTACGTGTACCTGAACTATGCCGGAAAGCCCGTCTCGGGCGGTTCGTTCACCTGGGCCAAGGAGCACATTGTCATCCTCGGGTCGCTCTCGAAAACTTACTCGATGACCGGCTGGCGCGCGGGCTTTGCGCTGGCCTCGAAGCAGGTGACCGCCAACCTGAGCAAGCTGCAGTCGCAATCCACCTCGAACGCCACCAGCATCGTGCAAAAGGCGGCTATCGCGGCGCTGACCGGCTCGCAGGAGTGCGTAGCCGAGTTTCGCGCCGAGTTCATCGACTTGCGCGACTACATGCTGGCCAAAATCACGGCCATTCCCGGCGTCACCTGCACCAAGCCGGAAGGGGCGTTCTATGTGTACCCCAACATCGGGGCCTACCTGGGCAAGGGCGGCATCAAGACGGCGACAGAACTGGCCACGCGCCTGCTCCACGAGGCCCACGTAGTCACCGTGCCCGGCGAGGCCTTCGGGACCAGCGAGCACATCCGCATCTCGTACCCAGTAACCAAGCAGAACATCGACGAAGGCACGCGCCGCATGGGCGAGTTCCTGACCAGCCTGAAGTAATCGAAGCCTGAACGGCGAAAGGCGCTCCAGATTGGGGCGCCTTTTTATTCAGCCGCAGATCGTCGCAGACGAGCTTTTGCGATTGCAGCATCTTTTTCGCGGCGCGATCGCGCAAGCGGCAGAAAACCCTCTGGCTTACGAAGCGCCGTTGCCTGCCGCGCCCGTGTGCGCATAGGCGTTCGAAATCCACTCACTCATGGGATGAAGCTGATGGCACGTACCGCACATGGTATTGGGGAACTGCGCTCCACAACGCGGGCAGGCGGCTGCGGTGGCAAAAGTGTCGAAGGTCTGGCCGCAACCGGCGCACTTCCAGAGCTCTCCCAGAGGGGGCTTGGCCCCGCAGCCCGGGCAGGCAAAACCCTCTCGCCGCGGCCGTTTCTCATTGCGCAGCATGGCACGCGCGTTCTGGAATCCGCTCCAGCAGTTCATAAGCATGTAGCCGGAGATCAGCAACAACCAGGCAGAGTGCAGCCGCCACGCGAGGTAAAGAAAACCCGCGACGCCCACAAAGCCCACCGCCGTTGCCACCGCCAGGCTGCGCGCGCGGCCCAGTACAAACCATAAGAGCGAGCGCAGAATCTGCCCTCCGTCGAGCGGATAAATGGGCAGAATGTTGAAGATCAGGAGGCCGATATTGATCCAAAGGACTGTGGCGAGCCAGGTCGCGATATCGGACTGCGGGCCAGGCTGCCCATGCAACTCTGCCAGCAAGTAGCGCCCTCCTAACGCGCCCAGAGGAAGCAACAGCGCCACATTCACTAACGGCCCAGCGGCAAGACTCCAAAGAGTGGCGCCGGGCCTGGAGGGTGGGTTCACGTAGGCCATGCCGCCCAACGGCCACAGCATAATCCGGTCGGCAGTGCCGCCGACCTGGCGGCAGGCCAGAGCGTGCCCAAACTCGTGCAGAAGCACGATGCCAAATAAAGCCAGGTACTCCAGCACGTTCCAAAACCACGAGGAGTAACGGCCGCTTCGGCTCGCGATTTCGATCGCAGCCACGATGAACCACGACCAATGCAGGGACAAATCGATACCGGCAACACGAGTTAGATGGATGGAGCCCTGGCGCGTAAAGGACATTGCCGATAGCTTATCGCACTGGCCCGAGCGCGAAGCTGAAGGGCCGATCCATTCCGGCATCTGGTTCCAACCCTATCCTTTGCCTCACCAGGCTCTTGCCGCCGGAGTTGTTCGTTTCCCGGCGGCGCTGATTTGTCGGAAAATAATTCGCCCCGCCCTGTGCAAACGTTATCTTCGTCGGGTAGGATGTTTCTTCAATGTTGAACGCTATCGATTTCCGTCCCGTGATATTGGCCGGGGGCAGCGGCACCCGTTTCTGGCCCCGTTCCCGGCGCGCCCGCGCCAAGCAGGTTCTCGCTCTCGACGGCGAGCGCTCCATGATTCAGCAAACCGTGGAGCGCCTGAAGCCGCTTACGACGCTCGAAAAAACCTGGATTATCACCAACGAGTTTCTGGCCCAGGAGATTGCCGACCAATTGCCCGGCCTGCCCGCGGCGCAGATCGTGCAGGAGCCGGTGGCCCGCAACACCGCGCCTGCATGCGGCCTCGCCGCCTTCCTCATCGAGCGCGACAACCCGGACGCCGTGCTCGGCGTTTTTCCGTCGGACCATGTCATCAGCGACGAGCCGCGTTTCCTCAAGGCCCTGCAAAAAGGCATTGCCGTGGCCGCGGCCGGCGAAAACATCGTGGTGCTCGGCATCGAACCTTCGCGCGCTGAAACCGGCTACGGCTACATCGAAACCGGCGACCTCACCAGGGACGACTCCGCCCTGCACGTGCGCCGTTTCATCGAAAAGCCCAATCAGAACCGCGCCGAGGAGTTTGTCGCCGCCGGCAACTACTACTGGAACTCCGGAATCTTCCTGTGGTCGGCCCGCACCCTAGCCAACGCCGTCCGCGAGCACCTGCCTGAAACCGCTCCGCTGCTCGAGTCCATCGCCGCCGCCTGGGGCACGCCGCAGTTCGACGAAATCTTTCGCAACACCTATCTCAAGTGCGAAAACATCTCCGTCGACTACGCGGTACTCGAGCCGAGGTCAGCCAAGGGCGAGCACCTGTCGAATCTTTTTTGTATTCCCGCCGAATTCAGCTGGAACGATCTCGGCTCGTGGGCCTCCCTCTACGAGTACCAGTTGGAGACGCGCATGCGCGGCGACGCCGAAGGCAATGTAACCGACACCGGAGGTCACATGGCCATCGAGGCCAACGACAACTACATCTTCAGCCCCAGAAAATTTGTGGCCCTGGTGGGCGTGAAGAACCTGGTCGTCGTCGACACCGAGGACGCGCTGCTGATTGCTCACCGCAACCACTCGCAGGATGTGGGCAAGATCGTGAAGGAGCTGGGCGTCACCGGCCACTCCGAGCTGATCTAGAGCCTCCTTGATTCCACCGCTGTACAATTCTTGCGTGTCTCAGTGCGCGCAAATCGCCTGAGGGGAGCAAGAAATGCCCGATACAATTCATTGGCCTCCGCCGCCGAAGCCGCGGCGTCTTCGCCTTGCCGTCTATCTTCCCATTGCTCTCATCTTCCTCGTCATCATTGGCGGCCGCGCCGCCATTACCTATTGGGTTGACCTCCTCTGGTTCGACTCGCTTGGGCTTGCTCCCGTCTTCTGGAAGACCTTTGGCCTTCAATGGGGGACGTTCGCAGTTTTTGCCGTGCTTACCTTCCTTGTCCTCTTCGGCGCCTTCCTCGCTTTCCGTCACGGCCACGCCGGCGACCTGCCTGAGACGCATACCATCTTTTTCGCCGGCCGCCCCGTCGAACTGCCGGTAGCAAAGTTCCTGCGGACCATCGGCCTCATCGCCGCACTGCTCATCTCCATCGCCACCGGTTTCGCCATGGAATCGCAATGGCCCACCCTGGCGCTTTATTGGTATGCGCCGGCCACGGCCACGAATCCTGTCGACCCCATCCTGGGCCGCCAGCTTGGCTTCTATCTCTTCACTTTGCCCGCCTGGGAACTCATCGCCGGTTGGCTGCTCACCCTGGCAGTGTTAATTTCCATTCTCGCCGTGCTCTTCCTGATCGCTGCAGGCGGTGGACGTTTGCGGAGCGGCCACTTCGAGGCTTCCACTTCGTCAATCTGGCGTGGCGTTTCCATCGCCTTGGGCTTTTTGCTTTTCACACTGGCCATTCGCGAGTATGTCGGCCGCTTCGATCTCTTCTTCGACCAGCACGCCATCTTTTCCGGAGTCTCCTGGACGGACGCACACGTCACGATCCTCGGCATGTCGTTCATCAGCGTGGCGCTCGCCGTCGGCGCGCTGATTGCCTTCGCCTGCGGTCTGCTTAAGCTACGCGTGCGCTGGCTGGGAGCGGCCATCGCTCCCGCGGTGGTTTGTTATGTCATCGTCGCTTTGGCCGGATGGTACGCGTCGACCTTCATCGTGAATCCCAACCGGCTCGATCGCGAGCGGCCTTACATCGTGGACAACATCGCCCTCACGCGCCAGGCCTATGGCCTCGACCTCTTTGCGCAGCAGGAATTCCCCGCTGAGACCACGGTTGCCGCAGCCGATCCGGAACACAATCAGGCGACGCTTGAAAACATCCGCCTCTGGGACGTGGGCGCCCTGCAGGCCACGTTAACCCAGTTGCAGGAAATTCGCACCTACTATTCATTCCCCGGCATCGATATCGATCGCTACCAGATCAACGGATCGCTACGGCAGGTGATGCTCGCCGTTCGCGAGCTGGACGTGGACAAATTGCCCGATACCAGCCGCAACTGGATCAGCGATAAGCTGATCTACACCCACGGCTACGGCATCACCATGAATCCCGTCAACGGATTTTCAACCGAGGGCCTGCCCACGCTTTACCTCTCGAACATGCCCGTGCAAAGCACCGTGCCCGGCCTCAAAGTCACGCGCCCCGAAATCTACTTCGGCGAGAAGACCGACACCGATGTGTACGTCAAGACCGGTCAGCAGGAATTCAATTACTCTCAGGGCCAGAACGACAGTTATTCGACCTACGAAGGCACGGGCGGCATTGTGATGGGCGGCTTTTTGCGCCGCGTGCTGCTGGCCTTCGATCGCGGCGACCTGACCAAGGTTCCTTTCAGCGACGACATAAAGGCCGACAGCCTTTTGCTGATGCGGCGCAACGTGCAGGCACGCGTTGCGGCCCTGGCGCCGTTCCTCACCTTTGATCACGATCCCTACATCGTGGTGGGCGACGATGGACGCCTCTCCTGGATCATTGACGCCTACACCTCTTCGTCCACCTATCCTTATTCCGCGGCGGCCGATCTCTATGGGCAATCCGTCAATTACGCCCGCAACAGCGTGAAGGCGGTTGTGGATGCCTACGATGGCACGGTCACTTTCTATGTCTTCGATGCCTCCGACCCCATCCTCGCCGCATGGCGCAGCATCTATCCGGGACTGTTTAAGGACGCCTCCGCCATGCCCGCGTGGCTGCGAGCCCACGTGCGCTACCCTGAAGCGCTGCTGAGTCTGCAGGCCGATGTGTACGGTCTCTATCACATGACCAACCCCGAGGTCTTCTACAACCGTGGAGATCAGTGGACCGTAGCTACCGAAAATGGTTCAAGCCAGGGTGGCGACCAGGCCGCGCAGCCCATGCAACCGAACTTCGTGCTCATGACCCTACCAGGAGAATCGGGCGGCCTCGAGTTCGTCGAGATCCTACCCTTCACGCCCATCAGCCGTAACAACATGATTGGCTGGATCGCGGCGCGCAGCGACGGCGCGCATTACGGAACCGCCGTGGTGTTCAACTTCCCCAAGACGCGCCTCGTCGACGGGCCGCAGCAAATTGAATCTCGCATCGATCAGAACGGGGAGCTCTCCGGACAGCTCACGCTCTGGAATCAGAATGGCTCGAAGGTGATCCGCGGCAGCCTGCTGGTGATTCCCTGCGGGCAGGCGCTGCTCTATGCGGAGCCGATTTATCTGCAGGCCAACCAGAGCCCCATGCCGGAACTGCGGCTGGTGGTTCTGGCTTTGCAGGATCGCCTTGCCTATGGGCCGACCTTCGAGTCCGCGCTCGCTTCGCTCTTTGGATCGCAGACCCCATCGCTTACGGGTGCGGAATCGCCGCAACCTGCATCGACTGCTGTGCCCTCCGGCGCGCCCCAACCTGCAGCCAGTGTCAACGCCCTGATTGCGCAAGCCAGTCAAGACTTCGCCGACTATCAGCGTCTGACTTCAGAGGGTAAACTGGCCGAGGCCGGCCAGAAACTCGACGACCTGAAGCGCGTGCTCGCTCAGCTCAGCACGCATGCAAAATGATGCGGGCGGTAATACTTATCATTGTGCTGTCATCCTGAGCGACCTCACGCTTTCCCTCGACAAGGCGAAGGAAAGCGTGAGGGAGTCGAAGGACCTGCGGTTGCTTTTCGTTGCCAGATGGATATACCACCTGCGGAGCCAGTCTGACTGAACTGCGCTTGCATCTGTCTATTTCGAAATACGGAGTCCATGCCATGCCTCGTTTTGCCGCCAACCTGACCATGATGTACCAGGAACACAAGTTCCTCGACCGCTTCGCCGCGGCTGCGCGCGATGGCTTCACGGCTGTCGAGTACCTGTTCCCATACGAGCATCCGGCCGCCACGCTGGCCGCTCTGCTCACGGAGCACGGTCTGCGCCAGGTCCTCTTCAACTCCCCTCCCGGCGACTGGAAGGCCGGCGAACGCGGCATCGCTGCGCTGCCCGGCCGGGAAAAAGAATTTCGCGACGGGTTTCTGCAGTCTCTGGAGTACGCGCTCGTCATGCAATGCCCGCGCATCCATGCCATGGCCGGAATTTCGCCGCCGGGCGTGGATCGCGCGCACCTGCTTGGCGTCTACACCGAGAATCTCGCCTGGGCCGCGGAGCAGGCGCGGGTTGCCGGCATCCAATTGCTCATCGAACCCATCGCCTTGCGCAATATGCCGGGCTTTTTCCTGAATCGCCAGGAAGAAGCGCACGCAATTGTCGCCGAGATCGGCGCGCCCAATCTCAAAATCCTCATGGACCTATTCCATTGCCAGGTGGAAGAAGGCGATCTGGCCATCAGGATCCGCAAGTATCTCGCCGACCCGAAGCAGACACGCGTAGGTCACATCCAAATTGCAGGCGTGCCCGAGCGTCACGAGCCAGACACGGGCGAAGTGAATTACAGCTATCTCTTCGATGTCATCGATGGGCTTGGTTACGAAGGCTGGATTGGCTGCGAATACATCCCCGCCGCGGGAACTTCAGACGGCCTTGGCTGGTTCAAGAAATGGAAAGCTGCATAAAGTAGCGCCGGTCCGGAGACCGGCGCTACACAACCACTACTACTTCTCAACGCCAAACGTGAACGTCGTGGTCGAGTGCATCGTCTCGCCTGGCTTCAGCTCCGAGCTCGGGAAATCCGGATGGTTCGGCGAATCCGGGAAATGCTGCGTCTCCAGGCAGAATCCTGAGTGCTTCTCGTATTTCACCCCGCTCCAACCCGTCAAACTACCATCCAGGAAATTGCCGGAGTAGAACTGAACTCCCGGCTCCGTGGTTTCTACGGCCAGCTTGCGTCCGCTCACGGGATCGGTGACGATAGCAGCCAGGCGCAGCGTTCCCGGCTTGCCGTTCACCACCCAGTTGAAATCGTACCCGCCCGCGCGCTTCAGTTGCTCGTTGTCGGCATCGATCCGCGCGCCAATGGCTTCTGGCTTGCGAAAATCCATCGGCGTTCCGGCAACGGGCGCCAATTCACCGGTCGGAATCAGCCCTGCATCGACAGGAGTATAACGGTCTGCGTTGAGTTCAACCTTCATGTCGAGAATGTTGCCCTTGTCGTCGCCATGCAGGTTAAAATACGCATGGTTGGTCAGGTTCACCACCGTGTCCTTGTCGGTGGTTGCGGTGTAGTCGATGCGCAGCGTATCGCCCTTGAGCGTGTAACGCACCGTCGCGGTCATTGTCCCCGGAAATCCCATATCGCCATCGGGACTCACATGCGTAAACTCGACGCCGTCCGGGACTTCTTTGGCCTGCCACACGTACTGGTCGAATCCCTTCGGGCCTCCGTGCAGCGCGTTGGCGCCGTTATTCACGGGAATCTGGTAGGTTTTTCCGTCCAGCGTGAACTTGCCCAGCGCAATGCGATTGCCATAGCGCCCCACCACGGCTCCCAGATAGCCATTTGGAATGGTCGTGTAACCCTCCAGTCCGCCGAAGCCCAACACCACATCCGCCATCTTGCCCGTGCGGTCCGGAGTTTTTACGCTCACCAGGTGCGCTCCGAAGGCCGTCACTCTCACTTCAATCTGCCCACCGGTCAACGTATAAATTGGCACGGCGGTTCCATCCGCGGTATGACCCCATATCGACATCTTCATCTCTCCCTGTGCAATGGGCGCAAGCGCCATTGCCATCCCAATCAGAATCGCGACAACATTAACTGCTCGTTTCACGGTTTACCCCTCTGCCTTCCGGCGTGCGCCGTTCTCACCGCCCGCCGGTCTCGGCCTGCTCCAGTAGAGGGGCCGCAACCGTCGCGATGATGTTCCTTGGAAACTATAGCTGATACGGCTGGCAATGCGATCCTGCGCCGGCGGCGG
>Ga0181530_10002200_pt1 | contig 23519 bp, 12 predicted proteins | sample PEATcosm2014_Bin_42_FD_119769 | JGI IMG/M metagenome (GOLD analysis project Ga0181530, IMG submission 119769) | Peatland microbial communities from MTU Mesocosm Facility, Houghton, MI, USA - PEATcosm2014_Bin10_60_metaG | ecosystem: Environmental > Terrestrial > Soil > Wetlands > Peat | place... | reverse complement strand
GCCAGCGCCAGGTCCGCCGCCGCCAGTGCCGGAGCCGCCGTTGCCAGCGCCAGGTCCGCCGCCGCCAGTGCCGGAGCCGCCGTTGCCAGCGCCAGGTCCGCCACCGCCAGTACCGGAGCCGCCGCTGCCAGCGCCAGGTCCGCCGCCGCCAGTGCCGGGGCCGCCGCCGCCAGCGCCAGGTCCGCCGCCGCCAGTGCCGGAGCCGCCGCCGCCAGTGCCAGAGCCGCCGCTGCCAGCGCCAGGTCCGCCACCGCCAATGCCGGAGCCGCCGCTGCCAGTGCCAGGCCCGCCACCGCCAGTGCCAGAGCCACCGCCGCCAGTGCCAGTGCCGCCGCCGCCAGTGCCAGAGCCACTTCCGCTACCACCGCCAGGGCGACTGTTTCCCGCGCCGGAACCGCCTCCCGGCACGGCGGGGTTTCCGGCTCCAGTTGGCTGGCTCGTGGGAGAGACTGATGTTGGCCCGCCGCCGAAATTGTTGCCCACGAGCAGTTGGCGGCCGCCTTGTGTGCGCAGGAATAACAGCGCCAGCGTGGTGGCCAATGCCAGAACCAGCGCCGCGATGATGATGTCCCGGCCACTGAAGCGCGACGGCCTGGCGGGTCCGGCTGGAACATTCCCGGCCCGGCCCGGCGCGTCCGCGGCGGGGGCGGGAGTGGATGCGGTTTCGCCGCAAGCGGGGCAAGTGACCGCGTCGTCATTTGGCCCGGGTTGGGCTTCAAAGGTGTGTCCACAATGGATGCAAACTTGTTTCATAGGATAAACTCCAGTCAGTGTTGGGGCAGAATGGGCGCGGACCCCCTGCCGATTTTGAGGATTCGGTTCTGAGGCAAAGGGTTCCAGCCGTATTCGAAGCCAAGATTCACCGCGGTTTCGCGGGCGCGGACAAAGGCGTCGAAGGAATCGTCATAGACCAGGAAGGCGAAGTAGAAATTAGTTTTGGAGCCGGCTTGGAAGGCTTGCGCCATCCGGGTGACGCCGCCTGCCGGATCCTCGCCTTGACCGGGCCGCGGCTCGATAACGCCGGATCGAACAAGCACCGCCTGGGTGTTGAAAACCGGCAGGCCCCGGCCATCCGAAGAAAGGAGGTCCAAGGGGTAGAGTTTTCCGTATCGGGCAATCACCGTCCACGGCTGCTTGGTGGTATTGGCGGCGAGGTTGGGCAGGTGCATGGCGTTGGTTGGGGGCGGCGGCCGGGAATCCTGGAGATGCTGGCGGATGAATTGGATTTCAGACGCGATCATCGTGTTGGAGGCGGTGACGGCGGCCAGGTCGTTGGAAAGCTGCGCGGTCTGCGCGGAATAGGAGGCGGGAGTGGGCGCCGTCACGTCACGCCCGCAGATGGCAACCATCAAAGCGATGAAGACGACGGCGCCGAGCATGTTGCACATCGTGTCCAGCAACATCTCCAAACTGTCCGCGTAGAAACCGGCGGCCTTGTTCTTCATGGCTGGGGGCTCCTGGTGTTGAGGTTTGTGGCCAGGATGTATTGCAGGCCCTCCTGGGCCGCGTCGTAGCCGATGCTAAAAGAGCGGTTGGCGGCAAGCCGCTGGCAGGCTTCAAAATTGGTGATTCCCGAAGGCCGGATGTAGAAGACCAGACGCTGGCTGTTCTTGTCCCAACTGCCGAGCAGGCGCAGGAAATCCGCGTTGTCGGGGCGGGCGGTGAATTCGACGGAGTTGGTCTGGCCCCATTGGGTACACCATCCGTTGGTGGCGGAGAGCACCACCAGCACGGGCTGTTTGCCGGAACGGTCGGCGTCCGGGAGGACAAAGACACGGTTGGTCAGGCTCCCGGCCTCCTGCTGCTGGCGCTGAAGCAGGGCCAGATTTTCCTCCAGTTTTGCCCTGGCCTGCTCCAATTGGTCGCGGACCGCGGCGCGGCTGCTCTCGGCCTGGGCGGACGGGGGGTCGTTGAGGTTAAGAGTCAACAACAACGTGATCAGGAGCAGGACCCCGCTCACCGTCGTGATCATGTCCAGAAAGGCGAAGAAGGAAACCCTCGCGTTGCTGGATCGCAATTTGTTGGCCATAACAAGCCGCTATTCGGGGTTGTCGGGCTGGAAGCCGGGGGCGGGGTATTCTTCCGTGTTCCGCACGCGGAGCTTGGAAACCACATTGGCATGGCAGTAATCATTGCATTCATCCAGAAAGTCGGTTTCCTTCTGCTGCACCAGATCGGCCGCCAGATGCAAGAGCAGGGCGAAACCCAGCCCCACCAGCGTGGTATCAAAAGCCGTGGACAGTCCGGCGGTGACATGTTTGAGCGATTCGCGCAACTGGGCCCCCTCCGTTCCGGCCACATTCAACGCCTCGGTAAATTTGCCGATGGCCCTGCTCAAACCGATGACGGTGCCGACGAAACCGAGCACCGGAATGGACCAAATCATGGCATGGATCATGGCGTAGCTGGAGGCGACCTGGTTTTCGTCGTTCTCGCTTTGGGCCTTGAGAATGCTGGAGACGTCGCTGACCCCGCCGATGTTGCGCAAATTGGAGAGAGCGCGGTCAATGCGGTTGAGCAGGATGAAGTACTTGGTGTCATCCACCAGGCTGCGGACCCGTTCGAGGACGGTCTTGGCCGTTGCTTCGTTGAGCACGAAATCCTTGTTTTGAGGAACGGCGGCGAGGTGCAGCGCCCTTCTTTGCAGGCGCAGCTTTGGAATTTTCAACAGCGCAATGACCAGCCCCCAAAAGAAACAAAGCGTGGCCGGACCGGTCGCATACAGGTTTAGGTTGTCGTCGCCGATAAAGATATGCCCCAGATACTTAAAACCGGAGTTGCTCCTGTTCATCAGGAACATCGCCCCGAGAAACAGGAGGGAAACCGCCGCCGCCAGAAGGAAGCTGAACATTTTGTTGACGCCGGTGAACCGGCCGCCTTTAAAAAGGCCCCAGCGGTTCTCGATGTCCTCGGCCTCCCAGCTCAAGCCCACGACGGCCGGGCGCTGGGCGTCGCCCAGGCCCCCGGGCCGGGGCTGGCCGGCGGGCGGGCGGCGGCCGGGGAGCGACCTTTTCAGGAGCGAGCGGGCGCCAGAGCGGGCGCCCGGAAGGATGCCGGCGGAACCGGCCGGTTTTGGGGGTTGTGGAGCAGGATCCATAGGGGGATTGGTTTCTTGTGGAATTAAATCATGTCAATGCCATCACCGTCTTTGCGGACAACAATCGCTTCCACCATCGCCCAGGCCCAGGGGGCGATGATGCCGAAGCCCATGAGAAAAGTGGCGATGCTCAGGAGCAATTGGAGCAAGCCGGTCAGCCACTGCCGGGCATAATAATTATGCACTCCCAGAAAGCCCAGGAACACGCCCAGCAGCGCAAACACCAGCCGGCGGCGGGGCTGTAGGACCGGCGCCTTCCCGCCCGCCATGGCCGGGGGAAGTTCCACCGGCCGCGAAACCGGGGCCTTGACCCGCTGCGGGAGAGACTTCTCCCGCAATGCCGGGGCCGGGCCGGGCGCGGCGGAGGGTGAAATTGTGGCGGCGAAGGGAGGCTCAGGCGCCGGCGGGGCCGGCGGCGGAGCGGAGGGTTCGGGCGGAGCGGCGAAAAACTCGTCCAGAGTGGTCCATTTGCCGTGGCAGAGGATTTCATGTCCCATGCCAATCTCGTGATCGTCGAGCTTGCGGAGGATTTCCGGCAAGGGATATGGGCCGGTTTCCCGCCCGCGCCATCGCAACTTATATTCCTGGGGATCACTCATAGGGTCCTGTTAGCGCTGGGGGGCATTGAGCGGCGGTCATAGACCGCCGCTACAGATAGCAATTTATGTTCGTGTGGGGCGCTCATGGGCTGGCAAAAAATGGGGGGAGAATCGGCGCGGCCTGGCTGGGGGTGAAGGAGGCGTCTTGTTCGCTCTTTAACAGCAGATTGCGCCGGTCGCCTCTGAAAGTGAACAGGGGCGTGAAAGGCAGCGGTTCGGCGATCTTGACCGGGGGGCTGCCGGCGGCGGTTTTGCGAAAGAGCAGGAGGGCTGAGGGGGGGCGGCCGCCCCATCCCCAGTATTCCTGGGGGGGCGCATTGGTTTGCCGCAGGACCGGGTGGCCATCGCTGTCCACGAACCCGGCAAGAGCGAACCCCTCCACGCAGGTCTCGCGCAGGAGTTGCTGCAGGAACTGCGCCTGGTTTTCGAGATGGATGCCGCTCTCGCGCGCGAAGTAATTGGTGAGTTTTGCCTCGTATTTCGCGATCTGGGCGGGCACCATCCAATCGCCGCTTTTCAAGTCCTCGGGCACGATCTCTTTGAGGGCCTTGAGATGCAGGGCGCAGGCCGGGGACCATTGCAGCCCCCACTGTTCCGGACGCTGGGCAGCCAGGGCGCATAATTTCATGGTGACGAAGGCGCGGAAGATGCCGCTGGAATTGGTCTCGCGATTCAGTTGATCCAGCACTTCCAGAATGGGCTTCTGGTACTTGCCGCTATTGGGATCAATCAGTTCGGCCAGCCCCAGACGCTCGAAGGTGTCGCATTCCAGGAGGCGGAAGAGTTTTTTGACTTCTGAGTAACTCAAATCGTCGTAAGTCGTCTGAACAAAGTTCAGGCTGTTGGCGGACAGGCTCGGATCATAGACCAGGCCGGTCGTGCGCCCGGTCTTCCGGTCGGAAGTCATGGAACCCTGGACAAAGATATTATGAGAGTGGAGGGGATTGTTGGTGCGGGGGAATGCGACCAAGTGGTAGGCATAGACATTCTGCACGTATTTATCGTCCCTGAGTTTGAAATAGAGAGTCTTCTCCAGATCGGCGGGCGTCTCCGGCATGAAGTTGGTCCGCCATGCGGCGGCGTTGGTCAGGGAACCCCAGCGCGCGCGGTCGTTGGGCAGAAGCAGTTCCCCCAGGAAGGAGGCCATGTCCAGATTGAGGCGGTCCATCTCCGCCGCCGCGTCGCGTTGCGCGGCGCTGGCGAAGCGCGACTGCGCCAGCCGGTCAACGCTCTTCAGACAATCGTCCAGGGATTGGGCGCCGAGAAGGGAAGCCTGCGCTTGTTCCCACTGTTCCGTCTCGCCCTTCCAAATCGCGAACTGGTTGCTCACATCGAGAAAGCGGCCTTGCAGATTTGTGTCCAGCGGCAGGCCGCTCATCAATGACGCCATGTCATTCAGGGCGCGCTGAAGGCCGGGAAGGGTCGCATGGATGGCCTCGTAATCATTTCCCCGCAAGAGCGCGGCGATTTGTTCGGCATTAACCATGTTGGAGGAGAGTTGCATGATGCGCGGCTCGAGGGCGGTTTGCGCGGCATTTGTCTGATTGGCGGGGGATGAATTGGTCGCAATCCTGCTCGTGATGTCGGCGAGGTTCGTGGTCTCATGCACGAGATTGCTGAACGCCGAGAGACGGAAGCTCTGCCACTGGCCGTCCCAGACCAGGAGGTTGCTCGTGGCGGGGGGCTGGAACTCCGGCGCCAGTTTGTCCTCCGCGCTGCCGCATTCCTCCCGTCGCGCGGTGGTCTTGGCAGCGTTGGCGGAGTCGGCGTTGGTTGAAAAACCAGCGGCCGCCAATTGCTGGAGCCAGCTTAAATTCTCGTCGAACGTTCGTTTTAATTCCTTTTCGTGCGCGAGGAAAGTCTGGGCTTTGGCAACGCCTTCCGCCAGCGGGGATTTGGTCCGCAACCGCGGCGGAATCCCGGCCAGGAATGCCTCCGTGTCGGAAACGCGGCGGGCGGACTCCAGGGGCGCGAGTTGGCGCAACAAGTCCCGCTCATGGAACCAATCCAATGCGAAGGGAATGGCCGCGCCAATCGCCCCCAACACCAGCACCGTGATGGCGATGGCGGTCGTGCGCTTTTTCGTGGCGGCGGCCTTGACTCGTTGTTGCAGCCAACTGTTGGCCTGTTCGCACCGGCCGGTCAGCGCCTCATCCAAAGGGCGGTTGAATCGTTCGGCCTCCCTCCATTTGGCGGCCAGCGAATTGCAAAGGCCGGCGGCCTCGGCGGCGCCGGGCCGGGCGCCCGCAGTCTGTTTGGATTCCAGGGTTTGGACCTCGTATTCGAGGGCGGAGAGGGCGCGTTGGAAGTCCTGGTCTTCCGCGTAGGCGGCGCGCTTTTCCGCCGTCCATGCATCCAGGGCGGCCCAGGAGTCGGCGTCGGCGGCGGGCAACTGGACGTTATATTGAGTGGCGAGAGAGTGGATTTCCTCGACCAAACTCTCGGCCTCCTGCCAGACTTCCTGCCGGCGCAATTGCTCGGCGGCGCGGAGGAGTTGCTGGCAGCGGGCGACCTGGGCCTGCTGCCAAACGGGATGAGAAGAGGGAATGGGCAGGCCGGAAGTCTCGAGCTGCGCCAACAGGGCCAGCGCGCCGGCGGTGTCTCCCTTGTCCAACGTCTGGCGCAGTTGCTCCAGTCTCCCCCGCAGCAGCTTCTTCTCCATCTGTTCCAGTTCCTTTTTCGTTTCTTTGTCGGAAGGATGCAAACGGGCATTGACGCGCAGGACGGAAAAGGCCTCGTTGTCATCGTTGTTCATGCGCGCGCGGCGATACGCTTTCTTGAGGGGATTATCCTCGTCCGCCTCGGCGATGCCTTTGTTGTAGGTGGAGTTGAGGAGGCGGACGTATTTGTCATAAAACGGCTCGGTCCACGGCAGTTGGTGGCCCTGGCAGTAGGTACGCCACTCCGCCGCCTGGCGGAAACTGAGGAGGGTGATCAAATCCAGCAGGGGCGGCGGCGTTTCGGCCAGTTGCAGGGCTTGGACGAACTGGCCGGCTTCGATCATGACGGCGCACTGTTCGAGCCGCCGGTTGGCGTCCCGGCACAGGTCGGCGTAGTCCTGGGCCAGCTTGGCCGCCTGGGTGTCGGACGCCGGATGGGCCACCACTTCGGCGATCTTGCGCACCAGCCGTTCGGTTTGCGTTAGGTTAATCATGTTGAGCGGGTTTTAGGGGCTTTGAAAACGGATGATTTCCAGACCGGGCCGGCGCTGTTCCGGGTCCGTGATAAACAGTCCCACGTAAGCGGCCTGGTCCAGCGAGGCGGGGACCAGATTCAGCCGCCCCTGAACTTTGTCAATGCCCTCCTGCAATCGCGTTTTCTGCTGCTGGAGGCTTTCGATCTCGTAAAGTTTCCCCCAAGTGTCGGCGAAATTAATTTCCCCGGCAACCTCCGAATTGCTTCTTGCGTTGGGGAGGTTCGACTCCCATAAATCATGGAGCTTGCGCAGGTTTTGCGCCTGGGTCGCGCTGTCATCCGACGCGGACAGCTTCGGCCAATCGCTGACCCAATCGCTATCGCGTGTCCCCTCTTTTTCTTTTCGGAGATCGTCCAGATAGTTGAGAAACTCAGCCGGGGTGTTGGAGCCGCCCCTGGGCCTGGTCCATCTGGCAAAGCTTAGCAGCCGGTCGGACACGCCGAGGTCTTTTCCCAGTGGATAATGCTCCACCTTTGTCAGCTCCGCCAGTTTTTGGTCGTAGTCGGCCGTCTGGCCCTGCGATGGCTTTACCATCTCGCTGAGACTGTTGAAGACTCCGGCAAAATCCAGGTCCGCCCCGTCCCGTGGGAGGAGTTCAGCGGGCCAGTTGGCATAGAGATAGTTGGTTTGCTGCCCGTTCTTGACGAACGGCCGGAGCTTCCACTCGAGTCCTTGCAGCAAGTTGAAATTGACGCGAAGCCGCTCCGCCAGAGTGTCGTCCAGCGAGGCGAAGAAACTGGCGCGATTGATCCGGAGCCATTGCTTGCTCAACCGCATCGCCGGGGGCGGATTGCTCTCATTGACAATAAGCAGCCGAAAAGGCGCACCGTGTTCCGAGGAGGAAAAACCAAATTGAAATGACAATGCGCTGAGCGGGACGGCACATCTGGTTTCCACCACCACCGGGCTTGCCTTGCTTAAGAAGTCCGAGTAGTCAAACGACCAGGCCAGGCCGGAGGCGGCTTGGCCCGAAAACTGGGCGTTCGACCGGGCATTGACAGTCATCGGCGCTCCCGGTTGCGCGTCCCATGTATTGATGTTGACAAACAACCGGATGTGTTCGGGCCGCGTCTCATATTTGTCAAATCTGAGGATCAGGTTCGTCAAGCGGCCGATGGAATCAATGGGCATCTCAAAATGTGTGAAGTTCGAGGCGGCGAAAACGAAGGTGGGGCCGTCGCCTACAAGCCAGTCCAACTGTTTTGGATTCGGCGGTTCCGCATGCGCGGAAGGGGGCGTGGCCGGCGGGGGTTGGCCGGTGTTGGGAGCGCCCGGATTCCCGGAGCGGGGGGCCGGTTCGGCCGGACCCGGCGCCACAGGAGCCGGCGGAGCGCCGTCCGGCGCGGGATGATGCTGGCCGCGCAACGCCTTAAAGCCCGCGAACAGCAGAATAATCACGGCAAATATCCCCAGGCTGGCGCGGGAAGCGCCAGGCAGATTGGAGAACCATTGTTGCATCAACGAGAACCGCAATTTAACGGCGGCATAAGCCCGGATCAGGTTCAGCCAGGACGAGGGCCGGGGGATGTCCGGCTGGCGGCCGGGGCTTGCGGGGGGCTTTGTCGCGAGCGGTTTTCGGATGGCCGGCAGGCGCCGCATGTCCGGCGCGGAAGCGGGCGGCGCGGCGGGCTTGAGTCCTTCGCGGGCGACCTTGACGAGCGAATTGCCCGGCACGCGGACGGCGGCCAGCGGCAGGAGAGGGGCCGAGCGTTGAACGGCTTGCTGGTAGGCCGGCGTGCCTTCCTGGCAGGAGCGCCATTGGAAGTCGGCCGGGTTGTCTTCCGCCTGCATGAAGGTGGTGAACGGATGGCGCCAGGGACGAAGCGGGAATTGTCCGTTGGGGTTCAGCAATTGCAGCGTTTCGCAGAACATGTCCAGGACCGGCGCTTCGCCGCCGGGCGGACAGACCAGGTAACAGCCCCGGATGCATTCGGTTTCCAGCAGCCCGGCCGCCCGGCCGGCGTCGCCGGTCATCCGCTTCCAGGTTTCCGCGGGCAGAAAGGACTTGGCGACCGATGCGAAGTCGGCCACCGCCAGCGGTTCCAGGTGCCGCGGCTCGCCATGCCAGGAGGCGAGCCAGCCCGGCCAGTGGCGCAGGATGGCGGCCGGGGAAGGCAATTGCGCCAATTCATCGGCCTGGAAGACCAAATGATGGGCCAGGTGGTTGGTGCGCCCCGTGAAGTCCAGTCCGCACGGCTGGATGCGGGTCAATACGCAATACTTGGCGCCCCGCAGGTCCAGCAGGCGGAAGGCGGAGATGGCCGGGTTGCGGTGCGCGGTGGCGGCCTCGGCGACGCGGAGATAATGATAGGAGCTGATCTGTTCCAGGCGCTGGACCAGCGCCTCGCGCAAATCGGCGCTGCGCCCCACCGTGCAGAATCCCGACTGCCCGGACAGCAGTCCTCGCGGCGCGCTGGTATAGATCAATTGCCAGGGCATGATGGTTCATTGGCTGGGCACCAGGGCCGGTTCGATGCACGAAAGAAGCCACAACATGGGAACTTCCGTGTGAAAGGGCCTCAGTTGCCGGGGGTCCGGCACGAAGTCGCCCGGCCCCAGTTTCACCGGCGCGTGGCCGAAGGAACTGACCGGGAAGAACAAGACGCGCCGGCTGATGGACTCGGCGTTGGCGACGATCTGGGGGCAGATTCGCACCATCAATTGGCGGACCTGGATGGAATTGAGCGCCAGCGCCTCCAGGTCCAGGCAGCCGTTGTTGACCGGCGCGCGCAGCAGGTTGGTTCCCAGCAGGTGTATCCACGCGTCGCACTTCCCGATCAGCACCGCCATCGGCGTTTCAATATGGTCCGCCAGCCTGAGATGGAGCAATTTGTAGATGCGCACCTTCATTTCCGACAGGATCACCCCTTGCTGGTCCAGCGCCGGCCTTTCCATTTGCGGGTCCGCCCGGTCGGAGATTTCGCGCCGGAAATCCGGGCTGTTGAAAGGGTCAAATAGAAAAACTATCCCCGACGAGCTGGCCACATGCTGCGCTCCCGGCGATTCCGCCGAATTGCGGCCGGGCTGGAAATGCTCGCCGGCGTTGTCATAGAAGATCAGCGAGCAGCGATGGCTCTCGTCCCTGGCGGAGACCACCGAATAGACAAAAGGCTTGGGCAGCGCCACCATCCGCCCGTGCCGCGGCAGCCGCACATACATGTTCCCTTCCAATTGCGTTTTGGCCAGCCGCGCCCCCTTGGGCGTTTGCGCCCCAAAGAGCGTCTGCATCATCTCATTGAGCGACGCATTGTTGGCCGGATCGGCGTCTTGAAAAACCACCGAAAAAGACTCGAACAGGCTGATCGGCAGCATCTTCATCAGCACGCTCAGATAGTAGGATTTCCCCGCGCTTTGGTCCCCGACTATCGAGATGATGTGATGCGGCATCTCGGTGAAACCGGGCGGCAGCGCCCGCCGGCAATGGGGACAGGCGATGTCGGTGCAAGGCAGGCCCAGGGCGTCCAGGGCCTGGCCCAGGTCATTGAAGGTGGTCGGCACGAACCGCTGGAACACGTCTTCCCCCAGGATCGGATCCCCCCGCAACGATTCGTGCGTGGCGATGTGCATGATGTCGCCCGCGTCGAACTTGAGCCAGCAGACCGGGCAGGTGAACAGCTTTTCCTCCCGGCCCAGCGCGCTGGACTGCGCATCGGCCATCAAATCCGGTTCCGCCGCCGCCGCCTTGAGGGAAGCGGCGATTTCGTAGGCGTCCTGGAGAAAGAACCCCTTGCTCAGGCCGACCGGCTGGACCATTGTCTGCGGATGCCGTTGCTGGTCCTTGGCGAACTGGCACAGTTCCTCCAGCCCCATCGGGCCGTCCACCCGGCCGTTGGCCGTGTCTTGCAGCGTCCATTGCGAGCAGTCCAAACCGCGCAGCCATTGGTCCACCTTGCGCCCGCCATGCAGAGCCAGGAAATGCGCGCCGACTTTGACGGCATAATCGGTATCCGGCGCCAGCGGGTGGAACTCGATCGGCTCGCCGTCCAGGACCAGGGGGAGGTTGGGTTCCTGCTTGATGAGGCACAAACCGTGGTCCTTGACCTGGTTGATTGCGCAATGGCGCTCGGCAACCCCCTGGCCGGACAGCTTGAAATCCACGCCTTCCCCGGAGCCGATTTCAAAGGGCAATTGTTCCACCTTGCGGGATTCGCCGGTCAGGCAATCCACCGCCACCCATTCAACCTTGCGCAATAAATCAAACAAGCGATTGGCCTTTCGGATTGGTCTTAGGACATTGTTTAGGGTTTCACACTGGGCGTCAAGCTTTCAACTCCTTGACGCGATGCGCCATCAATTCCCCTTCCTTGGTCTGCACGGCGGCCTTTTCAGCCTTGACGAGGTTGAAGACATGTTGAAACACGCTGGGGCTGATCAGTATCTCCCCCTCGCCCGCCGCCTGGCAATACCGGCACGCGCGGTTGACGGCGTCGCCGATGATCGTGAATTCCAGCCGGTTGAGCGTCCCCACGAAACCGTGGAAAACCTCCCCGCAATGCACCCCGACCCGCATCCGGCAGGTCACGTCGTTGCGGGCGGCCCGCAGCCGCGTGGTGGCCTCGACCGCCTGCTGGATGGCCACCGCCGCGCGCACGGCTTTCTGGTGCTGCTGCGGCTCCGCCTCGGGACTGCCGAACACGGCCAGCACCGCGTCGCCCACGAATTTGTCCACCACGCCATCCTCCCGGAATATGGCGTCCACCACCGGTTGAAAGTAGTCGTTGAGCATGTCCGCCACATCGTGGGCGTCCATGTTCGACGCCAGTTGGGTGAAGCCGCAAAGGTCGCAAAACAAAATGGTGACTTCGGACTTGACGCCGCCGGGGCGGAGTTTGCCCTGGCGGGCCTGCTCAACCATGCCTTCGCGCAATTTCGGGGAGAAATTGGCCAGCAGACGGTCAATCATCTTGTCTCTCAGCCGCAAGGCGTCGTGCAGTTGTTGCTCGGCCAGCGCCATCCCGGCGTAGCGGCCGATGGAGATGAGGAATTGCAGGTCCTCATCGCAAAAATGGTCCCCCGCCACCGGGCTGTCCACGCAGATCACGCCGAAGACCTGGTCCTGCCATTGCAACGGGGCGAACATGCCGTTGACAATTTGCAGTGAACGGATGCTCTGGCTCAAATCGCCCCCCGCCCCGGCCGTCCAGATGAAGGCGCACCGTTCCGACAGGGTGCGGCGCGCCAGCGTTTCGCTCACCGCCGGCTCCTCGTTGGCCACGTAGGCCTTGAGCAGCAGATTGTCCTTCTCCCCGTCGCGCATCAGCAGCGCGCCGCGCCGCGCGGCGGGGATGACTTCCACCACGCGCGCCATGATGGTTTGGAAAAGGTCGTTGACGCCGCTGTGGGCGGAAAACTGGCGGGGAAAATCCAGCAGCAACGCCATCCGCTTTTCCGCGGGGGTGGTGTCGGCGGCGACGGCCTGCGGCACCCTGGGGCCGGTGTCCACCATCTTCAGAATCTGCATCTCCGGCCCGGCCACCGCGGCCGGGAGATCAGAGATGGGTATCGGCGGCGGCGCGGGCGAGTGTGGCGCCGCGGCTTTGCCGCCAGATTGTAGCGTCGCGGGGATGTGCAGCGTCGCGGCTGTGCCGCGAGGGGGTTCCGGCTGCGGCGGTGCGGCTGATTGCAGCTTCGCGGCTGCGCCGCGGGGGGGTGCCGGCGGGGACGGCGCGGGAGCGGGATGCGGCGGCGGCGGCGCGGGGAAGTGCCGCGTGGCCCCGGCGGCTTGTTGCGGCCCCACAACCGGGCCGGCAGGCTCGCGTCCGGTGGCAGGCTGGGGGCGCTGCGGCGATTGCCTGCTCGGCGCAACAATGACGGGCTTGCCGCCGTCCGTCACCCGGAAGCGGGTTTGACCGACTTGCACCCAATTCTCAGGGTACAAACGCCATCCGCCCTGGCCGCGAATTTCGCGTCCATTGACCAATGTGCCGCTGCGGCTGCCCGCGTCGGTCAGCCAGAACACTCCATTCTTGACTTCCAGGACGGCATGTTGGCGGGAGACCTGGGTGTCGGGCGACAAATCAACATCGGGCTTCTCCGTGTCGCCGGGCCGTCCGATGGTGACGCGGCTGGCGTCAAATTCCAGGATGCGTTCAACGCCTTCATAATTCACTGTAATGCGCACAGCCATAATACCAGAAACCATTATGTTCACAATTTGCGGTCAAGGGAAAGAGGGAAATGCCGAAATTTCATCGCTGCCAGGGAGGCGTCAGGCAAGGGGTTCCAAACGATACCCGGCAACCCCAGCTCAATTGATTCTGATGTCAGTCGCATTGCCCGTATTATATTGGTTGTGCCCCGTCAGTGAGTTTCCGTCTGTTGAAAGGGTCAATGTGTCGATGAAATTGGGCGTCCCCTTCCATTGAATGCGGTAGACTCGGTTCGTCGCGTCAATAAGCGTCCATGTGCCAGAACTACTCCATGAATCGGTGCATATTCCGTTCGCTTTAATAGTCACTATATGGTCCCGCTCCGGCCATTTCCAGGTGCCCACGATGGTTCTTGCGGGCGCCGGAACGGTGTGGCGAACTCCTTTGCGAATGGTGTGGTTGCCTGAGTCTGTTACATAGATATTCCCCTGACTATCCAGAGCGGGGCTTTCGGGCAGCTGGAATCGTGCATTGGCTCCCACGCCATCACTACTTCCAGCGTTCCCGGCAAGCCCGCCAATGGTCGTCACGACGCCAGTGCTGGTGATTTTGCGAATTGTATGATTAAGTTTATCCGTCACATAGAGATTGCCTTCTCCATCCAAGGCAATGCCGACCGGAAAGTTAAATCGCGCGTTGGTTGTCATGCCGTCCGCAGTGCCAGCGATCCCAGCCTTGCCCGCCAAAGTGCTCACGACTCCGCTTGGATTGATTACCCGAATGGTGTTGTTTCCGGCATCCGTCACGTAAACAAATCCCCGTGCTCCCACCGCAATGCCTGTTGGCCTGTTAAAGCGCGCTGTTGGACCCGCCCCATCCATGCTTCCTTTGCCATCGGCTTGTCCAGCAATAGTGCTGACCATCCCGTCAGGAGTCATTTTTCTAATGGTGTTGTTTCCTTCGTCAACCAACAAAATGTTCCCGTCAGAAGTTATCGCAAGGCCATCCGGATGGATAAAACGCGCGATAACCGCCGAACCATCGGTGCTCCCGATGCTTCCGGCCTGCCCTGCAAATGTTGAGACCATTCCCGTGGAGGTGATTTTTCGAATCGTATTATTCACGTCGTCCGATACATAGGCGTTGTTGGAGAGGTCCACTGCTAATCTTAGGGGTTTGTTGAACCGGGACTTGCTTGCTACGCCATCATTGCTGCCTCCAGTTCCGGCAAGTCCGGCTATGGTGCTCACGTCGCCAGAGGGTCTGATCAGGCGAATGGTCATGTTATTCCAATCGGACACCCATAAATTGCCTTCCTTATCCACGGCGATGCCGTTTGGATGGTCGAAACTCGCGTTCGTGCCGGCTCCGTCGGTCGCCCCAGGACTTCCCGCCTTTCCAGCAATGGTGGTGAAAGTCCATTCTTCATTCATCGTTGCGGGTGGCTTGTCGAGGATTTTGGCTTCGATGGTCTGAAACAATGTTATCCCGTTGAGCGATTTGACACCGATTTTCCCGGATTCCATAATGGAATTTTCCCGCGCATGGCAAATATCCCGGTCATCAAGCTTGAGGGTCAAATTTTCCCCTTCCGCACGGAATTCCAGTTCGAAAAACCCAAGATAATTCTCTTGAGTCCTGATAGACACGAGATCACGCCAGGGCTGGTCAACATGGTGTCCGACGCCGAAGGAATTGGGGTCACCGCCCCCTCCCTCGCAATCCCGGCCTTTGCCGTTGTTCTGGCCGTCGTTCCGAGCCATAAGGTCACAAATGACGCCGCTCGCCTTTTTCAGGCGCGCTCGAATGGCCACATCACGACCGATCAAATTGAAGTCCAAAGTCGTTGAATCCATGCGGAGGCAGCCGTCTTGAATGCTCAATTTGCCCGATGCAATGTCAGCGGCTGGCGGGGAACAGCCATACAGTCGTTTTCCGTCAAATAGAACTATCCAGCCGTCCGCGCCGGGTTTTGGCACTTCAGAGGAAATCCAGGCCGGTTCAATAGGAGCAGCCTTGTCAAGGATCCGAACCTCGATGCTTTGAAACAATGTTATCCCTTTGATTGTGGAGACATTGCAAGTTCCATCTACAACGAAATTATCCTCAGCCTGGCAAATATCTTGCCCGTCAGCCATGAGATCCAGATTTGACCCTGCCGCCCTAAACTCCATTTCAAAAAAACCATCATAATTCCGCTGGGCGTGAACTCGCACGATCTCGTTCCAAGGTCCGTCAACATGGTGTCCAATGAGGAAGTCATTTCCGGCAAGTAAACAACCCGCGCAATCTCGAGGCTGGCCTTTGGTGTCAATACGAACACCAAGGTTGCAACTTTGACCGCTCAACTTCTTCACACGCGCTCGAATCACGACGTCACGCCCTGTCAGATTGAACATGATCTTGTCTGAATCCAGCCGCAAACAGCCATCTTGAATGCTCACTTTGCCCGCTGCAATGTCAGCGGCTGGCGGGGAACAGCCATACAATCGCTTTCCGTCAAATAGAACTATCCAGCCGTCCGTGCCCGGTTTCGGCACTTCCGTGGAAATCCAGGCGGGCGGTGCTGGGACGTTGGAATGGTTGCCGGTATGAGTGCCTTTGAGCAGCCAAAAAGACGCAGCCATCACCAGCACCACAATCCCAACCGCTGCCAGGTTTCGCCGCCAAACCGCAGGCTTGGACTGGACGTTTCCCGCCGGCTGAGGCGCGGCCAGCGGCGCCGGAATGGGTGGCCCTGGGGGAAAGAGCGCCGCCGCCACACTTTCCGCCGAGTGTCTTACTTCCGACTCCAACCCGATCCACTCCGCCACCGCCCGCGCGCTTTGCGGCCGTTGCCCCGGTTCCTTCGCCAGGCACGCCATCACCATCGCGCCAACGGCGGGCGGAATCTCATTCTCAATCCCCAGCGCCACCAACCGTTCCTCCATCGGCTCCGGCGCCTGGTTCATTACCTGGTGTACGATGTCCCCGGTGCAGAATGGCGGCTTGCCGGTCAACAATTCGTAAAGGGTCGCCCCCAGCGCGTAAATGTCATCCGTCACTTGCGGACGCTTCCCGGCCAGTTGCTGCGGACTCATGTAAGGCGGCGTCCCGCTGGTCGCATTTTGGACGGATACCTTGCTCATCGAGTCGCTGACCACCGCCGCAATCCCAAAATCCGCCAGCTTCAACCGCCCCTTGCTGTCCACCATCATGTTGCTCGGCTTCAAATCCCGGTGGATGACGTTTTCGCCGTGCGCGTACTCCAGCGCCGCGCATAACTGCTGCGCCAAAGGGGCCAGTTGCTTCCAACTCAACACTTGTTGGGTTTGTTGCAGCCGCCGGTCGCTCAGGGTCGCCCCGTCCACATACTCCATGGAGATGAAGGCGACGTCATCGGATTGCTGGAAGTCGTGGATGCGGATGATGTTCGGGTGGGTCAGATGATGGCTGCGGACGGTTTCGCGGCGAAGATCGTTGAGCGCGGCAGGGTCGGAAGCGATTTCCGGCGGGAGGAACTTGAGGGCGACCGATTCGTCCAGACGGGTGTCATGGGCCAGCCATACCACTCCCATGCCGCCGCGCCCCAGCGGCTTGACGAGCGTAAAGCGGCGGGCGCCGACTTGCTGGCCGGCCTTCAATGAAAGCAATTCAGGCAAGCCGCGATCCTGCATCGCCGCGCCCCCCGCGTCGAGGATTTTCGCCATCTGGGCCGCATTGGCCTTGAAGGCCGCCTTTTTGGGATTCGATTCCGGCATAAGTTTCTGAACTCATATACACGGCGGATTTGAACTTCTTGCAGGAAAGATTTGCCAATCACACTGGCCAATACTTCAGCATGGGCCTACGCCGCCCGGCGCAATTCGGAAGGATCGGAGCCCTGAAAACAGAAAGGATCCGGTTTTCCTCGGAATGAGTCGTCTTGTGACAACATTGTCAGAGTTGAACAAAACTAAATCCCCGTGACACAACGGAACCCACCGAAAACGCTGCCGCCGTCCTTAGGCGGGTTGGTGACATCCGCTGGCTTGTTGTAGTTGCGAACGGCGCAGCGCAAATTGTGGGCTAAGTTTTCACCGTCACCACCGCGCAAAACACGGGCGGTTCCAGAGGACGGTCCTGTCGGATTAGAAGCAGTTGGCTGACCATAAGGCGTGCCATACCAATCCCAACACCATTCCCACTCATTCCCCGCCATATCGAATAACCCATATCCGTTCGGCGCAAAAAACCCCACCGGACTCGTGTAGAGTCCCCCTCTGAGATGGAAGGCTGCGCTGCCTCCAAGCGGGCCAAGATCATAGCTAAATTTCTTGGATGCAGCGTAATTGGCCTGGCTTTCACTAATCGTGTCGCCCCACGGAAACCGTTGCCCGACCAGCCCGCCCCGCGCCGCCTTCTCCCACTCCGCTTCGGTCGGCAGCCGCCAGCCGTTGGCCTTCCAATTCGCATAAGGCGTGACCTCGGCAGTGGTATAAACCTGCGTCAATTTCGCGTCCGTGTAATAGACCGGTATCAAACCCGCCTTCTGCGACCGTGCGTTGCTCCATTTCACTACGTCATACCAATCCAGAGAAAGCACCGGGTGATTCGCCGCCTCGCCCGAACCTGCATTCTTAAAGCTATATCCATGACTGATCGCCCAATCATATACCGGCTGCCATTGACTGTAGCTCACCAGATTCACGTCCATGTAAAACGCGGAAACCGTTACGCTCGTGGGACTGGCATCGCTCTCGCCATCCAGCGAGTCGCCCATGATGAACTCGCCCGCGGGAATAAACGCCATGCCCGGTGGAATCGCCTGGTGAGGCGCCGAATCTCGCGAATCAGTGCCGAGCAGCGGCGCATTCGACGCACTCGAAGGCGCGATTTGAGTAAGATGTTGGACTGCCACGGGGGCCTTGGAACTCTCCCTGCGAAAAATGTCTTTCCGCAGCCAGAAAGCCGCGGCCATCACGAGCACTACTATTCCAATCGCCGTGAGTTTGCGACCATAACCCGGATCGGGCAGGAGGCCCGACACTACATGCTGATTGGCCTCCGGCGTGAAGTTGCCTTTTCCTCCTGGCCCACCCGCCGCCGCCGCCGGAATGGGTGGCCCTGGGGGAAAGAGCGCGGCCGCCACACTTTCCGCCGAGTGTCTTACTTCCGACTCCAACCCAATCCACTCCGCCACCGCACGCGCGCTCTGCGGCCGTTGCCCCGGCTCCTTCGCCAGGCACGCCATCACCATCGCGCCGACGGCGGGCGGTATCTCATTGTCAATCCCCAGCGCCGCCAACCGTTCCTCCATCGGCTCCGGCGTTTGGTTTATTACCTGGTGTGTGATGTCCCCTGTATAAAACGGCGGCTTGCCGGTCAATAATTCGTAAAGGGTCGCTCCCAGCGCGTATATGTCATCCGTCACTTGCGGCCGCTTGCCGGCCAATTGCTGCGGACTCATGTAGGGCGGCGTCCCGCTGGTCGCATGTTGGACGGACACCCGGCTCACCGAGTCGCTGACCACCGCCGCAATCCCAAAATCCGCCAGCTTCAACCGCCCCTTGCTGTCCACCATCATGTTGCTCGGCTTCAAGTCCCGGTGGATGACGTTTTCGCCGTGCGCGTACTCCAGCGCCGCGCACAACTGCTGCACCAAGGGAGCCAGTTGCTTCCAACTCAACAATTGCAGGGTCTGTTGCAGCCGCCACTCGCTCAGGGTCGCCCCGTCCACATACTCCATGGAGATGAAGGCGACGTCATCGGCTTGTTGGAAGTCGTGGATGCGGATGATGTTCGGGTGGGTCAGATGATGGCTGCGGACGGTTTCCCGGCGAAGATCGTTGAGTGCGGCGGGGTCGGAAGCGATTTCCGGCGGGAGAAACTTGAGGGCAACCGGTTCGTCCAGACGGGTGTCCTGGGCCAGCCAGACCACTCCCATGCCGCCGCGCCCCAGCGGCTTGACGAGCGTAAAGCGGCGAGCGCCCACTTGCTGGCCGGCCTTCAATGAAAGCAATTCAGGCAAGCCTACACCCTGCATCGCCACGCCGCCCGCGTCGAGGATTTTCGCCATCTGGGCCGCATTGGCCTTGAGCGCCGCCTTGTTTGGATTCGATTCCGGCATAAGTTTCTGAACTCATATACACGGCGGATTTGAACTTCTTGCAGGAAAAAATGTTCACCCTTGTGGTAGGGCAGAGCTGCTGCTCTGCCCTGAATTTTTGGGCGGCTCCCGATTCAGAATCGGGACGCCCTACCGCTGGCATGAAGATTCTTATACTGCACCTTTACCGGCGGCCTGCCAAACGCGCCAGCACCTGCTTGAGTTCTTCCACTTCGGCGCGGACCCGGCTTTCTCCCTGTTCGTGCTCGGCGATGACCTCAAAGAGGTGGCGCTCGAAAATCCTCTTGGCGCTCAACAACAAATTGGCCGCTTCCGCAGTGTCTTTGAGGCCAAACCGTTTCACCAGTTCCTCGTAAGAGACCGGTTCGGTCTCTTCAAACACAGGCTCCAGCACGCGCCCATTGAAGATTTCCCAGGTCTGCCCCCGGCGCGGTTGCTGCCTCCCCGGTTGCCGGCAATCTTCTTCCATCCGGCGCAGCGTTTCGGAGAGGATCGCGCGAAGCCATTCCAAGTCGAAGGCGTCATCCGCCGCCTGGGTTTGCGCCGCGATTTCCAGTTCCAGCCGCTTGAAGCCCTCCTCGCCCTGGCCATCCAGCGATGCAAACCGGCTCTCCTTTTGGTTGTTCCGCAGCCAGTTCAGCGCATAATTGCGCAGACTGGTCCTGAGAAAGTCCCGGAACCGTCCCCGGTTCAAGTCCACTTGTGCGAGCCACCCCTCCCGCAGCAAGCGATCCTGGGCGAAATCCTGCAGGATTTCCCTGGCGCGCGCCTGCACGCTGGGGAAGGCGCACAACAAATAGACCATCAACGGCGTCTGATATTTGGCAACCAGGCTCGCCAATGCTTCCACATCGCCCTTGCCCGCCCGGCGCAATTCAGAAGGATTGGTCCCCTGAAAACACGAAGGGTCCGGTTGTTCCTCGGAATCAGTCATCTTGTCATATAGTTGTCAGGCCCATCTTTGGCATGGCGGCCATCCCAAGACAAGCCAAAACGGCGGATCGGCTTGCAAAGGGGCGCATGTCACTTTTTGGGTTTCTTAATCTTAATCATAATCTTAATCTTAATCTTAATCTCAATCCTAATTCCAATGCGGGAGGGAGAGAGATTAAGTTTAAGATTAGGAGCAAGAGTAAGAGGGGGACCCAAAATCAAGATGCGCCCCTTCCAAACGCCATTCAAAACACCACGGGTTTATCGCTGTCCCGCTGGAGAGGCTCCCGCATTGGCCGGGGCGGCGGCGCGGCCGGCCGCCGCGGACGGGGCGGAGGGCAATTCATATAATTGACGGACTTCGTCAGGTGAAAGGGCGCGGTTGAACATCATCACTTCATCCATAAGGCCGTCAAAGGAAGCGCCCACTTCGCCGGGCGCCGGGCCCCTCTCGGGATTGGAACGGTTGGCGCCAATTGTCAAGTCGTAGTTGTTGGCCAAAATGCGGCCCTGCCAGAGAATATTAGTGAACAACTGCGCGTCCATGTAAAAGCGTTGGACAGCGCCATCATACGTCGCGGCCAGATGATGCCAAAGGCCGTCATCCATGCGCTTTCCCGTGCTATGGATAGCGTGATCGCTGTTTGTGATGTAACCTATCTTGTTTGTGAGGAAACCTATTTGCCAAAGCAGTTGCCCCTGTTGGAGCCATTGTTGAAATTCGCCGCCCTCGCTCAGCGCGAAGCCCTCGGCGCAGCCCTTGTCAAAAATGCGCCGATATACATTGTCCGCGTAACGCGTCTTGATCCAAGCCGCAACGGTGATTTGCTCGGGGTTGAGCGAAGGCCGGTTGGACACGGTGATGTAGCTGTTCATGCGGCTGAATTGGACGGCGCCGCCGCGCCGGCCTTGCGCCGTCCATTGGACATTTACCGCCCGTCCATCATTGCCGGAGCCGCTTTCATCGCGGACCACGCCGTTCTTGGGCGGCTCATCGAAGCTGAAATAGAGGACCAAACCGCGCCTCCAATCCGCCGTGGCGGGCGGGTTTGCGGCGGCCGTTGTTGTGAGTATTGCGGTCTGTTGAGCCGGATGGCAAACTCCCTTGCGAATGTTGTTGTTGGCTGGGTCTGTCAGGTAGATATTTCCCTGAGCGTCAAAGGCAACATCACCCGGCCAATTGAACCGGGCAACCGCGCCTGCCCCATCGCTGCTTCCTGCTTGCCCGGCAAGCCCGCCGATGGTTGACACCGCGCCCGCTCTGGTGATTTTGCGAATCGTGTGATTATTCTCATCGGCGATATAGAGATTGCCTTCACCATCCTCCTGAATGCCGAATGGATTGTTGAACCGCGCGTTGGCGACTGTGCCGTCCGCGCTGCCAGGGACGCCAGGCTTGCCCGCCAAAGTGCTCACCATTCCGTTTGGATGGATCACCCGAATGGTGTTGTTGGAGCACGTCACATAAATAACTCCCCCCGCTCCCACGGCAAGGCCGCTTGGCGTATTGAAGCGCGCGCTGGAAACCGGCCCATCCAGGCTTCCTACAACCCCGGCCTGGCCGGCTACTGTGCTGACCAGCCCTGTGGGAGTCATCCTTCGAATCGTGCTGTTTCCGCCATCCGCCACGAGAATGTCGCCGTTGGGCGCCACGGCGAGGGCGTTCAGAACATTGAATCGCGCGATGGCTGCCGGACCATCTGTGCTGCCGATGCTTCCGGCTCGCCCCGCCAAAGTCGTCACCATTCCCGCCGGGGTGATTTTTCGGATCGTATAATTAGTCAACTCGGTCACATAGGCATTGCCAGAGCCGTCCAACGCGATTCTATGGGGAGTTGTAAGGAGGGCGTTGGCCCCCAGGCCATCTCGGCTTCCGGAGATTCCGGGTCGGCCAGCCAGGGTGCTCACAATGCCGGAGGGTGTGATCCGCCGAATCGTGTCGTTGTAAGAGTCGCATACATACAGATTGCCCTCCTTGTCCACAGCGATGCCGCTTGGGGCGTGGAATCGCGCGTTGCCGCCAACCCCATCGGTCGAACCGGAGCTTCCCGCCTTTCCAGCAATGGTGGTGAAGGTCCAGGATTCATCCTCGTTGAGTCCAATACCCGGCAGCGCGGTCGCGTTTGAAGTTCGCGCCTTTGTATCTGCTATTGTCGTCACACCGGCCCCTCTGGCAGGAGGTTCAGGAGGCGGGGGGACAGGCGGCGGATTCGACTTAACCGGAGGTTCGATTTGATCGGGACCTTTGTACGGCACGGACGGGTTGGAATTGTCACGGCGAAGAACGTCTTTCCGCAGCCAAAAAGCCGCGGCCATCACCAGCACCACAATTCCAATCGCCGTCAAGTTCCGGCCAAGCCTTGCCGGCTTGGAGAGGCCCTTGCCTCCCCGCTTGCCTGCCGCCAGCGGCGCCGGAATGGGTGGTTCTTGCGCAAAGAGCGCCGCCGCCAGACGCTCCGCCGAGGGTTTCACCTCCAACTCCAACCCGATCCACTCCGCCACCACCCGCGCGCTCTGCGGCCTCTGTCCAGGCTCTTTGCCCAAACAGGCCATGACCAGCGAGGCGGCGTCCGGCGGAATGTCGTTCTGGATTTCCAGCGCCGCCAGCCGGTCCTGCATCGGCTCCGGCGCTTCGTGCAATACCTGGTGGGTGACGTTCCCGGTGTAAAACGGCGGCTTGCCTGTCAATAATTCATACAGCGTCGCCCCAAGCGCATAAATGTCGTCCGCCGCCTGCGGGCGCTGGCCTGTCAACTGCTGCGGACTCATGTAGGGCAGCGTCCCGCTGGTCGAATGTCTCATGGACAACCGGCTTGTCGAGTCGCTCGCCACCGCCGCTATCCCAAAATCCGCCAGCTTCAGCCGCCCACGGCTGTCCACCATCAGGTTCGCCGGCTTCAAATCCCGGTGGATGACCTTCTCGCCGTGCGCGTGCTCCAGCGCGGCGCAAAGTTGCGCGACCAGCGGCCGCAGATAATCCCAGGGCAGCACGCGGGAGGGCTGCTCGAGCCGGATGGCCGACAGGGTCCACCCGTCAATGTATTCCATGACTATGAACGCCGTTCCGTCCGGGTCCTCGTACAGGTCGTGAATACGGACGATGTTGGGATGGGACAGTTTATGGCTGCGGGCGGTTTCACGGCGCAAATCATCCAGAGCGACCGGATCGCCGCGAATTTCCGGCGGCAGGAACTTGAGCGCGACCCGCTCGTGGAGCCGTTCATCGCGGGCGAGCCAGACTTCGCCCATGCCGCCGCGCCCCAGGCGCTTTTCGAGGACAAACCGCCCCCGCGCAAGAGTCTGTTCCGGCCGCCATGGAGTGGATTCGGACATGGAAAAAGTTCGCCCGCAGCTTCTAACAACCTGTGCCCAAGTTGGCAAGAACAATTGGCCGGGCTGTCGGCGAAAGTTCAAAATGAGAAAAGATGTCGCAGCAAAATGAGAAAAATTTCATAAAGTGTGACTGGCTAGGATAGTGGGCCAAGCGGCGTTTTGAGTGGAAGGTGGATTGGGAATG
>Ga0181530_10002195_pt1 | contig 23563 bp, 20 predicted proteins | sample PEATcosm2014_Bin_42_FD_119769 | JGI IMG/M metagenome (GOLD analysis project Ga0181530, IMG submission 119769) | Peatland microbial communities from MTU Mesocosm Facility, Houghton, MI, USA - PEATcosm2014_Bin10_60_metaG | ecosystem: Environmental > Terrestrial > Soil > Wetlands > Peat | place... | reverse complement strand
GTTCCCGTCGGGCATCGGGCGCGAGCTGGCGTCCGACTACCAGTGCTTCGTCGCAGAGCTCGGGATCCTGGCCGCTGTCGAGGCCGCGGCTCACGGGCCGCCGCTGAGCGCAGCCTGCTGGCAGCGGCTGTGCGCGATGGTCGACAGCGGCGCGGCGCTGCTCGACGAGCGGCTGCAGGCACCCAGGCAAGGCGACGGCGACGAGGGCCGTGCCCTGCTCCTTGATGCCCCGGCAGCCAACCGCTGGCCGTCGCTGCTCGCGGTCGGGGCAGCAGTGTTCGGCAGGCCCGACTGGTGGCCACCGACGTCCGCCGACGCGGCCAGCTGCATGATCGGCGCGATGCCGGGGGCGATGCGCGAGGCGGCTGGCCGGCCAGCGGCGCGCCCGTGGCATTTCGCCGACGCCGGGACGGCGCTGCTGCGCACGACAGGCGACCGGGACCCAGAGATCTGGTGCCGCTGCGACGGGGGTCCGCACGGCTATCTCAGCATCGCCGCGCATGCGCACGCCGACGCGCTGTCGGTGGAGGTCCGCCACGGCGGCGTCGACGTTCTCGCCGATCCGGGCACCTACTGCTACCACGGTGACCCGGCCTGGCGGTCCTACTTCCGCTCGACCATCGCCCACAACACCGTCGAGGTCGGCAGCCAGAGCCAGTCCAGCGACGGCGGCCCGTTCCTCTGGCTGCGGCACGCGAACGCCAGGGCGATCAGCATCCGGGACACGGGTGACACCGCCGAGTGGACCGCGGAGCACGACGGGTATGCCGCCCTTGACCCGCCGGCCCGGCATCGCCGCACGGTCCGGCTGGACCGTCACTCACGCACCATCAGCATCATCGACGAGATCGAGGGCGGCCATGACGTGCGCCTGGCCTTTCATCTCGGCCCGGAGGTAGAGGCGGAGCTTGACGGCGCGAGCGTCGTGCTGTCCTGGCCTGACGCAGCGACGCCAGGGACGGCGCGGCTGGAACTGCCGGGCGAGCTCAGCTGGAGTATGCACCGCGGTGAGACTGATCCCATTCTCGGCTGGTATTCCGGCGGCTTGGGGCGCCGTATTCCGGCGGTCACCTTGCTCGGCCAGGGGCGGCCAGGGTTCGCTGAGCCGCTGGTCAGCCAGCTTGTTTTCGCCAGAACGGAGACGATGACCAGTCCTTCCCTGACCCATCCGGCCGTATCATGGCATGTATCCGATTCCCTGACAACAGGGGCGCCGGAGACTCAGGCGGAGGCCGGATGACCGAGCAGGCACTGGATCTCAGGAGGTCCGTGCGGATCGTCCGGCGGCGCTGGATCGCCGTCGTCATCGTCGCGATGCTTGGCCTTCTCGCGGGCGTGGCTAATACCGTGCTCAAGCCGCCGATGCTGGCTAGTAGCGCGCTCGTTATCGTGCCGCCCGCTACCCGGGACGTGCCGACTGAGGTCGTGATCGCCGACAGCGACCCCGTGCTGTCTGGCGCTCTGCCGCGGGTCAGGCCTGCCATCTCGCTGCAGGCCCTTAGAAATAAGATCCAGGTAAAAAGCCTGACTTCCAATATCATAACGATCACAGCCCTGGCCAAAACAGCCGGTCAGGCAGAGGGCAATGCAAACGCGGTCGCGGAGAGCTTTGTTGCCTACGCCAATAATGGGAGCAACGCCGCGGGAAAAGTGCAGGCCCGGCTGCTCGAGCCGGCGCTGACTGCCACCGGCCGGTCGCTGCCTGTTGACCTGCTCATTAATGGCGGCATCGGAGCCATAGCCGGCGTGCTGATCGGAGCCATCGGGGCGCTTGCGTTCAGCCGCAGGGACCGCCAGCTGCGGGAGCGGGATGAGATAGCAGCCGCCATCGGCGTGCCCGTCCTGGCATCAATTTCCGTCCGTCACCCTGCCGATGCCGGCCACTGGGCAAGGCTGCTGGGGGACTACGAGCCCAGCGTCGTCCATGCGTGGCAACTGCGCAATGCTCTGCATTACCTGGGTCACGACCTCTCGCCGCCACGCGCGGGCCACGGCGAGAGCCGCAACGGAGACAGCCGCAACGGAGACAGCCGCAACGGAGACAGCCTTAACGGCGAGAGCCTCTCTGTTGCCATCCTGTCGCTTTCCGCTGATCGAGGGGCACTCGCGCTGGGTCCGCAGCTAGCAGTCTTCGCAGCCTCCATAGGGGTTCCCACGGTACTGGTCATCGGCCCGCAGCAGGACATGAGTGCTACGGCCGCATTGCGCACCGCGTGCGAGGCGCCGCCGTCGCACGAACCTGCCGGCCTGCTGCGGCTCGCCGTCGCCGATGAGGACGTGGGCCAGCGCTTGCCAGGCGTCAAGCTGACCGTCATCCTCGCGGTCGTCGACGGCCGGGATCCCCGCGTCGCTGACACGATGGGCGCGGACGTAACGGTCCTTGGGGTCTCGGCCGGCGCGGCGACCGCGGCGCAGCTGGCCGGCGTTGCCGTCAGCGCGGCCGCCGAGGGCCGCCAGATCGAAGGAATCCTCGTCGCGGATCCCGAATCGACCGACCGCACAACCGGCCGTGTGCCGCAGCTGACGCGCCCGACTCACCGGCGAGGGCCGGCTCGCCTCACCAGCACGCCGACCCGGCTCAACGGCTTGCCGAGGGAGAAACGGACGACGGAGACCAGGCCGTGAACGACGAAGACCGGACTGTAGCGCTTTTCCGCAGCGGCGATGACCTGCCCGTACACTTCTGGGACTTCGGTGAGTACGCCACCGAAGAAGATCGCTCAGCGGCCGCACTCGCCAGCGGTCTTGCCAGCGCAGGATACATCCGGGCGGCGCTGCGGCGCTCTGCATGGCTCTGGTGTGCACTCGCCGTGGTCGGGGCGCTGGCGGGCTTCGGGATCTTCAGAGAGCTTCCCCCCGCCTACGAGGCTTCTACGTCGGTCCTGCTCTCGAACAATCCTTTCGAAATTCCTAGCGATGCGGCGCTGGATGACCAGGCCATCGCGCAGAGCCGGACGGTGGCCGGTGACGCGCTGAGCAAACTAGGGCTACACGAGAGCGCGGTCAGCTTCGTCGGGCACTACATCGTTACCATCGTGACCAATCGGGTGCTTAATTTCACCGTCAAGGCCACGTCCAGCGAGGCGGCGGTCAAGCAGGCCAGAGCCCTGGCCGCAGCTTTCCTCGCCTTCCAGGCACAGCAGCTGGAGTCTCAGGAGCGGCTCGTCAACGCCTCACTCCAGCAGCAGATCACCGCGGCGCAGCAGCAGCTCAGCACCATCAACTATCAGATCAGCCAGCTGTCCGCGCATCGCGCCTCGGCCGCGCAAGGCACGCTCGGCGCTCTGATAACCGAGCGTACTCGCGAGAGCAGCGCGCTGACCGCGCTCGAGCAGGCGAATACTGCCAACGAAGCGACCACGCGGGTGAACACGGCGACCGTCGTGCAAGGCAGCCAGGTACTCGATCCAGCTGCGCCGATCACGCACTCGCGCCGGAAGCTGCTGCTGATCTACGTCGCCTCCGGGCTTATCGCGGGCCTGGCGCTCGGCCTGTCCATCGCCGTGATCCGGGCGCTCGTGTCGGATCGGCTGCGTCGCCGTGACGACATCGCGCGCACGCTCGGCGCCCCGGTCAAGCTCAGCGTCGGCAAGGTCCGGCTGAGCCGCTGGCTGCCCGGTCCGCGCGGGCTTGCAGCCGCTGACAGCACGACGATTCGCCGGATCGTCGTGCACCTGGGCAACATCGTGGCAGGAAACTTCCGCGGTTCAGCCGCCCTGGCCCTCGTTCCGACAGACAACCCTCAGGTCGCCGCGCTGTCACTGGTGTCACTGGCCGTCTCGTGTGCGCAGCAGGGCGGCTTGCAGGTCGTCGTAGCGGACCTCTATAGCGGTAGCCCGGCCGCACACCTCCTGGGAGTCACCGATCCCGGGGTCCATTCGGTGACTGTGAACGACGCGGAACTGGTCGTAGCTATTCCTGAGCACGACGACGTGGTGCCCGTAGGCCCGCTTCGCCCGCTTCTGCTCGGGGAGGCACCCGGGCCACTGATGGCGGCCTACGCGACTGCCGACCTGCTGCTCACGCTGGCCCCGCTTGACCCCTCGCTCGGCGGGGACCATCTCGCGACCTGGGCGACCGGCGCCGTTGCAATGGTGACCGCAGGTGAGTCGACGGAGACGCGGATCCAGGCAGTCGGCGAGATGATCCGTCTCGCCCGGATCCCGCTGATCTCCGCCGTCCTTGTGGGGGCAGATAAGACCGACGAAAGCCTCGGCGTGCCAGATCCGTCCAGTCCGGCGGATTCAGCCGGGCTTGGCCTGAGCTCATAGTGCCGATGAGCCTGTCGGTCACTGCTTTCCGCCAGCGGCGCGTCCGGCGGCCTCCGGATACCGTCCAGGACCGGGAGCGCTGGGCCCGGCGCAAGGTCGGAATAGCCTGGGCCCTGCTATTCCTGAATGCTCTGACTTTCTACCCCGGCCTTTCGTTCGTACATATTCCGTCGGCAGTCGGAAAAGGCATCACGCAGTCCGCACTCGTCGCGGCGTTCTTTGTGGCGCTGACCGTCAACCGCCACATTATCCTGCGCCCGAACGTGTTCCTCTGCCTGGTGAGCATCCTCGCCATCGAGGCGTTCTTCACGCTTCCGCAAGCGCAGCATTTCGGAACCGTGTACCGGACCTTCCGGCTCGCGGGCTTTGTAACCACGCTCTGGCTGCTGACGCCGTGGTGGGGCCGCCGCGACATGCTGCTCGTCCGCTGCCACCTGGCCACGCTCCTGGCGCTGCTCAGCTCGGTGCTCCTAGGCCTGCTGGTGTCCCCTGGGCACGCCCTGTTCGAGGGCAGGCTCTCGGGCGCCATCTGGCCAATCCCCTCGACCGAAGTGGCGCACTACACCGCGATTACCATCGGGCTAGTCATCGTGCTCTGGTTCTGCGGTCACCTGCGCGGCCGGGTCACCCTCGTCGTCATCGCCGTGGCGTTTCCGACACTGGTCCTCACGCACACGAGGACTGCGCTAGCGGCCATGGTGGCGGCCATCCTGGTGGCCGGTCTGAGCCTGCTCGTGGCGAAGGCACGGGTGCGCAAGCTGTTCATCGCCGGAGCCGCCCTGGCGGTCATCGTGATTTCGACGCTATCCGGCGTGCTGACGACATGGCTGGCACGGGGCGAGGGCACGCACGAGCTGACCGACCTCACCGGCCGGACCCTAGTCTGGGGTGAGCTGCTCAGCTTTCCACGCGACAAGTTCCAGGAGATCTTCGGTTTCGGCTTGTCAAACGCTTCGTTCAACGGCCTCTCCATCGACAGCAACTGGTACGCCTCCTATCAGGACCAGGGGCTGTTTGGTGTTGCCGTATGCGCGACGATCCTGCTGTTCCTGCTCGTGACCGCCTACTTCCAGCCACGCGGCGTGCGGCGAGCGCTCGCTCTTTTCCTGGTGACGTACTGCCTAGTGGCATCCTTCACCGAGGTAGGGTTTACCGACGTCTCGCCGTACATGCTTGATCTCACTGTGGCAGCGTCGCTGCTCGTGCCCGCTGTCACGGACAGGGAGCCGCCATGAGTGTCCAGCTGAACAGCAACCGCTGGACAATGGCCGACAGCGCGATCGTCAGCAAGACATCCGCCCCGGTTGTATCAGGACTGGGCCGAAACTGATCCTATGGGTGATGGCTGGTCTGGCCGCCCGGTCTGACCCGTCTTCAAGGTCTGGGGTAGTCATGAGGGTGCGGGACGCGGGTGATCGTGGCGATATCGGAGCCGTTCCGGTGCCGTTCGTGCGCGCGGCCAGGCACGAGTCTGATGACATGCTGCCCCCACAGGCCGGAGCCAGATTTCCCGCAGCCGGCGGTCTCGCCGTACACGCGGGCCGCTAATGCCCCGGTCGGCTGCGTGCTTCGCGTGATCATCGACGATCTCGGTGGCTCGCATGGCTGCTGAAGCAGGCGCCGAGGTAGGGACGGGGATAGGGAGATCACTGCTAGCGGCCCTCCAGCGCGTGCGGGGCCAGCGGGTCCGGCGCCTCAGCTGGGGCGTCGCGGACCAGGCGGTGTCGAGTCTGACCAACGCCGCGGTGAGCATCTACGTGGCCCGCACGCTCGGGGCCGTGCAGTTTGGCGCCTTCAGCCTCGCTTACGTTACCTACTCATTCGCGCTTAACGCGTCTCGCGGGCTGGCCACCGACCCCCTGATGGTCAGGTTCAGCGGCACTGACCTGCCGACCTGGCGCCGCGCCGTCGCGAGCTGCACCGGAACCGCCGCGACCGTGGGCCTGGTGACCGGCGCCTGCGTGCTCGCGGCGGCTGCGCTGCTGAGCGGCACGACCAAGGTTGCCTTCGTTGCCCTCGGGCTGACCCTGCCGGGGCTCCTGCTGCAGGACAGCTGGCGATATTCGTTCTTCGCGCTCGGACGCGGCCGCCTGGCATTTCTCAACGACCTGATCTGGGCGTCGGTCCTGGTCCCGGCGCTGCTGATCCTGCGGCGGACTGGCCACGCAGACGTATTCTGGTTCGTCTTCGCGTGGGGCGCGGCGGCGGCCGTCGCAGCAGCCGTCGGGCCGCTGCAGGCTCGGGTGATCCCCAGGCTGACAGGCACCAGAGGGTGGGTGTCGCGGCATCGTGATCTAGGGCCCCGCTATCTAGCGGAAAACACCTCCAACAGCGCCGCGGTCCAGCTGCGCACCTACGGCATCGGCATCATTCTGGGCCTGGCCGCCGTTGGCTACGTACAGGCCGCTGGCACCCTGATGGGTCCGTTCCTGGTCATCTTCTTCGGGATGTCCCTGGTCACGGTTCCGGAGGCGGCCCGGGTCCTGCGCGGCTCGCCGCGTCGCCTGCCGCTGTTCTGCATGCTGGTGGCCGGCGGCCTTTCGCTGCTGGGGCTCGCCTGGGGAGTCGTGCTGCTAGTGGCCCTGCCAAGAGGACTCGGGTACTGGCTGCTAGGCGCGATATGGCGGCCGGCCTACCCCCTGATAGTGCCGCTCACGGTTTCCGTTGTCGGCTCCTGCGTCATCGCTGGCGCCGCCGCGGGCCTGCACGCTCTAGGTGCCGCAAGGCGCAGCCTGCGCGCGATGCTGTGTACGTCTGGCGCCTATCTTGGCTGCGGGCTGGCCGGCGCTGCTGCCGACGGAGCGGTCGGGACCGTGATCGGAGTCGCCGTCGCGGCGTGGGCAGGCGCGCTGCTCTACTGGTGGGAGCTGCGCGGTGCGCTGCGCGGTGCCGACCTCCCACCCGACCATGTGGCTGAGGGTCACCGGTCTCCGCCAGGCGCCCAAGGCGGCCGCCATCGCGGGAGGACAGCGGTGCAGGCACGCCCACGACGGTGGAACCCGCGACACCGTCGGCATCCCGGCCACTCGCAGCCATCTCAGGCGCTGCCGCCAGCCGAAAGCGAAGGTACATGAGCGTTGCCATGAGACAGCCGCTGGGCGCAGAAGCTCGCTGGACGGCTCATTGATGCGATCTCCGAATCCTGTGCTCAGCACTACTTCACGCCGGAGCCGGCGCTGGCTGGCCTTGGTGGCTGCTGCCTGTGTCGTGCCAGTCACTGCGCTGACTGGCATTCATCTGCTGCTCCATGGCCCTCATGCCAGCGGTGACCCCAGGACGGGAACACGAGTGTGCGGCCAGCCTATGCTCAACTCGCCTTTTAGCTACGACGCCGCCGCTGGGCCTTACTCGAGCGGCACTGCCGGGCTGCCGACCTATGGCACGCCAGCCTCGGATTTCCCCGCTGATACTGCTGGGGTCGTCCTGGCGGCGGGCACCAAGGACTATGCCTCATACCAGCTCAACCCGGACACGGTCTACTACCTGATGCCCGGGACGCACGTCGGCAGTTTCATGGCAGACGTGAACGACGCCTTTGTCGGCGGGCTTGCCCGCGGCAGGTCTGCCGTGCTTTCCGGTGATTATTCTCTATCAAGGCCATGGGCGATCGACTCGAACTCGACGAACGGGAACCAGCCGGGAGTGACGATCGAGTACCTGACGATCGAGGAATACACGCCGGGCACCAGCGCAGGTGCGGTGAATCAGGATTCCAATACCGGGTGGACTCTCAAGTACGACACTGTTACCCGCAACGTACCCGGTGCCGGGGTGATCGCCGGGGCCGGGAACGTGCTGCGGGACAATTGCCTGACCTTGAACGGGCAGTACGGGTTCCAGTCCGAGGACACCAATTCGTGGGGAAAGGACTCACTGACTCGCGGCCCCTACGACGTGACCGTCGCGGGCAACGAGATCAGCGACAACGACACCTGTGACTACTCGGGCCTGCTCAGCAACCCGGCCATCGGCTGGTCTGGCCACGACCCGGTACCCGCCACGGATCGCAACCGGCACTGCGGCACGGTCCAGCCCGACGGCGACCAGGGCGGGTTCAAGCTCTGGCAGACCAACGGGGTGACCATAACCGGCAACTACATCCACGGAAACTGGGGCCCCGGCGGCTGGGCCGACACCGACAACGCCAACACGACGTGGACAGCCAACATCATCACCGGCAACGAGGGCCCGGCGATCGTCGAGGAGATCTCCTACAATTTCTCCATTAGCGGCAATTACCTGGCCGTCAACGACTTGACCGACGGGCTGGGCAACCCCGGATTCCCCCAGCCGGCCATCTACATCAGCGAAAGTGGCAGCGACACCACTTTCGGCGGCGTTCCGGCCTGTGCGGAAGCCGCCTGCGTCGCCCAGGCCTCCTACCCCACCCAGTCCCTGATCAGCGGCAACACCCTGATCGACAATGGCGGGAGCATTTTCTTGTGGCAGAACTCTAACCGCTACTGCTCAGACGGATCAGACGGAGCCTGCACCCTCGTCGGCGGTCCCGCCGGGCCCTTCACGCTCTCATCGTGCGCTGCCCACCTTCCGTCAGCATCCGTCAGCACCACCACCTATACCGGCAACAAGACCGGCGCTCCCGCCCGGGACTGGTGGGACGGCTGCCAGTGGAAAACCGAGAACGTGACTATCACCGACAACACTGTTGACTTCAACCCCGCCCATATCACCGACTGCAGCGAAGCTTATTGGCCAGACTGCGGGGCGGGCGGCATATTCAGTGAATACGGCTCGCCTCACGGCAAGACCCCTGGTTGGGTCACTCCTACCCAACTGATGTTCTTCCAGAACGACATCTGGTCACATAACACCTACAACGGCCCATCACGCTTCTACGCATGGAACCAGGGCAACGGGGACAACCCCGTCAGCTGGGCCGACTGGACGGGAAAGAAATCGCACGGCGACGAGTGCCGCTCTGTCGGCGAGCGCCAGAGCGGCTTCTGCACCGGCCCGTTTGGGCAAGACGCCGGCAGTGCGTACAACGGCGTGTAAACCGGGTTCGTGGCATGGGCGTCTTATTGTCCAGGAGGACTAGCCGGGCCGCCTCTGCTTCCAGCAGCATCATCTTCCGAGCGCTCCGCTGATAGGGGAGACACCATTGGACAGGCAATTCCCGCCTCGTCGGCGAGCGTTGAGTTCAGGCGACACGGGCTCTGATCCCGGCGGGACGGGCGCGAAGGATCCCGAGCGGACACTGAGCCGCAGGAAGATCTTCGGGAAGGCCGTCGGAGTGGCTGCTGCCGGCGCCGCAGGGGGCGCCGTGCTGACTGAGGTCTTCGCCGCCCCGGCGTCGGCCGCCGGCGGAACCACCGTCGAGTCGGCGGCCGTGGCACCCGCTGTGGTCGCGCTCACCGACGCCGCGACGATCGCCGTCGACGCCTCACTGGGCAACGACTTCCGGGTGACCATCGCGGCTAGCCGCACCATGGGCAACCCGACCAACCCGACGGACGGGCAGAAGATCACATTCCAGGTGACGCAGGGCACCGGCGGGTCGTCCACGATCACCTGGGGCAGTGCCTACGAGTTCTCTGCCGGGCTGCCGCAGCCCACCCTTAGCACCGCGGCGGGCCAGACTGACCTGCTCGGCTTCATCTACAACGCGGCCAAGAGCAGCTGGCTGCTCGTCGCGTTCGTGCAGGGGTTCAGCACGCCGACCATGACCACCAGCCCGACTCCGACTCCGACTCCGACTCCGACGCCCACCCCCACTCCGACCTCCACTGAGCCGGCGGGCACTTACCGGCTGTACCCGTCGGCGAGCGGGCCGTCGAGCCCGGTGTCCTATTCCGGGCCGTTCCTGGCCGGTGTCGTGTTCGAGGTCACCACCGGCGGCACGTGGTTCGAGGGCTACTGGTGGTGGGTGTGCCCCTCCGGTCAGTCCACCGCGGCGCAGAAATTCGCGCTGTGGTCCGTCTACAGCCCAGGAGTCGGCGCGCTGATCCCGGTCGCCACGGTGACCTCGGGCACGCTGACCGCCGGGCAGTGGAACTACGTGCCGCTGCCCGCTCCGGTGCCGCTGGCCATCGGCGCCTGCTATAACGCCTGCACGGGCTTCACCGGCAGCTTCCCCGACACTAACAACCAGTTCGGCGCCGGTGACCCGTACAGCGCCGGGATCGTCAGCGGGCCGCTGACCGCGTTCTCTGACCAGTCCGGGTCCCTGCCCGCGCCTTTCAGCATGCCGCAGGGGGCGTTCAGTGTCGCCGGGACCGATCCCACGGTGTACATGCCGTCTGTGGGGTCCGACTCGGCGAACTTCTGGATCGATGTTCAGGTGAGCTCGCAGGCCCCGGCGGGCACGTCCTTCCGCCTGTGGCCGAGCTACCCCGTCACTCCTCCAGGGTCGGTCTCGAACGACACCGGACAGCAGACTTCGGGCACCCAGTTCCTGCTGTCAGAGTCCTGCACCCTGGACAAGATCTGGTTCTACAGCCCGTCAGGCGTGAGCGTCCTGCCGTCCCAGTGCGCGATCTGGAATGTGGCCACGCAGACCGTGGTCGCAGGCACGAATAATACCTCGCCGTCCTGGTCGGGAGCTGCGGGCAGCGGCTGGGTTTCCTGCTCCTACAGCGGCGTCACGCTCCCGGCCGGCAACTATAAGACGAGCGTCTACTACGGTGGCGGCAAGACTTTCTATCAGGAGGACGTGAAGTACTTCAGCAGCGGCCCAGGAGCGAACGGGATCACGGCCGGACCGCTGAGTTCGCCCAACGTTGCTAACGCGGCGAGCTGCATCTCAGGCTCGGGACCGGATACAGGCCAGACCGTCACTGGCAACTCCACGTATCAGAACGGGCCTTTCGCCTATCCGGACACGTTTGACTCCGATGACGACGGCGAGAACCGCTGGATCGATGTCGAGGTCACGCCGACCTGAGCCAGCCTGGGGCGCCGTCCGGTGCTCGGCGCCGGCGTGCCTGGCGACATCGGTGCGAACGTCCGCCGGTTCAGCGAAAGGACTACCATCACGATGCGTCTCTCGAAGGGCCTGCTGTTCGGCCTTGCTGCCGCTGGCCTCGTCGGCTGCAGCGGCCCTGCCTCCGGGTCGCTTTCCCCCAGCCCATCAGCGCCCGCTCAGGCCACAACGGCGCCTGCGGCAGCGCCGGTCACCCCGGCCGATCGCGCCTTGCAGGCCAGCGCTCGCGTGGCTGCCATGCAGTTCTCCGGCTTGTACTCGGCGAGGAAGTTCGCGGCGTCCTGGGATCTGCTCTCGCCAGCCGCGAAGCACCAGGTTCCATGGGCCACCTGGATGGGAGTGCATGAGGGCTGCCCATCCGCCGGCGCCGGCCAGGCCGGGGTCATCAAGTCCGTAACTGTATTTGGTGATGCGGCCATCGTCACCGAGACCAGCGCGGGAGCGGTGCCGGGGCACGCCACTGCCGAGTACGTGTTCAACGACGTTGATGGCCACTGGCTCTACACCCCCGATGACGTGAGCATTTATGATCATGGGTCCGTCGCCGCCGACGTCGCCGCCGCGAAAGCAGCTGGTTTCTGCGGCAGCTGGAAAGGCTTTTAATGAACCAGAGCTCGCTGTGCCAGACCTGCGGCTCCGCATTATGCGGATGACGTGTGAACCGGATGTCCTTCATAAGCGTCTTATATCCGCGGGGGTTGAGTTCGCGCCCCTGCGAGGGGAGGCGAGGCACCATTGGGCAGGCAATCCCCCCATGGTCGGCGAGCGTTCTCACGTGGTGCAGGTGCTGATGCCCGCGGGACCGACGTGAAGGATCCTGAGCGGGCACTAAGCCGGAGGAAGATCCTCGGGAAGGCCGTCGGAGTGGCTGCCGCCGGCGCCGCAGGGGGCGCCGTGCTAACCGAGGTCTTCGCCACCCCGGCTTTGAGTTCCACGACCGTGGAACCGGGAGCAGTGGCCCCGGCAGTGGTGGTCCTCACCGACGCGGCGACGATTACCGTCAACGCCTCCCTCGGCAACGACTTCCGGGTGACCATCGCCGCGAACCGCACCATGGGCAACCCAACCAGTCCGACGGACGGACAGCAGATCATCTTTCAGGTCACGCAGGGCACTAGCGGGTCGTCCACGATCACCTGGGGCAGCGCCTACGAGTTTTCCGCCGGGCTGCCGCAGCCCACCCTCAGCACCGCGGCAGGCCACACTGACCTGCTCGGCTTTATCTACAACGCGGCGAAGGGCACCTGGCTGCTTGCCGCATTCGTGAACGGATTCAGTTGATGGGCACCTACCGGCTGTACCCGTCATCGAGCGGGCCGACGAGCCCGGTGTCCTATTCCGGGCCGTTCCTGGCCGGCGTCGTGTTCGAGGTCACCACCGGCGGCACGTGGTTCGAGGGCTACTGGTGGTGGGTGTGCTCCTCCGGTCAGTCCACCGCGGCGCAGAAATTCGCGCTGTGGTCCGTCTACAGTTCTACCCTCGGCGCGCTGATCCCGGCCGCCACGGTGACCTCGGGCACGCTGACCGCGGGACAGTGGAACTACATACCGCTGCCCGCACCCGTGCCGCTGGCGGTCGGCGCCTGCTATAACGCCTGCACGGGATTCTCGGGCAGCTTCCCCGGCACGGATAACCAGTTCGGCGCCGGTGACCCATTCAGCGCCGGGATCGTCAACGGGCCGCTGACCGCGTTCTCCGACCAGACCGGCTCCCTGCCCGCACCGTATTACATGCCGCAGGGGGCGTTCAGTGTCGCCGGGACCGATCCCGCCGTGAACATGCCGTCCGTTGGGTCCGAATCGGGAAACTTCTGGATGGATGTTCAGCTGGGCATAACCGCGCCCGCCGGGACTTCCTACCGGCTGTGGCCGAGTTACCCTACCCTGCCGGGTGCCGCTACAGGGGAGACCCTGGGCTACACGCTGGCGACGGAGTTCCTCCTGTCGGAGACCTGCACCCTGGACAACATCTGGTTCTACTCTGCGGCCGGCGCAGCCGCGCTGCCGGCCCAGTGCGGAATCTGGAATGTGGCCACGCAGACGGTGGTCACGGGCACAGATAACACCTCGCCGTCCTGGTCGGGGGGTGCGGGCAGCGGGTGGGTGGCCTGTGCCTACAACGGCGTAACGCTGCCCGCCGGAGACTACAAGGTAGCGGTGTACTACGGGGGCGGGTCCAAGTGGTTCTCGGCTACAACCGGGTACTGGGGTAGCGGCGGCCCCGCCGCCAACGGCATCACCACCGGCCCGGTCACCGCGCCCGGAACGGCCGCCGCCACGAGCCCCGGCCAGGGCACCTACGCAGGCTCCTGGGCCTACCCACTGGGCTACGGGACCGGCGGCAACGGGGAGAACTTCTGGGTAGATGTCGAGGTCACCCCTGGAATTGTCACCTCAAGTCCTAGTCCTAGTCCTAGTCCTAGTCCTAGTCCGAGCCCGACGCCCACTTCGCCGCCCCCGGCCGTCAACTCCAGTGCGTTCCTGGTGTTCTTCCCGTGAAAAAAGAGAAACGGGCGACGTGCTCCGCTGGCCGCTGACGGGATGCTGCTGACAGCGTCGCAGGAGGGCGCTTTAACCTCGCCGGTGGTCGGCTTGAGCAGTTCAGGCCGTCGGCCCGCAGGCTGCCCCCATCGCCCGTGCAGCTAAGCCCAGGCGCCTGAACCGCCTGGTTCACGGGCTGAGCAGATGAAGAAGTAGTCGACAGCCAGCATGCGGCTGATCAGCGGAATATTAGCATTTATATACATATTGGCAGCCTTAACCAGCCTCTTGTCCGGCTGACTGTGCTTCCAGTTGTGCGAAGCCGGAAAGAATCTCTCCACCGTGAAGTGTCGCGCCAGGTCTTGCCGGAAGTCATCGAAAGACTGAACGTTGCTGAAGGCGGCATAAATGTGCTTCTTGCGATGACTGAAATTGGTATAAGTAACGATAAACTTGCCATCCTCTTTAAGCAGCTGCGCTATTTCACGGAATTTCTGAGACTGGACTTCGCCCATGTACTCGAAAAATCCTTGCGCGATGACGAGGTCAAATTTCTTATCATTGAACTCGATCCGTGATTCAAGCAAGTCAGCTTCAATGAGATTGGCAGCTCGGTCCCGGATGGCAATATCGATTCCGTAATACTCTATGTTGGACGGAAGGATCTTGCTCAAAGCCGCCGGCCCGCAGCCGACATCGAGGAGAACGCACTCCCTGCCCTGGGTGAGCTTGTTTATTACTTGCGCTGATTTCTCGACACGATACCACGGCCGACCGAATTTGAGATTTTCCTTGCCCCAGAAATCTCTCTTGTAATATTGCGCTACATCGCTGACGCCAGCTTCGGGAATTCCGCCTTTACCACTGGACTGGTCGTTCACACCATCGCTCCTTGCGCAAGCTTCATTGAGCCGGGCTAGTGCCGCTCCGCGCATACGCAGGCTCGGCTGGCGGGAACAGCGTTGCGGACAACTCTTCGAACAGGTCGTCGATGAGCCGCGCCTTCGCTGCATTGCGCTCCATAATCTCTTGCCGCAGCTGCCCGGACCGGTGCTCCAGTTCCGTGAACAACTTCGTCAGCTCGCTGATGTCCAGCGTGCTGACGGACTGACAGAACTCGGAGAGTCCCATCTCCGTCATGAGGACATCATGTTTCGGAGAGTAGCCGATTGATATCGTGGGCTTGGAGAGCTTGAGCGCGCACAGGATGTTGTGATAACGGATCGCGACTACGCTGCCAGCCGGCTGCAGCACCCGCATGACATCGGCATAAGATGAAACGGCCGCAGCGACGACAACTGACGGGTCGAGATCTGGCCGGTATGCCCGCAGGTCGGTCAGAATCTGCTGCACCACGGCGTCATCAGAGCCGTTCGTATCCCCCACGATCAGAATGACCTTGCGCCCGCTGTCAACGAGCCACCGCACAAAGAGCTTCATACCGTCGACATAGCGCGAGTAGATTACTTCAGCCTGCTTGCGCTCATCGTTGGTGCCGTAATACGCCATGACGCCCACGGCGACGGTCTGCTCGTCACCAGCGTCGCAGGGCGGCGCTGGAAGCGCGAACGCCAGGTCGGGATAGACGTTGTCCCCGCTGGTATCGAGCCCGCGCTTGAGCATGGCCGCACGAGCCCCCGCGTCACGATAGGAACGATAGAAGGCAAGCCGGGCCGCGGAATTGAACAGCCATCTCGTCAGCGGCTGGTTGACGGCGCCTGCCCCGACGCTGACCATGGCTACTTTCGTTCCGAACATCCTCCCGGACGCGCAGAGGAGGAACAATGAATACGGAAATCCGCGCGGGATCATCGGCAGGCTCGCCTCGAGGACGCCAGCACCGGGCACGATGACCACGTCATGACTGCGGACCCAGGACGCCGTCCTGATCACGTCGACGCCTTTTCCCAGTACCTTGAGTGAGGCCGTCGTCACCCCGGATGCCTGGCGCCTGAACTTCTGGTGCCAGAAAAGGAAGACGGCGTCGATGCCGTACCTGCTCCGCACCACATCCGGTCCCGTGCACATGGCGTCTACCGTGGCGCCAGGATGCTCAGCCCGGAGATAGCCGAGTATGGCCTCCATAGAGGCATCATTGCCGATATTGCCGGCGCCCACCTTGCCGAAGACGCCAACCCGCGGCGTGGCGGTCTGCGCCCTCCTGGCTCTGCGTGGGCTCACCTTCACGAAGACTTCCCTGGCGGGCCGGCCACGACCGCGTCGGCCGAGACGCCGGCTGGCGCGGCAGAGCCCGGCTCCGCGGTCCGCAGCCCACTCCGCGACAGTACCCGGCCGGCCACCGGGACGGTCCGGCTCGCTGCCCACCGCGCCAGCAGCCGGTAGCATTCCTGCCGGTCCGCCAGCGACAGCGGAGCACGCCGGATCGCCGCAACATAAGCCCAGAAGTATTCGGCGTATAGCCGGGCTGCCGGGTGCCTTAGCCGGTTCGCACGCCGAGGGTCCAGGTTGGCGCACCGGGCACGCACGGTCGAGCGAGCCCCGCCCTGCCCAGCGTGCTGACGCCGGAAATACAGCCAGTCGGGGACCATGTAGAACGGCCCGTGCAAGGCGATCTCCGTAGTGAAGGTCCGGTCGGCGAAGTGGTAGCTATCGTGCAGTGCTATCCGGCGCAGCACGTCTATCCTGATCACACCGCCTTCGTCGTCGCCCCAGCCGTCGAAGAGCATGCTCCGAAATCGCTCGGGCGCCCGCGGAGCGGCCGTGTTAACCGGGTAGTCGACCAGATTCGTCACCACGCCCGACTCGTCGATCACTGCTGACCAGGAATGGGCAAGTACCACGTCCGGATGCTCGTCTAGCGTATCAATACAGAGCCTGAGCAGATCACGGGCATAGAGATCATCGTGCGACGCCGTCTTGAAAAGCTCCCCCCTGGCTTGCCTAATGACGAAGTTGTGGTTCGGGGCGCAGCCGATGTTGCGCAACTGGCGGACGTAGCGGATCCGGGAGTCCATTTTCTCGTACCGGCGGCAAATATCGGCGGTGCCGTCCGTCGAGGCATTGTCCGAGATGATCAGCTCGAAGTTCTCGTAGCTCTGGCCAAGTAGCGCATCGAGCGACTGGGCCAGGAAGTTCTCGCCGTTATAGACTGGCAGGCCGATAGTCAGCCGGGGAGCCGCGCTCATTCTCCGCCGACTTCGTGCCCAGCTACGCGCAGGATCGGGGCGAGAACCGCCCTGGCGCAGCCAAGATCGCGCGCAAGCAGATCCCTCATCGCTAGCTCCTCAGGCTCCGGAGGTCAGTTGGACCGGGCGGCTAGACCACCGTCCGCAACTCACATGACTCGCAAAGGCGCTGCCCTGATACATCCACAGGAGACCTATAGCCACTCGAGCACCCCTTGGTTGCCTCGTGCGATGACGCCGTTACTTAAGGTGCCGATGTTCGGCCCGTTACGCGCACCTTGCCGCCTCGCCGCCGGGCCAGACGCCCGCGCTCCCCTCGGCGCAGCGGCGATGGCAGTTGCGACGACTAGGCCGGCCGACGCAGAAAGCGTCATCGCTATGCCGGAGCGTTAATGGCAACGAGGGATTTCGGTATGCCGGCAATTCGTTCAAACCAAATCTCGCTGCCAGGAAAGTACGCGCTCATCTCGGTGACCGAAAGCAATTCTACCGATGCGACCAGCTCCGCCGCCTCTGCCACGTCCTTGCAGGCGGGCATATGTCCGATACTCCAGTGTCGGCATATCATGAGCCGTGCCCGGAATGGCATGAACTGAAATCCGGGAAAGATCCAGTGTGGTTCGACCGGGAAGTAGCGATACGGGGTCTGTATCCACCAGGATGGTGCAGAATCCCGGACTACGTCAGCGAACTCCTGGCGTCGCGCATGACCGCCCACGTGCTCCATCAGGCTATTGCTGAATACCAGGTCGTAGTGGCCGAAGCCGCCCGCGCACGCATCTGCCCGCACGACTTCCATCCATGGCTCGTCAGGATCGTCTGCGGGATCGAGATTGACAAGCGTGATCTGGCCGGCACGCAAGCCCAGGGCACGCCACGAAGCAGCGGTCCCGCCCAGGTCGAGGACGCGCATATCCGGAAGGCTCGGAAAGCGACGCTTGAATTCTTCGTTGCGACGCTGTCGAAGCTGGTGCGTAAAGGATCCGGGGTAGTCAGGATCGATGAACCTGGTAAGCGCTTTGGTTGAAGACAATGCTAGACCTCTATCTGAATTCTTAACAAGAATAGATACATGACCAATCTCCCGCTAATGTCCATCAGGCCCAGATGTCGCGCAGCGCGTTGAGCATCACACGTGAGCCAAGGCGATCCAGTTTCACGGGCAATTCCTGCATGTGGCCCAGGTTCTCCCGCACGGCCCGCTGCCGGTCCATGGAGCAGATGACAAGCAAGAAGCCCCCGCCGCCCGCGCCGGTCAACTTGGCGCCCGACGCGCCCGCGTCGAGCGCCAGGCTGACCGCGCTGTCAACCTGGTCGTTCGACACCCCCGACGCCAGCTTGCGCTTGGCCTCCCAGCTCTCACGCACGGCCGGCCCGATCGCGTCCACGTCGCCGCTGCGCAGTCGCTCGACAGCAAAGCCCGCGAGGTCGCGCAGGAGGTCGAGCTGAGGCCGGGTCCCTTCGATATTCGCGTTCTGCTCGGCCAGGATCGGATCCGCACTCCGGGTGATGCCGGTATAGAAGAGCATGATCTGCTGCTGGAGAGCCCGGCGCTCAGCTGACGAGAGGACCAGTTCCTCGGCTACTACGTCATCGCCGGGACCAAAGCGGATGTCACGGATCCCGCCGAGCGCAGCTATGTACTGATCCTGCTTGCCGATGGGCTTTCTGCATCGGTTGATCTCGATCGTGCATGCCCGCTCAGCAAGCTCCTCAGCCGTGACCTGCCGTCCCTGATAGGCGAACAGCGCGTGCAGCAGCCCGACGGTTACCGCGGAGGAGGATCCGAGGCCGGAGCCCGCTGACGGGATGTCGGCGAGAGTGGTGATCTCGACCCCGCTCGCCACGCCGGTCATCTGCATGGCTTCGCGGACGAGTTCGTGCTCGAGGGCCTCGACGCGCGAGACGATCTCCTTCTTGGAGTAGTTGACGTAGATGTCCCTGTCGAAGCGCTGCTTCACGATCACGTACACGTACTTGTCGAGCGCGCAATTGAGGACCCGGCCGCCGTGCTCCCGGTAGTAGCCGGGAAGGTCGGTTCCCCCGCCGAGCAGGCCGATGCGCAAGGGCGTCTGAGTGATGATCATCGCGCGACCCTTGCGGGCCATTCCTCTCGGGCTCGTCGGTAAGTGTCAGCGGTGCCGATGTCGCGGAAGTATCCGTCGACCAGCACCGCTCGGGCCCGGCCCACCAGCCGTGGTAGCAGGTCGTAGCCAATGTCCTGAGGTGGCATGCCATCGATCTCGTCGAGTACGGCAGGTTGAAAAGCGTACATGCCGGCATTCGTCAGGTCGGAAGCCGGCTTCTCTGGCTTCTCGGCAAAACCGGTGATCCGGCCGCTGGCATCGAGTTCCACCACGCCGCCGGCGGACGGATTGTCGGAGTGGAATACTGCCAGGCTCGCAATCCCTCCGCTTTCCCGGTGAGCACGGATGAGGCACCGCAGGTCGAAGTCCGTGAGGTTGTCGGCATTGCAGGCCAGGAAGAACTCCTCGCCCTCGACCCAGTGTCGGTTGGCGATCATCGTGCCAGCGCTGCCGAGCAGTTCCGGCTCGAGGCAAGCGCGGACCACGGGAGGGCCTGCACGCGCGGCGAGGTGCGCGCTGACCGTGTCCGGCAGGTGGTGGAGATTGACGAGAACCTCGTCGACCCCCGCGCGGTCAAATGCGTCGAGCCAGATATCGAGCAGGGGCTGATCGCCGATGGTCAGCATGCATTTGGGCGTGGAATCGGTAATGGGCCGCAGGCGACTGCCGATTCCCGCCGCGAGCAGGAACGCCTTCACCGATCCGCCCTCCGGACAACGCCGAGCGCGCGCATCCGGGTGTTGGCCTCGGCCAGCACCTCGTCGAGGCCGTCCATCCCGTCGAGCCACTTCGCGTATGCCGCGACCGAGTGAGCCGGCGTCCGCCGCGGTGCCCATCCCAGGTCCTGCAGGGCGCTGATGTCCGAGAGTATGTGGCGGGTGTCCCCGAAGCGGTACTCGCCGGTCACGGCGGCTTCATCGTCGGAGCCGTACTGACGCATGACGATGTCGGCGAATTCCCTGGTCGTCACCGGTTTGCCGCCGCCGACGTTGAGGACCCGCCCGGCGGCGCGATGGTCCTCCAGCACGAGGACGTTGGCATCGACGACATCCTCGATGTTGACGTAGTCACGAATCGCCGCGCCATCCTCATAAAGGATCGGCGCCTTGCCCAACAGGTAACTCAGGCAGAAGATGCGGCACGCGCCCGAGTACGCGTTGTAGACCGACTGCCGGGGGCCCTGAACAATGCTGTAGCGGAGTGCGGCGGTGGGAATGCCGTACCGGCGGCCGAGATTGATGGCCACCATCTCCTGGCCGAGCTTCGACATGCCGTACGGATTCTGCGGATTGGAGATCCGCTCGGGCGTCGCCTGCATCTCCAGTGCGCCCCCGCACTCGGGGCACGGGATGTCCCAATGACCTGCCGCCAGGGCCCTCTCCGGGCGCATGCCCGGCACCTGCTCACTGTCGGCCCGGCACCGGTAGAGCCCCTCGCCCATCGCGGCCTGGGAGGACGCGACCACAACCCGGGCCAGCTCAAGATGCTCAGCCACGATGATCTCGTACAACAAGGCCGTCGAGACCACGTTCACGTCGGAGAATCGCGAGAAATCGGGCAGGTAGTCCTGGTAGGCAGCGAGATGGTAAACCGCGTCGACGCGACGAAGGAGATTGGCCACAAGGTCGCGGTCGCGTACGTCGCCCTGATAGAAGTCAATCTCGGGACTGAGGTAGCCAGGCGGGCCGTCCCTGTGCACGGGCGGGGTCAGCGCATCGAGGACGACGACCTCGTGCCCGAGTGCCAGGAGCCGGTCGCAGGTGTGGGACCCGATGAATCCCGCGCCGCCCGTGACGAGGATCCTCATGTCCGATGCCGCCGGCGCTCGGCGGCCTCGCGGTACACATCGACAGTGGCCGCCGCTGTCGCCCCCCACGTGAACTGGCCCGCCCGTCGGAGTCCGCCGTCCCGCAGGCGATCCCTTCCTGGCCCTGCCGCCTCGATGATGGCGCGGGCGATGGATGCCGGTTCTCTGGGGTCGGACAGGACCGCGACTCCGCCAGCGATCTCCGGCATGGCGCTGGTGTCCGAGGTCACCACGGGGCACCCGCAGGCCATGGCCTCGAGGATCGGGAGACCGAACGTCTCGTTGAGTGACGGATAAACGAACGCGTCGGCCGCCTGGTAGAAGCGGACGGTCTCCTCCAGCGGCACCCCTCCCACGAAGATCACATCGGCCGAGATCCCGAGTTCGGCCGCGAGGGCATGCAGCTGAGCGACGTATTTCTCATCCCTCCCCGGGCCGACGATCGCCAGCTGCCGATCGCCGAGTTCCTCGCGGGCCAGCGCCCACGCCCGCAGCAGCCCGTCACAGTTCTTGTACGGCCACAGCGACGAGACGAAGAGCACGAACGGCTTCGTGACTCCGTATGTGGCGACCCGCGCCCGGGCCGCACTCGCATCGCCCGGCTTGAAGAGGTCGTGGTCAACCGCCTCGTAGATCAGCTTGAGCTTGCGTGGATCAACGTTCAGGTACTGCTCGATCTCGGAGCGCAGGCTCTCGGAGTTGATGATGATCGCGTCCGCGGCCCGCGCGGTGTGCGGATAGTTCAGCCGACGGTACGCGCGGGGCAGAGGCCCTATGGCCTCGGGTGCGGTGAAGGCATGCATCGTCTTCATATGGACGACAAGCGACCAGGAGATGTTGACCACCGGCGCCATCAGCGTATTGAAGACGTCGATGTGGCTGAGGGGGAGCCGCAGGGGCGAGTAGAGATGCTCGGAGAGCGTGCGTGGGGTGCGCCGCTCGTTCGACCATGGGTAGGTGATGTAGAAGACGTTCGGCCCGTAGCCCTGGTGCAGATGCCGTGATTTCGGGCTGACCAGCAGGTGCAGTTCCTCGTCGTACTCGAGCCGCTTCGCCATCTCGGGAATCACCCGGGTCCAGAACCAGTGAGCGCCTGACGGATTCTGCGGATCCTCCGTCAGGAGGTTGATCGCAACGCGCATACGCACCTGCCTGTTTCTCTCCGCACGCATCGGGGCGCGCGGTGTTCGCGCCACGCCTGTGTTCCGGGAGACCGTCATGAGTCAGAACACGCTGGAGGAGATCGCAGCCGCTGTCATCCGCGACTGCCGTATGTACTGCGCCAGAGCGTGCATGATGGCCTGGTGCGAATCCTCTACGATCCCGTAGTTGGACCCGGTGACATGGATGGTGACCTCGGCGACGGCCCGGGCGTCGCCCCCGTCGAATCCGGTGAGGGCAATCGTGCGGAGTCCGTGGTCACGGGCCCAGGTCAGCGCGCGCACGATGTTGGGCGACCTGCCTGACGACGAGACGGCGATGAGGACGTCACCAGGTTCTGACTGAGATTGAAGCTGGTAGGTGAAGACCTCCTCATATGCGATGTCGTTGGCGATCGCGGTCAGGAGCTCCACGTTGGTGCTGAGGCTGATGACGCGGGGAGCAAGGTCGGTCTTCGTCCGGACGGTTTTCATGTGATCGCATTGCAGGTGATTCGCGATGGCAGCCGAGCCACCGTTCCCGCAGGAAAACACCCCCGCGCCGCGCGTGTAAGCCTCGAGGAGGATCGTTGCCGCGCGATCGAGCAATTCTGGCTCGACCGAGGTCGCCGCCCGTGCCGTCTCGACGGCATACGCGTCGAAGTATGACGCGGCACTGCCGTACGGCGCGGCCGGAAACTTGGCTGCGGCCTCGTCGGCCGATGGCGCGAAGGCCTGCAGGTCTTGGACGGTGCTCATACGGCGATGCGCTCCAGGATGAACGAGGCCGCCGCAGCGAGGTCCGGGAACGACCAGACTCCGGGACGCTCGTAAGTGCCGGGGCCCAGGTAGATCGCGGATGCTCCCACCGCCTCAGCGAGGCCGATGTCCTCATGCCGGTCGCCCACCACCCACGATGAGGCCAGGTCCAGGTTGAGCGCGACCTCCGCCGCCTTCGCCATGCCAGGTCCGGGCTTGCGGTCCTCGCTCGCGCGAGCGAAAGCGTCAACGACTCCTTCGGGGTGATAGGGGCAGTACAGAAACAGGTCGATGTGCGCGCCATGCTCAGCTAGGCGCGCTGCGATGTACTGGTGCACGACAGCGACATCGTCGATGCCATACAGGCCCCGGGCGACCCCGGCCTGATTCGTCACGACGGCCACGGGGATGCTGGCCCGGTTGAATCTGGCGATCGCCTCCGCCGAGCCGTCAATGAGCTCGACGCGGTCAACTGAACCGACGTAGCCGTGGTCCACGATAATCGTGCCGTCGCGATCGAGAAGGATCCCCGATCGCGGGCGCAGGCTCCGCGCTGTCGCCGTCGACCGGCTCTGGCCGCCTGGCGAGGCGGCGAGGCGGGCCTCACCAGGCCGTGACACCCGCACCGTACCGCCAGGGTCAAGACCGACCGCTGCAGCCTTCAATCGCGCCGCCTCACATGGGTTGACTTGAGCCTCGTGTGCATATGAGCGCCTAGCGGGGGGCCTTGATACGACTAACATCCGTCAGCCATGAATCGGGCCGGGATAATACGCGCTCCGCGACATACGGTCATCTGACCACCACCAATCGTCACAACACTGGAGGGCCGACAGTTCCTCCCGCGCGCGCTGGATAACGGATCAGACGGATTCGGACGCGCGCTCTGCCTCCGCTGCGCTGAAGACGAGCATGGCATCAGACGGCGGCG
>Ga0181530_10002192_pt1 | contig 23579 bp, 25 predicted proteins | sample PEATcosm2014_Bin_42_FD_119769 | JGI IMG/M metagenome (GOLD analysis project Ga0181530, IMG submission 119769) | Peatland microbial communities from MTU Mesocosm Facility, Houghton, MI, USA - PEATcosm2014_Bin10_60_metaG | ecosystem: Environmental > Terrestrial > Soil > Wetlands > Peat | place... | reverse complement strand
GTGCAGAACTTCGCGGTCGACCTGAACGACCAGCCGGGCGCCGCAAGCTGGCCGATCGAATCGGCCACCTTCGTGCTGCTGCCGACCGATCCGAAGGACCCCAACCAGAGCGCCGCGGTGAAGAAGTTCTTCGACTGGGGCTTCGCGCATGGCAGCGACATCGCCACGCAGTTGCTCTACATCCCGCTGCCGACCAGCGTGCACGACGCCATCCGCGCGGCCTGGCAAAAGGAAGTGCCGGGAACCATGTGACGGCCCCGCGATAGTACGGCAGGGCGCGCCGGGTCCGTCCGGCGCGCCCTGTTTGATCAACTGAGGGATTTCAACGCCGTGCAGCAAGCGGTCGCGCTTTCCGCCTCCCGCGCCAGCAGACGCGGCGCCAGCATCGGCGACCCGATCTTTGCCGGTCTGGCGCGTGCGTCGGGCGTCCTGGTATTGCTGCTGCTGGGCAGCCTGATCCTGTCGCTGTTCGTCGGCGGCCTGCCCGCGTTCCGCCAGTTCGGCGCCGGCTTCCTGTTCTCCGTCACCTGGGACCCGGTGCGCCAGGTCTTCGGCGCCGGCGTTTCGGTCTACGGCACCCTGCTGACCTCGGTGCTGGCGTTGATCTTCGCCGTGCCGCTGGCGTTCGGCATCGCCTTCTACCTCACCGAGCTGGCACCCTCATGGCTGCGCCGCCCGGTCGGTACCGCAATCGAATTGCTCGCCGCCGTGCCATCGATCATCTACGGCATGTGGGGCTTCTTCGTGATCGTGCCGATCATGTCGCAATACGTCGAGCCGACCCTGATCGACACGTTCGACGGTATCCCTGTGCTGCAGGACCTGTTCGCCGGCCCGCCCTTCGGGACCGGCCTGTTCACCGCCGCAATGATCCTGGCGGTGATGGTCGTCCCCTTCATCGCCGCCACCATGCGCGACGTGTTCGAAACGGTGCCGCCGGTGTTCAAGGAATCCGCCTACGGCGTCGGCTGCACCACGTGGGAGGTGATGCGATCCATCGTCATCCCCTACACGCGGGTCTCGGTGGTGGGCGGCATCATGCTGGGTCTCGGGCGGGCGCTCGGCGAAACCATGGCGGTGACCTTCGTGATCGGCAACGCCGACCGCATCTCCCCCAGCCTGTTCTCGTCGGGCAACACCATCGCCTCGATCGTCGCCCTGGAGTTCCCGGAAAGCCCCGCCGGCAGCCTCAAGCTCGCCTCCCTGCTGGCGCTGGGGTTCATCCTGTTCGTCATCTCGTTCATCGTGCTGGCGATCTCGCGCACCCTGCTGCGGCCAAGGCTGAAGGTGTGAGATGAGCGCGACCATCACCGCCGGCACGGTTCCCGGCCCGGCCAAGGACCTCCAGGCCGCGCGTGCCCTCGGCCGCCGGCGCCATCGCGTCAATGTGGTGATCAAGGTCCTGTGCGTCCTCGCCACCATTATCGGCCTGCTGCTGCTGGCCTCGATCCTGTTCACCCTGGTCTGGCGCGGCGCCACCGGCCTGTCGCTCGTGGTTTTCACCCAGACCACCAAGCCGCCCGGATCGAACGGCGGCTTGCTCAACGCCATCGTCGGCACCTTGATCCAGACCGGCCTCGGCACGCTGATCGGCGCCCCGATCGGCCTCATGGTCGGCACCTACCTCGCCGAGTATGGCCGCGGTTCGCCGCTGGCCAACGCGGTGCGCTTCGTCTCCGACGTGCTGCTGTCGGCGCCGTCCATCCTGATCGGCCTGTTCGTTTACGAACTGGTGGTGGAGCCGTTCGGCGGCTTCTCCGGCATCGCCGGCTGCCTGGCCCTGGCGGTGCTGGTCATCCCCATCGTCGTGCGCACCACCGAGGACATGCTGCAACTGATCTCGCCGTCGTTGCGCGAGGCGGCCGTTGCGCTTGGCGCCCCGAAATGGACCGTCATCGTCCTCATCTGCTACCGCGCCGCGAAGGACGGTATCGTCACCGGCATTCTGCTCGCAATCGCCCGCATCGCCGGCGAGACCGCGCCGCTGCTGTTCACCAGTCTGGGCAACCTCAACTGGTCGATCAGCCTCACCCAGCCGATGGCCAGCCTGCCGGTGACCATCTATCAATACGCCGGCTCCGCGTTCGATGACTGGGTGCAGCTCGCCTGGGTCGGCGCGCTGCTGATTACCGTGGGCGTGCTGGCCCTCAATATCGTCGCGCGGTTCGCACTGCGCGCCAGGAGCTGAATGGGATGAGCACGACGATGAGCGCGCAGCAGGGATCGGCGAGTTTCGGGGGCGTGCAGGCGCGGTCGGAGGAAGCGATCAACGAGCCGCGCATCGCCATCCGCAACCTGGATTTCTATTATGGCAGCAACCGGGCGCTGAAGGGCGTCAACCTCGATCTTCCGGACAAACAGGTGACCGGCATGATCGGTCCCTCGGGCTGCGGCAAATCGACTTTGCTGCGCGTGCTGAACCGCATGTACGACCTGTATCCCGGACAGCGCGCCACCGGCGAGGTGATGATGGACGGCGAGAACATCATCGCCCCCGACGCCGATTTGAATGCGTTGCGCGCCCGCGTGGGGATGGTGTTCCAGAAGCCGACGCCGTTTCCGATGACGATCTACGACAACATCGCGTTCGGCGTGAAGCTGCACGAGAGGTTGTCGAAATCCGCCATGGACGAACGCGTGGAATGGTCGCTGACCCGCGGCGCATTGTGGGAAGAGGTGAAGGACCGACTGAACACCTCCGCCATGGGATTGTCCGGCGGCCAGCAGCAGCGTCTGTGCATCGCCCGCACCATCGCCGTGCGGCCGGAGGTGATCCTGCTGGACGAGCCGACCAGCGCGCTGGATCCGATCAGCACGTTGAAGATCGAGGAGCTGATCGACGAACTGAAGCACGACTTCACCATCGCCATCGTCACCCACAACATGCAGCAGGCGGCACGCTGCGCCGACCAGGTGGCGTTCTTCTATCTCGGCGAAATGGTGGAGGTGTCGCCCGCGGTGCAGATGTTCACCGCGCCGCGGGAACGTCGCACGCAGGAATACATCACCGGCCGGTTCGGCTGATCCGGGAGAGGCAGGCACACATGACCGACGCGCCGGAACATCTGGTGAAGAGCTACGACCAGGAACTCAAGCGCCTGCGCAACCTGCTGACCGAGATGGGCGGCATCGTGGAAAGCCAGGTGGCGGCTGCTGCCGAGGCGATCATGACCCTGGACCCTGCCGCGGCGATGCGCGTGGTGGAGGAAGATCCCAAGGTCGATGCGCTGGAACGCGAGGCCGAGCAATTCGTCATCCGGCTGCTGGCGCTGCGGCAACCGATGGCAGGCGATTTGCGGCAGATCGTCGCCGCATTGAAGATCACCGGCGAGTTGGAGCGCATCGGCGACTACGCGGCCAACGTGGCCAAACGCACCATCGTGCTGGCGCAGTTCTCGTTGCCCTATTCGCTGAGTGGCCTCGGGCATATGGCGCGGCTGGTGCAGGAACACCTGAAGACGATCATCGATGCGATCGGTGAAAGCGATGCCGACAAGGCGATCGAGGTCTGGCGCTCCGACCAGATCGTCGACGACATGTACAATGCGATCTTTCGCGAGCTGATCACCTACATGATGGAAGATCCGCGCAACATCACGCCGTGCACGCATCTGCTGTTCATCGCGAAGAACCTGGAACGCATCGGCGACCACGCGACCAACATCGCCGAAATGGTCCACTACGCGGTGAAGGGCGAGGTGCTGCCGGATGCGCGGCCGAAGGGCAACAGCGCGGCCTACGCCGTGGTGCGGCCAAAAGATTGAGAGCGAACGCGGGACTTAGGGGAACAGTCATGCTCGATACGGTGTCCGGCCTGTCCAAACCACTGGTATTGCTGGTGGAGGACGAAGCCGCGCTGGTGACGATGCTGCGCTACAATCTGGAAAAGCAGGGGTTTCGCGTTGACGAAGCGGCCGACGGGCAGGAGGCGCTGACCCGCATCGCCGAAACGCAGCCGGACCTGGTGTTGCTCGACTGGATGCTGCCGGTGGTCTCCGGCATCGAGGTGTGCCGCCAGATCCGCCGCCGTCCGGCCACCCGCGACCTGCCGGTGATCATGGTCACCGCGCGCACCGAGGACCAGGATGCGGTGCGTGCCCTGAACACCGGCGCCGACGACTACATCACCAAGCCGTTCAGCGTCGAAGCGCTGCTCGCGCGGATGCGCGCGCTGCTGCGCCGTTCGGGGGCGGTGCCGGCAAAGGGGCAGCTCGCGTTCCACGACATCGCGATGGACCTGGGATCGCACCGCGTCATGCGCGGCGAACGGCGCGTGCATCTGGGACCGACCGAGTTCCGCTTGCTGGAGTTCCTCATGCAGCATCCGCGCCGGGTGTTCTCGCGCGAGGAGTTGCTGGACGCGGTATGGGGCCCCGACATCCACGTCGAGCCGCGCACGGTGGACGTGCATATCCGCCGGCTGCGCAAGTCGATCAACGGCGAGGGCGAGCTGGATGTGGTTCGCACGGTGCGAACGGCCGGCTACGCGCTGGATACCGAACCAGTCTGACCTCTCCCGCGGGAGCGGGAGAGGTCGAGACGCGCAGCGTCGAGGGTGAGGGTGACCGGGTCGGCACACGGCATCCTCACGCACGTGCCAACTCATTGCTATCGTGTGCTCTGATCGCGCGGCACCTGGCAACCGGAAATCGGCAGCACGCTTAACGCTCGGTTCCGTTGGGCGGCACGTTGGTGTTGCGTGCCGACCCGATCACCCTCACCCTCGATGCTGCGCATCTCGACCTCTCCCGCCGCAGGCGGGAGAGGTTACATGAAGGGGGAAACATGAGCGCCACCACCGTGAATGCCGGTCCACGCATGGACCGCCTGCCACTCGCCGGCTTCCATCGCCGCGTGCTGTGGCTGATCGGCGCCGGCATGTTCTTCGACAGTTTCGACATCTATCTCGCCGGCGGCGTGCTGGGAGCGCTGCTGCACAGCGGCTATTCCGACATGGCGATGAACGCGACGTTCATCTCGATGACCTTCGTCGGTATGATCATCGGCTCGTTCGCTGCCGGCTTCCTCGGCGACCGCTTCGGCCGCCGCTTCAACTTCCGCTTCAACCTGGCGCTGTTCGGCCTTGCCTCGCTCGCCGCCGCCTTCTCGCCCAGCATGCAGTGGCTGGTCGCCATCCGGCTGGTCATGGGGATCGGCCTCGCCGCCGAGATCGTCGTCGGCTACGCCACGCTCACCGAGTTCGTGCCGCCCGACCACCGCGGCCGCTGGGGCGCCCTGCTCTCCCTCATCACCAATTCAGCGCTGTTTGCCTCGACCCTGCTCGGCTACATCATCGTGCCGACGCTAGGCTGGCGCTGGATGTTCGGCCTGGTGTTCGTCGGCGCGATGATTGCCTGGTGGTTCCAGCGCATGCTGCCGGAATCGCCACGCTGGCTGGAAGCTGCCGGCCGCATGGACGAGGCAGAACGCAGCCTGCAAGCCATCGAGAGCGAAGTCGAGGCACAGACAGGCCCGCTGCCGCCGGTCGCCGCCGCTCCCCCGGCAGCGAAAAGCGAAACGGTCAGTGTCTGGGCGCTGTTCAGCAGATCCGTCATCCGGCGCACGCTGGTCGCCATGCTGATGAACATCGTGGTGAATTGCGTAATCTACGGTTTCGTCGCCTGGGTGCCGAGCTTCCTGGTCAAGCAGGGCCTCAGCGTGGCCGCCTCGCTCGGCTACACCACGTTCATGTCGCTGGGCGGACCGGTGGGCGCATTCCTCGGGTTCCTGCTGTCCGACCGGTTGGGCCGCAAGCGAGGCATCGTCATCGTGTCCCTGGTCGCCGCCGCGCTTGGCGTCGCCTACGCCTACGCCCCCGCGCTATGGGTTGCCACGATCGTCGGGTTCGCGCTGTTCACCTGCATCTACATCCTGGTGGCCTTCGTGATCGCGGTCTATGTGCCGGAGCTGTTCCCCACCGAATATCGCCTGCGCGGCACCGGCGTCTGCACCACGGTCGGCCGGCTGTCGTCCGTCATCGTGCCCTATGCCGTGGTGGCGCTGTTCGCGGCGGGCGGCATGGGGTTCGTTTTGGCGCTGCTGGTCGGCATGCTGCTGTTGCAGGCGCTGGTGGTCGCCGTCGCCGGGATCGAAACGAACCTGCGCTCGCTGGAAACCTTGGCTCCGGAGACTACCGCCGCAGAGTGAATATTGCTGCCCTGACCAGGGTCGGTGCGTGCCCTGTCATTGCGAGGAGTGTGGCCCCCCTGTCATTGCCGGGAGCGCAGCGAGGAAGCAATCTCCCGCCTGACGAGCCGAAGGCCGCTCGTCAGGCAGGGGATTGCTTCGTCGCTACGCTCCCCGCAATGACAGGGGGGCTAAACTGCGCGCAACGCGCAGCGTGCCCGATACTGAAAGAAGGATCGTGCCATGACCACACTGCACCAGAAGTTGCAACAACGCCCCGCCGGCACTGTCCTGATCGCGCCCGGCATCTACGACATGGTATCGGTGAAGATCGCCGACCGGTTTGGCTTCGACCTGCTTTACATGACCGGGTTCGGCACGGTGGCCTCGCATCTCGGTCTGCCGGACGCCGGGATCGCCAGTTACCGCGACATGGTCGATCGCGTCGCCGTCATGGCCGGCGGTGCCAACACGCCGATCGTGGCGGACGGCGATACCGGTTATGGCGGGCTGCTGAACGTGCAGTACACGGTGCGCGGCTATGAAAAGGCCGGCGCCGCGGCGATCCAGTTGGAGGATCAGGAATTTCCCAAGAAATGCGGCCACACGCCGGGCCGCCGCGTGATCCCCGCCGAGGACATGGTGGAAAAGATCAAGGTCGCGGTGGAAAGCCGCGCCAGCGCGGACTTTCTGGTTGTCGCCCGCACCGATGCGCGCACCTCTCTGGGGCTGGCGGAGGCGATCCGCCGGGGCAAGATGTTCGCCGAGGCCGGCGCCGACATCCTGTTCGTCGAATCGCCGGAGAGCGAGCAGGAGATGGCAGCGATCTGCAAGGAGCTTGCGGGGAAGCCGCTGCTGGCGAACATGGTGGAAGGCGGCCGCACGCCGGTGTTGCCGCCGGCGCGGCTTGGCGAACTGGGCTACGCGATGGCGATCTATCCGGTCGCCGGGCTGCTCGCCGCAGCCGCGGCGTTGGAGGCGACGTATCGCGAACTGCGCGAGACCGGCACGACGCTGGGGATGCGCGACAAGCTGTATCCGTTCGAACAGATGACCAAGGTGATGGGATTCGAAGCGGTGTGGGAGTTCGACCGCCAGCACGCGCGGTAAAGCACCAAATTTCCCCCCTCCCCTTGAGGGAGGGGGTTGGGGGGGAGGGGTGCGTACATCCACCGTATTCGGGATGTACGCACCCCTCCCCCCAACCCCCTCCCTCAAGGGGAGGGGGGGAAGCTGCACGGTCACTCTGCCCGTATCTCCACCCACGCATCGTCCAGCGCCTGCCCCAGCCGCTCCGCCATCTCGTCGATCTCGGCTTCGGTGATGATCAGCGGCGGCGAGAACGCGATGCGGTCGCCGATGAACCGCGTGATCAGCCCGTGTTCGCGGGCGTACCGATCCACCGTGGCGCCGACCTTGCGCGCCGGATCGAACGACCGGCGCGTCGCCTTGTCCTGCACCAGCTCCATCCCGCACAGCAATCCGACGCCGCGCACCTCGCCGACCAGAGGATGGTCGGCGAAGCGCCGCAGCACGTCCTGCATGTGCGGGCCGACGCGCCGCACGTGACCGATCATGTCGGTTTCTTCGTAGATGCGCAGCGTCTCCATCGCCACCGCGGTGGTCACCGGATGCCCGGCATAGGTGAAGCCGTGCGCGAAGTTCCCCAGCTTGCGGCTTTCGTCCAGCATCGCCTCGAACACGCGCTGGTTGATCAGCAGCGCCGAGATCGGCTGCATGCCCGCCGACAGCGCCTTGGCGCACGAGATCATGTCCGGCCGCAGGTCGTAGGTCTGCGAGCCCCACATGTTGCCGGTGCGCCCGAAGCCGCAGATCACCTCGTCGGCAATGAACAGCATGTCGTATTTGCGAACCACCGCCTGCATCTTCTCCCAATAGCCGCGCGGCGGCGTCAGCCCGCCGCCGGCACCCATCACCGGCTCGGCAATGAACGCGCCGCAGGTATCGGGACCTTCCGCTACGATCAATCGCTCCAGCGCCTCCGCCATCCGCGCGGCAAACTGTTCCTCGCTCTCGCCGTCGTGGTGGTGGCGGTAGTAGTGCGGGTATTCGGTATGCAGGAACCCGAGGAACGGCAGGCCGAAATCGGCGTGCATGTCGGCCTTGCCCGACGCGCTGATCGAGGCCGAGGTGCTGCCGTGATACCCCATGCGGCGCCCGATGATCTTGCGCTTCTCGGGCTTGCCGATCGCCGCGTGATAGTACCACACCAGCTTGATCGCGGTGTCGTTCGCCTCGGAGCCGGAACATTGCAGCAGCACCTTGCTCATCGGCAGCGGCGCGATCTGCAACAATTTCTCGGCGAGATCGACGCCCGCCTCGTTCGTCGTGCCGCGGTACAGATGGTAGTAGCCGAGCTTGCGCATCTGGTCATACGCCACCCGCGCCAGGCGCTCCGACGCATAGCCGAGCGACGCGCACCACAGCCCCGCCGCCGCATCGAGAAACCGTGTGCCGCTGTCGTCATACACGTAGCAGCCCTGGCCGCGCTCGATCACCATCGGCCCCTGCGCCAGATGCGCCACGAGGTTGGTCTGCGGATGCACGATGCTGGCGATATCGCGGGCCTGCACCGAGTTGGGGGAGAGATGGGTCATCGCGGCATCCTTCTCTGGATAGGCGAGGCTAACGCGAATCGTGTCGTCGCGAGGAGGGGCAATGGCGGCTGCGAGTGGATTCTCCCCCTCCCCTTGAGGGCTTGGGCCGCTTCGCGGCCCAAGCCCTCAAGGGGAGGGGGAGAATCCTCCGAACTACGTTGGACTTTCCCCACTGCGCCCACCACAATCCGCCGCATGACGCAAGCCTTCGACCCGATCACCCTCGAACTCCTGTGGCGCCGGCTGATCTCGCTGGTGGACGAAGCCGCGGCGGCGCTGGTGCGCACCTCGTTCTCCACCCTGGTGCGCGAGAGCTACGACTTTTCCTGCATCGTCACCGACGATTCCGGCCAGTCGCTGGTGCAGGCGACCGAGAGCATTCCCAGCTTCATCGGCACGCTGCCCGCAACGGTGAAGCATTTTCTGCGGTTCTTTCCGCCGGAAACGCTCGCGCCGGGCGACGTGTTGATCACCAACGACATCTGGCTCGGCACCGGCCATCTGCCCGACATCACCGTCGCCAAGCCGATCTTCCGCAATGGGCGGCTGGTCGCGTTCAGCGCCTCGACCGCGCACGCGCCGGATATCGGGGGGAAAATCCGCAGCCCGGAGCCGCGCGAGGTGTTCGAGGAAGGCTTCCAGATTCCGCCCTGGAAGCTGATGCGTGCCGGCACGACCGACGAGACCCTCATCGCCCTGCTGCGCCAGAATGTGCGCACGCCGGAGCAGACGCTGGGCGACCTGTGGGCGCAGGTCGTCGCGCTCGATTTGATGGAGGAACGCGTCACCGCGCTGATGGACGCCTACGCGCTGCCCGACCTACGCGCCCTGGCGGCAGAGATCCACGGCCGTTGCGAAACCGCGATGCGTGCGGCGATCCGTGCCCTGCCCGACGGCACCTATCGCAGCGAGCTGCAAACCGACGGCGTGCTGGACAAGCCGGTCACCATCCGCATGGCGCTGACGGTGGACGGAGAAACAATCGACATCGACTACGCCGGCACCGATGCGCAGGTGGACCGCGCGATCAACTGTGCCATGTGCTACACCTATGCGATGTCGGTGTACGGGGTGAAGGTCTGCACCAGCCCCAACCTGCCGAACAACGAAGGCGCCTTCCGGCCGATCCGCATCCGCGCACCGGAAGGCTGCATCGTGCATCCGCAATTTCCCGCGTCCGGCGGATCGCGCATGCTGATCGGCCACTACCTGCCGATGCTGGTGTTCGGCTGTCTCGGGCAGATCGTGCCGGAACGGGTCATGGCGGCGTGCGGCTCGCCGATGTGGGGGATGAACCAGTCGGGCGTGCGCGACGGGGGAAAACCGTACGCCAATATGTTCTTCTTCAATGGCGGCATGGGCGCGACCTTGCGCGGCGACGGGCAGACCTGCCTGTCATGGCCGTCCAACGTGTCGTCCACCTCGATCGAGATCAGCGAACACATCGCGCCGCTGCGCTTCCATCACAAGCGGCTGCGCCCCGGCAGCGGCGGCGGGGGAAAACATCGCGGCGGGCTGGGACAGGAGATTCTGCTCGAAAGCCGCTCCGACACGCCGATCGCCGTGTCCTTCCTGGCCGAGCGCACGATCTTCCCGGCGTTCGGCATCCATGGCGGCGCGGCCGGCGCGCCCGGCATGCTGCGCATCAACGGCACCGCGGTGGACCCGAAGCGGCAGTATGTCCTCCGGCGCGGCGACACGGTCTTGCTCGCCACCCCCGGCGGCGGCGGCCATGGCGACCCGGCGGCGCGCGATCCCGCGTCGTTGCACGCCGATCTGCGCGCGGGCACTGTGTCGGACAACCAAACCGGGAGCCAAACATGATCCGCCGCCGCACGCTGCTGCTGGCCACGCCCGCCATCGTCACCGCCGCGCGCGTCCGCGCCGCCGAAACGGTGAAGATCGGCGTGCTGTACCCGTTGACCGGCAACTCGGCCGCCTCGGGTCAGGAGGCCAAGCAGTCGGTGGAAGTCGGCGCCGAAATCGTCAACACCGGGCATCCCGAGCTGAAGGCCATGCCGATCGGCACCAGCGCGGGCCTGCCTGGCCTTGGCGGCGCCAAGATCGAGCCGATCTATGTCGATCACCGCGGCGATCCCTCGGTGGCGCAAAGCCTCGCCCAGCGGCTGATCACCAACGACAAGGTCGTCGCCTTGCTCGGTTCCTATCATTCGTCCACGGCGCTGACCGCGACGGCGGTGGCCGAACGTTACGGCGTACCCTTCGTGGTGAGCGATTCGGTCGCCGGCAACATCACCACGCGCGGCTTCAAATACACCTTCCGCGTCACCCCGATCGCGCAGAACTTCGCCGAAAGCTACATGCGCTTCCTCACGACGATGAAGCAGTCGGGCAAGCCGATCGATACCATCGCCATCGTCAACGAGAACACCGATTACGGCTCCTCGGTCGGCGACGCGATCGAGGCAGAGGCGAAGCGGACCGGTCTGAAGCTGGCGATCCGCATTCCGTACAGCGCCAACGGTGCCGACGTGACGGCACAGGTGCTGCAACTGAAGGAGAAGAACCCGTCGGTGGCGCTGTTCGTCAGCTACGCCTCCGACGCCATTTTGTTCATGCGCACGATGAAGTCGCTCGACTACCTGCCGACGATGATCATCGGCGATTCGGCGGGGTTCTCCGATCCGTCCTTCCTGCCGGCGGTGGGCACGATTTCGCAAGGCTTGATGAACCGCAGCGTGTGGAGCACGGGGCCGGCCGGCTCGCTGTCCTACGCGGTGAACAAGATCTACCAGGCGAAAAGCGGCCGCGAGATCGACGACGTGAGCGGCCGCGACATGCAGGCGTTCTTCGTGCTGGCGGACGCCATCAACCGCGCCGGCGCGGCCGATCCGAAGAAGATCCAGGCGGCGTTGCAGGCGACCGACTGGCCGCAGAGCGCGGTGTTCATCGGCTATCGCGGGGTGAAGTTCGACGCGACCGGACAGAACGTGCTGGGCGCGACATATCTGACGCAGCTACAGGGCAAGGACTACGCGACGGTCTGGCCGGAGGCGCCGGGCAACGCCAAGCTGGCATGGCCGATGACGGGGTGGAAGGGCTGAGTCCTGGTCAGCGAAAGTTGCCGACGACGTGAGCCACCAGTTCAGGAATCGGCCCTGCGAAGTGGCCCGAGAGGCCATAGGCGCGGTGTTCGCCCGGCCCAACGTTGAAGGCTTGGGGATTGGCGTAGATCTCGGCGCGAGCCGACCCGCAGCGCATGGCAGCGCCAATCTCCAGCGGCTGTAACAGCCGCAGACGCACCGGCCGGTAGGTGTCGCCGTTGGGGTTGCGGTCCCGCTCGTCCGCCAGGTCGGCGAACATGGTGCCGGCTGGAACGTCGATCGGTTTGCCGTCGGTGATGGACGCAACCCCGGGCTTGCGACATGCCTCGATCGTGCCGGCCTCGCCCACCGCCCCGGCGGGTACGATCCCTGCAAGCAAGAGCGCCATCACCGTCCACGCCGTTCTGTTCATCGCGATCCCTCGCTGTGCCGGGCAAGCCGGGAGGTCGGCGATGTAGCAGCCATGCGTTAATGCATTGCGAACAGCACGGCCTGCCACGCAATCGCCGGGGGGCCGTCCGAGGGCGCCGCGCATGGTCCAGGCGTTGTCGGGCCGCTGGTGCTTGCGCGGCCCGCGGGACGCCAAATCCCTCACGCGCGCAGGAGCGGATCCAGATACCGGCTGACGACGGCATCGCTCAGCCCGCCCGCCCAGACCCAGCGCACCACGCCGGCCCGGTCCACCAGGAAGCTCTCGGGCACCCCCAACAGATCGAAATCGTTCCCTGCCGCGCCGGTCTCGTCGCAACCAACCCACCGGTACGGATCGCCGTTCCGCCGCAGAAACCCCGCCGCATCGTCGGGCTTGTCGCGGAAGGCGATGCCGCCGATCGCCAGGCCGCCACGTGCCAGGCGCTGCAGTACCGGCATCTCCTGCTGGCAGGGAAGGCACCAGGACGCAAAGAAGTTGACCAGCACCGGGCGGCCAGCCGCCGTAATATCCGCGCCACCAAAGCCGGGCTGCGCCGCCAGCCCCGGCAGCGAAACCGCCGGAACCGGCCTGTCCAGCAACGCAGCGGGTGGCGCCAACGGCTGATCGGAGTCCTGCCGCAGCCGCCCGCGCAACGCCAGCAGCGCGACACCACCCAACACGGCCACACCCGTCGGCGCCAGCAGCAGGGCACGCCGCGGCAGCAGCCGGATCATCCCCCGGTGCGTTTGACGGCCAGCGTGTCCCAGGTCGAGGCGGGGGGCGGCGGACCGGCCGCCGGGTCCCAATGCCCGGACTTCTTCAGCGCGTCCGCGACCTCTTTCGGCATGTAGTTCTCGTCGTGCTTGGCCAGCACCTCGGAGGCGTGGAACGTGCCGCCCGCCTGAAGGTTGCCGAGCACGACGACGCCCTGACCCTCGCGGAACAGGTCGGGCAGGATGCCGCTGTAGGCGACCTTCACCGTGTTGTTGCCGTCGGTGACGCCAAAGGTCGCGATCGGATGGCCGTCCACCGTCTCGCGGTGCACGCTGCCCTCCTTGACCAGTCCGCCCAGGCGGACGCTGCGGCCGTTATCCGGCTGCTTCGCCAGGTCGGACGGCGAGACGAAGAACACCAGGTTGCTGCTGAACGCCGACAGGGTCAGCGCGGTCGCGGAGCCGAAGCCGACCCCGCAGGCGACCAGGATCCACAGCCGGCGGCGCTTGCGGGTCATCATGGCGTGGCCTCCCGCTGGGCGTGCGAGCCAGCCCCCGCGCCGGCACGCGGGCTCGCGCCCGAGCGGACACGCGGGCCTGCCCCCGGACCCTTGATCCGGGGGTCGATGGCGGCCAGCCGACGGCGCGCCGTCCCGAGCCGCAGGAAGGCGGCCAGCGCGAAGCCGGCCGGGATGAGGATGCCCAGCGCGTAGGACCCGGCGATGAACGGCAGGTGGGTCATGGTGCCGGCTCCTGTGACGCGGCGCGGGCCATCAGCAGCCCGCGAATCCGCCGCTCCATCACCGCGGCCCGGGTGCGCGCCAGCACGATGGCGGCGAACGCCAGCGAATAGCCCAGGGTGGCGAACGCCAGCGGCCACAGCATGCCCAGGTACATGCTGGGCGCTCCGGTCAGCGTGATGGTGTCGGGCTGATGCAGCGTATTCCACCAGTCCACGCTGAACTTGATGATCGGCAGGTTGACCACGCCGATCAGCGCCAGGATGGCGCCGGCGCGATAGCCCCGCACCGGGTCGTCGAAGGCGCGCACCAGCGCGACATGGCCGAGATACAGGAAGAACAGCACCAGCACGGAGGTCAGCCGCGCGTCCCACACCCACCAGGCGCCCCACATCGGCTTGCCCCACAGGCTGCCGGTGGCGAGGCACAACGCGGTGAAACCGGCGCCGACGGGGCCGATCTCGGCCGCCGCCAGGTCCGCCAGCGGATGCCGCCAGACCAGCGACAGCACGGAACACACCGCGAGCCCCATGTAGCCGGCGGAGGCCAGCCAAGCGGCCGGCACATGGATATACATGATGCGCACCGCGTCGCCCTGCTGCCAGTCGGCGGGTGCGAAGAACAGGCCCCAGACCAGGCCAACCCCGGTCAGCACCAGGGCGCCGGCCGAGACCCACGGCAACACCGCCCCCGACAGGCGCAAAAACTGCCCCGGGTTGGCAAACCGATGCAACGATCGCCCTGCTCCCGCGGGAGGGGCTACGATAGAACGCGCGTCCACTCGATCAACCTATCGCATCTGCGCCGCGGTTTGAAGCGGGGCGGCATTGCCTTAGTGTTGGGACCCTTCCCGGCCCCCGGGAGTGCCCTGGAGGAAAAATCACGATGCGCAGGATCATGGCAACCGTCGGGCGGTGCGGCATTGAGCTAGGTCAATCGTTCAACGGAGATGGGACTCCCCCTCCCCTTGTGGGAGGAGGGAGGGGGGAGGGGTCGGGGGCGCACGCACCCCTCCCCCTAACCCCCTCCCTCAAGGGGAGGGGGAGACTCACTCCCCGGCCACGGATGGACGCACCCCTCCCCCCAACCTTGGTCCGCTTCGCGGCCCAAGCCCACAAGGGGAGGGGGAGACCCGCAGCATGACGCATTACTGGCTGGTGAAGTCCGAACCCGACGCGTTCTCCTGGGACCAGCAGGTGGCGAACGGCACCGAGCCGTGGACCGGCGTGCGCAACCACTCGGCCAAGCTCAACCTGAAGGCCATGAAAAAGGGCGACCTGGCGTTCTTCTACCACTCCAACGAAGGCAAGCAGATCGTCGGCGTGGTGGAGGTGGTGCGCGAGGCGTATCCCGACCCGACGGCGGAGGCGGGCGACTGGGTCAGCGTCGATATGCAGGCGGTGGGGCCGATGCCGCAGCCGGTCACCCTCGCGGCGATCAAGGCCGATCCGGCATTCGCCGACCTCGCGCTGGTGCGGCTTTCGCGGCTGTCCGTGGTGCCGGTATCGAAGCCACATTGGGACCGGATTTGCCGGATGGGCCAATGGAAGCGCTGATCCCGGAAACCGGCGTCCCGGATGCGCCCCGCGCGCTGTGCCGCCTGGAGGACATCCCGGACGGCGGCGCCAAGGGTTTTCCGCCCGCGCCAGGCGGGTTCACCGGCCTGATGGCGGTGCGCCAGGGCGATGCGGTGTTCGTCTATGTCAACTCCTGCCCGCATATCGGCACACCGCTGGATTGGACGCCCGACCGCTTCCTCTCGGCGGATGGCGGACGTATCGTCTGCGCCACGCATGGCGCCGAGTTCCAGATCGCCGACGGGGTCTGCATCAGGGGGCCGTGCCGCGGCGACCGGCTGGAACCCGTCGTGGTCCAGATCAAGGACGGCACCCTCTATGTGCCGAACGATGCGGGACTGTGACCGGCGGTCACGAATGAGGAGAGGAGCAGAATCCATGCCAGACACGGTGCAACACGGGGGAGAAATCTTTCCGGTGCGGCCGGAGATCGCCGCCAAGGCGCATGTCAGCGAGGCACGCTACCGCGACATGTATGAGCGCGCGGCGCGCGATCCCGACGGGTTCTGGGCGGAACAGGCGCGGCGCATCGCCTGGATGCAGCCGCCGACGAAGATCAAGAACGCCAGCTTCGGCGGCAATGTGTCGATCAAGTGGTTCGAGGACGGCACGCTGAACGCCTCGGCCTCGTGCCTCGACCGGCATCTTGCGACGCATGGCGACCGTGTAGCGATCATCTGGGAAGGTGACGATCCGGCAACGTCGAAGCAGGTGACCTATCGCGAGCTGCACGAACAGGTCTGCCGGCTGGCCAACGCGATGCTGGGGCTGGGGGTCAAGCCGGGCGACCGGGTCACGATCTACCTGCCGATGGTGCCGGAGGCCGCGGTGGCGATGCTGGCCTGCGCGCGGATCGGCGCGATCCATTCGGTGGTGTTCGGCGGCTTCTCACCCGACAGCCTGTCCAACCGGTTGCAGGATTGCGAATCGGAGCTGCTGATCACCGCCGACGAAGGCCGCCGCGGCGGGCGCACGGTGGCGCTGAAGGCGAACGCCGACGCGGCGCTGAAATCCTGCCCCGGCGTGAAGAACGTCATCGTGGTGCGGGTCACCGGCGGCAAGGTGGCGATGCAGGATGGCCGCGACCACGACTACGCGACGCTGTGCGCGCAGGCCTCGCCCGACTGCCCGCCACGCGAGATGAGCGCCGAGGACCCGCTGTTCATCCTCTATACGTCGGGCAGCACGGGAAAGCCGAAGGGTGTGCTGCACACCACCGGCGGCTACATGGTGTGGGCGAGCTTCACCCATGAATACGTGTTCGACTACCAACCGGGCGAAATCTACTGGTGCACCGCGGATGTCGGCTGGGTGACCGGGCACACCTACATCCTGTATGGGCCGCTGGCGAACGGCGCGACGACGCTGATGTTCGAGGGCATTCCCAACTATCCCGACAGTTCGCGCTTCTGGCAGGTGGTGGACAAGCACAAGGTCAATATCTTCTACACCGCGCCGACCGCGATCCGCGCGCTGATGCGCGATGGCGAGGGGCCGGTGCGCAAGACCTCGCGGCGGTCGTTGCGCATCCTCGGCAGCGTCGGCGAGCCGATCAATCCCGAGGCCTGGCTGTGGTATCACCGGGTCGTCGGCGAGCATCGCTGTCCGATCGTGGATACCTGGTGGCAGACCGAAACCGGCGGGATCCTGATTTCCCCGCTTCCGGGGGCCACCGCGCTGAAGCCCGGTTCGGCGACGCTGCCGCTGCCCGGCGTGCGGCCGATGATCGTCGATGGCGACGGGCACGAGTTGCACGGCGCCTGCGAGGGCAATCTGTGCCTGGCGGAGTCCTGGCCCGGGATGATGCGCACCGTGTTCGGCGACCACGACCGTTTCGTGCAGACGTATTTTTCCACGTTCAAGGGTCTGTATTTCACCGGTGACGGGGCGCGGCGCGATGCCGACGGCTACTACTGGATCACCGGACGGGTCGATGACGTGATCAACGTGTCCGGCCACCGCATGGGCACCGCCGAGGTCGAGAGCGCGCTGGTGTCGCATCCGAAAGTCGCCGAGGCGGCCGTGGTCGGCTACCCGCACGACATCAAGGGCCAGGGCATCTACGCGTACGTGACGTTGAAGCTGGGCGAAGAACCATCGGACGAGTTGCGCAAGGAACTGGTGGGCTGGGTGCGCAAGGAGATCGGACCGATCGCCTCGCCTGACGCGATCCAGTGGGCTCCGGCACTGCCGAAGACGCGCAGCGGCAAGATCATGCGGCGCATCCTGCGCAAGATCGCGGCGAACGAGACCGACAGTTTGGGCGACGTGTCGACGCTGGCCGATCCCGCGGTGGTGACGGAACTGGTGGAGAACCGGGTGGGATAACCTCTCCCGCTCCCGCGGGAGAGGCTTCATAAACTCAGAACGTGCCGAGGAAGTCGCGCTTGCCAATCTCGATGCCGCGGTGGCGCAGGATGTTGTACGCGGTGGTCGTGTGGAAGAACAGATTCGGCAGGCTGAAATGCAGCAGATAGGCGCGGCCCTTGAACGCCATCTGCCGCTGGCCGGCGGTCCAGGAAATCTCCTTGTCTTCCGTGCCCTCGATCTGCGCGGGGGTAAAATCCTTGACGAAGGCCAGCGACTTTTCGATGCGCGCCTTGGCATCGGCGAAGCTGGCATCGTCGGTGGCGGGGAAATCCGGTAGCGCGACGCCGGCCAGCCGGCCCGGGGCGTTGCGGGCGAAGTCGGTCGCCTGGCGAATCTGCCGGGCGAGCGTGAACATGTCCGGATACAGCCGGTCGGCCAGCAGCACCGCCTCGTCGAACTTCTTTGCCGCGGCCTGGGCGGCCGCCTTGTCGATGACTCCCGCAAGGCCGCTGAGCATCTGCGCGCACACCGGCACGCAGGCATCGAACATCGAGAACGCCATGTTGTGTTTCCTTCCTTTGTCGCTGCCCTGCCGGGGCAGATCAGCGCTGGGCCAACAACGGCCCCAGCACATCCTCCACCCCGGTGATCAGAATCTGCACGCCGATGCAAAGCAGCATGAAGGCCGACAACCGGGTGACGGTGCGGCTGCCCCGCGGCCCCATCAGGCGCGAGATGTGATCGGTTGAACGGTAGGCGATCCAGATCACCACCGCCAGGGCCAGGGCTGCGCCGGTCATGCCGAGGAAGAACCACACCAGTTCCGACGGCTCCTTTGGATGGCTGGAACCGAGCGCCACGGCGACCGAGATCGTTCCGGGACCCGTGGTGATCGGGATGGTCAGTGGGAAAAACGCGATGTCGTCGCCGCCGGGGGTCGGCGCGGCCTGTTCCTGTTTCTGCGCTTCGTGCTGTTCCGGCGCGTTCAGCAGGTTCCACCCGCTCAGTGCCACGACGATGCCGCCGGCGACGCGCAACGCCGCCAAGGTGATGCCGAAGATCGCCAGGACATAAGACCCGGCCCACAACGCCACCGTCATCACCACCATCGAGTAGACCGCCACCAATCGCGCAAGCTCGGCTCTGTCTTGCGCGCGGTGCAGCGTGACCTCGCGGAAGATGAAGGCGCCGCTGATCGGATTGACGATCGAGAACAACGCCGGGAAGCCGAGCAGGAAGGCGTTCAGCGCCTGGTTCATGTCAGTCTGGGGCGAGTATACCTCTCCTGCGCGCAGCGCGGGAGAGGTATACTCGCTTCGCTCACTCTAATTTCGGCCGCTTGTCTGCCCAGGGCTGCACTTGCTCATACGCCGCCGACGCCTGCAACACGCCGAGATCGTCGAACCGCCGGCCGACGATCTGCAAACCCACCGGCAAGCCCTCCGTGGTGAAGCCGCACGGCACGCTGGCGGCGGGGTTCCATGACATGTTGAACGGGTAGGAAAATTCCGCCCAGCTTACCCAATCCCAATCATGTTGCGGCCAATGCGCCGGCATCAATTGCTCGGCGGGGAACGCGGCAACGGAGACCGACGGCGTCAGCAGAAAATCCCAATCCTCGAACCAGCGATGGATCGCGGCGACATAGGCCATCTTGCGTTCGCGCATCAACTGATACTCGGTGACCGAGTAGTTCGTCGCCGCCTTGATGCAGGCCACCAGGCCGGGATCCATGTGGGCTTCCCACTTGGCGAGGTGCGGCGCGAGGCGGGACATGTGCGCGGCCCAGAAGAAGCGGATCAGCTCCGGGCCTGGTGCGGCCCAGGGGGTCGGCACTTCCTCGACATGCGCGCCAAGCTCAGTGAACCGCTGGGCTGCCGCCTTCACCAATGCCGCAACCTCGGGATCGACCCGTGCGTGGCCGAGATCGGGGCTGTAAGCGACCCGTTTGCCCTCGATGCCTTCGTGCAGCCGCAACAGGTAATGCGCCGGCCATGCTTCCAGCGAGGTGAAATCCATCACGTGCGGCCCCGCCATCGCTTCCAACAGCAACGCATTGTCCGCCACGGTGCGCGTCATCGGGCCGACATGCGAGGTGAAATCGCCAGTCGCCACCGGGTAGGATGGCACACGGCCGAAACTCGGCTTCAATCCGAACACACCGCAGAAGTGCGACGGCATGCGAATCGAGCCGGCACCGTCGCTGCCCTGGTGCAACGGGCCGAAGCCGGAAGCGGCCGCGGCACCCGCACCGGCGGACGATGCGCCGGCGTTGTAGCCGTGCTTCCACGGATTATGCGTGATGCCGGTCAGCGGGCTGCGCGACACGCCGGTCCAGCCGAATTCCGACGTCGCGGTCTTACCGAGAATGATCGCGCCCTCATCCTTCAGGCGCGGCACGAACGGCGTGTCCTCGGCCGGCTGATGCCCGGCGAAGATCTTGCTGCCGTGCTGCGTCGGCATGTCCCGGGTGATTGCCAGGTCCTTGATGGTGACGGGAATGCCGTGCAGCCGGCCGATGCGATCGCTGCGCATCAGCGCCGCTTCGGCCCGCTTCGCCGCATCCATCGCCGGCCCGGCATCGAGGTGCACGAACGCGTTCACCCGCGGTTCCAGCCGTTCGATCCGATCGAGCAGGGTTTGCAGATATTCGACCGGGGAAAGCTGTTTGGTGCGGATCAGTTCGGCGACGGTGACCGCCGGGGTGAAGGCAAGCGTCTCGGCATCCATGATGGGTTCCTCGTTCAATACGTTGCCCGGCCGCCGGAGACGTCGAATACCGCGCCGGTGGAGAAGCTGCACTCCTCGCTGGCCAGCCAGCAGACCAGCGCTGCGACTTCGTCGATGCCGCCGAACCGGCCGATCGGAATTTTCGACAGCATCCAGTCGATCTGCTGTTGCGTCATCTGCGCGAACAACGGCGTCTTCACCGCTGCCGGCGTGACGCAGTTGACGCGGATTTCCGTGTTGGCGAGTTCCTTGCCGAGTGCCTTGGTCAACGCGATGACGCCGGCTTTCGACGCGGAATAGGCCGAGGCATTCGGATTGCCCTCCTTGCCGGCGATCGAGGCGATGTTGACGATGCGCCCGTAGCCGCCGCGCTGCATGAACGGCACGACGGCGCGGTTGCAATAGAACACGCCCTTCAGGTTGACGTCGATCACCCGGTCCCACGCGGCGACGGGATACTCCCAGGTCGGGTGGTTCGGCCCGGTGATGCCGGCCGAGGTGACCAGGATGTCGATCTTGCCGAGCGCCGCCGCGGTTGCCTCGGCGGCGCGCTGCACGGCGGCGGGATCGGTGACGTCCAGGGTGACCTTGTGCGGCGCTTCGGCCTTGGCGAGCGCCTGTTCGTCGCGGTCCCATAGGCTGACGCGGGCGCCTTCGGCCGCCAGGCGTTGGGCGATGCCCTCGCCGATCCCCGACACGCCGCCGGTGACGACGGCCGTGCGCCCTATGAAACGAGTGGTCATCCCCGGCTCCCTGCTTGCCTGCCCCGCGCGTATCAAGGCGTCTGTCGCGCGTTCCGGCAAGGGCGCCGCCGGCGTCGCGGCGCGACGTGTCGCCCGCGGGGCAAATCGCGGTTAGACTTTGGGCGGTCACGGACGGATCGAGGAGAGACGCGGCATGAAGCGGTTGTTCGGCGGCGGCCAAGCGGAGGCCGGGGAAAAATATCCGGTGCAGCACAGCGAGGACGAGTGGCGGCAGAAGCTGACACCGGCGCAGTTCGCCGTGCTGCGCAAGCATGGCACGGAACGCGCCGGCAGCAGCACGCTGAACCAGGAGAAGCGCGACGGCGTGTTCGTCTGCGCCGGCTGCGGCCAGAAGCTGTTCGCGTCGGACACCAAGTTCGAGAGCGGCACCGGCTGGCCGAGCTTCTATGCGCCGCTGGAAGGCGCGGTGGGCACCACCGAGGACCGCAGCCTGTTCATGACCCGCATCGAAGTGCATTGCAGCCGCTGCGGCGGGCACCTCGGGCACGTGTTCCCCGACGGCCCGCGCCCGACCGGGCAGCGCTACTGCATGAATGGCGTGGCAATGGGGTTCGAGCCGCCGGAGTAGTCGGTAGCGCCAGGGCGTGCGCGCGCTAATGCGGGACGAAGATGCGTAAGGCCCGGTGCATCACTTCGCGAGCATGTCGCGGACGCCGCGCAGCGCGAGGTAATAGCCGGCAATGCCGAACCCGGTGACCATGCCGCGGCTGACCGTCGCGGTATCCGAGACCGGGCCGCGGCGCACCGGGTTGGACATGTGCACTTCGATGGTGGGGAACGCCACCTGGTTGATCGCGGCGACCAGCGCGGGATAGCCACGGGAGAAGCCGGCCGGGTTGAACAGGGCGGCATCGAAGCCGCGGTCGTTGGCGTCGTACAGCTTGTTGACCACTTCGCCTTCGATGTTGGAGTGGAAGATCTCGATGTCCACGCCGAGTTCGGCGGCGTAGCCGCGGATGCGCTCGTCGTACTCCGGCAGCTTCATGGGGCCGAAGATGTCGGTCTGCACCTTGCCGCGCATGTTCATGCCGGCGCCGTGGATGATGAGGACTTTGGGCATCGGAGGGTTCCTCGTGGTGACGGGGGCGTTTGCGGCATAACAAAGCAGATTCACCACAAAGACACAAAGGCACGAAGATATCGCGGCCGAACCGTGCGCCGTGTGAATCTTCGTGCCTTTGTGTCTTTGTGGTGAATCTGCTTTCTTACTTGCTTACGCCACGCGGAACTCGGCCAGCGATTCGTGGTTCGGATCGGCGCCGATGCCGGGCACGTCGGGCGGGCTGACCGTCCCGTCGGCGTTCAGCGTCAGCGTGTGGTGGTAGACGCGGCCCCACATCGGATCGACCATGTCGCGGTAGAATTCCAGGATCAGCCCGTTGCTGATTGCGGCGACAAGGTGCACGTGGATGTCCTGCGAGCCGTGCGGCGCGATGTCCAGGTCGTTGGCCTGCGCCAGCGCCGCCACCTTCATGAATTCCGTGACCCCGCCGAGCACTTTCGCGTCGGCGTTGAGGATCGCGGCGCACTCGTGCTTGATCAGGTCGCGGAAGCCGTAGCGGGTGTATTCGTTCTCGCCGGTGGCGATCGGGATGCTGGTCGCTTGCGCCAGCCGGCGATGGCCGTCGTAGTCATCCGGCATCACCGGCTCTTCGAACCAGAAGATGTCGTATGGCTCGATGCGCTTGGCGATCTGGATCGCTTCGTAGGCGCGATAGGCGCAGTTGGCGTCGACCATCAGCTTCACGTCGGGACCGATGGCCTCGCGCGCCTGGCGCACGCGCGCCACGTCCTCGGCGATGGAGACGCCGCCGATCTTCATCTTCACCGCTTTCGCGCCCATGCGCAGATTGGCTTCCATCTCCTGCGCCAGCTCGCGCAAGCCCTTGCCTTCTTCGTAATAGCCGCCGGCGATGTAGGTCGGCACGCGGTCGCGGAAGCCGCCCAGCAGTTTGTAGAGCGGCAGGCGGGCGTATTTCGCGCGGATGTCCCACAGGCCGATGTCGAGTGCCGCGATCGCCCGCGTGGTCAGGCCGCGGCGGCCGACCAGCTTGGGGACCCACAGCTTGTGCCACAGGCGCTCGACGTCGATTGGGTCCTCGCCGATCAGCAGCGGGGTGAGGTGCTCGATGGTGGCGCGCTCGATGCGGCCGGCGCCGCCGAGACCGATGCCGGTGATGCCGTCATCCGTCTCGATCTCCACCACGGCGAAGTTCACATGCGTGTAGGTGTGCTTGCCGTTGGCGATCGGCTTGTGGCGGGGCCAGCGGTATTCCTTGGTGCCGATCCTGGTGATTTTCATGGCGGGGCTCCTCCGGTGGTGGTGGGCGGCGATGCGACGGGCGAGAAAGCTGCGTGCCGACCCGATCACCCTCACCCTCGATGCTTCGCATCTTGACCTCTCCCGCTCTCGCGGGAGAGGTTTACTATTACCCCTCGTATGCCAGCCGTAGCCCCGGCTCCGGCCAGTCCATCGCCACTAGCTTCCCGGTGCCCGACAGCGTCATGAACGCCGTGCGCAGAT
>Ga0181530_10002191_pt1 | contig 23586 bp, 22 predicted proteins | sample PEATcosm2014_Bin_42_FD_119769 | JGI IMG/M metagenome (GOLD analysis project Ga0181530, IMG submission 119769) | Peatland microbial communities from MTU Mesocosm Facility, Houghton, MI, USA - PEATcosm2014_Bin10_60_metaG | ecosystem: Environmental > Terrestrial > Soil > Wetlands > Peat | place... | reverse complement strand
GTCAAAGTCATCGATGGTAAGCGGCACTTCGGCTTCGCGCGCCATGGCCAGAAGGTGCAGCACCGCGTTGGTGGAACCGCCGCTGGCGGCCACACCGGCGATGGCGTTATCGAAAGCCTTGCGGGTGCAGATGTCGCGCGCCCGCAAGTTGCTGCGCACCGCGTCCATGATGATGCGGCCGCAGCGCTCCGCGACGGCTTCCTTGCGCTTGTCGACTTGCGGCACGGAGGCCGTGCCCATGGGCGCCAGGCCGATCAGCTCCATCACCGTCGCCATGGTGTTGGCGGTGAACTGCCCGCCACAGGCGCCCGCGCCGGGGCAGGCGTGGTCTTCGATGTCGAGCAGTTCGGCATCGGAGATGCGGCCCCGCGCGTGCGCGCCCACCGCTTCGAATACGTCCTGTATGCTGATGTCGCGGCCGGCGTGGCGGCCCGGCAGGATCGATCCGCCATACAGAATCACGCCCGGTATGTTGAGCCGCAGCATCGCCATGGCCGCGCCCGGGATGGTTTTGTCGCAGGCTACCAGGGCAACCACGCCGTCGAACATGTGGCCGCGCACCAGCAGCTCGATGGAATCGGCGATCACCTCGCGGCTCACCAGCGAGGTCTTCATGCCTTCGGTCCCCATGGTGACGCCGTCGGAAATGGCGATGGTGTTGAATTCCATGGGCGTCCCGCCGGCCGCGCGGATGCCTTCCTTCACGTGGACCGCCAGCTCGCGCAGGTTGTAGTTGCACGGCATGGTTTCGATCCAGGTGTTCGCCACGCCGATGATGGGCTTGGCGAGGTCTTCGTCGGTAAAGCCGATGCCCTTGAGCATGGCGCGTGCCGGGGCGCGGTCCCGTCCCTGGGTGATGGTGTAGCTGTTGAGTTTCATGGCGGAAAAGACCAGTGTAGCAAGGCCCCTAATTGAACCAGTACGGCGTCTTCCTGGTCCACTCCGTGTTGGGATAGCGCCGGTGCAGCAGATCGAAGGCGCGGTGCGAGAATTCGCCGGTCTGATTATCGGTGCAGCCATAGCGCGTGGCGCGGACTGCCAGGTAGAGGGCTTCGGGAACGCGCGGGTCTTGCGGATGTGCCTGCGCGAACGCGAGCGTCTGGGCGGCCAGCCAGTTGGGGCCCGTGGCGACCGATTGCAGCTTCTTCCATTCGGCGGCAGCCTGCTCCCGATCGGCAACGGATAGGAAGGGCGCGCCGGTGTCGTCGGGCTTGCGTAGAATCGAGTGGTCCGGCACATTGAAGGCGCCCGCAGAGCACCACCAGTTGTCGCGATAGGGATCGATCTTGGCCAGCTCGTTGGTATAGCGCCCGTAGCCCGAGTCGACGTAAGGCCGCATGCCGGGCGTGTTGAGCAGCGCAAGAACCTCGCCGAAGGGCGGCGCATCGGAGAGCACCAGCGCGCGCACGGAGATGGCGCGAGCGAGAGCCTGCCGGACGTGATCCGGCAGAAGGTCGCTAACGGCGGCCTGCTTCAGGAGCGCGAGCGGTAGATCGCGATCGACAATATTTGCTGCGTCGTCGTCCAGGTAGTCCTGTTCCGTCTCGATCGAGTTCACATCGTCGGTCAGCTCCGCCACGGGACGGCGCGGCGCGAACTCCAGAAACTCTTCGAAGCTCCGGGCCAGTTCCAAGCGTCTTGCGCGAAACTGGTTGCGCGCGGAGAAAGGCAGGTTGCCTGCAAGAAGCTCGCCGGCCTTCGCCCGCGCATCGTCCGGCGGCAGCAGGCGCAGCATGCTGTAGCTGACGGTGACAAAGCCGGGCGAATCCGGCTTCACCTGGCGCGCTGCGGCGAGCAGTTCCGGCACCGCGGTATCGCCCAGGTGCGCTGCCTGCAACGCGGCGATCAGCCAGGGAAGGGTGCGCCCGGCACGCCATTTCTCCAGCCCGCCCATGCCGCCGGCGTGGAAGCTGAGAATCCAGTCGGTGAGATCGTCATTGGGCTGCGGCTTGACGTCTTTGTCGAACAGCACGCGGTAGTCGATGAGATCCTGGCCGATGGTGGCCTGCGAATCCGGCTGCACCAGTGCCAGCGCCAGTTCGTGCATGCGTTGGGCGGGATGGAGACGCGCGCGCACATATCCCAGCAGGCGATTGGCAGGCCCATGCCAGCGCGCCAGTGTCGAGTCTGCCGCAATGCGCTGCAGTGCGGTCTCGGCCTCGGCCAATTTGCCTGCGCGGATCAGGCAACGCGCGGCCAGATATGGCGCGACGTCGTGCCACGGGGACGAGGCATCCAAGGCGATGGTTTGAAAGTCCTGCCGCGACGCGTCGTATTGCTCGGAATAAAATTTGGCGGAAGCGATCTGATAGGCGCGGTCCGGTGCGAGATGCGGGTCGGTGGTGGACTGTGGTATCGCCGTGCCCTGGGAGCAGCCGGCAAAAACGATGTCTTGTGCGGCAATCCATTCGGCGGCAGCGCCGGCCTGTTGAACGCGTTTGAGCGTGGACGCGGCGGTGCGGAAGGCGTCGTCGTTGCAATTGAGATAGGTGTCAAAATAGCCTGCCCTTTTCACCTGGCGATACGGGTTGATTTCGCGCAGCGGCTTGGTGCCCGGCACGTTGTTGCGCGCCGCCAGCCAGGGATTCGGCGTCACGGTCCGCGCGGGCGCATCCATCGCCGGCTGAGAAGGCGGCAGAACGGCCTTCTGCTCCGCATCGTTCAGGCCCACGCCCGAGAGATAGCGGTACGCGATCACCTGGTACAGGCGCTCATACGCCGGCTGCACGATACCGAGTTGCCCGCGGCCGAATTCCGCCGGCTTCTCAGGCGCGCCGGCCAGGTAGAACAAGGCCTCGGGCAGGAACGGGCCGCACCCGGGAAGTTCTGCCGGAACGGCCAGAATCAGAATCGCAATCAAGAGTCTCAGTGCCATTTGCGTGCCTCGCGTAGCGCGGCCTGGTAGGTCGCGACGGTCCAGGGGTGCGGGTTAAACAGGTAGAGGCGCCGAGCCGAGGGCGGCTCCCGCAGCGGTTCATCGGTCGAGACGCCCGCGCTCGATTGGCAAAGCGCCGGGCGGAACGTGCGCGCGGGCCGTTCGCCACGGCCCATGCGGAACAGCATCGGAACAGCTTCGGCAACGGGCAGCCCGGCAATCCACCCGTCCGCTTCGCACCACGAAGTCAGCGCGGTCATCGAGAGCGGCAGCCGTTGTGGCACGCGCGCCCGCAGATCGGTCAGCAAGCTCCGGTAGTAGCTGCGCTGCGAGAGAGTGGCGTCGAAATCCACCTGCAGCGCGCGCACACCAGGAATCGCGGCGGCCTCGGCAATCGCCGCCGACGCCGCTTCCACCGGAGCTAATGAGTCGCCGCGCGGTTCCACCCGAACTGCCGCCATCAACACGGCGCCGGGTGGATATCGCAATGGCTGCAGGCGCGGGCGGACGGACACAGTGCCTTCACAGAGACACACCGTGCGGGCTAGAAACGCGATGCCGGCGGAATGCGGGTCGAGGAATTCGAGGTTTTCCGGACGCTCCCACGCCCATAGGAAGACGCGCGGGAATCCGGGCAGAGGATCGGAAGCGCGCGGCCAGAACAGCAGCGCGGCCAACACTACAGCGGCTGCCGAAAGCGTCTTCACCGGGTCCGTTATAGCACGGCAACTGCCAAAGCGCGATAGGGCAAACTGCTATCCTTTAAACTTATGCTCGTCGAGCAGTTGCGCGAATGCGGGGTAGTGGGCGCCGGCGGGGCCGGTTTTCCGACCTACGTCAAGGCGCAAACCCAGGTGGAGTTCGTGATCGCCAACGGAGCCGAGTGCGAGCCGCTCATCCACAAAGATGCCGAGCTGATGAAGCATTTTCCCGAGCCGATCCTGGCGGGAATGATCTTCCTGATGGACACGGTGGGGGCGAAGAGAGGTAAGTTTGGCATCAAGACTAAGAACGCCGCCTCGCTGGCGGCTCTCCAGGGGCAACTGAGAACCGACCGCATCGAGTTCGTGATGCTGGGCGATTTCTACCCCTCGGGCGATGAGTATGAGCTGGTCTACACGGCCACGGGGCGGCTGATTCCGGCGGCCGGGATTCCGCTGCAGGTGGGCTGCGTGGTGAACAACGTGGAGACCCTTTACAACGTCCACCAGGCCGCGCAGGGCCGCGCGGTGACCGAAAAATTCCTTTCCGTGTGCGGCGCGGTGAGGCAGCCGCAATCGTTCTGGGCGCCCGTGGGCACGCCTTTCCGCGATCTTCTGGCGATGGCCGGCGGCCCGACCGTCGCGGATTTCGGCGTATTCATCAGCGGGCTCATGATGGGCACGCTGACCTTCGACCTGGACGACGTGGTGACCAAGACCACCGGCGGGCTGATCGTGCTGCCGCGCGATCATTACCTGATGACGCGCAAGACGCGCCCGCAGCAGGAGATGAACCACATCGGGAAATCGGCGTGCGACCAGTGCAGTTACTGCACCGAGTTCTGCCCCCGCTATCTGCTGGGCTACGACGTGCAGCCGCACAAGGTGATGCGCAGCCTGGGCTTCACCATGACCGGCGGCGACATCTGGAACCAGTGGTCGGAACTGTGCTGCGCCTGCGGGCTGTGCACCCTCTACGCGTGCCCCGAGGATCTGTATCCCAAAGAGGCATGCGATCTGGGCAAGCACGACCGCCGCGAGGCGGGCTTGAAATTCGTGCAGCAAAAGCCGGTGGAAGTGCATCCCATGAAGGAATACCGGCGCGTGCCGCTCTCGCAGTTGCGCAGACGGTTGCAGGTGGAAGAGTACGAGTCCGAAACGCCGTTCCGAGAGGTGGAGTGCCGGCCGGCGGTGGTGCGCATCAAGATGAAGCAGCACGCGGGCGAAGCGGCCGTTCCCACCGTGGAAGCGGGCAGGAAGGTGAAGCGCGGGCAGGTGGTGGGGCGCGTTGCGGATGGCAAGCTGGGCGCGCACGTGCACGCGAGCATCGACGGCCAAGTCCGCGCTGTTACAGCCGGGTACGTGGAGATTGTGGCATAAACCATGGCGAAGAATTCAATCGGCCTGATCGAACTGACCAGCATCGCCGCCGGATACCTGGCGGCGGATGCCATGCTGAAGGCGTCGGACGTGGAGATGATGCTGTCGCGGTCCATCTGCTCGGGCAAGTACATGGTGATGGTGCGCGGCGACGTGGCCGCCGTGGAGGCGGCGGTGAGTTCGGGCATGAGCGGGTGCCGGTTTGCGGTGATCGATTCGTTCGTGATTCCGAACCTGCACGAAGCCGTCTTCCCGGCGATCGCGGGATCGTCGAAGGTGGAAGAGCTCGACGCCCTGGGGATTGTGGAATCGTTCTCGGTGGCGGCGCTGATTGAAGGCGCCGACGCGGCCGTGAAGGCGGCGAACGTCCAGTTGATTGAGATCCGCCTGGCGATGGCGCTGGGGGGCAAGGCCTTCGTTACGCTGACGGGCAATGTGGCCGCCGTCGAGGCTGCCGTGGATGCAGCCGCGCAGATCGTGGGGCAGAAGGGCATGCTGGTGAACAAGGTGGTGATTCCGCACCCGCGCGCCGAACTGCTGAACGAAATGATCTGACGCGTCGCGTTCCGTGCGCCGGAGCGTGAAGTTTGCACTTTCGGCGCGTGTCTGATTAAATGAAAGGACACCCTGTTCCGCAGTAGCTCAATGGTAGAGCATTCGGCTGTTAACCGAAGGGTTGTAGGTTCGAGTCCTACCTGCGGAGCCAAACCATCAAACACTTGCACGCCTTGGACCGGGCCAGAACTCCGCTGAACGGCCCCACTGTGGGGACTTTTGTGGGGATTCAACTTCAACGTGGTGAGCAATCCTGCTCAATTCAGACGACTTGGAGTTGAGGCGAAGTTGCCGCGCACCGATTATTCTCAGTCGGGACACTCGGGACACTCGGGACAATGCCATAAACATTGGGGTTCGTGCGTCCCGAGTCGATTTCAGCAAGTCGGGACACTCGGGACAGGCTTGGGTCAAAAAGTTCGAGGCGCACCGGACCGTGCCGGGAAGAACGTCGCGAGCGATCCGGTATCTAATGGCGGCGCCAAGTTGATTCCGCCCCGCTGTCGTCCCTAGTCAAGCTGGGTAGTGCTTAGCGATGCTTAACTCTATATAACAGAGTACTTTGCAAAAATCGAGCGGAGTCTTATAATTGTGCTTGCTGCTCCAGGATCTTGCGCGGCGCGTGAGTGGGCAGCCGGTAAAATCCGGGGCGCCGGGCCGGCAAGCCTCCGCGTGGGGTGCTGAAGGAGGAGCGCCGAGATGATCAAGTCGCCGCAGTCAATGGAAATCATTTTCTGGAACATAGACCGCTTTGTGTTTTATGTTCGCAACCCAAGGAAGAACGACGCGGCCGTGGATCGCATGTGCGCCAGCATCCGGGAGTTCGGCTTCAAGGTCCCGGTGCTCCCGCGCAGCGATGGAACCGTGGTTGACGGGCATTTGCGCTTGAAGTCTGCGCGCAAGTTGGGATCCTGGCCTGGCGGCGACACGACCAGAATCCCCGTTATTCTCTGCGACGAGTGGACCGGTGCACAGGTGAAGGCTTTCCGCCTCATGGTAAATCGCTCGGTGACGTGGGCCGACTGGGACGACGAGCTGCTCGCACTGGAGTTGCAGGAATTGAGCGACGCGGACTTCGACCTTAGCCTCACAGGATTCGCTGACGTGGAACTCGCGCGATTGCTCGCCGCGCAGGACGCCAGCGAAGGGCTCACCGATGAAGATGCGGTCCCGGAACTCCCGCTAACGCCCGTATCTATGACTGGGGACCTGTGGCTCCTCGGCGAGCACCGACTACTGGTCAGCGATGCGGCGGCTCGCTCGGAAGTCTTCAGACTGATGGCCGGTGACTTGGCAGATCTCGTTTTTACCGATCCACCGTACAACGTGGATTACGAAGGCTACACCGAAGACCGCCTGAAGATCAAAGGCGACCGGATGTCCGACGCCGACTTCAAGCAGTTCCTGGAGACAGCGTTCAGCTCCTACCGGGCCTTCGTAAAGCCCGGCGGTTCGCTTTACGTCTGCCATTCTTCTTCCTGGCAACGGGAGTTTCAGAACGCGATGGAAGCCGCAGGCTTCCAGGTGCGTTGTCAGATTATCTGGGCCAAGAACACCTTCGCGTGGGGATTTGGGCGCTACAAGTTTCAGGACGAGCCGATGTTCTATGCGCATGTGGCCGGTGAGAAAGATCCCTGGTACGGCGACAAGTCGCAATCGACGCTGTGGGAAGAGAAGAAGCCCGCGGCCAACCGTCTGCACCCAACCGCCAAGCCGGTGGAGTTGGTGGAGCGCGCGCTTCTTAATAGCAGCAAGGCCGGCGATATCGTAGCTGACTTGTTCGGAGGATCCGGCAGCACGCTGATTGCCTGTGAACGCCGGAATCGCAAATCGCGGCTGATGGAAATCGATCCGCGGTACGCCGACGTAATCGTTCGCCGGTATCAGGAGTACACGGGAAGCCAAGCCGTCCTGGGAGATGGCGACTACAAGGGTGCGACCTTCGAGCACGTGAAGGAAGGTAGGCTGCGTGAGTGGGAGGACCAGATTGGCAAGGAGGCCTTCGAAGCAGAGAAGCCCGCCGCGGCCGGAGCCGGGCGGGCGGAAGGGGCGGGACGTTGACCCTACTTGGCGATGCTGTAAACGCGGGTGCCGTCCTCGCGCTTGGTGGAATCCACCGTGAGCCCCATCTTTTTCCCCAGGGTGCCGCTGATGAACCCGCGCACGCTGTGGGCCTGCCAGGACGTGGCGTCCATGATCTCGGCGAGCGTGGCGCCTTTGGCCCTCTGAATCAAGGCAAGGACCGTAGCGGTCTTGCTGCCCTCGCGGACGCCCTCCGCCTTCGGCTTCGCGGCTTTCGGCGCTTTGGCGGCCTGCTTGGCTTTGGGCGCCTTCTTGGCGGCGGTGGCCTTCTTGGTCGCCTTGCGCTTGGCGGGCGCAACACGGCGCGCCTGTTTCGCACCCCTGGCCTCGTGGGCGCTTTCTGCTCCTGGGTTTCGGTATTGGGGGCGGCCTGCGCCTCCGGGGTGGTGGTTGCATCGTTTTCGATCGTTTTCATGGCTTTTTCTCCTCGGCGGTAATCACCGCGTCACGACATGAATCGCTCTGGTTGGAACTTGAAGCAAGCGGATTCTGTGGCTTAGGGGAAGGAATGGCGATGGGACTGATGGCTTCAGGTGGCTCCTGATGGCAGGTCACGGGGAAAAGTTCGGGCGGAAAAAGGAAGACGCCATCGCGGCGCTCCTGTCGCAACGAAACATTGACGAAGCTGCCAAGGCCGCTGGCATCGGGACCAGAACGCTCATCCGCTGGATGAAGAACCCCGAGTTCGACTCGGCATACCGGAGGGCACGCCGGGCGGCGTTCGGACAATCCGTCGTCCGGCTCCAGCAAGGAACCCCGGCGGCAGCGACCACTCTGTTGAAAACGATGATTGATCCCGGTACGCCACCGTCCGTCCGCGTGCGCGCAGCCGAAGCAATCCTCAATCACGCGGCCAAGGCCATCGAGATCGAGGACATCGAGGCGCGAGTTGCCGAGCTGGAAAGGAACATGGATGCATCCAAGCAGGCACGATGAGAAACGGAAACCCGGGAGATCGAACCTCCTTCGGCGAATCGAAGAACTCGAAACGCAATGGACGGACGGCAGCGGCCTGGTGCCCGATTCCCCGGAATGGCTGTCGTTCTGGCAAGAGCAGGTCCGCCTTTACGAGACGGGCCAGCCACACGTACGGCTCACGCTGGAGGGTGTGCGCGCCGTCATGCAGGCAACCCCGGACGAACCGGCGTCGCTCTGAAAACGCGGAGAGGGCAGGATATGAGGCTTTCACATCGAGTGCAGAAACTGGAGCGAGCGGCACGAGTAATGTGGCCACCCTCAGCACTCGACCGGTACGAGATGGCGCTGAATGAGGCAGCGTTACGCCTGACCGGAATAGATTTCAACTCTCTCCGGGACGATGACCCCGCAGTGGGCCTGGTATCGCAAGAGGTGCTGGAATCGTTCGTCCGAAAGCTGAGCGACCCCGACCGGGCGAGTCTTACCGCGGACCTCGAACAGATCGCCTTTGGCGGCAACCCAGTGGCCATCGAGGCCGCCAAGCAGGAAGCGCGCCGGGAATTCTTGGAACGAGGAGCAGAACAGAGGCCATGAAGACAGTTACCGGGCGCCCTCGCCGGCTTGAGAATCAAATCTGGAGCGCGGATAGGCCACCGCCTCGCGTTCGAATGGTGGTAGAGATGGCTTGGGCCAAGCCGAGTTTGGAAGGGGCGACGTGTATTGGGACGCTGTGGCCCAACGGCACGCTGTTTGAGATGGTGCGGTTCAACAAAGGAAACCAGGGGCCTGACGAGCTAACCCAGGACGAACTGGACAGGTGGATTGAAAGCTTCCCGATTCAGTGAGCCCGCCGATGGAGGCAGACTGGAGGAAAGGACGATGACCAGCAGGAATCTCACTCGACGGCTCGAAGAACTGGAAACTCGCCTCGCACCGCCCGCCGAGCCGTTGGTCGCCCAGATCGTCTACGTTTCCCCAGACGGAAGCGAAGAACACGGACCCCGGTATGAGCTGTCGGCGGTTCCCGCACCCGCCTGGCAGCGGAACAGGCGCAGGGCACTCTAGAGTTGGCTTCCGATATTGGTAAATAACGCCCGAGGATTCGAGCGACGCTCGCGCCGGCGACCGGTCCATTCCACGGGTTGGCGACAATACGTTCAACTGGAGTCGATACGAGGAGAGCCTCGTGTGCGAATGCCCCGCAGCGCAAGCAACCAAGGAGGCGCTTCAACCGGGCAGCCGGAATCGCACATGCTCGCCATCACGCGCGACGGGTGCCGCGGCTACACGGCTAACGTCGGGCCGGGCACGGTGGCGGGTCCTCGAAATTTCGGGAAGAACCTGGGCGACCAGGAGCGTCAGGCTTCACTCAAACTCCGCCTTTTTGTTCTTGTTTTTTCAATGGTTTAGGTTGGGGGTTTGATCCTGGCGCGTCGTTTGGGAAGAATTTGGGATAAAAATGATGAGAAAACTCTTGAAACCGAAAGGGTTTTATGTACAATCGATGCTAGCCAGGATGGCGCTACCAGGACGGCAAGGCAGAAATCCTGGTTTTTGAATTGGGACCAATCCGGTTCAACAAGGTTGATGGGAGCGTCTTGAAAAGAATTCTTCAGTCTCGCCACCGAACGGCGAGGATAGGGTGACACGCGATGGCAACGACTGCGGACAGCTACTGCAAGATCTCGGACATGATTCAAACGCTCCTTCAGGAGCGCCAGTCGAACCCAAGCATGAAGCTGGCATTTGCCTTCGAAGGCGGCGGCGCGAAAGGGGTTTATCAAGCAGGGCTCATGGAGGGGTTCGCCCAGCTCCTGGCTTCGCAGGGGGGGGTTGCGGCTTTGAGGCCTGACATCATAGCCGCCACTTCGGTGGGCTCAATCGTCGGGTACGCGTTGTGGGTCGAGCTGATGTATCCGGGCGGCAGCACGGCGCCATACGCGCTTCGTCAGAGTTCTCTTTGGCGGTCACTGGCAGAGGGGCCGCCCCCGAATCAGGCGGCGGAGCAGCTCCTGAAACCGGGCGTGCTCATCGACTACATAACGAACCAGAAGCCGATCCCTTTCATCGCGAACTTCATAGGTACGGTTCAGAACCTGCAGAGCGACTGGAAGAAAGTGCAATCCGACCTGAGTACGTTGCAAACTCAGATGAACACGCTCAGCAGGGATTCCAGTAGCCTGGGTCTTACTCTGACCACCTCACTGGCAACAACGATTGGAAGCACAGCCGCGCTCTTCGAGACAGGATCGCCGTTTGGCAATATCGTCAGCAGCATATTGAGCATTTTCAATAACCCGTCGAGCGCGGTGACAGCCGTGCCGAGCCTGACGAGTGCGATTACGCAGTTGCCTCAGGACATCATCACCACGTTGACCACCGCCCTCGGCACGCTGGGCGCGGCGGCGAACGCGTTGGCAAGTAGCCTCCCAAGTGAGCTGAGTGCCGTCGCCACCGACGTCGGCAACCTGGGGTCGACCTCGATCAATCTAGCCGTCGCCGGCGCGCAAGGGGCTAGTGATGCGCTGAATCTCGGCGCAGACGTCGTCCAGTTGATCGCGAATCTCACGATTTTCCTCGAGCTGGTAGCCTTCTTCTTCGTCGCCAGCAAAGTCGCTCCGGGGCAAGTCCAACCCTCGCCCGACACTCCCGAAGGCGTTGCGCTGGCGACGAACGTACTGTCCGATCACCTGCTCTCCCCGGCAGGCTTGCGGACCGCCCTTCAGACATTTCTCACAAAATCGCCGAACGTGCCCAGCACCGGCGATCCCGGGGTGAGGGCCGACTGGCTGAGTCGCTCGAGCGCCAGTCCGCCGCCGCCCGAGTTGTATTTGACCGGCGCGAATTTGACGGACAGCCGGTTGATGATCTACGCGTTGGCGCCGGCGGCCAACATCGCGAAGATCGCCAACGACGCGACGTGGGTCGTAGATCTGGCGGGTTCGACGCGACAGGGTCCGCCGAAATATGCGTTCTGGCCGGGCCCCAGCGTCACGAACCCGATCGTGAACGCCGTGATGACGTCTGCGGCGCTTCCGCTCGCTTTCCCCCCCATTGACTGGGCCATTACGCAGGATGCGTCAGTGTGGAACTCGACGGGCAATCCCTCGCTCCCTACCAGGAGTATCGTCGTGGTCGACGGCGGAGTCTTGGACCAAACCCCGATCGACATCGCCGTGCAGGCTGGCGCGACGCATATTGTGTCGTTCGAGTTGGATGCGATCATGAGTTACAACAATTTCAACACGCCAAATGTCAACGTCCAGGCCCCGCCCAAAAACATGCTGGACGTTTACACGAATTCGTTTAACGCGCTGATGACACGCGTGCGCAACCTGATGGTCATCGACCGTTGCACGACGAACGCTGCCAAGCCCAAAGCCCAGATCCCGATCTATCGCATAGGCCCGATCGAACAGTTATTCACCATCCCGATACCGGGGCCGCCTACGCGCGGACCGCTCCCCCCGATGACGGGCCCGATCCCCCGCTACGATTTCCTAAACTTCAACGGCCTTTGGCAAGCGCCCATTAACCCGGGCGACGACGGCCTGCTGCTGATCAACCTCGAAGACAGGTTCATGCAGGGCTACCAGGACGCCTGCCTTCTCAGTCCTCCGACGAACCCGCCCCCGCCGGGAATACTGCAGAGCTTGCCACCGGGCATCACCGCCGTGGTCTCGCCTGAACTCGCCAACGGCAGCCCTGCGATGAACGATCCGGTCTTCAAGGACTACCTGACGCGCGCCCAGACATCGACGAACGGATCGCCGACAGGGCGGGTGAGTTGGGCGAATGCGAACATGGCTTGGATGGCCGTGACGAAGGCGTTTCCGTCCACCCCCCTGTAATCGGCGACGCTCAGCGGTCGCAGATCAACGAGCGGCACGGCGCCGCCCGTGATAGATTATTTCGGTGTCGAGACATCCACGCGGACAGTGGACCGGCTGATGGATGCACGAGAGTCGGTGGACGGACTGGCGTGGGCCGCGGGAAAGTAGAAGGATGGGAATGATCGGGAAAGCGCGGCGCCGGAAATCCCCGGTACTGAACCATTCCCCGCCCTGCCAAATCGGTGGGCTAGGAATGCATGCGCCTCCCGCTGGAAGCCACGACAGCCATCACGCCAACTTGCGGGAGGCAAGCTGCCGATATCGCGCCTTAACGCTGGCGTGGAATCCCGGAGTTAGAGCGCGCCGGTCTACCCTGCGGCGTCACAACGAAGCGCCTGGCGCGACGGACGCTACGCGTCGGTAGAGGGTAACGATCTGGATACTCCCCCGTGTCTATCTTGCGGTGTATACTGGTGCCATTTAGGAAGTGTAAGCAATGACGTCAGGAATGAAAACGACGATCAAGCATTGCCTTACCATGCTTCACCGCGGAATTTGCCTGCGGCCTGATTGTGGGGCAGAAGCCGGTGTGCATCGAGCAGTGGCTGCAGAACCAGAAAAAGCAGAGAGAATGCTCCGAAAGAGCTTGCTTTCAAGACCCGCAGTCCTGTGGCTCCTAGGCGCCGGCGCGGGCCTGATGAACGCCCTAACGGTCAGCGTCTGGCTCACCACTGACGACCAGAACACACTGATGCAGCCGCAGAGTCTGGTCTCCTTTTCCGCCGGAGCCTCCGCCACTACCCCCACCATCTTCGTGTCCGAAAACCAGGCCTTCCAATCGATCGAAGGCTTTGGAGCCTCGATGACCGATTCCGCCGCTTTCCTCCTGAACGAGAAGGTCGCCTCCGCTGCGCTTGACGATGTCATGACGTCGCTGTTCGATCGCACCAGGGGAATCGGCATCAGCTTTCTGCGCAATCCCATGGGCGCTTCCGACCTTGCACGGTATGACTATTCTTATGACGACATCCCCGCCGGAAGCACCGATTCGGATCTCGTGGGCTTTTCGATCGCCCACGATCAAACCGATATTTTGCCGCTCCTCCGTCAGGCCCGCACCATCAACCCACAGATCAAATTGGTTGGATCGCCCTGGAGCCCGCCGGGCTGGATGAAAACCACGGATTCCATGATCGGCGGGTCCCTGCTGCCTTCCTTCTACACCGCCTTCGCCGGTTACCTGGTGAAGTATGCGCAGGCTTATGAGGCCGCCGGCGTGCCCGTCGACTACCTCACACTCCAGAATGAGCCCCTGTACGTTCCCACCGACTATCCCGGCGAGTCCATGCCCGCCACCGACCAGCTCACCATTCTGAAGAACTTTGTGCTCCCCGCCCTAGCAGCCAGCCACCTTAGCACCAGGATCCTCGTCTACGACCACAACTGGGACACCCCCTCGTACCCCGAGACCGTCCTCGCCGATGCCGCGCTCGCCGGCTCCGAGCAGGTCGGCGGGGTTGCGTGGCACTGGTACAGCGGAACTGCCGGCTCTATGACCACGCTGCACAACCTTTATCCCAACCTCGGCCAGTACGTAACCGAAGCTTCCGGCGGGACGTGGATCGCCGACGAGGTGCGGACGGACTTTGAAGCCATTATTCACTCCATGCGGAGTTGGGGCAAAGCCTACGTCAAATGGGGACTAGCGCTCGACCAGAACCGCGGGCCGCATGCAGGCGGCTGCGACACTTGCAGCGGCTTGATCACTGTCGACCAGAATACCGGCGCCGTGGCGAATACCATCGACTATTACACCCTGGGGCATTTCAGCAAGTTCGTGCTGCCCGGGGCCGTGCGCATCTGGTCGAACAACGCCCCCGGTCTCCTAAGCTCGGCCTTCCTCAACCCCGATCGGTCCAGGGTGCTAGTGGTCTATAACGATTCGGCCTCCACCCAGACGTTTCAGGTGGTCTGGAACGCGAGATCTCTGACTTACACCTTGCCCGCCCTGTCAGGGGCGACGTTCCAGTGGAACGCCCCCATAGAGGCTGGCTGCGCCGCCTGGGCGCGTGCTGTTTCGGGTCCAGCGCGCATTGGACCGCCCAACCGGAGGAGATGCTGGATGTACACGGTGGCTGCAGTTCAGCAGATTCAGGCGTCCAGCTATAACGACATTTCCGGTCTGCAAACGGAACCATGCAGCGACACTGACGGCGGATTTGATCTGGGATACACGAGCAAAGGGTATTGGTCGGAGTACCGGTCCGTCGATTTCGGCTTCGGGGTCACTTTCGTGAAGGTCCGCCTGGCAAGCGCCGGCCTAGGCGGCACCCTGGAGTTTCACCTCGGCAGCCCCATCGGACCTCTGATCGCGAAGGCCCCAATTCCCGTCACTGGCGGCTGGCAAACCTGGACGACGGTAACTGCTCCTGCGTCTGGTGCGACGGGGGTGCAAGACCTCTACGTGGTATTCGATTCCACCGGAAGCAGCGGCGGCATCGGAAACCTGAACTGGTTCCAGTTCCAGTAAGGCCCATTAAGAGGACTGAAATGAGCGAGATAGCGATTGCAAACAGAGCGGCGGATTGGCGCAGATTGAAGGCCCTGGTCCTGGATAGCGTTTCTTCTCCGATCACCAAGCGGGTGTACAACCTGGGACTGGACGAGTTTTTCGCTTGGTTCGCGCAGGAGCCCCGCGCGGGCTTCACCAAGGCCACCGTGAGCGCCTGGCGCGTTGCGCTGGAGGCACGCGGCCTCGGGTCCGTCTCCATCAACGTCCGCATCACGGCGGTGCGGAAACTGGCGGTTGAGGCGGCCGACAACGGCCTGCTCGCGCCGGAACTGGCCGCTGGCATCACGCGCGTGAAGGGTGCCAAGTCCATCGGCGTTCGGGTCGGGAACTGGCTCTCCGTCCAGCAGGCGCAGAGGCTCCTAAACGCGCCGGACGTGACCACCAAGAAAGGGCTGCGCGACCCGATTGCGCGCGCTGTCGTAGCACGCCTGTCGCGCTGAGTTTGTCCGTGGCTTACGATGCTGGAACTCTCTTCGATGGCCGGCCAGCGCTGAAGTGCGCCAAGTTAGAAGCCGTTGTTCTTAGCTCTCAATAAGGGGCCTCTAACGCTTTCATACTGAAACATTTCTTGAAGGGTATCTACGCTTCGGTGATCTGGGCCTTGGAGGAAAACGCCGGCGAAGTAAGTGGAGCGGCCCCTATCGATGGCTCAAATAATAGAGCTCCCGGTCGGAGGCCTTGCCTATGACATGAAATCTCCCAGAAACTCCGACGTCGATTGCCGAATCTACGACTCCGTATCCATTCCAGAATGGCGCTGGGAAATCAAAGCGTACCGCTCCGTAGGGCCTTTTCATGCACTCCACGGTCATGGCGTCGCTCATGCCTCCCATGATCATGATGTCGCCGCGACCGGGAGGAGCCATGTCCCTTACAGAGCACTCTTTGACCCAGGAAAAAACTTGATCGGGTGTCCCCTTTCGCCAGGAGACATGCCAATTCCGGGCAAACGAATCCATGAACTCACTTAACTTGCCGCCGACAAGTACTGCAGGGCTCGAATCAATCCAGAAGCGGACCAGACGCAGCATGTCCTGGAGCGCTAGGGGATCCCTGCTGCTTGGCTTCCTCGTTGTGGGGCCTCCGATCCTTATCGTGCTGAGCCGCATCATTTTCACCATGACCGAGCCCGGGAAAATCTCCGGACGGGATACCATCACCTAGTCTCGCTACTGTTCCGCAGGCTGGGGCTTCCCAAGGGGGCGAGCCTGCACTCGCTGCGCCACAGCCACGGGTCGCACCTGCTGGCCGATGGGGTACCGCTGCCGGTGGTGTCGGAGCGGTTGGGGCACTCTTCGGTGCGGACGACGGCGGAGGTATACGCGCACGCCTGCGCGGCCAAGACGATGAGGCGGCGCGGCGGTGGGATGAGTTTCAGCGCCGGGGAGCCGGGGATCGCCTGGGAAACAAACTTCAGTGACGATCAGCGTCTACCTGGTGCCCTCTAATAATTTCATCCGTTGTCGGGCTGGTACGGACGCGCGCCAGCCCTCGGGATTTCCGGCCACAGGCCGACTTCCCGGTACTGCTCGCGCCGAATCTGCTCCAATCTCTTTTCAGTGCAGATGTCGGGGTTGGCAGCCAAGTGGATGAGTGAACCTCGCTGCGCCGTGTTGCCCCAAATCAATCGGGAGGATCACATAGCTTGCGTGCGGCAAGTTGCCCCCCGGCCTTTCATGCAATAGTCGTAGCAATTCTTGTGCGCGGTGTAGACGCGCCGAATGGATTCCGCGAGCGTGGCGCCCATCTCGAATCGCGGATCGTCGCAGATGACAGGACACGGATAGTAGCGGAGTTCGCCGTCGATCTTCTGGATCGAGCGGCTGAAGTGGCACATCAGCTGCTCAGGGGGTTTGGAGAGGGCCGCGAAACAGTTTGTAGTCACGAAGACCTCGGCATGTGCCGATTCGCCGCGGCGCGCAAGGGTGGTCAGATGATGGCCCATTTCGAGCATATTCTCGATCAGGCTGACTTCGACGGCCGCTCCGGGAAACAAAGAGCGGTAGCTCTCACGAATCTGGACGTCGGTCCGCCCGTCCAACAACGACCGCTCTGCGGCAATCACGAGTGGAAAACCCATCTCGGCCAGTAGCCGGATAGTTTCCGCTGTTTGAGCAAACGTACCTCGCCCGCGGATGGCGTCGTGGTATTGTTCGTCCGGGCTCTCCAGCGTGATGCGCAGGGTCAAGCGGCCGCCGTGGCGCTCGCGAAGGCGTCGCAGAACTGCAAAGTGATTCCTGATGTACAAGCGACCATTTGTGAGCACTTCGACTGGCGCGATTTCGAGAGCGAGGGCGAGGCTTTCCAGGAACTGGTCGTTCCGCTCCGCCCGGCCTCGCAGCACGTTCTCATTGACAAACACTTCTCCGCCGGTGAAGTAGATCTTTTGAACACCGAAGCGTCCGGCGTCTTCCAGATGCGGCGCGAGTTCGGCGAAGGCGATCTGCTCCAGGCGGTTGTTCGAAGGGGATGACGCCGTATAGCAGTGCTTACAGCGAAGATCGCAGAGAGAGCCTTGCATTACCCATAGGTCTTCCAGCACGGGCTGGCCTCCGAGGTTCTTGGGGTCCACGAATCCGCGAGGTTCTCCGCGCGGGTTCACCAAATCGAGTCCGTCGGGGTGTCGGGGCCTGATCATTTTCGGATTCATTGAAGTGTACCAGTCTTCTTCATACGGCCTGCTAAGCTGATCTGTTCTGGTCCCGATGCCTCCCGTTCCGGCCATATCGATCATCGTTCCCGTGTACAACGAAGAGGCCGCCATCGGCGGGTTGCTGGACAACCTGGGCGACCAGGAGTTTGCGGAGGTCATCGTGGTGGATGGCGGATCGGCCGACAGGACCGCGGAGCTTGCTTCGCAACGGGCCCGTCTTGTCCGAAGTGAGATCGGGCGCGCGGCGCAGATGAACGCAGGAGCGACGGCCGCTTCCGGTGAGACGTTGCTGTTCCTTCACGCCGACGTTCGCCTCGAGGCGGGCTCCCTGGACCAGATCCGCCGCGCCATGGAGGATGCCGCCATCGTGGGCGGTAACTTCGACATTCGGTACGAGGGAAACGACTGGGCCGCCGGCGCCTTCACACGCATCAACCGCTGGCGTCGAAAAGGGGGGATAGTCTATGGCGATTCCGGCATCTTCTGCCGGCGGACGGTTTTTGAAAAACTGGGCGGGTACCGGTTGTGGCCGATCATGGAGGACTACGATTTTGCACGGCGGCTGTCGAAAGCCGGCAGGTTGGCTTTGCTCGAACTCCCTATTTGGGTTTCCGACCGCCGGTGGCGTAACTCCGGGCTGTTTCGGACGTTGGGGAGCTGGCTTCTGATCCAGGGGCTGTATTATCTGGGCGTTCCGCCTCACTTACTGGCTCGACTTTATCCTCCTGTCCGGTGAAGTCGTTCCCACACTCCAGTTCCCATCGTGAGGCCCTTTTCGGCATAAAATCGAGTGTTGCTCCCCCTGATCGTACTATTCGGGAAAGCGCCGGCGCCGGGGCGTGTGAAGACGCGGCTGGGAGTCGGCCCGCAGCGCGCAGCCGATCTTCACTCCTCGTTCGTTCGCCAGACACTGGTCATGCTGGAATCCTTTCGTGGCGATGCGGACGTGGAACTCTCCACCGATGAGCCAACGCAGGCTTGGTCTGAGTTTCCGGTGGCGCGGTCGGTGCAGTGCGCCGGTCAACTGGGGGAACGGATCTACGCGGCTCTCGAACGCGCGCTCGCGGCGGGACGGCCGAAGGCGATGATCCTCGGCAGCGACTCCCCAGGGCTGCCGGCGGCGCACATCAGCGCCTTGTTGGCCTCCCCTGCCGATGTATCCCTGGGCCCGGTGGACGATGGCGGGTTCTACGCCATCGCTTGCGGCAAAATAGCCTCGGCTATGTTCGAGCGCGTTCGATGGTCTAGCGGCGACACGCTTAGCGATACGGTCAAGGCGCTGACGGGTTGCGGGCTCAGTGTGGCACTGGGACCCGCGTGGTTCGACGTAGACAGGCCGGAAGATCTCACGCGGCTTGCCGCGCAATAACATGGCGGCTTCTCGGGATGATCCGCCGGTTCCAGCGTCTGTTCGGCTTGCGCGGCGATATCCGGGGCGTGACGGCGCTCGATGGCCCGTCGTCTTGATGGCGCGCCGCGGCGCGTGATCTAAAGAAGACAACGACATGGCGAAACTCTCCGATCTCAAGCTGACCTACCAAATTTTCATGAGGGCCTACCCGTACCGCAAAGTCGACTGGCGCCCGGGCGCGCGCTTAAGCAAGCCGCTAGGCGAGGCTCGGGTCGCGGTCGTCACCACCGCGGCTTTTTTCAAGCCGGACCAACTCCCGTTCGACGGCTCCATTCGTGGAGGAGACTGTTCCTACCGCGTGCTGCCCCTGGATACCGTCTTAAGTACATTGGGTATCGCTCACCGAAGCGAGGCCTTTGACATCCGCGGGATTGCATCGGACAAGAATCTGGCTCTGCCGCTGGATCGGCTGAAGTCCCTGGCGGAGAAGGGGGTCATCGGCTCCGTTGCGCCACATCATTTCAGCTTCATGGGTTCGATCTCCGCGCCTGGCCGCCTCATCAACAGTACAGCGCCGGAGGTTGCCCACATTCTGGTGGAAGACGCGGTGGATGCCGTTCTGCTGACGCCAGTCTGACCGATGTGCCATCAGTCGGTCGGACTGATCCAGAGCATCATCGAGAAGGCCGGCATTCCCACGGTCTCCGTGACGCTGTGCCGCGAGATCACGGAACGAGTCGCTCCGCCTCGGGCATTGTTCGTGGATTTCCCGTTCGGATATCCTCTGGGCGCTCCGAACGACGACGCACTGCAAACGCGGATTACGCTGTCGGCCTTCGCCCTGCTCACAGAGACCGTACCGCCTGTCATCGTTCGGAACTTCGCTGTCCTTCGCTGACTCCTACCGCCCCGGGAGCCGCCGGATCACCCGGTGTCGAGTTACGGGCCAGCCTCGTCGTGTTCGAATCAACGTTGCGAGTTTGAAGCGACAGTAGTTGCATATAATAAAGCGAAGGTCGAGCACGGTGTTGTGGGGCCCGTAATAGGACCGACAGACGCTTGTCTCCACCGATCAGTTACAACCAAAGAGATCCCGTGATACGCGGGGCAACGGCAGGCTCGGAACGTGCGGTCGGAACCAGCTCCAGCAGGCATGTGGTTGCCCTCTCCGAGATTTGACCTATCGCGACGCCTCGGAACTTCGGGAAGAATGTGGCTGTCATGACGGCCCAAGGATGAGGCGCGACAGGGCGGAGTCTTTCTGCTCGTTCCGTGCGCGTGCTGCCCTGCTGCCCGTAAGTCTTTCGTTTGTGGTAGCGCTAACGGGAATCGAACCCGCTACTTTACAGTTCAGTTCGGTTCAGTTGGGTCTAAGTAGTTGCGTTTTCGGTCCAGTTCAGTTCGCGACCAGCGCGTTTATGGCCGTATGGAGGGCTGACGTGCTGCCCTGGTGCTGCCCTGCGGCCGGGATTCGGTTGATCGCGGGGTAATCCAATAGTAGCCGGCCGGTTCGCCAGCATGTTTTCTTGCGCGCGTAGTCCGGCCTCACTGAACCGCCGAACGTAAAGGACCGGAGCGCTCGCGATGTTCACAATTAACGCGCGAGCAACGTCCGAGCTTGCAGCTACTCCGGTCAGCTCCAAAAAACGGGGCGAGGTGTCCGTCCGGCGAAGTTCGACAAAAGCCTGTTTACCGACCGGAACCCCCGTCTGCCTTGGCGAGGTGCACATAAAGCCACAACAGGCACATAATGGAGATCTGACCGGCACCACTCGCATTACCCACCGCGGGCCGGGCAGTCAGTGGCGTACTTCTCATTGGCCGCAGCCCGTGCTAGCCGGTATCTTTCTTTGCGGGTACCACAGGTACGGAGGGGCGCGCGGTGGCTTTCTTCTTCGCCGTCGCCATCTTTAGCTTCTTGTCAAACGTCAGCTTCCCGGGCTTCACCGGGGCCCCGCCCGCTATCCTCACGTTGATATCCTCCGCGCCCATCTGTGCAGCGCGGTCCGCCGTCCATTCAGCGACCTGAAGCACTGATTGCCGCTTAAGATCTTCTTGGGTAACCGGTTTCGCCCATCTGGCGGCGGCGGCCGTCTTGGCGACTGCCACGCGTTGCTCTGGCGTCAGCTTTTCCATACGGGCCTTGCCGCTGGCTTTCCCGCCCTTGCGGCCGATCTCAGCCAAGTATTTCGATACCGCCGTCTTGCGAGCCACGGTATTGATGCTAAAGCCGTTTCAGTTAAATTTCAACTGTCTATTGACAATGCTGAAGCGGAATCAGCATAATTAGCCTTGTGAATACTGAAGCGGAATCAGCATACCTTTCCTCTTCTGTGGCCATCGTGCCCCCATATTCGATGGTATGCAGCGTTGGAGCGAACGGCCAGTGAGGCTGCCGAAGGTTGCAAGCCCGGAGCGCCGTGCCAGCACCCGCTTTCCCCTAGCCATTGAGGTCCGCTACGCCCTCATGGGCTGCCGCGGGCAGCGAAAGCGATCTGTGAAGTTGTCTAGAGATTGGCCAGATAAGAGTAATCGGTAGATATTTCCGGCGGGCCACTTTCGCCGCGGTCCCTGTTGGCGGTGCGTTACGCAACCTTGCCGAACGGCCAAAGAGGTAGAGCAGCGATAAAGGAATTGCAGTGTCTTGCTTAGAAAAGGCCCGACTTGTCGAAGAGTACCATCGAGCCGCTCTCGAATATTCGCGCGCAGTCCGAGAGCTTCACAGCAAACCTACGACATCCATAGCCTCAGAGCATGAACTCTTGCGAGAGACGGCGAATAACGCATCTGTCAAATGCAAGGCAGCACATCTCGCGGTTGAAAAGCACGTGACCGAGCACGGCTGCTGATTTGAACTGGCTGCTAATAGCCCACCGCGCGGGCGAAATGGCTGTGGCATTAGCGGAAAGTGGGTTCTCTGGAAACTTGCCCCAAAGAGGACGGCCCCCCTTGCTCGACACGCAATACTGTCACGTTGCCGGCGGCAAGCTAACGATATTCACTGATAACGCTGCCCAAACCGCGATCCTGGCCGGCGCGGGGCTCTGAGCGGCCAAGCTCATTCTACGATAAGCCTGTTCTTTGTCTACAACTGCTGATCCGACTGGCAGGCTTCGGGCAGACGCCGGCCGTGTTGACCTACGCTGGCCTGGCGCCCAATGCCGTCGGCTTATATCAGTTCAACATCACCCTTCCCCAAGTTCGCCAACGGCGATTCTCCGATCAACGTCAAAGTCGGCGGCGTGCAAGTGCATCAGGTGCTCTACCTGACCGTGCGGCAATAAGAGACCTTCGGCATGCAAGAGGTCAACGCCTGCTAATTGCCATTATCGTCGTCCATCATGACGCGCCGATTTTCGCGCGGACTTCGTCAATACGCCACGCTTTGTGGGAAGCTACCCGTCGCACTGCCAGCCTGCGGTTGACATGCAAAGCGGTGCTCGCTGCCTGGGCGAACCACGTATTTCCGTTGCGCCCTTACGGCAACTCCCAAACGAGGGCATAGATTTCATCGGTTCCGATATTACGCGCAGTGATCAGGGAATTATTCGGGGCAATCGCGAACCAGCCCCAGTCAGCCAGCGCAATATTTTTCACGGTATCGACGAGCTCTACTTTCAGGTCGCGCATGCGCACGCGGCGCCAGCGTGGCTCAGAGGGAGTGAAGAAGTACAGCCATTCCCGGTCCCGTGACCAGGACGGGAATCCGCTTAGCCCGCTGAAAAGTTCGGTCTGCTTCCGAGTTCGAATATCGTACAGCACTAGATGGGATGAGACGGCCGAGAGGCCGGCCACGAGGTAACCGTCGGGCGACCAGCGGGGAGCCCACATCCCTTCCGAACCCGGGAACGTGGTGACACCGTTCGTTCTCAGGTCCACGACGTGAATGGATCCGTTGGAGTCGAGGTCGTCGTTAGTGGCTCCGAACGCCAGCGACGTCCCGTCGGGCGACCAGGATGGGTCCCAGTCGCCATAATTCCCGGCCTCGCCGTTACTCACTTGGCGGGGCGCGCCCCCATCGGAAGGCACGACGAATATTCGCAACGGCTTTCCCGCGGGCCCTCCCATAAATGCGATTTGCCTTCCGTCAGGGGACCAGTGAGGCATACTAACTTGCATCGGCGACGAGGTGAGCTGGAGCCGTTGGCTCCCGTCCACCGCGCTTCGGATGAGCAATCCCTCCGGCACCGACTTGTATGCGATCCACTTGCCGTCCGGCGAGAATTCGAGTGCGCTGCCGGAAACTCCGGGAAATTCGAGATTGAACTGGCCCGACTTTAAGTCATAGCGCAGGAATTCATTCCGTTCCTGCCGCCCATCGAAAAACACGCGTTTACCATCCGGGCTCGGAAGTAGATTGGTGGCCGCCAGCAAGCCGGTGTTCAATTCAACCGGCTGCCCTGCGGCACGCTGGAAGAATCCCCCTTTCTCACGGACAGCCCAGAGCCTCTGATTCGCCTCGAACAGGAAATATCTCCCATCCGGCGTCCAGTTGCCGCAGCACATGGTCCACGATGGATTCCATTCCGGAAAGAGACGCCGCAAGCTGGTGCCGTCCGTCAGTACTTGCCATAGCCGGGTTGGGCCGCTCCCAATGGAGACGGAAAAACGGATAGAGCGGCCGTCATGAGACCAGCGAGGTCTAAAGGCCCGGCCGGGAGCCGCG
>Ga0181530_10002190_pt1 | contig 23587 bp, 21 predicted proteins | sample PEATcosm2014_Bin_42_FD_119769 | JGI IMG/M metagenome (GOLD analysis project Ga0181530, IMG submission 119769) | Peatland microbial communities from MTU Mesocosm Facility, Houghton, MI, USA - PEATcosm2014_Bin10_60_metaG | ecosystem: Environmental > Terrestrial > Soil > Wetlands > Peat | place... | reverse complement strand
TGACCGAATTCGACCCGCGATGTCCGTTGTGCGGCGAGTTTGCCACCGAGTGCATCAGCGGAGAAGAACTCGACATCGCCTACATGGAAGTGGATGAATGAATCGCATCGCCGTCGAAAAGAAAGTCCTGAACGAAAACCAGATTCTTGCCGAGCAACTGCGCGAGCGCTACCGGCAGAACGGAGTGCTGTGCGTGAATCTGATCAGCGCACCCGGCTCCGGCAAGACCGCGCTGCTGGAGCGAACCCTGGAACGCATGGACAAGAGCGAACGTGTGGCCGTGCTCACTGGCGATCTGCAAACCGAAAATGATGCGCGTCGGCTGGCCAAATTCGGCTTCCCGGTCAAGCAGATCACTACCGGCGGGACGTGCCATCTCGACGCCAAGATGATCGGAAGGCATCTGGAAGACTGGAAGCTGGAAGATCTCGATCTGTTGATCGTGGAGAACGTCGGGAATCTGGTCTGTCCCTCGAGTTACGATCTCGGCGAAGATGCGAAGATCGTTTTGTTGAGCACCTCCGAGGGCGAAGACAAGCCGCTCAAATATCCTTCCATTTTCTTCAAATCGGAACTTATGGTCCTGACCAAGATCGACCTACTGCCTTACGTCCCCTTCAGCGCCGATCTGGCTCGCGAGAACGCCCGCCGCGTCCATCCCGGAATGGAGATCATCGACGTCTCCAGCACGACTGGCGAAGGCCTGGAGCGCTGGATGGAATGGCTACAGGCACGCCAGCAGAAGGCACACGCCAAGCAGCAAGCGGCGATATAGCGGGAAGCCGGACTGCTACATAATTGCCGTAGGCGGCGCCGGCTCATCCGGCCTGCCCGCATTTGCCAGCGGCACGCGAATCATCACGATGGCCAGGATCACCAGCACGATGAATCCCGAAATCACATTGGGATGCTGGAAGATCACAGGCAGCGGCCACTGCTTGTAGCGGAAGACTGCGATCACGATTCCCATCAACGCCTCGCCCGCAATGAATCCCGATGCGGTCAGCACGCCGGCATTCTCCACGCGGGCCTTCTGGGCGTCATTGAAGTTCTTGCTGTCGCGCATCTTGTCGGTCATCCAGCGGATCATGCCGCCCAGGAATATGGCGAACGTCGTCTCCAGCGGCAGATACATTCCGACCGCGAACAGCATGGGGCTGCGCACCTCAATCATGATGAGCGCGATGCCCATCAGCACGCCGACGACGATCAGCGGCCAAGCCATCTCTCCGCCGACAATTCCCTTGGCCAGCATGGCCATCAGTCCGGCTTGCGGAGCCGGAAGTTGACGGCCTCCGAAACCGATGCCCCCGCTATTGATATCGGCCTGATTCAGTAACAGCAGCACTGGAAGCAAGGCAAAACTCGCGACCGTTACTCCCATAAAGTCGCCAATCTGCATCTTGCTGGGAGTACCGCCAAGGATGTGTCCCACTTTCAGGTCCTGCAACATCTCACCGGCCACGGCGGACGAGATGCAGACCACGGCGGCCACGCCAAGCACGGCGGCCACGCCGCTCATGCCGGAGACGCCGATAAGCACCATCAGCAGCGCGGCGATTATCAGCGCGGCCAATGTGAGCCCGGAGATCGGATTGTTGGACGAGCCGATTAATCCCACCAGGTTGCCCGAGACCGCAGCGAAGAAGAAGCCGATGATGATCATCACGATGGCGGCGACAATTCCGCCCTTCAGCACTCCGGCGTAGCTGGTATAGAGGGCAACCATGCAGAGCAGGACCACGAACAGCCCGCCAAATACGATCTTGCCGCTCAGGTCACGCTCAGTGCGGGCCGTGCCGGCATGAGCTGCGGCGGATTTCTTCAAATCGGAAACGGCGCGCGCCATGCCACTGGACAGGTTCTTCCGCATGCGAAAAAGTGTGTAGCAGGCGCCTACCAACATGCCGCCCACGGCGATGGGCTTGACGATGTATTTCCAGACCGAGTCCGCCTGACCGGCCCAGAAGGAATCGCCCGGCGTAGCTCCGGCAGGCAAGAACTGCGACACGAAGGTCGGGCCGCCCAGAAACAGAATCAGCGGAACCAGCAGGCCCCAGGCAATCACGCCGCCGGCAAAATTCAGCGATGCCAGCCGCGGTCCAATGATGTACCCCACGCCCAGATAGGCCGGGCTGACGGCGGGCGCAGACATCGTGGTTACGGCTCCGGCGCTAAGCTTCGGCGAAGCCGCGTCCCGGCCCAGCCGCACAAAACTCTTCCCTAACTGACCAACGCTGACAATGAAATCCCGGCTGGGACTAAACAGGTTGAACTGCCCCAGCAGATAGACCAGTCCGCCGAAGCCCATGTTGCCGAACAGAATTTTGGCGGCGCGGCTGCCCTGTTGACCTGCGATATGAATCTGCGACGCAGCCACCGACTCAGGGAAAGGAAGCTCAGGATCTTCCACCATCACGCGCCGCAGCAGGGTGACAAAAAGAATGCCGAGCGCGCCTCCCACCAGCATCAGGATCGACGACTTCCAGTAGGCATGCTCGAAGTCAAAGGCCGGCCACGCTCCGGAGATGACAAACGCCGGAATGGTGAAGATGGCGCCGGCCGCGACCGACTCGCCGATGGAGCCGACGGTTCGCGCGATGTTTTCTTCCAGCAGCGAGCCCTTCATGATGCGCAGCACGGCCATGCCGATGACGGCGGCGGGATAGGTAGCCGCGATCGTCATCCCGGCACGCAGGCCAAGATACGCGTTGGCCGCGCCCAGTATCACTGTCAGGACCAGTCCCAACAGCACCGCGCGAAGGGTAAACTCCGGCATGGTGGTATCGTCGGGAACGTAGGAACGAAACTTTCTTGGTGGAGCAGTTGTGGTGGTACTCATTAGGGCAGACCTCGCGCAGCGCACAAATTATAGCGACCGCGCAAGTTAGCACGCCAGCGGCATCTGTTACAAGTGCCAAGCCTGGTGGAAAGGCACGACTTGACCGGCTCCGGAAGATCGGTTATCTGCTGTTTTGAAGGGGCGCAGCTTTAGCCATGCCCTGAGCTCGCCGAACGGGTGCGCCGTTGAAAGCTTTTATTTGTCATCTGGAGCCGGCTTCGCCCGTGATGTTCTTCTGCGATTGTGCCGAGCGTCCTGGCAGGTAGAATGGAAACTTCAGACAAGGAGATACAGACTCGTGGACTATCTTCTGAAGACCGAGCCTTCCGAATACTCCTTCGCCGATCTGCAACGCGACAAGCAGACAGTGTGGGACGGCGTATCGAATCCGGTCGCGCTGAAAAATCTGCGCGCGATGACGCCCGGCGAGCGTCTGATTATCTACGAGACGGGAGATCACAAGAGCGCCGTCGGCACCGCTGCGGTGCTTTCTGTCGATGCGGCCGATCCGCGCAATCCCGCGGTGAGGATCAAGGCGGGAAAAGCGATCGCAAAGCCAGTCTCGCTGGCCGAGATCAAAGCCAACCCCATATTCGCGGATTCGCCGCTGGTGCGACAGGGAAGACTCTCAGTGGTGCCGCTGACGGCCTCACAACACAAATTCATTGCGGGCGAATAACCCGGCCTCACGCAAGTTCGTGCGACGCGGCAACCGTTTGAGTGCTGGCGGACGGCACAATCCGCAAGAACAGGTAATCGCAACATGCCGGGTGTGAACCTGGGAGATCCATGCTGTCTCGCGCAGCAGATGTTCCGCCGCTCCGCGGCTCGGTGATTTTTTCATAGCACCGCGGGCTGACGCCCGCGGCTAAAACAAATGCCGCCGCTTACGCGGCTGTCTACTTGGCGGACAGCGATTCTGCCCGCTCAACCTTCAACTCGACTTCTCTGTCGTGAAATCTTGATGAATCCGCCGCAAGGTATCTTGTCCGGCATTGCACCCGGCATGTGGGAGCACATATACTAATCAGTCACGGTGCTTCGGGACCGGGCTGGCGTCAACCATCGCTTCTTCCGGGCCCGGCGGCACCGGTGACGGGGCTTCCATTGGGCGCGTAAGTGCGTGCCCCATGGAACTGGCGGAGGGTCGTCTTCAGCAGTCGTGAGACGCTAAATCGAACCCGGCGAGATCTGCGCGCCCGGCAACGCGCGGTTGTTTTTGCGCCCTTCCAGGTTCTCCTTCGAAGCATATTTTCTGTCCTCTTTCCTTCCGATTGCAGGCTCTGCGGCACCTCTCTGGACAACATCTCAAGACTTCCCGTATGCCAGGAGTGCCTGGCTGAAATCGTCGCGGTGCGAGCGCCGCAATGCGTAGTCTGCGGCGACCGGCTGGCCAGCGCTCAACTGTTAATGGGGGACGGCCGCTGCGCGAATTGCCGCGACAATGCGCCGGAGTTCGAGCGGGCGGCCTCCTTCGGCGAATACCGGGACGGCGTGCGCGGACTCATCCATCTGCTGAAGTATGAGCGCGTCATACCCGTTGCCCGTCCGCTGGGCGGAATGCTGGCCCAGGCTATCGCCGAGTTGCTGGCTGATTGCCGCGGTTCGATGCCGCTGCTGATTCCGGTTCCACTCCATAAAAGCAGGCGCCGTTCGCGCGGCTTCAACCAATCGGAGCTGATCGCTCGTTCCGCGGCCCGGCGCCTTCCGCAAAGGCTGGAGTTGGTCTGCGGCGCGCTGGTTCGCCAGCGCGACACGGTTTCGCAAGTGGGGCTCAGCCGCGAAGAGCGCATCGCAAACGTGCGGGGCGCTTTTCGGGTCGCCGACGCCGCTCGAGTGAAGAGCCGCGAGATAATGTTGGTGGACGACGTGATGACTACAGGTACCACATTGTCGGAGTGCGCCCGCGTTCTCAAGCATGCGGGTGCGGAACGGGTTTGGGCCGCAACCGTGGCCCGCGCCTTCGAAGGCGCGGATTCGCGGCTGGCGGGCGATTCAGGAGAACAGGAGGCAACCGAACTGGCGGTTACCACTTCGGTCTAGAACAGGTCATGTCGACACAGGCCCAAGGCGCAGCGCCGCGTTACGGAAAGTCACTTGCCGGTTGCATGCATCATGCCCGGATGGCAGGCGATGAGCCGCAATGGACGCCGATGCACGCCCCCGTGCTGGTGCTGAACGCGTCCTATGAGCCAATCAATGTCTGTGCCGCGCGCCGCGCCATCATTCTGGTGCTGAAGGGCGTGGCCATGATGGAAGAGGCCAATGGACATGTCCTGCACGCCGCGCGCGTCGCCATGCGCGTGCCTTCGGTCATTCGCCTGCTGGAGTACCGGCGCATTCCGCATCAGACGCGCGCCCTGTCGCGCAAGAACATCCTGCTGCGCGACCGCAACACCTGCCAATACTGCGGAAAGATCCTGGCCGCCGGCGAGTTGACGCTGGACCACGTTATCCCGCGTTCCCGCGGCGGGGCCTCCACTTGGGAGAACCTGGTTGCCTGCTGCCATTCCTGCAATCGCAGGAAGGGCAACATGCTCCCGCACGAGTCCAGTATGAAGCTTTTGCGCGAGCCGCGCGCCTTCAACCTGCACACCAGCCGGCACATCATGCGCATGATGGGACGCTCGGACTCGAAGTGGCAGAAGTATTTGTTCTACTAAGCGAGGTCCCCGCGCCGTCATTTAGCACTTAGCATTTGGCACTTAGCATTTGGCATTAGCACTCAGCAACCATCAAAGCGGGGATTCCTATTCCTTAGGCATGGGCAGCAATGCTCGCAGTCGCAACCGGGGTTTCGCCAAGTGCTAAGTGCCGCTGTTCTCACTGTTTCGGTGTCGTCTTTGCGCCCGGCGGCTGCGCTCCGGACTGTGGCTGGTCTCCTTTGGTAATTTCCTGTCCCTCGTAAGTGATCTTCGACTTCGCACCGTAGCGTTTGTAGTTCTTGTACTTCACGATGTAGCGCATCTCAACATCGTCGCCACCGCTGAAGTGCAGCGTGTCCTGGGCGTAGGTATAGGTGGGGAACCAATACTTGCCGTCAATTTGCTCACGCCAGGTGGTGTACTTGGGAGACAAATTTTCTTTCTCCGGATGTTTGGGGTTGTGGACCTGAGGGACCGTCTCGCCGTAGACCTTAACGATCTGGAGGTCGTGATCGTCAACCCAGATGCGTCCCTGAAAATAGCGTTCGCCCTTCTCCATTTGCTTGGGCGCGACGTCGAAGACGTAGGTTCCCAGCTCATCTTCCCTCTGCTTGCCGATGTAGAGGATTTGATATTTGCCAATGTCATCGCTGGTGAGCACGAAAGGCAAACGGTGACGGATATCGTCGTAGTCGGCCTCGGTCATCTGGACGCGTTGCAGAGACGACTGCGGCGCAAATATCACTTGCTCGATTCGCCGGCCGTTGTCATCGAAGAGCACATCGCTGACCTGGTGGTATTCGCCGTCGACCGTGCCGCCGTCCAGGGTCTGAATCCTGACATCCTGGGTGTAGGTGTAGTTGTCGCGGGCGATCTTAAATTGCTTTTCCTTGGCGGAAAACTGCTGGATGATGGCTTCCACCGTGATGCCCTGCGGCTGCGAGGGATCGAGCTTGCCCTCGCCGCGGTCGTCCGCTACCGCTGCAATGGGGAGGCACAACCCCAGCAGCGACAAAAAGACGATGGCCAAACGCGGAACGCTTCGGTGAAACTTCATTAAGATCACCCTTCACATCATTGTGATTGTATTGTAATTGTATTCCGCGCGGCAGCGCATGAGGCCGCGGTGCATCTCGAAGCGCTCAGGTTGAAGCCGAACGGAGGACGCAGAACCTGCTGAACAACGTGTGCTTCGCGTCATCCGCTGCATACCATTCGGATATTTATTTGACGGATTACCGAACCACCCGTTTAACATGGTTGTAAAGTGCAGATATCCAATCCCCAGCAACGCATTGGCGTCATCAATGCACTCCGGGCTTTTGCCGCTCTGGCGGTGGCCTGGGGCCACTTTGTCGCAGGCCAGGGAAAATACCTCGGGATTTCGGGCAAGTACGGCTATCTCGGGGTTGACATCTTCTTCGTGATCTCGGGTTTCGTAATTCCCTGGAGTTTGTATCGCTCGCGCTACGTGCTGCGCGACTATCCGCGTTTCGTGCTGAAGCGCAACGTCCGCCTGTATCCGCCGTACCTGGCGTCGATCGCGATCACCATCCTGGCCACCAACTTCGTGCTGGTGCCGCTGTTTCACATTCCCCGAATCACGGTCACCGGACGCGATCTGCTATGGCACTTCGGTTACCTGAACGACCTGGTCCATGTGCCGTGGGTCAACGTCGTCTATTGGACGCTGGCCATCGAGTTTCAATGGTATCTGCTGATTGGACTGGCACTGCCAGTGCTGGCTAGCCTCCGCCGCCTGGTACGATTCGCGGCCATCACGACCATGACGCTGGCATACTTCGCGTTTCCCTGGGACCGGCTGGTTTTCCACTACCTGCCGGTTTTTCTTATCGGCGTTTTCGTGTTTCAGTACCGCGCGCGGATCATCGATCTCCGCCAGATGCTGGGACTGATCGCGGTCATGGTTCTGGCGATGCTCAGGATGTCGGGCTGGCTGGTCCCGCTGGTTGCGGTGCCGACCGGATTGCTGATTGCAGTCTCCACATTCCACAGCCATGCGATGGACCGCGTGGGCGATGTGAGCTACTCGCTGTATCTGTTGCACCTGCCCATCGGCGTTAGCGTGATTGGCTGCCTCTCACACTGGCTGCCGTATGCCAGTTGGTATATAGGACTGCTGGATGTAATTGGCGTAGCTGCTTCCATGTGGGCGGCATGGATCATGTATCAGATCATCGAAAAGCCGTCGCAGGACATGTCGTCGGCCATCCGCTTTGCTCACCGCTTGCAGCCTGCACCTCAACCGGCGGTCGCCACCGCGGCTGAATGAGGCAATCCCTTGTAGTGATCCCGGTTTCCTAAGCTCTTCTCATCGCACACAGCACGGTGACGCAGGTTACTGCCGCTTGTGCCGCACAGGTGTCTCCTATACATGGCGACGTGCGTTCCCGGGCTTATAATGCGGCAGATAGCGTTGGCCGCGGGTCCCCATTTCGCGCCGCTGGAGCCCGCCCTGAGCGGAGCCGAAGGGCAGCGAAATGGACAGACACGTCGACCCATCGCAAGGAGAACAGCATGGCTGACAAAAAGGCAGATCTCGCTGGCCCCGGAATCGGCGACTACACAGAGCTGGAACATGTGCTTCCGGCGGACTACAGCTCGCTGCTGTCACCTAAAGAAACCCAGAAGGCGATCTTTGAGGTGAAAAACTACATTGAACAGAACCTCTGCAAAGAACTGAACCTGATGATGGTCACCGTACCCCTCATCGTGGACGAGGAGTCCGGGGTGAACGACTATCTCGACCGCGACGGCTCGCGCACGCCTATCCAGTTCCATATCTCGAATGACCGCAACCTGCACCCCGTCAACGCGCAGGTGGTGCAAGCGGCGACCAAGTGGAAGAGGATGGCGCTGAAGCAGTTCAACATGCAGCCCGGCGAAGGCCTCTGCACCGACATGCGCGCCGTGCGCAAGGACTACTTCCTTGACCACGACCACAGCGCCTACGTCGATCAGTGGGACTGGGAGCGGGTGATCACCGCCGAGCAGCGGACCCTGACCTTCCTGAAGGGAGTGGTCAGCAAGATCTGGAAGGTGCTGGTCGGGGCCGAGCGTCATGCGCAGGAGATGTTTCCGCAGCTCAAGGACCGGCGCTATCCCAGCCTGCCGGAAAACCTGAAGTTCCTTCATGCCGAAGAGATCCTCGACATGTACCCCGAGCTGCCGCGCAAGCAGCGCGAGACCGCAATTCTGCAGAAGTATCCGGCAGTGTTCATCATCGGCATCGGCTGGACGTTGAAGGACGGCTATCCGCACGAGATGCGGGCTGCCGACTACGATGACTGGGTCACCGAGACGCGCTCCGAGGACGGCCACATACGGCACGGGCTCAACGGCGACATTCTGGTGTGGAACCCCGTGACCAAGCGGCGGCATGAGCTGACGTCAATGGGCATCCGGGTCAATGCTGAGTCGCTGAAGAAGCAGCTCGAGCTGACCCACCAGCTCGACTTCCTGAACTTCCCCTACCACAAGGCGATCGTCAACCACGAGATCCCGCTGAGCGTGGGCGGAGGCATCGGGCAGTCGCGGACGTTGATGCTGCTGCTGCACAAGGCCCACCTCGGCGAAGTGAGCGTCACCGTGTGGCCGAAGGTGCTGAAAGACATGTGCGACAAGAAGAACATTCACGTGTTGAATTAGCTGGCGGTAGCCAGTTGTCGGTTGCTGGATCACAACAACAGCTCACCAGCGGCGGCAGTGCCGAATCGAAGGAACGCGATGATTTCTTCTGACGGGCGCGGAGCAATCCGCGCCCGACTGTCGCCCGGTGGTATCCGGAGCTCTCCGGTTGCAAAGCGCGATTCGATTGACGTCCAATGAGAGATCGCCCATGAAAATGTCTACGTGCATAATCTGCTGCCTGTTGTTAATGATCCTCGCCTGTTCCTTGGGCGCGCAAGACCAAGATGCAACTTCGCGGTCCGCTCACGATTTCGTGCAGCAATTTTATAGTTGGTATGTTCCGAAAGTGCTGAACGACCACCATGGACTTGCATCGGATCTGGCACTGAAGGACAAGGGCGATGAATTTAGTCCAGAACTCTTTCAAGCATTGAAGCAAGACTCCGACGCGCAGTCCAAGGTAGAAGGTTACATCGTTGGTCTGGACTTCGATCCCTTCCTTAACACGCAAGATCCTTGTGAGCGCTACGAACTGGGGAGGGTCACTCAGACAGGGAGTACTTATTGGGTCGAGGTGTATGGCATCTGCTCGGGCAAAAAGAATGCGAAACCCGATGTGACATGTGAGGTGGGGCAAAGAGACAGCCGTTGGGAATTCGTTAACTTTCATTACGAAAACCTAACCAAAGACTACCCAAACAGCGCAGATTTATTGGCCACGCTAAAACTGCTTAGCAAGGAACGCCAGAAAGGCTCTCATTGACATTCCCCATTTTTTCATCTACTGCGACTCTGCCCTCCGTCCGACATCCAATGTGGTAGCCTTTTAACGGGTAGAGTGTCTCTGGCCGCGGCAGATTCCGCTCGCCAGGCATAGTCTAGAGTCAGCCAATCAAGGACCGCAGCGTTGTTCAACAAACTTGCCGCCAAGGTATTCGGCACCAGCAACGAACGCGAAATCGAGCGCATCCTGCCGCGAGTGGACGAGATCAACGCGCTCGAGCCGGCAATGAAGCAGCTTCGCGACGAGCAGCTTCGGGCCAAGACCGACGAGTTTCGCCAGCGCATTCGCGAGCGTATTGATGCCATTGAGGATGCCGACGAGAAGGACCAGGAGCTGAAGGCCGCGCTCGACGACATTTTGCCCGAGGCGTTCGCCGTGGTGCGCGAGGCGGGCTGGCGCGTGCTCCAGATGCGGCACTTCGATGTGCAGTTGATCGGCGGCGTCGTGCTGCACCAGGGCAAGATCTCCGAGATGAAGACCGGCGAAGGCAAAACGCTGGTCGCGACCCTGCCGGTATACCTCAACGCGCTCTCCGGGCGCGGCGTGCACGTGGTCACCGTCAACGATTACCTGGCCAAGCGCGACTCGGAGTGGATGGGCAAGCTCTACACCTTCCTTGGCCTGAGCGTGGGCGTCATCGTGCATGACCTCGACGACGTGCAGCGGCGCGAGGCTTACGGCTCCGACGTCACCTACGGCACCAACAACGAGTTCGGCTTCGACTACCTGCGCGACAACATGAAGTTTGATTTGAAGGATTGCGTGCAGCGCGGCCACAACTTCGGCATCGTTGACGAAGTCGATTCCATCCTGATCGACGAGGCGCGAACTCCGCTGATCATCAGCGGCCAGAGCGAGGAGTCGACCGACAAGTACTACAAGGTGAACCGCATCATCCCTCAGCTCCAGATGGGCGAGGAGATCGATCGTGGTCTGGGTGAAGACAAAGTTCTGACCGGCGACTACGTGGTCGACGAGAAGCACCGCACCATTACGGTCACAGATACCGGCTGGGAAAAGGTTGAGCGGCTGCTGGGCATCGGCAACATCGCCGATCCCGAAAACTGGGACCTGAAGCACCACGTTGACACAGCGATCAAGGCACACGCGCTGTACCGGCGCGATGTTGAGTACGTGGTGAAGGACGGCGAAGTCCTCATCGTCGACGAGTTCACCGGGCGACTAATGCCCGGGCGGCGCTGGTCGGACGGCTTGCACCAGGCGGTGGAAGCCAAAGAGAACGTGAAGATCGAGCGTGAAAATCAGACGCTCGCCACCGTAACCTTCCAGAATTATTTCCGCATGTACAAGAAGCTGGCCGGCATGACCGGTACAGCCGAGACCGAGGCAGCCGAGTTCGACAAGATTTACAAGCTGGAAGTCGTGGTCATCCCGACCAACCAGCCGCTTTTGCGCATCGAGAACTCCGATGTTGTGTACCGCACGGAGAAGGAAAAGTATTTTGCTGCGTCGGACGAGATCATCCGGCTGGCTGAGACCGGACAGCCCGTGCTGGTGGGTACAACGTCAGTCGAGAAGTCAGAACGGCTTTCCGACTTGCTGAAGAAGAAGGGTCTGAAGCACGTTGTGCTGAATGCCAAGTATCACGAGAAGGAAGCCGAGATCGTGGCGCAGGCCGGTCGCAAGGGCGCGATCACGATCGCGACCAATATGGCCGGCCGCGGTACTGACATTCTGCTGGGCGGCAATGCCGAATTCATGGCGAAACAGGAACTGTTGAAGAAGGGGGTGGCGCAGGCGTTGAAGGCCGTCGCCGGTGAAGTTTCGGCCAAGCCCGACGATCCCAACATTTCCTACTTCTACTACGGCGGCGTCGAATACAAGGTCGATACAGCGAAGTGGAACGAAACCTATCACCGCTTCAAGCAGTTCACCGACGCCGAGCACGATGAGGTTGTCGGCCTCGGCGGATTGTTTATCTTCGGTACTGAACGCCACGAGGCGCGCCGCATCGACAACCAGCTTCGCGGACGCGCCGGTCGCCAGGGCGATCCCGGCGCGTCGCGCTTCTATCTGTCGCTGGAAGACGACTTGATGCGCATCTTCGCCAAGGAGTGGATCTCGAACCTGCTGCAGCGGCTGGGCATGGATGAAGGCGTGCCGATTGAGTCGCGGATGATCACGAAACGGATTGAGGGAGCGCAGAAGGCAGTCGAGGCGCAGAACTTTGAGGCCCGCAAACACCTGCTGGAGTATGACGACGTGATGAACAAGCAGCGCCAGGCGGTGTACGCACTGCGCCGGCAGTTGCTGGAAGGACTCGATCAGAAGGAACTGATCCTTGAGGATTATGTTCGCGACATCCTCGGCGGGCTGCTTGACAAGTACGCCGGCAAGGAGACGCGGCCCGAGGACTGGGACATCAAGAGCTTGAAGAACCAGGTCTTCACCCGCTTTGGTGTGGACATCACGGCGGAAGGCATTGACGCGGAGAAGCTGAATCGGCAGGAGCTGGGCGACGCCATCTTCGACAAGCTGAAAGAGCGCTATGACGCCAAGGAGCAACTCATCGGGCCGGAGGCGATGCGGCACCACGAACGCATCATCATGTTGAGCGTGATCGACCAGCAGTGGAAGGACCACCTGCTCAGCATGGACCACCTGCGCGAGGGCATCGGACTGCGCGGCTATGGCCAGCACGATCCGCTGGTGGAGTACAAGCGCGAGTCGTTCGACATGTTCGAAGCCATGATGGAGCGCTTTGAGGAAGAGACCGTCCGGTATCTGTACCTGATGCAGGTGATCGAGCGTCGCGAGGACGGCGGATCGTACTACAGTAGCGGCGGACCGACCGACGGAGGCACCGTCGGCGACTTTGCTGCCGGCGCGGGCGTACCGGTTCCCGACGGAAGTGGGAATGGGCAGGCACCACGACGGTCGGCGCGTGCGGTCACTTCCATGGACGACATGGAAGAAGCCTTCCAGCGCCGCAAACGTCGCGAACTGGAACAGGCGCGGATGGCGGGCGCAGGCGAGATGGGCACAGTGCAGCAAGTTGTCCGCGGCGAAAAGGTCGGGCGCAACGATCCTTGTCCCTGCGGCAGCGGCAAGAAGTATAAGAAGTGCTGCGGGGCGTAAGAGCCGCTATTCGCTCTTCGCTTTTCGCAATTTGGCTTTCGCCCCTCCCTCGTTGTTTTGAAGCTCGGTACCGTTAGAGCTGCGGAGCAGTGAAATTTGTTTTGGCCGTGGGCGTAAGCCCGCGGTCCGCCAAGTCATTTCTGGACTGGAACTATTTCCTTCACATACTCGTGCAGCGGCATTCCGTAGAAATCTGTCGTTTTGCCCGACTGGCGATAGCCGTGCTTTTCGTAGAAGCGGATGGCGCGCTGCAAGGGCTTGGTCGTGTCGAGGGTGATGCGACAGCAGCCTTGTTCCGCGAGTTGCGCCTCGGCGGCGCGCAATAGCTTTTCCGCAAGGCCACGGCCCAGCCATTCCGGCAGAACAGCCATGCCTCGTAGATGGCCCTCGTCCGCGTTCACCATGGCGCAGGCAATGGTGCCGACGATCTGGTTGTCGGGTGCGACCGCGACGAAAATGTTCATAGCCGAGAGGCGCTGCTGAACGGTTTCCATGGTGAGAACCGTATCAAGATAAGCTCCGGGAGTGTAGCGGGCGCGATAGGGTTCGAAGGCGACGGCGAGGCAAGCGACGATGCCACGGGCATCGGAGCCACTCGCCCGGCGAATAGTGATGTTGCGAGAGGACATTGAAATCTCACAACGCTCTGAGAGGACAGCCAATAGAGGTCCTTCGACTCCGTGCGGTCGCCAAGGCGACCGCGCTTTGCTCAGGATGACAGCCCCCTATCTGCTGTGAGCCTACAGCTCAAATATATTCGGGCGCGGCAATTGGCGGTAGGAAAGGGTCGCCGCCACCAGCGTCGCGACGCGCGGCAGAAAACAAAGCCCAGCTTGGCGGCTGGGCATCGTGCAAGCAGACAGTTCACTTTGAAGCCCTCCGGCCGCTCTTGACTTCTTCCGCCCTGCGCAGTGGATCAGTCGGCTCGTACTCCATTTGGGCCGACAGAGTTTTCACCAGCTTCGCCAGGACCTTGGTTCGTGCCCAGTACTTGTCATTGCCTTCGATGAGGGTCCAGGGCGCTGTGCCGGTGCTGGTCTTTATCAGCATCTGCTCCACTGCTTCTTCATAGACCGCCCATTTCTCGCGATTGCGCCAGTCTTCCTCTGTCAGCTTCCACGCCTTGTACCCGATGGCTTTGCGCTCCTCGAAGCGGCGAAGCTGCTCCTCGCGCGAGATGTGGATCCAGAATTTCACCAGGATCACTCCAAAGTCGCGCAGCTGCCGTTCGAAGGAATTGATCTCCTTGTAGGCGCGCTTCCATTCTGCTTCGCTGGCGAAGCCTTCCACGCGCTCCACCAGAACCCGGCCGTACCAAGAGCGATCGAAAATTGCGATCTGTCCGCGTTCCGGCAGCCGTCTCCAGAAGCGGTAAAGATAGTGCCGGGTTCGATCTTCGCCGAGCGGCAAGCTGATTGGATAGACCACGTAGCCGCGCGGATCTAGCTTCTCGGTGATGCGTTTGATGGCACCGCCCTTGCCCGCCGCATCCCAACCTTCGAACACGATAATGACCGGGCGCTTCTGGAGATAAACCCGGTATCCTAGCTCCCGCAGTTGAATCTGGCGGCGCGTCACTTCGCGCACGTAAGATTCGCGGTCCAGCTTGCGAGTGAGGTCGACCGTCTCCAGCATCAGCGTCCGCCTCCTGTCAAAGAGTCCATGGCGGCACGCAATTCGGCGTCTTTGGAGGATTCTGTGGGAACATCGGTGGGCGGTGGCGCCTTGCCACCCAGCTTCTTTTCGAGGGCGCTGATGATCGTCTCAAACACTGTCTTGCGGGTGTACGACTTTGAAGTGGCTTCGACAATGGTCCAGGGAGCGAATTCTGACTCGGTCAGCTCCAACATTTCCTCTGTTGCTGCAAGATACCGGCCGTATTTCTTATGACGGACCCAGTCGGCCTTAGTTACGCGCCACGTTTCCAGCGGGTCTTCCTGGATCATCTCGAAGCGTCTGCTCTGCTCCTTTTTGCTGATGTGCAGAAAGAACTTCAGGATCACGGTGCCATCGTCGGCCAGCATGCGCTCAAATTCCACGATGTCGCGGAACGCCTGCCTCCACGACTTTTCCGGAATGGTCCCTTCCACCCGCTCCTCGAGTACGCGACCGTACCAGCTATGATCGAAGATGACCATCTCGCCGCGGTTCGGCACCTTCAGCCAGAACCGCCACAACCACGGACGCTGCTGCTCGTAGGTCCGAGGCGCGGTGATGGGGTACAGTTTGAAGCCCCGTGGATCCAGCCGCTGGGTCAGCGCCGATATCGTGCTTCCCTTGCCCGACGCGTCCCAGCCCTCGAAAACAATGAGCGTGGGCACACCATTGTCCCAGCACGCCTTCTCCAGGTCATACAAACGCAACTGCAAGCCGGGGACGACGCGTTTGTATTCTTCCCGGGAAAGCTTTTTCTTCAAGTTAATGTTTTCGAGCATGGTGGAAGGTCAATTCTACTCAGGTCTCCAATGCGTTTGCACCCGCCGCGCCGGCACGCAAAGTACAAGCTAGAATCAGCCGGACTCTCTCTGGTTTGGCTCCGCGACGGCTGCATCCTCACGCGGAAGCAGTCGCCGGGAGGCATCCCGGCAAGCAATGAGTTAACTTATGAAAAATCCGGATCAACCCCCTGCGCAGCCAATTGTATGAGATAAAATCTGTCGGCGGAGGTGGTTGTTATGGCAGCTATCAACGGACGCCGAGTACTCTGGGGCGCCTTGGCCGGAGGCGTCGTATGGAACATCTGGAGCATGGTCATCAATCTGGCGGTACTGGGTCCCTACTACGCAGCCGCCCAACAGGCGGGCGCCATGCGGGCGCAACCGCGCTATCACTTTTTCGTCGGTCAGTGGATCGTGATGCTGTTCGTCCTCGCCTACATCGTTGCCTGGCTCTACGCTTCCGCCCGCCCGACCCAGGGCGCCGGACCCAAAACCGCGGTGCAGATCGGCTTTTTCGTGGGATTTGCGGCTGGCTTTCCCAGCAACTTCGCCATGGCGGCCTGGGCGCCATTTCCTCGCGTCCTTCCCCTGTGGTGGATGCTGGAACTCTGGTTCGGCGCCATTCTGGCTTCGCTGGTAGCGGGTTGGCTGTACCGCGATCAATAACTGGCCTTAGCGATCATTGGCCCGTCGGGGCTACGATTCAGGCAGAACCTGCGGAACCCTCAGTGTGACTACCGTATCCATAATCCAGGTGGTCCATAGAGTGGCGGGGGATAGCCGAAGTAAATTCCGAACGGTGAGGGTTGACGGCCCCATAACCTCTGGTCGCGAACACGGGCCCAGTCATCAAATCCATCGGGCGCCGGCGCCTTCTCCGCGGTGTGCTGCATTGAAATTTTGTTTTGAAAACGCACTTGCTGGCCAGCATTTATCTTCACCGAGGGGCCTTGCCCAGTTGCGGTAATCGAGCCTTTCCTCACCGTTACCCATGTTTGGTCCTGGTTGGGAAAAACACTGACCCGATAAACTCCCGGCTTCATAAGGGTCAGCGTGGTGTTGGGAGTATCAATCTCGTATATTTCACCGGGGAACAGGTACCTAACCGAAAGACTAGCGACGCCTTGATTAACCCTGAATTGAATCGTGCCTCGATTGATCGTACTCAGGGCGACACTGGTCTCCGAACCCATCCGAATGAACGCGCTACCTACGTTCAGTTCGGCCCGTGAATCCTTGTCTGCCCAGATGCAGATAGGGGCCCGAAGAGGTTGATTAAGTGCAGCTGCAACCCAGTCGTTGCCTTCGCAGGGCGCTATCGAAACTTGCCCCGACATATATTGCACGCGAGCAATTCGTTCCGGCGGGTTATAAGGGTAGCCTCTGGTTTGACCCTCAGCGGAACCAACCGCAGCTAACATCAACAGTACGAGAGGTAGATGCTTTAGCCGTATATTCATCATCGTTTCCCGCTTAGGCTACTAGTAGATTTAGGACCAGATGACGCTTGCGCGGACAGGCCCACGACCTGAATCGTTGGGCTTGTCGCGGTTGCTGAGCTTGCCAGACCATTAGCGATGGCCGCCGCCATGTCCACCTCCACCGTGGAAACCGCCTCCACCGCCGTGGAAACCACCCCCGCCGCCATGGAACCCGCCAGCGCTGGCACGGTAGCCGCCGAAGCCGCCCCCGGAACCGCGTGCGAAGCTGCGCCCTGCGTAGGCGGAACCGCGACCATAGCCCCACCCGCCGCGGCCATAATAGCCACCCCGGCCATAATAACCACCGCGGCCGTAATAACCTGCACGGCCGTAGTAGCCGCTACCGTAATAGCCTCGACCCCACCAGCCGCCCCGGCCATAGTATCCATACCAAGGCCCGGCGCCAACAAACACTCCGCCAACAAACCAGCTGGGTCCGTAGTAGCCATACGGCGCACAGGCGTAAGGGGGATATCCGTAGTAGCCGTAAGCGCACGCTGGCGGGCCGGCATAGTATCCGGGATAATATCCCGGGCCCACCCCTATGCCCACGCTGAACTGCGCTTGCGAGTAGGCCATTGGAATCACCAAAACTGCCAGCAAAGCAAGATACTTTAGATAACGCATCTCTTTTCCCTCCGCCCCAGATCCATCAATCTCAATCCAAAAGCTCCTACGTACTTAAACGCGGAATCAAGAAAAAGTTGCGAAGCCGAGAAGTCGTTTAATTTCAGCCATTCTGGCTGGGGCCAAGGCGGTGTGTCAGGACTACTGCCATCGTGCCCGAGTGGCGGACACCCGAAGGGCCGCTTCGGTGGTAGCGCTGCAAGTATCAGAGGCAGACAAGGTTGTCACTGGGACTGATAGCCGGCCCAGGATTGAGCCTATTCCAATGGCCATGCTCGGCGCAAAGCGGCGTTAGCACCGTAAGCCAGGAAGCCGGCGATCACGAGCAAAATTCCGAACAGCAGACTGCTTATCCCGAGAATTTGTTCGTGGTCACCGCGCGCGATGAAGAAGACCAGCAGCAGCGTGGGGAGCAGACCTACCAAGATCGTTCCGAACAGGCCTCCCGGGACCTTGAACGGGCGCGGCAGGTTAGGTTCGGTGACACGCAACACGACCAGGGCCAGGAACTCCAAAAACAGACTCGCCCCATAGACGAGCACGTCGATCATGACTAGCCGCTCGAATCCCAGTCCGAGACACAGGGCCCATCCAGTTGCCAAAACCACAATGGAGACCCACGGCGCCTTGCGGCGATTCACCCGCGCGAAAACTTTGGGCAGCATTCCGTCTTGCGCCATCGCATAGGGCAGTCGCGAGTAGCTCATCACCAAGGCATTGAACATGCCGAAGGCGCTCATCATGCCCCCAAGCACAAGTCCGATCCGCAACAGCGGTCCGCCGAGCAGCCCCGCAACCTCCGCCCATGATCCCGTCTCCCAGGCGGACGGGCTGAGGTGCGTCATGGACATTGCGGCGACCGGAAAAACGTAGGTGATCGCCACCAGAGCTACGGCTGCCAGCATGGCGCGGGGATACGTCCGCTGCGGTCGATCCACTTCGGCCGCGATGGTCGAAGCGTTGTCCCAGCCCATGTAATTCCACATCGCAATCAGCAACCCGCCAATTAAGCCAACATGCGAAGTGGCCGGCATGGTCAACGCGTGTGCCAGCGCTCCGTACTTGAAGGGAGCCAATAGCACGATAATTGCGAAGGGAGCGGACAGTAGGCAGAACAGCCAGATGGACGTGGTGGCTACAACCTGAATGCCGGCAATATTCAGCCCCGCGCAGATGCCCACCACGGCCAATCCCACAAGTACGCCGCGGTACCCGACTCCCAACCACGGGAAAAGGCGCGCCAGGTACAAGACGAACAAGGTGGGATAAATGGCCATATCGAAAATGCTGGCCACCAGCGACAGCCATGCCTCCTGAAATCCCCAGCAGTTGCCCATGGCGCGGCGCACCCAGGCGTAGTAGCCGCCCTCCTTAGGCAGGGCGCTGGAAAGCTCACCGATCATGAGGACTGTCGGCAGACTCCAGAGCACGGGGGTCAGCAATAAGATGAGGATTGCCCTGCTGTAGCCAGCACCATGCACGATGTCTTCCGTGCCATAGGTGCCACCCGACACCATGAAAAATGTGGCGACAACCAGCGGCCAAAATGTGAGCTTGACGGACCTTTTTCGCACTACAGAAGCTAGCGCGGCGGAAGCATTGGCTTGCAATGTGGAAACCTTGGCACGTGACAACACGGAGAACTCACGGAGAATTTGAAAGTGCGCACGACCAGGGTGCCCCTAACCCATTCAAAAAATGGCGCGCCCTGAGAGATTCGAACTCCCGACCTTCTGGTTTTCGCCTGCGGCGGGCTCTATCCAGCTTGGTGATCCCTCGCCGCTGCCCCCAGGATTCGACGCAACTCTTCTCGCCCTTGACCGGATTTCAAGTACTTCTCGTGCCGCAGCGCTGCGGCACGCGTAGGTTGCTCTTCTTTGTACACCAGGCTCCAAGGACCACGATTTCTGGTTGCTTTGCTGACGCCCGCGTTATGCTGCCCAACGCGTTGCGTCACGTCAGCGCAAGATCCCGTGTAATGCCGACCCGTCACCGAGCTGAGCAGGACGTAAACGAAGAACATACAATGGCGCGCCCTGAGAGATTCGAACTCCCGACCTTCTGGTTCGTAGCCAGACGCTCTATCCAGCTGAGCTAAGGGCGCTTGTGACTGGATGCAAAGGGATTATAACAAACCGCCGAGCGACGCCGCGAGCCATTTCCGAGCGCGGGCGCCGGCCAGGGATTTCTTCAAACCGCCGGTTTCTTCTTGAATACCTTGACGATCTGGTCGGAATGGGGATGATAGGTTTTGGCAGCATCTCCCCAGACGCATTTGCCCCCGAAAATATCGGCAATTCCCGCCAACTCGTATTCGCTGGGCAGGTAGTTATCGATCCAGTCGAAGATGAGCTTCTTTGAGCCGGGTAGTCTGCCGAAAGACGGCGCGACGTTGACCAATACGACGTACTCCGGCTGAGCAGCTTCGATCTGGTGGATCATCTGCTGCTGCATTTCGGCCGCATAGGGCTGTTCCTCCATCAGCCCGTAGGTGTAGATATATCCGGTTGCCGAACGACGGTCGGCGTAGAAATAGATTTCCGGTTCCGATCCCAGGACAGCAATGCGAGCGTCCTTCTCAGTGTGATTTTTTATGTAATAGGCGACTTCATCCGCCTCTGGAAATGGATTTGAGCCATAGATGGTGCGCGAGGCCGTAAGGGCATCCGATTTGAACAGATATTTGCGTTGCACGTAGAGCGAGCCGGCAAACGCGGCGATAAAAACAACCAGCGGTACGAATGCCCAGACCCTTGCGCGCAGACGTTGTTTCAGACTGGTGGTGGCGCAGCCCACAGCCACTCCCGCCAACAGTGCGATGGCAGGCAATAACAAAATGAAATAGTGCTGCCGAAAGTACAGTCCGGGGCAAACGGCGGCAGCCGAGCACAGGAAGAAAGTCACCATAAAGAACCACTGACTGCGGGCGGCACGGTTCCACAGTATCGCGCTGAAGCCAACGGCAGCTAACAGCCAGATCGCGAGTGCGGGCAGAACGACCTTGGGGAGAATCAGCCGCAAGGTATCGAAGCCTTCGCGAATTCCGGTGGTGGTGGCGTATTGCCGGGCGTAGAGGAATGTCCAAAACCAGAAATTGCCGAATGCGCCCGCGACAGCCAATAGCAGGCAGGTGAGGGCGAACGGCAACATAGCTCCACAGGCGTATAGCCCGGCTTTCGTCCAGAATTCGCGGCGCTGGTGCAGCCATATTTGGCGTTCGGCCTTGACCAGATACAGGCCGCCGAAAACGGTAAACATAATTCCCGGCTGCTTCATCAGAAACGCCAAACCAAGAAGCAGGCCGCTCCAAAAATACAGCCATGTTCGCCGGCCCTCCGCCGCCTTTAACAGAAGCAGGACGCCGCCTATGGCAGCCAATACGACGAAGTGGGTTGCGTGCCCCGCCAGGCCAATGACTGACGAACTGGTCGAAAGCAGGGCGTAGCTGGAGCCGGCCACCAGCCCGGCCAGCGCTCCAAAGAGCCGCTTGCCGAGCAAGAAGATGAGGAAGGTGGTTGCGGCGTTCACCACCAACAGCCCAAGATGGACGCCTCGCGCAGTTTGCCCGAACACCAGAAGGATGGCAGCGTACGCCGCGAAGGTGCCGGGAAGCTTCATGCTGTACATGAGCGTGTAGGGCGGTATGCCGTGCAGCATGAGCTGTCCGGCGTAGGCATATTCGCCTTCATCCCGTTCCAGAGGAACATAGCGGAAATGCCAGCGAATCATGCTGAAGAAAACAATCACCAGAAGCAATGGAAGGTAGTACCGTAAGGAGCTCCGCATTATGGGATTCCAGGGGATCAGCCATGTTACGACATTGTGCGACGCAAATGCGAAGGCCTAAGGCCCTACCGCACCGACGCTTTGCCGGTTGCCGACACCGGGACCTGCTCGACGATCTCGATGCCGAAGCCTTCCAGTCCGGCGACTTTGCGCGGGTGGTTGGTCAAAATGCGGATGCGCTTGAGATTCAGGTCAGAGAGAATCTGTGCGCCGATGCCGATCTCGCGCTGCGTCTTGCGCTGGCTTTCGGGCAGGGTCGGCAGGCGCTGCTCATGGTGGAACTGGATGGTCATGCGCTCGCCCAGCCGCTCGACTGAATAGCCCTTCGAGGCTGAGTGCAGATAAATGAGCGCGCCGCGGCCCTCCTCGGCGATGCGCTGCATGGCAGCGTCGATTACGTTGCGGCAGTCGCACCAACTGGCGCCGAAGACATCGCCCATCAGGCAGTGCGAATGCATGCGCACCAGTACCGGCTCGTCGCCCGCCTTCTCGACGTCGCCCTTGACCAGCGCGATGTGCGAGTCGCCGTTGATCTCCGACTCGTAGGCGATCATGCGAAACTCGCCGTAGGCAGTGGGGACAATGGCTTCGGCCAGCCGCCGCACGTAGCGCTCGTGCGCCATGCGATAGCGGATCAGCTCGGCAACTGTGAGCATCTTCAGGCGGCGCTCGCGGCAGAACTTAATGAGGTCGGGCACACGCGCCATAGTCCCGTCGTCGCTCATGATCTCGCAGATGACGCCTGCGGGAACCATGCCTGCCATGCGCGCCAGATCGACGGATGCTTCGGTCTGTCCGGCCCGAACGAGCACGCCGCCTTTGCGCGCGCGTAGCGGGAAAACGTGCCCGGGACGCGCCAGATCGCTGGGACGGGTGGCGGGATCGATGGCGACATGAATGGTTTGGGCGCGGTCATAAGCCGAGATGCCTGTCGAGACGCCGTCTTTCGCGTCGATGGACTCGGTGAACGCGGTGCCGAAGGTGGAGGTGTTCTCCGCCGACATCTGCCCGAGGCGAAGATACTCCAGCCGCTCCTCGGTCATAGCGAGGCAGACAAGCCCGCGACCGTACTTGGCCATGAAGTTGATGGCTTCGGGCGTGACCTTCTCGGCGGCCATGGTGAGGTCGCCTTCATTCTCGCGGTCCTCGTCATCGATGACCACGATCATGCGGCCGACGCGGATTTCATCCAGCGCGGTCTCAACATCGCAGAATGGAGCTTGCGGGGACATAGCGTCTGAGTAGGATTTTAGCAGGGAAGCGATTCTTGGCTATTCGCTGTTCGCTATTCGCTCTTCGCCAAACAAGCCGCGTGGGGCGTGGGTGGGCCAAGAGAGAAGCCAAACACCCGGCCTGGCTTCCCGAAGTTGGGAGGATGAATCGGAGAGTCAAGAAGCGATAGCGGAGAGCGAACAGCGGCTCCCCAACAGAAAAGGGCCGCACGCGGCGGCCCTGATCGGAGAGTTGGGGTTTAGAGCGTGGACTCGATCTCGAAGCCCCAGGCTTCCAAAAGCGGCTCAGGGATGTACTTCGAGTTCTTGTTCTTGCGCGCCCATTCGCGCAGCCGGGTAGAGCGAATGTACTGGTCCGGCTGCAGTTTGAATTCCTTCACCACCTGCTCAAATTCGGTGATGGTGGGGACCACCGGGCCAATGGGCTCCGGTTTGCCCCAATTAGGATTGCCACGTCGTTTTGCCATGTTTCAGTTGCGTCCTGTTCAGAGAGATATATTGTGGGGATGATCGCTTTGTCCTCAGTGATGCCTGGCCCGGTCTAACTAATTGGATTCAATAACTTCAACAGCGATTCACGTGCGTACCGCCGGGACCATGTTCCGCGAGCCGACCACGAGGGAAGGAAGTCTAAGTGAGCCGAAGGAACACAACACTATAGCCCGGTTTTCCCCTTAATTCAAGCTAAATCCCGCAGTCCGCGCAGCCGATCACGCAAAGTGGCATTACGCCAGAAAAGTTACTATCTGCCGCAGAATCAGACGCTTGGATGAGGAAAAGGTGAGCAGAAGGGTAGCGTCGAGCAGCCTTCCTCTGTGGAAAAATCGGCAACAATGCGTGGCTATCGGATCGTTCTAAGCCCTCCCCTGAGGCACGGCGAGTAGCTTGAATTGGACGGCAAGTCTACCGGCTGATCTCGAACGCAACTCCGCCGTTGTTGTATGCCCCGCCGTGGTAGGCAGTGCCGTAGATGTTGCCGGCGCTGTCGAGGACGACGCTGCT
>Ga0181530_10002189_pt1 | contig 23589 bp, 18 predicted proteins | sample PEATcosm2014_Bin_42_FD_119769 | JGI IMG/M metagenome (GOLD analysis project Ga0181530, IMG submission 119769) | Peatland microbial communities from MTU Mesocosm Facility, Houghton, MI, USA - PEATcosm2014_Bin10_60_metaG | ecosystem: Environmental > Terrestrial > Soil > Wetlands > Peat | place... | reverse complement strand
TGGTTGTGGACGTGGGAACATTGGTGGAGACATTAGTGGCGGTTACTGCGGCGCCTACGACAACGGCGCCACTGGGGTCAGTGACCAGGCCGTTGATGTTGCCCGTAATGGTTTGGCCCCAGGACGTTCCGCAAAGGGCAAACAACGAGAAGACTAGAGAAAGGGTAGTTCTAATGCGCATCCGGAGTTCCTCCCGTAATTGGTGAAATTGGTCTTCTTCAGCCGCGTTTGCAGGAATTGAAACTCTGATGCTGGCCGGATTCCCGATCAGCGATTCTCCGCGGGCAACGTGACCTGAGAGTGAGCCAATTCTAATTCCAATAAAAATGAAACGTCAAGTTGTTTTTTAATACATCGATTATATTTCTGAAAGAAAATTGAGAAAAAAATAATGCATAAGTAACGACTCGCGATAGGATGGACGTAAACTGGACCACGGCTTCAATATTTTGAAAGCAAATATCTTACGTGGCGATTATAGGGTGTCGGAATTGCGATTGCGGACGGGCGTAGAGCAGCACGGACAGTAGAAGCGCCCCCGCCAATCAATAGACAACCGAGACGAGAGACATGGCCAGGCCGAGTCCGTAGTGGCCTGCCAGCAACCCGACGAGCACCGGCGTCAGGCCGCCTCCGCCCATCCATCCAACGGTATTCATCCAGCCGGTCGCCACGCCGCGCGCGGCCACGGGGACCCGGCAGGCCCAGTTCGGCGAGATTGAGATGGAGGCGCGACTGCAGAAGCGGAAAAACGGAGAAGATGGCTTGGCGGTCGGCATAGTTGAGGAAGCCTACGACCCAGAGGATGGCGACAAGCAGCCAGCGATAGGTAGAATTACAAAACTTTTGTTTCAAATAACAATTTATGTTTCATTTTTCTAATATTCCCGATATACTGACGACACAAAATGCCTTCACGCCCCCTAAACCGTCCGCTCCGTGGGATCATTCCCCCGATGGTGACTCCTTTGGATGGCCCCGCATCGCTTGATCGTGCCGGCCTGGAACGGTTGATCGAACACCTCATCGAGGGCGGAGTGCACGGCCTTTTCATTCTGGGCACCACCGGTGAGGGTCCGGCGCTGAGCTATCGACTGCGTCGCGAGCTCATCGACCGGACCTGCTCGCAAGTAGCAGGACGTGTCCCAGTTCTGGTTGGGATCACCGACACTTCCTACGAAGAGAGCTGCAGCCTGGCCAAATTTGCCGGAGATATGGGTGCCGATGCCGTGGTCACAGCTCCTCCTTTTTACTTTGCTGTCAGCCAGAGCGATCTTTTCCGGCTGATACAGAAGCTTTCGAGCGCGGTCGAACTGCCGCTATTCCTTTACAACATGCCTAGCCTGACGAAAACCTGCTATGAACTGGAAACCGTCCTGAGAGCCGCGGAGTTGCCTAATGTTTACGGATTGAAGGACAGCTCAGGCGAGCCACAATACCTCCAGACACTCGCACGCTTGATGATGGACCGTCCAGATTTCACGTTGCTGATCGGGCCGGAGAATCTCTTGTTCGAGTGCCTCGCAGCAGGCATTCATGGTGGTGTGTGTGGAGGAGCCAATCTCGTCCCTAAGCTGTTCGTCGCGCTTTATGAGGCAGTTGGCGCGGGGAACACGAAAGTCGCACTCCAGTTGCAGGCACGAATTGGAAAACTTGGAAAGTTGCTCTACGGAATCGGCGAAGCCGAGTCAAGTTATCTGCGTGGGCTTAAGCTAGGTCTTGAACTCATGGGCATCTGCAGCAGCACGTTGGCGCTTCCGTATGTCTCGGCTGAGTTAACCGATCATGAAGCGCTTGGCGAAACATTGAAAGAGTATGCGTAATATGAAATGCTTACTTGCGAAAGGTAAGAACCGAGCTGATCATGCCAAAGACTAAGCGGGCAAAATCGGGCGGGAGTGTGCGCCAAAATGCAAAGAATACCGCGGGGGATGGCCGCTACTTTTCCCGTGCTGTAGGCAAGGCGATTCAAATGCTGGAAATGCTTTCCCGCGGCGGGGAAGCGATGAGCCTGAGTGAACTCTCCGAGCAGAGCCAATTGACCAAGAGTTCGGCATTTCGGCTCCTGCAGACCCTGGAGACACTGCACTATATCCGGCGCGATCACAATGGGCACTACTTGCCTTCAAATGAAAACATTTCTGTGATTTCGACACAGTATGTGAACACGCTGATCATGGCGGCGCGTGAGCCAATGCGGCGCCTGAACATGGAATATGGCGAGACCGTAAGTCTCGCCATATTGGTGCACAACCATGTCGAAGTTGTGCACGTGATCGAGAGCGCAAACCTTATTCGTATGACGAATATTTCCGGCCGTATCTTACCGCCTCACGCAAGCTCAATGGGAAAGGTGGTCACGGCCTGGCAGGATGCCGACGCGCGGAAGCGGCTGCTGCAGAGTTATGGCCTGACACGCTACAACGAAAACACCCTTGTGGACGAACACACCATCGAAGAGGAATACAAGCAGATTCGTGCGCGTGGCTACGCTTTCGATGCGGAAGAAACCACGCTCGGTGGCTTTTGCTTCGGCGCCCCAATTCTCTTCGCCCCCGGGAAGGTCGGAGCTGCAATCAGCGTGTCTATGCCCAAGACACGGCTGCGGGAAGATGACGGCCGCCAGGAGCGGATCATAAAGTCGCTAAGAAGTGCTGCCGAAGAAATCTCGCGAACTCTGATGCAACCGGGCCCACTCGGCACCGAAGTCGGCTGAGATTCATTCCGGTTCTCCGATACCAACCGCATGGGAGGCGTTAGGATGGGGCAGTTTGGCCGTGCCTGGTTGCGCATCCTCTCCTTGAAGCCGTTCAGGGGTGTGGGGTACGCCCTTTTGATTCTCACGGCGCTCTCCACATCGCAAGCGCAAGTCATCGATCTGTCCCATGCATCGCTGTTGGTACCGCGGGACCTCGATGGTCCGGAGACGGCCGCAGTTCAACTCCTGGTCAATGAGGTCGCCAAACGCACCGGTGTCTTGTGGCGCGTGAGTACATGGGACTCATTGAAGAATCAGAAGGTCTGCGAGTCGTGCATCCTCATTGGACGCTCGGATCAATTCCGGTCCCCGGTACTTGTCCCTTCCACTTTGCCCGCCGGCGCTATGAAGCCGGAAGCATTTCTGATCGAAACCACGCGGGCTGGGTCCGCGCACCGCCTGATGATTGCAGGCAAGGACGATCGCGGAGTCCTCTACGGCGTCGGTTATCTCCTGCGGCACATCGAGTATTCAAGGGACCACGTAATCCTGCCGGCGCCGCTTCACGTTGTGTCTGCGCCGCAGTTTGCCGTTCGCGGTCACCAGCTCGGCTACCGCTTCAAGAACAATACCTATGACGCATGGACGCCGGAGCAGTTTGAACAATACATCCGCGACCTGGCCGTGTTTGGAACCAACACCATTGAGATCTTGCCGCCCATTACCGACGACGCGCCGTCGAGCCCGCTCTTTCCGCTGCCTGCCATGGAGATGATGAGCCGGATTTCAGGGATCGTACAGAAATACGGTCTGCGCTGTTCGGTCTACTATCCAGCGATGGCAACGGACTACTCCGATCCGCAGACGATCGCCTCGGAGCTTCGCGTCTGGGGCGACGTGTTTAGCAGGTTGCCCCAGGTCGATGAGCTTTTCGTCCCCGGCGGCGATCCCGGACACACCGACCCTGCGGTCCTTTTCCCGTTTGTCGCGCGAGTTGCGGAAGTGCTGCATCGATGGCATCCCCACGCTGGCGTTTGGGTATCCGCCCAGGGCTTCAACGCGGACCAGATGAAGCGCTTTTACTCGCTGGTGGCCGCGCGGCCGCCGTGGCTGACTGGCATTGTCGTCGGACCGCAATCGCGGGATGGCCTTGAAGTGCAGCGCGCCCACATTGCGAAGCAAATCCCGATTCGCTTCTATCCCGACATTGGCCACTCCATGCACTCTCAGCTTCCGGTCCCCGAGTGGGACGTGGCCTATGCGCTGACTGAGGGCCGCGAGGTCATCAATCCGCGTCCCCTGGCGGAAACCACAATTTTCCGCCACTACGCCCCGTACATGAACAGCTTCGTCACCTATTCAGAAGGTGTAAACGACGACGTCAACAAATTCATCTGGAGCGCATTGGGGTGGTCGGCGCAGACCAATCCGATAGCAACGCTGCGGGAATACGCACGATACTTTGCCGGCAGCGATGGGTTTCAATCGGATGATTTCGCCCGTGGCATTGTGTCCCTCGAAAGAAACTGGGAAGGCCCTCTCGCCACCAATATTTCCGTCGACACCACGTTGCACGCTTTCGAGAGGATGCAGCAGGTGGCCACGCCGGCGCAATTTAGAAACTGGCGATTTGAGGCAGCACTCTACCGAGCCTTTACCGATGCGTATGAGCGCCATCGTCTGCTCATCGCGACCGCGCAGGAGCAAAACGCACTCGGCCTTCTTGCCACCGCCGACCACGTGGGCAGCGCGGCGGCTATGCAAAAGGCCGAGGCAGCACTGAATGCCGATCCGCCGGCGCTCACACCGCTTAGGCCGTGGCGGAATGCCATCGAGGACCTGGCGGAGCGGCTTTTTCGCGACATCGGGCTGCAATTGAGTGTGGCAAAGTACGGCGCGTCCGCCGTCGAACGCGGCGCTACACTTGATACAGTCGATGTCCAACTCAACGATCGCGTCTGGCTTGAGCAGGAGTTCGCGCGCATTGGCGGGTTGAGCAACGAATCCGACCGGCTGCAGGCGATCGCAGCAATCATCCACTGGCGCGATCCGGAACCTGGCGGGTTCTACGACGATCTTGGAGTACCGTCGTCGGAACCGCACTTGATGCGCGGTCCGGAGTATCCCACCGATCCGGCGTTTTTTCGCACTGCAGTCGACGGAATCGCTGACCGCACACCCGACCAGGGTTGGCGGCTCTCGCAAATATCTTATGCGGGTGTAAATTACGATCATCCACTCGAACTTCGTTTCTCGGGGCTGCGCACCAATGCGCAGTACAGAATTCGCGTCGTCTATGCCGGTGAAGATTACACCGTTCCGGTCACACTCATCGCCAACGATTCGTATGTGATTCACGGCCCGCGCACCCGCACAGCCAATCCTGAAACCGTTGAGTTCACTCTTCCAATCAATGAAACAGAAAGCGGATCGCTCGATCTGAAATGGACGCGCCCGCAAGGACGCGGCGGAGGTGGACGCGGGTTACAAGTTGCCGAAGTTTGGCTCGTCCCTCTGCCCAGCCCTGCAGGGAAAGAGATCAACCATTGACGCTGCTAATCATCGCCGCATCGGCGGACACGCCGCGTGTGATGAGCGGGCGGCGGAGAGCCGCGAAGAACGCAATCGACAGGAGAAACATTCATGACTTTTACCCGGCGAGAATTTTTGGCGGGCTCGTTGCTGACCCTTGGTTGCGGCTATGCCGTTGGAGAATCTGCGACGTCTCCAGCTCCGTTTGGCGCCTTGCCCTCGGCGCGCCAACTGCGCTGGCAGCAAATGGAAACGAACGCATTTCTGCATTTCACCGTGAATACATTTACGGATAAGGAGTGGGGCGACGGAGACGAGGACCCAGCCGTCTTCAACCCCGTGGGCTTCGATGCCGATGCCATCGTGCTCGCGCTGAAGGCCGGCGGGATGAAAGGCGTGATCCTCACTTGCAAACATCACGATGGCTTTTGCCTGTGGCCGACACGAACCACCGACCACTGCATCCGCTTCAGCCGTTGGAAGGACGGCAAGGGCGACGTTGTGGGTGAAGTCTCCCGCGCCGCGGCGCGCCACGGGCTGAAATTCGGAGTCTATGTTTCCCCCTGGGACCGCAATAACGCCGACTACGGAAAAGCCGCTTATATCGCCACGTACCGGCGGCAACTGACGGAACTGCTGACATGGTATGGTCCAGTGTTCGAAGTCTGGTTTGATGGCGCGAATGGCGGCAATGGATATTATGGCGGCGCTCGCGAAACGCGCACCATTGACAAGCACACTTACTACGATTGGCCTACGACATGGGCCCTGGTGCGAAAGCTGCAGCCCGGCGCAGTGATATTCAGCGATGTGGGACCGGATATCCGATGGGTGGGGAACGAAAAGGGCATTGCCGGCGAGACCTGCTGGGCAACCTGCGATCCAGTAACCAAAGACGGAAAGCCGGCAGTGCCCAGCGACGCACAATTCGATCAACTCAACACCGGCACGCGCTTCGGCTCGCATTGGCTGCCGGCCGAGTGCGATGTCTCCATTCGTCCCGGATGGTTCTGGCACGAACACGAGAACAACCAGGTGAAAACACCCGATCAATTGCTGGATCTGTATTTCCAGTCGGCCGGCAGAGGAGCGAACTTGCTGCTCAACGTTCCACCGAATCGCCAGGGACAGTTGTCTCCGCAGGATGTAAATTCAATCACAGAATTTCGCCGACGTCTTGGGACGATCTTCGGCGCCAACCTCGCCGCCGGAGCGAAGATGAAACCCTCGAACGTGCGCCTGCGAAATCCCCGATTCGGCGCGGCGATGCTGCTGGATGGCAATCCCGATTCGTACTGGGCTACTGACGACGCGATTCACACGCCTGAACTGGTTGTCGACTTCGGCCGGAACCTTAAGTTCAACATTTTCCGGTTGCGCGAGGCCATCCAGTTGGGACAGCGAATCGGCGCATTCGCAGTGGACGCGTGGCAACACGACTCGTGGGTACAAATCGCTCGAGCCACCAGCGTCGGTTCGTGCCGATTGATTCGCCTGCCCGCGGCCATCGAAGCGCTGCAGCTCAGATTGCGGATAACCGACTCTCCAGTTTGCATTGCGCTGGCCGACCTGGGCGTGTTCTTGCAGGCATAGCTCCTCACTTTTGATCGGGGCGGGCGGCGTCCGTGTGTAATCAGGTGAGCCGCGGAGGCTGTCCGCGGACCTACAGGATGAGGTGTACAGGATTGTTCATGAAGTGTTGCGCAATGCGTTTCGGCATGCCGGAGCAGGCGAGATCGAAGCCGAGATACAGAATTACCTAACCAAACCGTTCGGGTTAAGCACAAGAAGATGCGGACGACCAATCTGCTGGAGCGACAGAATCAGGAACTGAAACGGCGCGCGCTTGTGATGGGGTGTTTCCCCATGAGCTGTCGTGACTCAGGCTGGCGACAGCACCCGGTAATGGAAACCAACCAGAATTGGATGGAGAAGCTTTACCTCGACATGAACGAAGATGTCACGACGGCCAGCCATGAAGCCATGGCCTCGGCCGCCGCGACGAAACTACGACGGCTCCAAATTGATACTTTCAATCCCCCGCGGCTATCGTGCTGGCAGGATTACATAACAAAATCACGAGCATTATAAATTCCCTAGTTTCTATTCATGCCTCTCTTACGCCTGCTTTCCGATACTTAGTCTATGAGGAGGCTATTTCTATGAATTGCAGGATGATGGCTGCTTTAACTTTCACAGCATTGGCGCTGGTTGCGGGCTCCTTGCGTGCGGAATCCCCCGCAGTCCCCAAAATGAGCAAAGCCGACCTTCAGACGATGATCCGCGATGCGCATACGAAAGACCAGTACCAGACTCTGGCCACATACTACAGGTCGCGGCAGGTGAGTTTTAAGCAACAGGCGCAGTCAGAGATACAGGAGTGGGGGCGCCGCCTACAGAATGACACAGGGCTTGCAGCCAAGTATCCCCGCCCCGTCGATTCGTCGAGAAATCGTTACGAGTACTTTAGATACGAGGCGGATCAGATGGGACAGCAAGCTGCCCACTTTGAAAGTCTCTCAGGCACCGCAACCCAATAAGCGCCTTAAGGGGTTCCCGCAAGGACCGGATAGCCAAGATAAAGATTGCCTGCCCGGTCCCGGGGTCCCTTGTAAAGTATTTATGTTTCGATCACGCCTATCTTACGAAATGCCGAGTAATCAGAAGATAGAGGCGTGAAGACGATCATGAAGATTGTAGAAAGATTTCGGGGCGGAATTCACGTCACGTCTCTCCGGTTTATTGGCGAAAGTCTGGCGGGCAGCCTGGCCGTCGGCATCATCATTTTCGTCGGTTATGTGCTCCACTTCAATCCCGCCCCTGTGGGCTTTCTCTTTCTGCTCGTAACGCTTGTGGAAGCACTTCTCTGCGGTTTCTGGCAGGCAACCATCGTTTCCCTGCTGGCGTGCGCCAGCCTCGATTACTTTTTTTATCCGCCTTTACTGAGCTTTAACATTACCTACCCCGAAGACTGGGTGGCGCTCGGCGCCTTTGAGATCAGCGCTTTGCTGGTAAGCCGTCTCTCGTCGCGAGAAAAACTCAGTTTTCGCGAGGCGAAGCTGCAGCGGACGGCCATGGAACAGCTAAACGAGCTGAGCCGCAGCACGCTGTTCATTAACCTGCACAGGCCAGCCGGGCCGCAGTTGGCGCAACTGATCCTGCGCATCTTTCCGGTGGAGGCTGTGGCGATCTTCAGTGTGAGTTCTGAGAGGTGCGATCTTTCCGGCGTCTGGGCAGAGAACGAAAGGGAGCTGGCGAAGGAATGCTATTTGTTGCAGGCGGACGACGAGGACCGGCTCACGCGAACCTCGCGAAGGCTGCTGACTACCGGCGCCGACTCAATCGGAGCGATTGCCATACGCGGAGACCTGAGCCCGCTCGTAACGAATGCGCTCGTGTCCCTGGCAGCGATCACGCTGGAACGCTGCGTTTCCTTTGAAAAGGAGAGCCGGATTGAGGCGGCCCACCAAAGCGAGCGGCTGCGCGCTGCGGTCCTCGACTCGCTGGCACATGAGATCCGGACGCCCATGACCGCCATTCAGGCTGCCGGCGCAGGGCTGAGCGAAGTGGGCCGCCTCAACCAGCCCCAGACGCAGTTAGTGAAGCTGATCGAAGATGAAACCGCCAAGTTGAGCGCCCTCTCTACTCGCCTGCTGCAGACCGCCAAGATGGATGCAGGAGATGTGGTAGTGGCGAAGGACGAGATCGTGGTCACGGAACTGGTTTCCGGGATCCTGAAAGAGCAGACCAAGCGAATGGCCGGTCATCCGGTGCTCGTAGAAGTGTCTGACCCCGGCCTCACGATTCGCGGAGACCGCGAGCTGCTATCGATGGCACTGACTCAGTATCTTGACAACGCGGCTAAATACTCGTTCGCGGGAATGGCAGTGAGAGTGTCGGCACGGCAGAGCCAATCCGAGGTGCTGTTCTCGGTGCAAAACTTTGGGCCGATTATCCCATTGAGCGAACGCGAACAGATTTTCCAACGCTTTTATCGCAGCGAAGGCACAAGCCGCATGGCGGAAGGATCGGGCATCGGCTTGTCGACTGTTAAAATGGCGGCCGAGGCGCACCGCGGGCATGTCTGGGTGATTAGCGAAGAAGCGGAAGGAACAACATTCTTTCTCTCACTTCCGCAATATGGAGCAAGAAGCATATGAATACGGAAACAGGTAACGTGCTGATCGTCGACGACGAGCGTTCGATCCGGCTTTCGCTGCGAACGATTCTCGCTAGTTTCGGCTATACGATCGTTGAAGCGGCGCGCGGAGAGGAAGCGTTGTCCCTAGTGCGAACCGCGACATTCGACGCTGTGCTGCTCGATATCGGCATGCCGGGAATTGGGGGGACGGACGTTTGCCGGCTGATGCGCAAATTGGCGCCTAAGCTGCCTATCATCATGCTGACTGTAGAGGACGGCGAAGATCGCAAGGTGGAAGCTCTTGACGCCGGCGCCGATGACTACATCACGAAGCCATTCCAGCTACGGGAATTGACCGCGCGACTTCGCGCCGCAGTGCGGCGCAATCAAGACCTCAACGAAGATGAAGCTGCCATCCAGATTGGCGAAGTACGGATTGACCCTGCACGGCACCTTGTCGAGAAGAAAGGACGCCCCGTCCACCTGACCCCCAAGCAGTTCGAGCTGCTTCACTATTTGATGATTCATGCAGGAAGGCCAATTCCACATGCCAGGCTTCTCAAAGCCGTGTGGGGGCCAGAATATGGGAATGAGCTGGAGTATTTGCGGACATTTATCCGGCAGATTCGCAGGCGCATCGAAGACGATCCGGCGAATCCAAAGTATTTACTGACCGATTCGCACATTGGCTACCGCTTTAACGAATACGAATAGTCTGGTACGCCTCGGCTTCCCAACTCAAGCTTGACGGACCGAATCTCACGAACCCTCTATTGCACTCCATGCGAGAAACGGCGTGCCACGCCGATTGACGCGGGCCGCTGTAGGTTGATTCACCATTCACGTCAATCGAAACTCACGCGCTATGCCCTTTTACAACTTCGATAAGCCGGGCAGCTCCGCAGCACACGGCGTTAGCTGATGCGGATATCCCCTTCGCCGGCCTTGAGAAACACGTTGTGGCCGCCGCCGTTGATCCTGCCCGACAGATGACGCGGGTCGGAGCCGTTGGCGCCCTCAATCCGCAGGTCGCTGTGCACCAGGCCGGCGCCGGTCTGGGCTTCGATCGTACAGGCAGCGTTGCCGAGCGTGAGTTCAATATCTCCACGTCCCGTCTGCACCGACCAATCGCCTCCAGGGACCCCGGAAACCTTGACGCTTCCGGCATCCGTCGCCGCGCGCAGCGCGCCAAGCAGATTGCGCAGCTCCAGGTTGCCGGTACTTGATACCGCTTTCACTTCGCCGTGCCCGATCTGCTCCACCTCGATGTCGCCTGCCTTGGTGCTGACGTCGACACTCCCCCGCAGCCCGGTAGCGTGGATATTCCCCGAACCGGTGTTGAAACGCGCGCTCAGTCCAACCCCATCGTCGAAGATATCGCCCGCGCTGGAAGTGGCTTGAATGATGCTGTCGGCTGGAGCTTCGATTTCGTAATCGATGATGATGTGGGCCAACTCCTCCGTGCTGCCGACGCGGATGATATTGCGATCCTGCTGTATCGGAGGTCTTGCCGCAATATCGCGAAGCCGGTCGTCGGTCGGATGCCAATCGTTCGCCTTCACATGGCCGGTAATGCGCAGCACGCCTGCCGGGCCCTCGCTGATCTGGATGGTGCCGGCTCCCGAAACGATCGCCAGATCCAGCTGGTCCCGCAAATTGATCGTCCTGGTAAAGGTCTGCTCCGCAGCCTGCGCGTGAAGCAAAGTAAGCCGCAATGGAGCCAGGGTCAAGATCGCCAGCATCAAGATGCGCCGTATCATCAGAAACCTCATTCTAATTGTTCATGTGCGCTGATGCGGCGGGAGAACCAAGCCGCGTGGTTTGCCGGAAAAATTTCGCGCCTGAGGCAGATTGGCCGTTCATCCCGGAGCATTCGCTCCGGGACGAACGGCCATCCCTAGCATATGTTCGTGAATAGTTAGCTTGCGTCGTGATCAGAAACGAACCATGATCGCAAGAATGGTTGACGTCTGATTCGTACGCAGGTCGGGCCACCAGATGTTGCTCAAGCTGGACGGCGCGAGAACCTGGTGATTTCCGCCCACGTAAACAGGGGCGGCCCCTCCTGAGCAAGCTGTGACTGCCTCCGCCAGTCCCGGCCCGCCGTCGGGCCCAACGTAGCCAATACCGGAATCAACCAAACCCAGAGCGCTGCTTCCGGAGCAGATGTAGTCAGCAGCGTTGCCTACGTTTTGGTGGATGTCTCCCTGACCTGGGGCATACGGCGTGATGCCGCCGCGGCCAGTCCAGTACGGCACATTGGAGTAGCGGTAGCTTTCCTCAAGCCGGAAGGTGATGAACTGTGCCGGCATGTAATCCAATGTGATGGTCCCGTCGCGCATCTGCGCCTGGTCGCCGGCGTTCTCCGTGAAATAGGGAGAGCCCGTTGTCGCCGTGGCGCCGTTGATCGGCGGCAGCAGCGTCAGGTAGCGGCCCGGGTTGCTCATCTGGCCGCCACCGAACGTCATGGCGTACTTATCCTTATCGAACCAGACGCGCAGGTAGTCCATCCAGCCTTCGAAAGCCTGCTTCGGCTCGTTGCCTTTGTGGCTGTGGCAGTTTACGCCGCCGTTATAGGTCGACACGCCGTTGCCCTGTTCCGGGGAGGCGCCCTTCGGATTCAGCGTGCCGATACCGCCGGGGCCATTGCCTCCCTGGGTCACCCCGAACGACACCGGGCCGCCGCCCATCTCGCAGCCAAGGTCGCCGGTAACGGTGAAGGCAACCTTGTCCAGCATCTTCTTGGGATTGTCGTAGAACTTGATCTGCGCCGAGTAGTCGGCGTGGATACGCGTGCGTCCCGGGAATCCGGCATCGTCCTGGCCCACGCCGTAATTGTTCCAAACGAAGTCGAGGTACGGCTTGGGACGATACAGAATCTGGCCGCCCAGTCCGGGCTTGCTGTTGTAGCGCCCATAGGTCTGCCAGCCGTTGATGAACCACGGCTCAATCTTCAGCTTCTCCGTGGGCCAGTACTGGATGCGGAGTCCGGTGAAGAACCAGGGTGTGTTCGACGACACGTACGAAGGCTGGTAGGCCCAGTTATCGAAGTTGTAGTAGCTGAACAGGCCGATGTACGAAACGAAGATGCCGGCGTCGGCGTTGAGGCCGTGGCCCACATCCCAGTGATAGCCGCCCCACGCCTCGGAGACGTACCGGTAGGCGTTATTGAGCTGCCATTGACCGCGGCTGTAACTGCCATCGTTGCGAATCGTGGTGGTTGCGAACTCACCAAACATCGTCAGGATACGGCCGCGCACGTTCTGCAAGCGGAAGTCGCCGCCCACCGATGCTTGCTCCAGCTGCCATTCATCGGAACGGAACATCTCGGTCGAGCCGCCCATCGAGTCGTCTTGAGGGTGGTTGTAGTCGAGAATGTAATTGGTATCGAATCGGACTTCCGGTGTGAAGTACTTGGTCGACATCGGAGAGTCCGAGTTGTGACCGCCGGAGTTCAGCCAGGTCCAGTCTCCGGGAAAGGGCGCCGACTTGGTCGTGGTTTCCGCGCTAATTTCAGGCGGGGCAGGCGCGGCCGCTGCGGCCGGCGTCGCTTCCTGCATCCCGGTGGAAGTTGTTGCGGCTGCTGTCACGGGATGAACGGCAGATTTCAACGCGGCAACGTCCTGCTCGTACGCCTTGATCGCCTCCGACGAAAGCGCATCCGCGTCATTGCGCGACTTCAGCTCTGTCTTCAACTCCGTAATTTCGGCGCGCATCTCCTGCATGTCTCGCACCAGCTCGGCGTTGCTGATCTGCGAGGCATCCGCGGGCTGCGCGCCGCTTGCTGCGGGCGTGGTTTGGTTAGTGTCTGCCGTTGCCGCGGCTGGACTCGCGACAGGTTGAGCGCCGGCTGGAGGATTCACCCTCGCCGTAAGCGCTGGCGATCCGCTACCGGTTGCTGTCCCCTGCTGCGCGGCTCCGGAAAGAGACAGTAGAGCAAGACAGGCGGCTGCCGCGGCCGGTACGAGCTTGCGATTTCTTTTTGTCATGTAGCCTCTCACTTTCGCATTTGGATTTTTGCGCATTAAAGATGCACCTCGTGCTTCGAACGATTTTGGGTAGACGTCTCCTGCCTGCATTTTCGCAGTTCTTTGGCGTTCAACTGTGGGCATACCTGAAAGAGACTGGCACGCGCAGAGCGCTCTTGCGCTCCACGAATTCGCTGCTTTTCTTCGTGGTACGGGTGTACTGCTGGCGTGGAACCAGCGTGAATTATTTACAACTTAGAAAAGCGATTATCAGGAATGCATGAAGATGCCGTCGGGCCGCATAAGGAACCCATGAAGAAGGCGAAGATACTTATAGTTTCCTGCCAAAACATTCATTCTCAAGGTTTCTTGGGCGCACTAATCGCCGCCGCAGGGCCGATCACCCCGCAGAGCGCCGTGAATGCCCTATTGGATCACCACGCCACGCTAAGGTGCTGCAGATAGTCCGCGCCCGCAGGAGGCGATCAGTTGATTCGGGACGAACGGAGCTTAGCCGCTCTGACTCTGGCAGCGCGATCGAATCGAAGATCGTTTTCGCGCATCAATTTCACCCATTCGATGGTGGATATGGCCGGGCGGCGCCAGAGATCGCGGGAATAAATGCCGACGGAGACGAGCACCACAATCACGAGAACGATTGCAGCTGCGATAACTGTATAGACCATGGTGACCTCTTCGCTCGCGACGGCGTATTCGAGCCAGATTCTGGGCGCGCCTTGCAAGGGAGGGCCCGACAGGATCGGTTCTTGTCTTCATAGTAGCCCTGTTCTGGCTCGCCGGGTATGCCAGGGCGTAAGGCCTTTTAAACGATCACCAATTCCGGATCTCGTCCAGACTCGAACGCCTCCGCGTGCTCGCGCTCAAGCTTTGATTCCCGGCAGCAAGGGGTACCCTGACATTGCTCAGTAGTAGCAGAAGTGTGGGCGACAGTTCACTCAGAGCAATTGGTTGGTGGCCGAAGCAAGCTTAAAATGTGAGAATCCTGGGCGTGATTTGGGTACAATCTTGTCAGCGAATTGTCACCACATTGTCACTTCCCATACTCTTTTGAACCAACGACATGACAATGGCAGGACAATGAAAACATGTTGCATACCGAGCATGTTGCAATGGATTTCATAATCAAGGACGGTCAATCGCTGGCTGCCCGGACGCAGATCCTGGTGGTAGAGGACGATCCGCAAATGCAGAAAGTGTTGCACAGGATCTTCCACGACCAGGGTTACGGTGTGACCGTGTGCGGCGATGGCCAAGTGGGGTTGGACGCGTTTCGCTCCGGCAAGCCGGCAGCCGTGGTGCTGGACCTGATGTTGCCAGGGGTCTTTGGGCGCGACCTTTGCAAGATCTTTAAATCGGAACAACCAGGCGTACAGGTTATCGTGGTCAGCGCCATCAGCGAAGTGGCCGACAAGGTGCTCTTGCTGGAGTTGGGTGCGGACGATTACATAACCAAGCCCTTCAGCCCTCGCGAGCTGCTGGCAAGGGTGCAGGCAGCGATTCGCCGGTCTCAACAGCGCGTGCCTGCAATTACTTCCTATAGTTTTGGCGCGTGCGAGGTCGATTTCTCCAGGATGAGTGCTCGACGCTCCGGCAAGCCGGTCACGCTGACGGCACACGAGTTCAAGCTTTTGAAGTATTTTGTTGAAAATGCCGAGCGGGTTCTGAGCCGCGAAGAACTTCTGAACGAAGTATGGGGATATAACTCCTATCCGACGACTCGCACCGTCGATAACCAAATACTGAAGCTCCGGCAAAAGCTTGAGCCGGATTCCACCGAACCGCACCATTTGCAGACCGTCTATGGCGCTGGATATCGATTTGTTCCGTAGCAGAGGTTTCTGTGTCGACCGAGAATCACACGCCGGGGATCCGGACTCGCGCGCTGTTATTGATTTCCCTGGTCCTCATCATGGCCGGGACTACGGCTTCGAGCCTGTTCATCATTCGAAATCGATTGCGTCAGCAGGTGCGCGCAAACCTCAAGACGGACCTCGGGCGTTCCGTGGAAACCTTCCAAGACCTGGATGCGGGGCGTCTGGTTGCACTTGAAGACGAAGGCGCACTATTGGCTGCATTGCCAAGCCTGAAAGCGCTGATGACGACAAATGATCTACGGACCATCACGGATGATGCCGCGGATTTTTGGAAGACGAGCGGGGACGACCTGCTCGCGCTGTCGGACTCAAACCAAAAGGTACAGGTTGCATACGCAAAGGGCGCGGAGCACGTCGATATCCTGAAGCGCGACCTTCAGGCTGCTGTTGCTAATCCCTCGCAGCATTATCTTTTGAGCAACGGGCGGCTCTTTGAGTATTCCGTGCGTCCGCTTTATTTCGGGCGCCAGGAGGATGGGACCCTGTTGGGATATGTGATCATCGGCTACGCCATCGACCGAGGTTTCCTTCAGGAAGTAGGGCGGGGAGCCGGCGCTGAAGTCGCATTTTTTGCGGGTAACACAGTTGTAGTCAGCACGCTTGCAAACGATCGGCAGCTTGATCTTGGCCAGATTGCCGGCTCCCAGCAGCAGAATGGTACGGCATCCATTGCTACCGTGGGCCAGGAGAGGTATTTAACGGCGAGCAAGAACCTGACCAGCGATGCAGGATCGCCGCTCCGGCTCGTGGTGATGAAGTCCTTCGATGCGGCGGATCGCGCGGAAATGGAGATCGACAGACTTGTAATGTGGGTGAGCATTCTCGCGATTGCTGCGGGCGCAGCGCTGATGCTTTTGCTGGCCCGCGTGCTCACGCGGCCACTGGAGCAGCTCGCTGCGGGGGTGCGTGCCTTTGGCGAAGGAGACAGGGAATACTCTCTCCCGGCAGGTGGAACGCAGGAGGTTCGATATCTGAACCGTGTATTCGCGCAAATGCGGGATGAGATTCAGAAGACCCAGCATGCTTTGCTGGAGTCGGAACGGCTGGCGACCATCGGGCGCATGGCGAGTTCAGTGTCCCATGATCTTCGTCACTACTTCGCTGCGATTTACGCGAATGCAGAGTTCCTGGCTTCGCCAGTGCTTCCAGCCAACCAGCGCGCTGAACTCTACAAAGAGATTCGGCTCGCTATCGATGGAACAACAGACATGCTGGACTCACTCTTGATATTCAGCCGCACCGGCTCTTCTTTGCACCTGGTATCTGCCGACATGAATCTTCTGGTGGAGCGGGCTATTGTTCTAGTGAATGCGCATCCGGATGCAGAGGGAGTGAAGGTATTTCTGGAAAAGGGCGATGCGGACACGACCGGGGCGATGGACACCAAGCAGGTAGAGCGAGCGGTCTATAACCTCTTGCTGAATGCTTGTCAGTCTGCGCGTAAGCATTCAGGGCCGCGTATCGTCAAAGTCTCTGTAAGCGCAGAAAGTCAGGCCATTAGTGTGGCTATTACGGACAACGGCCCGGGGGTAGCAGAAGAGATTCGCGAGACTATGTTCGACCCATTCGTGAGTCAAGGAAAACACAAGGGTACGGGCCTGGGTCTTACTTTGGCCTGGAGTGTAGCTCGTGAGCATGGTGGAGACGTAAAACTCATAAGCAGTCGCGAGGGAGAGACCATCTTCCGGCTGACCGTAGCGCGAGTTCCGATTGCATCCGTCGGAAACGGCAGCCTGCCACGAAATAAGGTGCTGACGTCATGAATGTCAACTCAAAACACGGGGACAAGGCCCACGTTCCAGGAGCACTTCTGAGGCGAACGCATCTCCTGCCTCTCGCCATGCTCCCGTTCATTTGGTGCCAATGGACTATGGCACGAGCGCAAAGCGAAACTGCGGAGGCGGCCGCGCCGAGCACTACTGCGCAGAGAGTTGAACAACTGACAGAGGCAGTGGCCCAGGCACAAGCGCAAATGGCGGCTTATCAGAAGCAACTGATCGAGCTGCGACAGCAGTTAGATGTGTTGCGACTGCAGATGGCGGCCGAACAAACGAGTACACAGCCCACAACACAGGAAGCAGTCTCCAATGCTGGCAATCCGGAGGCTGCAGCGGGAACGCCTGCAACTCTCGAGGAAATTCGCGAGCGACAGGCCATCGAAGAATCGCAGATTGCCACGCACGAAGTGACCAAAGTGGAGACCGAATCGAAGTATCCGCTCAAGGTGAGCGGATTATTTCTCTTCAGCGGGTTCGTAAACACCAGGGCAGTAGACGTTACCGCGGCCCCTGCCTACGCCGTCTCAGGCCCTGGCAGCACGGGGCTTTCGCTGCGGCAGACCGTGTTGGGACTCGACGCGCGCGGACCGCATCTGGCAGGCGCCACCAGCCACGCGGATCTTCGCGTGGATTTCTTTGCCAATGGCCAGCAATCAAACTACGCGGCCAGCGGCCTTCTGCGACTCCGCACCGCGCATGCGCAACTGAATTGGCAAAACACGACCGCCTTTTTTCAACTGGATCGGACGCTGCTTGAGCCAAACGAACCGTCTTCTCTCGTAGCCATTGCGCAACCTGAGTTGGCGTGGGCCGGTAACCTTTGGAGTTGGAACCCACAGGTCGGAGTAACCCATCAATTTGCAATTTCAGATTCATCGCGGATTAAGGCCGAGGCAGCCCTGATTGACACTTCAGACCCACAACCGCCTGGGTCCACCGGGACTCCGCCGGCCGTTACAGAATCCGGGCGCAGCCGCTGGCCTGGGACCGAAGAACGCATTGCTTTTCTCCATGGCGACCCCGGGACAGGGCTGGAGATTGGTGCTGGAGGCTACTTCAGCCCGCATCGCACGTTCGACGGTGATCGATTCGATGCCTGGGCTGGGACGATGGATCTGCGATTACCCCTGGCCAGGAACTTTGCGCTGACAGCCAACGCGTATCGCGGCGCATCATTGGCCGGACTCGGCGGCGGCGGGTACATAAACTATTACTATTACTACGAAGGCGCAACTGAGTTGACACGTGCGCTCGACGATGTTGGCGGGTGGGCGCAGTTTACGGTGAAAGCGCGCCAACGGGTGGAGATGAATACGGGCTTTGGTACTGACAACCCGTTCGCGAAAGAGATCTATCAGGCTACATCGTCCTCGGGTTCAACCTATTCAGGCCTCCCGCGAAATCGTTCGGTCTTTTCGAACGTGATCTACACTCCAAGTGCCTATCTTCTCTTTTCGCTTGAATACAGACGGCTGTTGACCAACAGCAATTCGGGCCCCACAAACTTCAGCGATGTAATCGGCATTGCTGCGGGGTACAAATTCTGATGCGGCGTGCAAGTTTCAAGCAATTCGGCTGGTTGGCTCTATGGGCCTCTTGTGCCTCTCTGTTGTGCGCACAGGAGGGTATCAGTCCGGTCGAAAAGGCAGACGTGACCGCCAGGCTGGCAACGTCCGAGAAAAGCAGCGCGCATAAGGCGGACGAGACCCGATCTGCAGTGATCTGGTTGAGTCCTCTCCACGCCGGCGCTACGCTCTCCGTTATTCCTGGCACATTTACGATGATGCAGAAGAATAAGATGTTCATGCCGCGCTTGCTGGTTGTGCCCGTGGGCAGCAGCGTTGCGTTCCCCAATGCAGACCCTTTCTTTCACAATGTTTTTTCTCTTTTCGACGGGCGGCGATTTGACCTTGGACTGTATGAGGCCGGCTCTACGCGCAGCGTGGTGTTTTCGCGCGAGGGCGTCTCCTATATTTTCTGCAACATTCATTCCGAGATGAGCGCAGTCGTCATCGCTCTCGCCACGCCGTATTATTGTCTTGCTGACCAGCAGGGTGTGTTTCATCTAAAAGATGTTCCAGATGGCGACTATGAATTGCATGTGTGGATCGAAGGTCAGGTCCAGAGTTCGCTTGATCAACTCACGCGCAGGGTCCACGTTTCCGGTGGGGCAACAGATCTCGGGGCGATCCGCTCCAACCGCCCGGATAAGCAACAGCATTTGAATAAATTCGGTCAGCTGTACGAGCCCGATGCGCACCCAATTTATTGACCAGACGGGGGACCCTCTAAGTTGACTTACAGGAGCGAAATTCAAACCACCTATCGCCGGCTGTGGACAGACGTTATGGTCGTGAGCGCGGAAGGGAGCACTATCGGTGTTTCGCCGCGTATTCCGACAGTGCTCCCGCCGCTGGGTATAACTTCCCGCATTGTTGGCAATCCTTCGCTAACTCGAAGAGTAGCCCGTCATCCTGAGTAATAAGTGCCCATCCCGTGAGTGAAAGACTTAATTCGAGCCGTCCTCATCGTCATCATAGGGGAAAGGCGGGCAGTTTGGGTTGAAGACAATTGCCGCAAAGGTACCGGCCAATTCATTGGTGCCAATTCCCTGACCCACGGTGACGAACAGTTGGTCTGTTGCCCCATTGTTTGTCGTTCCGCCACCGAAGGCGATTCCCCATAGGTTGTTGAGGATAATCTTCCTCCCGAACTCGTCTCTTATCGTACGCACAAACTCACCGGTCTTGGCATTGAACCCGTTGATGGTACCGTCGACGGAGTTGTTTGAAATTAGGAGCGTAGTGCTCAGCGGCCCAAAATTGCTGGGAGCGAGGGCGACGCCCCAGGCCTGATTGAGCCGCACTCCCTGGATCAGCGTCTTCACGAAGGTACCGTTCTCCTGGAAGATATCGACGTAGCCGCCGGCGCCTACGTTTGGTACGGCATAGGTGACGTAAACCATGCCGCCGATGTCCTGCACGCCAAATACCGAGAAGGTCGATGGCACAGACGGGTCTCCAAACGACTTCACCAGGTTGAAGTTACCGTCGAACATATCGATGTGATTGTTGGTGTTGTCCGCCGCGTAGAGGTAATTCCCCGAGGAGTTGCTGGTGATGGCCAAACCTGTGTAGCTCGCCTTGCTGGCCGAGTTATCAACCACGAGGGTCGCTAAGTTCCTGTTCGAGGCCGGCCAGGCGCTGATCGTGCCATCCAATGTGGCAAAGATGAAAGACGAGGACACGCCCCCGACCTGGAAATCCGTCTTCGATCCGTTGGCAACGATTCCCGTCGGTGTGCCAGGCCCGTTCAGGCCTTTCGCCTCGACCGGTCCGTTTCCGGCGGTGGGGATCGTAACCTTGAGTGATTCCTCAGTTCCAGTTGCGGTATAGAGAGTCGACCAGCCGGTGTCGTTATCGCTGAGCCACCAGGGGGAACCGGCGCTTCGAGCCAGTCCCCAGGGATTGGCCAGGAGTGGATCGATGGTCGTGGCATGCGAGTGGATTTGATTCGAAACCAGATTGGTGAGTTGATATTGCGCTTCGGCCGGAGCCGAGATCATGAGAAGACCCAGGCCCAGGCAAGCGGCGACTGCGGTTCTCGAAACCTGCATACGAATTTCCTGCATCTTGATTTCTCCTTTGGGGAAGTCGCGAGCAGAGGGAGGTCGAAGCATCGGTCGGTGCAACTGGGTATGGCAGAGTCTCTGACCTGCTCGCGTAGTAATCGTAGGTCGAGTCGCGGCCCGAATTTGTCATCCGCTTGTCACCGGTTTGCAAATCTCTTGTCTTTGAAATAGTTCCGTCAGGTCGTATACTCTGGCGAATTTGCAGTGTGTGTCAAAAGACCTCCACGCCGTTTGTTTTCCGACCATTTTCGTCATGACTAAAGTCATGCCCTGAGACCGATGGGGCTTTTGAATCACGCTCTGCGAAGAGCGCGGTGTTGCTAGGATGATGCCATCGACCACCACCAACGGAGATGGCATGGACTCAGTTGGCTCATCTTGCAGAATTGGACTCAACACTCGGGGGCTCCGAGCTTCAGGATTGGGTCCTTGCGCGATGGCGCTGATCCTACTTACTTTTGTTGGGCTCGCGGGTTGCACCTCGGCGTTACAGTCGAGCTCGTCCTCTGGAGCAGACTCAACACCGGCGATTACTTCCTTCGCGGCGGCTCCGGCAAGCATAGACTCCGGTACAGGCAGCACGCTGAGCTGGGAGGCGAGTGGCGCGACCAGTATCGCCATCACGCCCGGAACGTTCACGTCCACATCAGCGAGTGGTTCAATGAGCGTGAGCCCAACGGCGACGACCACCTACATGTTGACGGCTACCAATGCAGCCGGCTCAACTACGTCTACGCTTACCGTTACAGTAACGGCGGAAGACAAACCGACCATCAGCTCGTTCACAGCGAGCCCCACAAGTATCACTTCGGGCTCCAGCAGCGCACTGAGTTGGACGACGGCAGACGCGACCAGTATCGCCATCACGCCGGGAACGTTCACGTCCACATCAGCGAGTGGTTCAACGAGCGTGAGCCCAACGGCGACGACCACCTACATGTTGACGGCTACCAATGCAGCCGGCTCAACTACGTCTACGCTTACCGTTACAGTAACGACGGCAGACAAACCGACCATCAGCTCGTTCACAGCGAGCCCCACAAGTATCACTTCGGGCTCCAGCAGCACACTGAGCTGGGCGACGGCAGGCGCGACCAGTATCGCCATCACGCCCGGAACGTTCACGTCCACATCAGCGAGTGGTGCAACGAGCGTGAGCCCAACGGCGACGACCACCTACACGTTGACAGCTACCAATGCAGCAGGCTCAGCTACGTCGACGGCACAGGTCACAGTGACGGCCTCTGGCGGTCCATTGACGATCACCACTACGTCGTGCCCAGGCGGAACACAAGGCGCGGCATATACCGGCTGTACCATAACCGCCAGCGGCGGCACTCCGCCCTATATGTATTCACTAAGCACGGATGAAATCGACTATCCTCCATTGCCGGAGGGGATGTCTCTCAATGCAAATACGGGGAACATCAGCAGCTCGCTGATCGGCGGTCAAGGCACATACATTCCCGAATTTGTTGTTAGCGACTCGGCAGGTGCACAGGCGACTCAGGACATCAGCTTCGCCATTAACGGCAGCAACGCGTTCCTCGCCAAAATCTTCCCATCAGCTTCTATTTTTCATCATCGCGTGGACGCGGCCACAACCGGATTGCCTGTGGACACTTCCCCCGCGGCGCCTATGTACAGCGGTTATCTGACGGAGACGGTCAAGCCATTCTTCGGTGATGAGTATGCTAACTTTCCCAATGGAATTCCGGCCATCGAGGTTCCTTACAATCAGCCGGACGTGTCGGTCGCAACCACTTTGTATCAATCCTATTTCACCTCCGGACCGATTCCAGCGTATGCTCCGGTCGAAGGCACCGCCAACGCGGTGAACACGGGTGGCGACATGCACGTTCTGGTCTACCTGGAGGCCGGCGGTGGAAACAACCCTGCCCTTTACGAAATGTGGCAGGGAATATACGAGGACGGTCCCTGGACCGATTCCTCGAATGCACTTTGGCCTAATGTAGCTTCGAATAACCTGACGCCCCAAGGGAATGGAACATCCGATGCCGCCGGGCTTCCGGTAGGCCCACTGCTGGCCAATGCGGATGAGGTCATCGGAACGGGTACACCTAGTGCGCCTAACGGCACGATTCAGCATCCCATCCGATTCACGCTCAACCATATGTTGAATTACTGGGTCTGGCCCGCTACGCAAACAGCGGGGGTCGGGTCTTGCACGGCTGCGAGCGGGGCGGACATTCCCGTGGAATCGGAGATTTCGCAATCTTCTCCCCCGGTAAGCTGCAGCATGTCCGGAGCGGCTGGAGAAATCTACCGGCTGAAGGCTTCCGTGGCGACCCCCGCTTGTGCCGCCACAAGTCCGCAAGCGGCCATTATCATCACCGCATTGCGGAACTATGGAATTATCCTTGCCGACAATGGAGACAGCGGAGGGCTGATTGGCACTCCCGATGCTCGCTGGAACAATGACGATCTCTCGTGCATAAGAAGTCTTACGCTCTCGGACTTCGAGCCAGTGAACGTCTCAAGCCTCATGGTCAGCAATGACAGCGGAGCGACCAGCCATTAACCAGACTGCCAGCCTGCAAGCTGTCTCAGTCGGTTCTGAGGGGGTATTGCGTGGACAAGTCCCCCAAAGACCGACGCCTGAGCAAGACATTATTTGTGTTCCGCTTCCTCTTTTATCTCCCAATGTTTGAACGCGAGATGCCGCGACTCGGTCATGAGATCGCGATACGCTTGCCGACTTTTCTCGTTACACATCCGACGTGAATGAGTGCATTGGCGATAATGCGCTCATCGAGAGAGTCATAACGAGTCAATCGGGAACAATCACTTGTCCGATCAGGCGTGCGAGTTCAACAGGTCGACGCAACACTTGCTTGCAGTCTACTGGCAGGGGTCTGGAACTCTAAAGTTTTTCGCGGTCGTTGGTTGAGGCGGAGCGCTATCTTGTCCAGCTCCGACTGCGTA
>Ga0181530_10002184_pt1 | contig 23620 bp, 21 predicted proteins | sample PEATcosm2014_Bin_42_FD_119769 | JGI IMG/M metagenome (GOLD analysis project Ga0181530, IMG submission 119769) | Peatland microbial communities from MTU Mesocosm Facility, Houghton, MI, USA - PEATcosm2014_Bin10_60_metaG | ecosystem: Environmental > Terrestrial > Soil > Wetlands > Peat | place... | reverse complement strand
TGCAATGCGCTCGCCGAACCCAAAATCCCCTCCGCCGCCGACCTGGCCACCCTGGCCGCCACCGCCGGCAACCCCGCAGTTCCCCAAGCCTGGCAGGACAACGGGACCGCTTTGTGGCAGGACGCGCTCCGCCAGGCCAAACTGGAGAAAGCCGCCTGGCCCTACGACTGGGTCAACGGCGTGGATTACCCTCACAAGGAAGGGCGCGGCACGGTCATCGGGCAGCTCGTGCTCAACGACCCGCAGGCCGCCACGACCAAACTGCCCAACCTGACCGTCGGCCTGGCCCATCCGGATTACGGCGGCGGGCGCGGAGGCCGGGCTTCCGCTGCTGAAGGCCCTGTCCCCGTCGCGGCCGCGCGAGGTGGCGGCGGGCGCGGCGGCGGCGGAGTGGATTGGGCGCACGACGCCAAGTTCTACCAGTTCTGGAACGACGGGAGCGAGGACGGCAAGTTCACCATTAGCAACGTCCGCCCCGGCGCCTACACGATGCACGCGTTCGCCGACGGCGTTCTGGGCGAATACACCAATTACAACATCACCGTCGAGGCGGGCAAGACCCTGGACCTGGGCAAACTGGAATGGAAGCCCGTCCGCTATGGAAAACAAGTGTGGGACATCGGATACCCCGACCGCGCCGGGGACAAGTTTTACAAGGGCGACGGCTCGAACTACTGGCTCTGGGGCTGGTGCCTTCGCTATGGCGAATTGTTCCCCAACGACATCACCTACACCATCGGCAAAAGCGATTATCACAAGGACTGGTTCTTTGAGCAGGTGCCTCACGCGCTGTCCGATGCCTGGAAGAATCCTCAAGCCGCCGACCCGCTCAACCAGCGGTTTGGCTGGGTCAAGGTGCAGGGATCGGACACTTGGCGAACCATAGGCCAGGGCCGCGCGACCACCTGGATCATCAAGTTCAACATGGACAAGGCATCCACGGGCCAGGCCGCGTTGCGCGTCGCGCTGGCGGGCGCCGACGGCGGCGGCGGGCTTGCCGTGGCTGTCAACGGCAAGAGCGCCGGCGCCATCCGGCCCGCCGCCACCAACGCCTTGCGCTACAACACCAACAAGAGCGTCTGGCAGGAACTCGCCTTGATGTTCGACGCCGCGCTGCTCAAGCCGGGCGAAAACGAAATGACCCTCACCGTCCCCGCCGGCGAAGTCACTTCCGGCGTCGTGTACGACTACCTGCGCCTCGAACTCAACGCCAATTAAGGTTCCTCGACTCCTCGGTAGGGCGGTGCTGCCGCGCCGCCCAAGAATTCAGGGCAGAGCGGCAGCTCTGCCCTACCAAGAATTGATCTCATCCTTGCCGAATTTCAATTCAGACGTTAAAATCTCACGATGAAAGTAAAGGACATTAAACGCATGGTGGAGCGTCGGCCCTTTCGCCCCTTTGGCGTCCGCCTCAGCAACGGCGAGCAGTACTCATTCAAGGAACCCAGGGATGTCGGCGCGCCCAGGGATTATCATTTCATAACGTATTTTGGCGAGGACGAGGTGACGAGCATGGATACCGACAGCATCGTCGAAATCATCGAGCCATTGCGCCCTCGCCGAGGCAACCGCGGAACCACAAAATCGAAAGGAAAGACTTGGTAATCCTTCCCAAAGACCGGCGCCTGGACGTCAACCCGGCCAGTCCGAACATCGCCACCACCATCGCGAAATGGTCCGCCTGAAAGACATCGCTGCCCGGGGAGGCGTTTGCGTCACGACTGTTTCCAAGTCGTTGCGCGGCGCCAGCGACATCGCCCTGGAAACCCAGAGCCGCCTGCGGTCGCTCGCCCAGCAGATGGGTTACGTGCCCGACTCGATGGCCCAGGGCTTGCGCAGCCGCCACACCAAACTGCTCGGCCTGGTCCTCTCCACCGTGGCCAATCCCATCTTTGCCGGCACCGTTCCCGCGCTCGAAGACGGAGCGCACGAGCTGGGGTGCGATCTGATCCTGGCGCACCATCTCAACAATCCCGAGCGCGAGGAGGCGTGCATTCGCCGGCTCCTTTCGCGGCGGGTGGACGGATTTCTTATTTTTCCCGTGTACCGGCTGGCGCCCACCGCCGCCATTTACGAGGACCTCTTGCAACGCCGCATCCCGACCGTGATCCTGGGGCATCGCGCTCCCTTTTGCGCCCGTTTCCACAATGTCGAAACGGACGACCTGCAAGGCAGCGCGCTCATCACGGCGCACTTGCTGGAGTTGGGCCACAAGAAAATCGCCTTCCTCTGCGGCCCCAACAGCGCGCCCTGGGCGCAGGAACGCCTGGAAGGCTATCGCCGCGCCTTGCGCGCCGCCCAGGTCGAATGCGACGACCGCCTGCTGTTCAACGCCGGCGCGACCCTCGAGGAAGGCGGCCAAGCCGCGCTGCAAATGCTGCGCGAGGCCCCGTTCGTCACCGCCGTCCAAAGCGCCGGCGATCTCTCCGCCATGGGCGCGGCCAATGTTTTCCTCAATCAAGGACTCCGCATCCCGCAGGACCTTTCCGTGGCCGGCTTTGGCAATATCCTCATGAGCGAACATTTTCGCGTGCCCCTCACCACCGTGAGCGAGCCGAAAAAGCGCCTGGGCCTGGCCGCGATGAAAATGATGCAGGAACTCCTGCGCGGCGGGCAACCCGCGGCGCGGCGATTGGCCTCCGAGATCATACTTCGCGCCAGCACCGGCCCGCCCGGTCGTCCGGTCCAGGTTTAACCCCTAAGAATCATGCCCTCCGAGCCTCCTCCCCTGCCCGCCCCCGTCGAACTGCCGATGGATGGGGTTCTGGATTTGCACACCTTCCAGCCGCGCGAGATCGGCGGCCTGATCCCCGACTGGCTGGCCGCCTGCCAGGAGCGCGGCCTCCTGGAATTGCGCATTATCCACGGCAAAGGCATCGGCAACCTTCGGCGCACCGTCCATGCCATCCTTGCGCGCCATCCCGAAGTGGCCCGCTATTCCCTCGCCTCCGCCCATTACGGCGGAACCGGCGCGACCATCGTTCATCTCCGCCCGCCGGCGAACCATGGATTTCATGGATAGAAAAGACGTTTCAACGCAAAGTCGCCAAGTCCCAAAGACGCAAAGACGGAAGGACCTCTTTGCGGTGCTGTTCCTGAGAATTGCGCATTTTTGGCGTAATTTCCCGAACGATGTTCCCCAATGACAAATGACAAATTTCCAATGACCAATTCCCAATTCAGACCCAGCGCTTTGGTGGCGGCTCCGCCGCGCTGCGTCTTCGCGCCTTTGCGCCTTTGCGTTAGAGCCGGCTTTAGAGCGGCCCCGGGGCTTCCCTCAACCGGGAAGAAACAATGTCTTTAATCATTATTATCTATTGACATATTATGACCAGAGGTATATTATTGCGGGCATGAATGAACGAATTGTTCAGGGGGATGCGCGGGGCGGGTGCCGGTCACCCTGGATGACTGTGGAGTATCCGTGTTGGAGCCGCTGGGGCTTGTCTTGTCGAAAAATTCCGGCTGTCCAGAGCCTGCCAGCCAAGCGGGACGCGAATTTACAAGAGGCGATGCGGGCCATTGGCCTCAAAGGCATAATGGATTTATTGCTTATGCGCCGGGGCTTGACGTGCGGACGCGATTGGGTAGCATTCCGCAAAGATTTATCACTGTGAATCATACATCTAAAAACATCACGGCCCGCGGGGCGACCCGGCGGGAGTTCCTCAAAAAATCCACCCTGGCCGGCGCCGCGCTGGCGGCCAGCCGGAATTTGTTCACGACGCCGGTGTACGGCCAGACGCAGGCCCCGGCCCCAGGCAACGCCGTCGGTGCCAATAACCGGATTGTCGTCGGTTACATCGGCGTCGGGTTGCAGGGGACGGCGCACATCAACCTGCAAAAGCAAAACGCGGCGGCCAACAACATCGCCCAGGCGGCGGTGTGCGATTTGTCGGCGCACCGCCGGGATGAGACCAAGGCCCTGATCGGCGGCAATTGCGCGGCATTCGAGAATTTTGACGAATTGCTGGCCCGCAAGGACATTGACGCGGTCACTATTTCCACCGTGGACCAGTGGCACGCGGGCGCGGCCATGGCCGCCCTGCAAGCGGGCAAACATGTCTATCTCGAAAAACCCATGTCGCGCTATTTGGGCGAGGCGTTTGACTTGTACGATTTGGCGAAGAAAAACCCGAAATTGGCTTTCCAGGTCGGCTCGCAAGCCTGCTCGGACCCCAAGTGGCTCAAGGCGCGGGACATGGTCGTGGCAGGCAAGATCGGGAAAGTGGTGCTGGGGCAGGATTCCTACATGCGCAACAGCAAAGGAGGCGAGTGGAACGAGGCGCCCTTCGTGATGGCCGCCTGGATGAAACCGGCGGACTTGGATTGGGATAAATGGCAGGGGAAGGTCCATGACAGGGTGGCGTTTAACGCGGAACGCTATGTGCGCTGGCGCAAGTTTTACCCCTATTGCGCCGGCCCGCTCGGAGACCTCGCCCCGCACCGGATGCACCCGTTGATGCTGGCGACGGGCAACCCGGAGTTCCCGACCCGCGTCGTCTGCCTCGGCCAAAATCCGATTCACGCCGACAAAAACACGCCCGGCGCGACGGAGCGCGATTGTCCGGAGGACGTGCAATTGATAGCCGAATTTTCGAGCGGCGCGGCGCTGATGCTGGTCGCCGGCACTGTCAACCAAATCGGGCTGCCCTCGGAAATGCGCGGCCACATGGGCAGCCTGGTGCTCGGCGGCAACAGTGTCAAGCTGGACCCGGAAGAGAAGTTCGCCGACGACATTGACCCGGAGACGGTTGGCAACCTGGCGATTGAATCCATTGACTCGCACGAGAAAAATTGGTTTGACTGTATCCGCTCCGGCGCCGTTCCCAACGCGAGCGCGGACCTGGCCATCCGCGTCCAAACCGTCCTGTCGCTGGCGGAAATGTCCAACCGCCTGAACATGATGTGCCTGTTCGACGAAAAGTCGCGCAAGATCACCAACGGCGACGGCAAGGAAGTCCCGGCCATCACTTATGGCACCCTGCCCAAGTCGTAGTTTCGCCGGTAGGGCGGCGCTGCCGCGCCGCCCTATATGATGTAGTGTCGAGCCTCCGGCTCGAAGCCAATCGCAGTAAATTGAGAATAGTCAACGGTGAACTTGCCTGTTTCGGAATGCGTCAATCGAGGGCGGGTAGGGCGACGCTCCTGCGGAGCCGCCCCAGCGCAAGACGGCTCGGCAGGAGCCTCGCCCTGCCATTCCCCGCCTTCACTGACGCATTACCCTGTGTCTGCGCGGGTGGCGCGCCATGCGATGGCGACGCGGTTCGAGGTTCTTTTGCACGGACAGAAGGAGGCGGACTTGCGGGCGGCCGGCGAGGAGGCGCTCAATGAGGTGGAGGGGCTGGAGGCGCAGTTGAGCCTCTACCGTCCCGCCAGCCAGATTGCGCGGGTCAACGCGCTGGCGGCGCGCCAGCCGGTGCGGGTCAGCCCCCCGGTGTTTGAATTGCTCGAACTGGCGCAGCGATTGCACCGGGAGACGGGCGGCTTGTTCGACATCACCTTGGGCCCACTGGTGCGGTGCTGGGGTTTCATGGGCGGCCAGGGGCGCATGCCGGCGCCGGGGCAACTGGCGGAGGCGCGCGCGCTGGCCGGGATGCCCCATCTGGCGCTGGACCGGAATGAGTTCTCGGTCCGCTTTGATCGCGAAGGGGTTATGATTGACTTGGGGGCGATCGGCAAGGGGTATGCCATTGATTGCGCGGCGCAAACATTGCGGGAGTGCGGCGTAACCAGCGCGTTGCTCCACGGCGGCACGAGCACCACTTACGCCATCGGCGCGCCGCCGGAGGCCGCGGCCTGGCAGGTCGCGGTGGCCTCCCCGCCGAACCCCGGCGCTGATATGCCGCCGCCGCAGGTGGTGGTGCGGTTGCGGGACGAGGCGCTCTCCGTTTCGGCGGTTTGGGGGCGGTCCTTTGAAGCGGGCGGGAAGACTTACGGGCATCTGCTGGACCCGCGCACAGGCCGGCCGGCGGCCCGGGCGGTGCTGGCGGCGGTGGCGCTCCCTTCGGCGACGGAGACGGATGCGTTGTCCACCGCGCTGCTGGTGGCGGGCAGGCCGGGCGCGGGTAGGATCGAGCGGCTCAGGCCGGGGATGCGGACGCTTTTGCTGGCCCGCGACGGCCGCCGGGGACATGGACAATATGCTACGCGCGGAAATTTGGCATTATGAACAGGTCTTCGAAAGGACGGCGCTGCCGCGCCGCCCTAAACTTCAGGGCAGAGCGGCAACTCTGCCCTGCCATAAAGAATTTTGATGGCAAGACATTGAAAAAAGGCCGGTTAGCGGCTAGGTTCAAACGTAATGTTGGATGATCGTTCATATATGCGCGCCCCGCAGCGGCAGCAGTGGTCCATGACCACCCTGCTGCTGATCAGCTTGGTGGCATGCTATGTAGTCCAGGTGCTCTTGGAAAAACAACTGGGCCTGGACCTGGTGGATGGGAGATGGCAGAGCCGCATGGACACACTTTTTGCCTTGAGCCTGAAGGGCCTGGCGGAGGGCAAATACTACCAGTTGATCACCTTCCAGTTCATGCACGGCGGCATTTGGCACCTGGCGTGCAACATGATCGGACTATATTTCTTTGGCCGCGCCGTGGAAGAGATGCTCGGCGCCGCCGGCATGCTCAAGCTGTACCTTCTGAGCGGAACTGTTGGCGGCTTGTTCCATGTGGCGCTCACCATGGCCTTTTTCCGCCATTCCGATGTGTGCGTCGTCGGGGCCTCCGCCGGCATATTCGGGTTGATCGCGGCGTTCGCGGCCCGCGAGCCCAATTATCCCATCACCCTGCTCGTCTTCTTTGTTCTCCCAGTTACCATGCGCGCCAAGTGGCTGTTGCTGATTGAAGCCGTCGTATCCGTCGGCGGAATTTTCATGCCCGGTTCCACCACGGCCCATGCGGCGCATCTGGGCGGGATGCTGACGGGCATTGCGTTTATCAAGTGGGGGGACTGGTTCGCGGGCGCGGGTGGATTGTGGGAATCGGGAGCGCGCCGGCGTTCGGCCCGCCCGATGGCGCGGGCGAGCGTGTTGCGCGCCGTCCGCCGGCCCCGGAAAATGCCGGAGGAATTGCCCCCGGCGGAATTTATCAGCCGCGAAGTGGACCCCATCCTCGAAAAGATTTCCGCCCAGGGCATTCACAGCCTGACAGAGCGGGAACGCCAGATATTGCAGGCGGCGCACGACAAAATGGCCCGGCGGTAAATTACCCTTTATGATACAGCGTTATTCGCGGGCGGAAATGCGGGAAATCTGGACGGAACAGCGCAAGCTGGAAATCTGGTTGCAAATCGAGTTGCTCGCCAGCGAGGCCCTGGCCGCCGAGGGCGTGGTCCCGAAGAAGGATTACGCCGTGATGAAAGCCCGCGCGGCGTTCCAACCGGAACGCTGCAAGGAGCTGGAACGCGCGCTCAACCACGACGTCATCGCCTTCACCACCAACGTCGCCGAGAACATCGGCGGGCCGGCAAGCCGCTGGCTGCATTACGGTCTGACGAGCAGCGATATTGTTGACACTGCGCTCGCCGTGCAGATGACCCAGGCGGCGGCGGTCCTCATCGCCGATGTGAAGGCCCTGCGGGCCGTCATCGCCCGAAGGGCCGGGGAGCACGCCTTCACGCCCATGATCGGGCGCAGCCACGGCATCCATGCGGAACCGACGACCTTCGGGTTGAAAATGGCGGTGATGTACGACGAGTTCGGACGCGCCCTGCGCCGGCTGGAGAGAGCGCGAGAGACAGTGGCGGTGGGGAAACTTTCCGGGGCCGTGGGGACGGGCGCGCATCTTTCGCCGTCGGTGGAAGCGCGGGTCTGCAAGCGCCTGGGGCTTCGCCCGGCGCCGGTGGCGACGCAAGTGGTCCAGCGGGATTTGCACGCCGAGTTTATCGGGGCGCTGGCGCTGGTCGGGGCGAGCATCGAGCGGTGGGCCACCGAGTTCCGCCACTTGCAGCGGACGGAAGTCCTGGAGGCGGAGGAATTCTTCGCCCCGGGCCAAAAGGGTTCCAGCGCGATGCCGCACAAGCGCAACCCGATCACGGGGGAACGGCTGACGGGCCTGGCGCGGGTGCTGCGCGGCAACGCGGTCGCGGCGCTGGAGAACGTCGCCCTTTGGCACGAGCGCGACATCAGTCACAGCTCGGTCGAGCGGATTATTTTCCCCGATTCCTGCGCGCTGCTGGATTACATGCTGGTGACGCTGCGAGTCTTGACAGACGGCCTGATCATCTACCCGGAGAACATGCGGCGCAACCTGGAGCTTTCCCTGGGAATGTGGAACTCCCAAACCGTCCTCCTGGCGCTGATCAAAAAAGGGCTGACGCGCGAAGCGGCCTACGACCTGGTGCAGCGCAACGCCATGGAAACCTGGCGCGCCAAACACGCCGGGAAGGACAGCGCCGACTTTCTGGACCAACTGCGGCGCGATCCCGAAGTGAGCCGGCATTTTGCGGCGGGGGAACTGGAGAAGCTCTGCTCGCTGGAATTCCATTTCAAGAACGTCAAGTCTAAATTTGCGCGCGTTTTCGGACACGCCCGGATTCCGGGGCCGCGGCGCCGCACGCACCGGCCCGCGGTTTGAGGAGGCGGCGCCCGGGGAATGGTGAATTTCACTTTTTTGCGTGATCCTGCTCCTTATCCTGCTCTTAATCTTAATCTCGTAGCCAACAGCACGTCGTCGGCAACAAGACGCGGAGGAACATTTTCGGATGGCGCGCACTGTCCACGCGGGAATTTCTCTTGGCGTCGCGGGTCGCTTTGCTAACATTAAACGCGTGAAAGACGAAATCAGAGCACTGGCCGACCGCTATGCCGCCGAGTTGAAACGCAGCATGGACGAGCGTGTTGCGGAAATGGAGCAGGACGACCGCTCGCACGTTCTAATTTATCAAGTGCTCGGTGTTTGTGAAGCCGAAGGAAAGCTGATTGACGTTTACCAGAACAAGGGCCGGTTTCTTTACAAATACGCCGGTTCATTCCTGGAAGAGGCCGCCAAGATCTGTTTCAAAGCGAAGTTTCCAGATTCCAGTTCGGCGCGCGTCCCAAACACACTCGGCCAGCGCCCCAAGACATTCGAGATAGACTGCCTCATCGGGGCGGACGCTTTGGAAATCAAGTGGCGCGATGCCACCACGGACGGCGACCATATCACCAAGGAGCACACGCGGATACAGGCAATCGTATATGCCGGGTACCATCCGGTACGCGTCATGTTCTATCACCCGAACCGTGAGCAAGCCATTCGCATCCAGAAGACTTTGGAAAGCCTCTACAAGAGCGTGCAAGGTGAGTATCACTACGCCGACGCGGCTTGGGCTTATGTGAAGCAACGGACAGGTGTGGACTTGCTCGGCATCCTGAAAGAACTCGCCGGAGAAAGGACAGCGCAGCATGGCAAGTGAAGTCCATCATGGCGATTGTCTGGAAGTGATACAAGGTCTTGCCGCCGAGTCGGTGGATTTGGTTTATGTTGACCCGCCGTTCTTCACGCAGAAAACGCACTCGCTCATCACGCGCGACCGCACGACGAAGTTCGAGTTTAGCGACGAATGGAAGTCGCGTGCCGAATACATCGAGTTCCTGCGTGCGCGGCTAATAGAATTCCGCCGCGTCCTGAAAGCGACCGGCTCGCTGTTCCTCCATTGCGATACGAACGCCTCCCATCACATCCGCTGCCTCTTGGACGAGGTGCTTGGTGAGACGATGTTCCGCTCCGAAATAATCTGGCACTACCGCCGCTGGTCGAACTCCGAGTGCAAACCGATGCCGTCGCACCAGACGATCTTCTTCTACAGCAAAACGGACTGCTACCAATACCACCAGCATTTCGAGGACTACTCGCCCTCGACGAACGTTGACCAAATTCTCCAACGGCGCCAGCGCGATAAGCATGGCAAAGCTGTCTATGCCCGTGATGAGAATGGCAAAGTCGTCCACAATGGTCACAAGAAGGGCGTGCCCATCGCTGATGTCTGGGACATTCCGTTGCTCAATCCGAAAGCCAAAGAGCGTGTTGGCTACCCGACGCAAAAGCCTATCCTGTTGGTTGAGCGCATCATCTCGCTCGTAACCTCACACGGCGACTTCGTTCTTGATCCATTCTCCGGTAGCGGAACAGCGGTCGTTGCCGCGGAACTGCTCGGCCGCAACTCGCTGGGGATTGATATATCGTCCGAAGCCGTTCAACTCGCCAAGCAGCGATTAGCCGAACCGGTCAAAACCTCATCCGAACTTCTTCGCAAAGGCCGTGATTCGTACGTTCAATCAGACGAAGATGCCCTGGCGTTTCTGCACGGCCTGCCGATCGTCCCCGTTCAACGTAATCGTGGCATTGATGCCATCCTCAATGCCAAGCCCGGTGAGAACCCAATTCTGATTCGCGTCCAACGGCGCGGTGAAAGTTTGGCTGACTCCGCCGAATTGCTTCACGCCGCCGGTCAAAGCAAACAGCCGGTCACTTTGGTTTTGGTTGTGACCGATTCCCCGCAACCCGCCAGTTTATTCAACGTGATGCCCCCGGATGTTCTGTTGGTTAATTCAACCGCCAGCGAATTAACTGAACGGCTTGCAGACAGAGGCATTGGCAAGTTTCACGCGAGTTGAATTCAAAATGTATCGCGGACGATTAGCACCTTCGCCGACGGGCTGGCTGCACTTGGGCCATGCGCGGACGTTCTGGACGGCCCAGCAGCGGGCCGTGGCGGCCGGGGGCGCGCTGGTTCTCCGCAATGAAGACCTGGATGCCCGGCGATTCCGCCTGGAGTTTGTTGACGCCATGATGGAGGACTTGCGCTGGTTCGGCTTCCAATGGCAGGAAGGGCCGGACTGCGGCGGACCTTTCGGCCCCTATTCGCAAAGCGAGCGCGGCCATCTCTATCGCGCGGCGTGGGAGAAGCTGCGGCAGTCGGGCTGGATTTATCCGTGCCGTTGTTCGCACCAGGATGTCTTGCGCGCCTTGCAAGCGCCTCATGCCGGGGAAGAGGAGCCGGTCTACCCGGGGACTTGCAGGCCCAAGACGGGATTCCCGTTCAAGACTACGGATGGCAAAGGGGCCAACTGGCGGTTTTGTGTGCCGGACGGGGAGAAGATCGCTTTCACCGACGGCTTCTTTGGCAGTCAAGAATTTCTGGCGGGCCGGGATTTTGGAGATTTTGTGGTCTGGCGGCGCGATGCTGTGCCTTCTTATCAATTGGCCGTGGTGGTGGATGACGCGGCCATGAAAATCACCGAGGTGGTGCGCGGCGCGGATTTGCTGCTCTCCACCGCGCGGCAATTATTGCTCTATCGCGCCCTGGAACTGACGCCCCCGGCTTTTTATCACTGCCCGCTGGTCACGGACGAGTCCGGCGTGCGTCTGGCCAAACGGCATGACGCGTTGAGCTTGAGGAGCCTGCGCGCCAAAGGCATGACGCCGCAACAGTTGCGCGAATCCTGGTAGCGGTTCGCGCGAGAACAAGTTCCGAAAATGAGGCGCAATTCAAACATCGCTGAAGTTGCGCCGCCCAAGCGAATTCGTGAACGGAATTGAAAATCGGTCATTGAAAATTTGTCATTGGCAATTTCGCGCGAAAGGCAGGCGGCCGGCAGGCCGCTTTGGAGTGCGGCGCGACAGCGCCGCTTTCCCTCATGCCACGGCAAAGCGGAACTGTCGTTCCGCACTCCAAGGCGCTCCGCGCATAGGATAACCAATGACAAATTTCCAATGACCAATTCTCAATTACAGCTTCCGAATGGTCATGCGTTCCGAAACGGGTTTGTTCCGAAGGGCGCCGGCAGAATCGGAAGCTCTTTTTAGCCTTGCTTGGCAGGCGCGGCTGGGGCTGCGGGCGCCGGGGAAGGAGTTGCGGTTTGCGGGGCTGCCTCCGGGGAAGCGGCCGCAGCCGGGGCCGGCGCGGCTTTGGCGATGCGGCCTTCCTTTTCCTTGACCAAAGTGGCGCTCTTGCCGATGCGCTGGCGCAGGTAGGTCAATTTGGCGCGGCGGACCGAGCCTTTGCGCTCGACTTCCACCTTTTCGACGCGGGGCGAATGCTCCGGGAAAACACGTTCCACGCCCTCGCCATAGCTGATGCGGCGCACGGTGAAGGTGGAATTCAAGCCGTGACCCCGGCGGCCAATGACCACGCCGGAAAAAATCTGGATGCGTTCCTTGTCGCCTTCGACAACTTTGGTATGGACGCGCACGGTGTCGCCCACGGCGAAAACAAGCGGTTCCTTGCGATACTGTTCCGATTCAATTTTGTCTAATAATATCTGGTTCATAAAATCTGATCTTTCGCGGCCAAATCGGGCCGCCGTTGCGCCGTGCGGGCCAGCGCCTGTTCGCGGCGCCATTTCGCTATCGCCGCGTGGTTGCCCGACAACAAGACGGGCGGCACTTTCATCCCGCGAAAGTCCGCCGGCCGCGTATAGTGGGGATATTCCAGCAGGCCGCTGCTGAAGGACTCGTCCACCGCGCTCTGGTCATCGCCCAGGGCGCCGGGCAGCAGTCGCGTCACCGCGTCTATCACCACCATTGCCGCCAGCGTCCCGTTGGTCAGCACATAATCGCCGATGGACAATTCGTCGTCCACCCACTCCTGGCAAATCCGTTCATCCACCCCTTCATACGCCCCGCAAATAAAAAGCAGCGCCGGACAGGCCGCCAATTCCCGCGCCACGCTCTGGCGGAACAAGCGCCCCGCCGGGCTGAGCAAGACCACGCGCGTCTCCGCGAAGGCCAGACTCTCCAGGGCCTCAAAAACCGGCTCGCATTTGAGCACCATTCCCGGCCCGCCGCCGAAAGGCCGGTCATCCACGGTCTTATAGTTGTCGTGCGTGTAATCGCGCAGATTATGCACGCGCAAATCCAGCAAACCGGCCTGGCGCGCCCGCTGGATGATGCTCGCGTCCATCGGCCCGGTGAACATCTCCGGGAACAAGGTGAGCACATCAATTTTCATCCTCGCGCCGGGGGCGCCGCCGTCGGCGACCGTTTCACGCGCCTCGCGGCTTGTCCTCCACGATTTCCAGGGTGCAACGCAGGCCCTTCTTGGCGCTGCCGGCCAGCAAGAGGGAGCGGATGGCGTTGATCGTGATGCCCTGGCGGCCGATCACCTTTCCCACGTCGTCCGGATGCAGGCGCAGCTCATAGATGGTCAGCGCATCCTTGACCACCGGAGTGACCGTGGCCGCTTCGGGATGATCCACCAGTCCTTTGACAACAAACTCCAGAAATGCTTGCATAGGCCTGTAAAAATCAAGTTGCCGCCGCCGCCGCTTTGCCCAGTTTCTTTAAGAAGCTGGAGACCGTTTCGCTCGGTTGCGCGCCTTTGCTGATCCAGTACTTGGCCCGCTCCAAATCCATCTGGACGTTGTCGCCTTTCTTGCGCGGCTTGTAGGTGCCGATCTCCTCGATAAACTTGCCGTCGCGGGGGCTGCGGGAATCGGCCACCACAATGCGGAAATAAGGAGCATTCTTGGCTCCGACCCGCTTCATTCGAATTCTGACTGCCATAGTTTTGTCATTTCGTGGCGGCGCGGAGCCACGAGTTATTACCGCCCGCCGTCCACACGGCGTCCGCAAAATAGTTGCGCAGGATAGTCAGTCCCCGCCCGCATGGCAAGCCCTCTTTTTCAGTTTTTTCGCCGGAGGGGCGCATTTGACTTTTGGGGGTATCCTCTCTTAATCTTAATCCTGATCTTAATCTTAATCTCCTGCAAAGCTGCTGAAGCCGGGATTAGGATTAGGATTTGGATTAAGCCGGCTTTCGAGTCCGCAATATGAAAACGAGAACGAAGTTCATCTTGGGAGCGGCAGCGGGGCTTGCCGCCATTCTGGCCGCAGTGCTGGCGGTGGTGGCCTTTTCGCTGGGCGCCATCGTCAAGAAGGGGGTGGAAACCTACGGCCCAAGCGCGACCAAGGTGGATGTCAAACTCAAGAGCGCCGAGGTGTCGCTCCTGTCGGGAAGCGGACAACTGACCGGTTTGTTCATCGGCAATCCGCCGGGCTGCAAAACGCCCGCCGCGATTGTGGCGGACAAAGTGAGCTTTCGCATCCAGACAGGGAGCGTTTTTTCGGACAAGGTGGTGGTGGAGAGCCTCCAGATCAACGCCCCGGTCATCACGCTGGAAGGGGGATTGACCGACAACAATTTGAAGACAATTGAGAGGAACCTTGACGATTACTGCGCCAGCCTTTCCACCGCGCCGAAATCGCCGGCGAGCGCGTCCGGTCCCGCGAAATCCAAGAGGCGCTTCCAAGTCAACGATTTGCTCATCACCGGCGCCAAACTGCAATTCAACACGGCGCTTTCGGCGGGCAGGACGGTCACATTGCCCATCCCCGATATTCATCTGACCGGCATCGGGACCGGCCGGGAGGGCGTCACCGCGGCTGAGTTGGCGCAAGGGGCGTTGCGGGCTGTTTTGGCCGAGGCAACCACGGCGCTCGCCAAAGATGCGAAGGACCTGGGCAAGAAGAGCCTGGACGCAGCGCAGGACGCGGCCCAAAAGGCCGCCAGCGCTTTAAAGGGCTTGATTCCATAATTTGTTCTTTACAAAATCGGATGCCCAAAGCAGGGGTCAAAGAGCATGAGAACATTCGATGACGACCTGGTCGCACGCCTGATGAATTTGCGGGAACAGGGTTTGTACCGCGAATTGCGCCGCGTGGATTCGGCGCAGGCCGCCCGCATTCAGATCAACGGCCAGACCCTCCTCAACTTCTCCTCCAACGATTACCTGGGCCTGGCCGGCGACCCGGCCCTCAAAGCCGCGGCGGCCGCCGCCGTGGAGAAATACGGGGCCGGCTCGGGCGCCTCGCGGCTGATTTGCGGCTCACTGGCCCCTCATCACGAGCTGGATGAAGCTCTCGCCGCCTTCAAAGGAACTCCCGCCGCCCTCTCCTTCTCCTCCGGTTACGCCGCCGCCCTCGGCACGATTTGCGCGCTGCTGGACAGCAACGACGTCATCCTCGTGGACAAACTGGTCCACGCCTGCATCGTGGATGCGGCGCGGCTGTCGCGCGCGAAATTGCGCGTCTTCGGCCACAACGATCTCAACGCCGTGGAACGAATTTTGCGCTGGGCCGGCCAACGCCGCGCAACTGCGGCGCAAAGCGGCATCCAGTCCCGCACCCTCATCGTCACCGAAAGCATTTTTTCGATGGACGGCGATCAGGCGCCCTTGCGGGAATTGTTCGAGCTGAAGGAAAAATACGGGGCGTGGCTGATGGTGGATGAGGCCCATGCCACCGGAATTTTTGGAAAGCGCCGGCGCGGCCTGGCGGAGGAAACCGGCATCGCGCAGAAGGTGGAAATCCAAATGGGCACGCTGGGAAAAGCGATGGGCGCCTCCGGCGGCTACATCTGCGGTTCGCGCGCGCTGATTGACTGGCTGATCAACCGCGCCCGCAGTTTCGTTTTCTCCACCGCGCCCGTGCCGGCCGCGGCGGCGGCGGCTGCGGCCGGAGTGCGTTTCGTCCAGAGCGCGGCGGGCGAAGAACGGTGCCAGCGGCTTTGGGCCAACGTGGCGGCGGTGTCCGGCCACCGCGCCCTGGCCCGGAAGGGAACGCCCCTGGCGGAGGGACGCAACAAGACCGCCGCCATTATTCCGATCTTGATCGGCGACGAAGCCCGGGCGATGGAGATTTCGGGCCAATTACGGAAACAGGGCGTTTTCATTCCGGCGATCCGTTTTCCCACGGTGGCGCGGGGCCAGGCCCGCCTGCGCCTGACCCTGAGCGCCGCCCACACCCCGGCGGAGGTCGGGCAAATGCTGGCCGCGCTGGACTCGGTGTTAAACTCCAGTTCTTCCTCTTGACTTGGAAAAAGGTTGCAAATTTGGCGTTGCGGGTTGAGTGTAGGGACACGGCGATCTTGTGGCCGCAATCTTGAATCAAAGGAGGATTGTGCCGAGAATGCGCTTGGCTGATTTGCATGAAAATGACTGTTATTCTCCGGTTGGTGGCGAGGCCTTTTTGTTGCCGGCTGTTCCATGTTTTTGCGAAGGTCATGGGCCGTGCCCGCCTTCCGGCTCTGGCGGCGGCCGTGGCGCTGCCGTGCCTTTCCAGCCGGGGCGCCACCGAACCGGGGGTCGCAGTGGTTCACACCTTTTCCGCGCTCCAGGGTGCCTATCCTTCTGCCGTGGTGAACGCCGACGGGGCCAGTCCGGGGGCCGGGATGACCCTCGGAAGCGACGGGAATTTGTACGGGACGACGCAGGCCGGCGGCATGTATGGCGCGGGCATTGTTTTCCGTCTCTCCCCCTCCAATACGCTGACGGACTTGTATGATTTCCAACCAATTACCAACAGTGGCGGCCAGGAAGTCTTCGAGCTTGCCCCGAACGAAATGACGGCAGGACCGAGGGGAATCTTCTATGGCACAACCCAGCAAGGCGGGAGCAATCAGAACGGCGCCATTTTTGTGTTCTCTCCGGCGTCGCAAGAAGAGGAGGATTTATACGATTTCAGCGCGGAAAGCACCAATGTTTCCGGCTCCAATCCCGACGGCATGATTCCGACCGGCGCCCTGGTGCCGGGGACTAACGGCAGCTTTTACGGAACGACCCAGTACGGCGGCTCCAACGGCAAAGGGACGATTTTTCAATTCACGCCCAGCGGGCCGGGATTTGCCAGCCTTTATTCTTTCACCGCGTTTGAGACGAATTCCGCCGACAACACCGACGGCGCAACGCCCAATGGCCTGACGCTGGGAACAGACGGCAATTTTTACGGCACGACACAAGGCGGCGGCGCCAATGGCGCGGGCGCATTTTTTCAATTCACCATTTCCGGCGCGCTCACCCCGCTTTATTCCTTTGGCGCAACGACCAACGATGCCGTCAGCCCTCAAGATGCCCTGGTGCAGGGGCCGAACGGCAATTTCTATGGCGTGAGCGAGTTCGGAGGCGCGTTCGGGAGCGGGACGATTTTCGAGGTGACGCCGGCGGGCGTGGAGAACGTCCTGTATTCTTTCACGGGCACAAACGACGGCGGGGTTCCGACCACCGGGCTGGCCCTCGGCACGGACGGCAATTTTTACGGCACGACGAGCGGCGCGGGAGCCAATGAGACCGGCGTGCTTTTCAAGATCACGCCGGCGGGGTCCTTCAGCCGCTTGTATTCCTTCGCGGCGTTGAAGGCGAATGAGAATCCAATCGGGGCCAATCCGTCGGCGGCTTTGGCCATCGGCCAGGACGGCAATTTATACGGTGGTTGCGCGGCCGGGGGCGCGAACGGATCCGGCACGATCTTCCGATATGCCAGCGCCAGCTTTGTCTCCCTTATCCAGCCGCCCTTGATCACCACCCAGCCCCCTTCAAAATTGAGCGGCCTGGTGGGCGCTTATGTGACGTTGGACGCCGCGGCCAAAGGGGCGCCAACATTAAGCTACCAATGGTTGAAGAACAAAACGAACTTCCTGACCAACAATGCCGGCATCTCCGGTTGCACAAGCAGCACCCTGATTGTCGGTCCTCTCACGGCGAGTGATGCGGGAAGCTACTCTCTGATGGTCACCAATAATTTCGGAGCGACAAACACTTCCGTCGCCGTCTTGACGGTAAAGCCGGAGACCACGATTCCCGACGTTGCCATCCTTTCGCCGGCATCCAATGCGCGCACCAATTCGCCCGTGTTCAACGGGACCGCTTCGGACAATGTGCGGGTGACCAACGTGGTTTGGTGGCTGACCAACATGAATGGCATGAATGGCGGCCCGGTCCTCAGCAATAATGCCCCGCTCACGCGGGGGGGGTCCAATTGGTCCGCCACCGTGACGCCGTTTCCGGGCACGAATACTCTGGCGGTGCAAAGTGTGAATTGGTCGGGCCTGAAATCAAAAATCGCCTCCCAGACCTTTTTTTACAAAGTGCCCAGCACCTTGGGCTTGCTGACGGGCGGTGATGGGACCGGCTCATTCAGCCACGCGACGGCTTCGGTGAAAAATGACACACTCCCCGCCGATGGCGCGCTGCTGAATATCGGCGAAGGGTATTCGATCCAGGCGATGGCCGGCAGCAATTCCCTGTTCAGCAACTGGGTTTCCACATCCGCTGCGGGCGGCTTCACCGGCACCAACCCGGTGCTGCCGTTTATCATGCAATCCAATATGGTCTTGACAGCCAATTTTGTGTCCAATTTCTTTCTGCCCGCGCACGGAACTTACAACGGCCTGTTCTTCAATGCCACCAATGTCACAACGGAGTCCTCCGGCATGCTCAAGGGGCTGTTGCTGGCCACCAACGGGACTTTCAGCGCGCAGTTGTTGAGGGCGGGAACAACCAACACCCTCGCGGGCCGCTTCGATGTTTCCGGCAACTTCTCCAACAGCCTCGGCAAGGCCTCCGCCCCCGGCGGCTTGCTGAAGGTCAATCTGCAAGTGGACCGGGTGACAGGACAAATCACGGGCACGGTTTCCAACACCCAATGGAGCGCCGCTCTGAAGGCTGAAATGGCCGGAACCAATCTGCCCTCGGCGGAGTACACCCTGTTGCTGATGCCATCCTCCAACGCGCCCCCCAACACGCCGCCGGGCGATGGTTACGCCCTGGTCACCAATCATCTGGGCATGGTCACCTTCAGCGGAAAACTGGCTGACGGAGCCGCATTCACTCCGGCGGTGGCGGCGGCGCAAAACTGGGATGTCCCGCTCTATTCCGGCGCCCTCTACGGAAATACCGGGTTGCTCCTGGGCTGGATCAACGTCACGAATCTGGACGCCGCCGCGCCCAGCAACACCCTGACCTGGATTAAGCCCGCATCGCGCTCGTATCCTCCTTATACGAATGGGTTCACCGCCACGTTGCAGGTGCAGGGTGGCGTTTGGACCAACACCGCCGCCAAAACGCCCGCCATCGCCTTGACCAATGGACTGTTGGTGGTTTCCAACGCGAGTCTTCTTCTCACCAACGACATTGCCGTCAGCAACAACGATGCTTTGGTCAAACTGGCAACTTCGCCCTCCTCCAATTCCTTGACAGGTTCCATCGCGCCCAAGACCGGGCTGCTGACGGTGACCTTTGGCAATGGCAACGGCAAGGCCACCACAACCGGACTGGGAGCGATTCTGCAAAGCCAGACCAATGGCGGCGGCTATTTTCTTGGGACAACCAACGCCGGCCTGATACTGCTCTCCCCGGCCCAGTAACACTGTAGCGGCGGTCTATGACCGCCGCCGATTTTCCCGGCGTCATTTTTCCCGCAAACAACGCAATTCCGAACTGCCATTGCATAAGATTTTTCAACGCAAAGTCGCAAAGTCGCAAAGTCGGAAAGAACTCTCGGCGCCTTTGCAGTGCTATTCCTGAGAATTGCGCATTTTTGGCAAAATTTCTCGAAAGGTGTTCCCCAATGACAAATGACAAATTCTCAATGACCAATTCTCAATTTAGACTCAGCGTTTTGGTTGCGGCTGGCCGCGCTGCGCCTTCGCGACTTTGCGTTTATCAACCGCGTGACCATCGGTTCCATTCCTTTGGTTGCGGCTTGCCGCGCTGGGCCTTTTGCGACTTTTCGCGGCCAAAAAAACTCCCAATTTGTGTTCCATCCTGAGGACTTCTCACTAAGAGGCGGGGGTCAGCGTGAGCAACAGCACATCATTCTCGCGCAAGGGCAGCGTTTCCTCGAACCGCCCGTCCGCGCCGACACTGACTTCGCGCTTCCAATCCGGCTGCCCCGTGGAAACCCCGCGCAGTTTCTGCTCCTGCTCGCGCGTCAACTGCGGCGGCGCGCCCATTTCCAAATACGCCGAGTAAGGATCGTTCTTTTGCCAGCCGATTTCCGACAGCGCGGCCTGGTATCTTCCCGGCGGCACATTCGCCAGACTCACGCGAACACCGCCTTTGGATTTCGCCGGGAAGGGTCTGGCAAAGAAAACCTGGTTGGCGATTTTGCCCTGGGTCGGATGCGTCAAGTCCCACAAGAGCACCTGCGCGCCGCCCTGCGCGTCCCGGCAGACCCACGAGGCCCCGTCCGCATTCTGCAATTCCGTCGGCCCAAGCCGGTTGAGGAATTGATAGGCGAAATAGGCCGGCTTCTTGATGCCTTGCACGGTCAGCAGCCCAAAGCCGCCATGAAACGGCGTCATCGGCGGACCCGCCTCCTCAAAAATGTCCGTGAACACCCAGTATGACATCGAAGCCACGCCCCGTTCCGTCTGCTTCAATTGCTCCAGAATGTACGGCGCCGAAAAATAGGAGTCATGCGCCGGATCGCGCGACGAATACGACGTGCTCCATTCTGTGAGGTGAATGGGCAGGCCCGCCCGCGCCGTCCCATCAATCGCCGCGCGCTGCCCTACAGCCGTCTCCGCCGGCGCGCGCAAATTGCGGCTCAGGAAGAGAAGCTGGTTGCCGTATTCGTCCAGGCCGCCCGTGCCGCCGCCCAGCCCGTAAGCGTGAAAACTGATGAAATCCAGCGGGGCGTTGTTCGACACGCAAAACTCAATGAGCGGCTTGATCCAAGTCGTCCCCGCGCCGGCCGGCCCGCCCACCACATAAGATGGATTGACCCTCTTGATGTCCGCCGCCGTATGGGCGTACAATTCAAAATACTCCTCGCGCGCGCGATTGGGATCGCGCGGGCCGAAGAAGCCCCCGTAATCCGGCTCGTTCCAAATCTCAAACCGCCATTGGCTGACCTCCCCTGCCCCATACCGCTCCGTCCAATGCCGTGTCAGCGCGGTGATCAAATCATCCCACCGCCCGTAAGATTTCGGCGGCGTGACATTGGCCTTCCACCAGAAAATGGTTTTGTTGCCGCTGGCCAGCGCGGACGGCATGAAGCTGACCTCGACAAAAGGCCGGACGCCGATGGCCAGCAGCGCATCATAAAGCTGGTCAATATATTGCCAGTTATAGCGCGGCTTTCCATCTGGCGACTCGGAGTACACGCCCATGTCATCGCACAACAGCCCGTGGAATCGGATCGCCTTAAAACCGATCTCCTCCTTGCACAACTTCAACTGCTCCTGCCATCCCGCGCGCAACCCTTCCGCCGCGCGCCCCGCCCCGACACATTCGCGAAAAACTTCCGCCCGCGGCCCTTTCACCAATTGCCAGTCCGCAGAGATGGTCCGTTCCACCGTCGCCGAGTTCCCGATGGAAGTTGTAGGGTCGGCGCTCTGCGCCGAGCCCGCGCCCCCCGCCAAAACACCCGCCGCGGACAAGTCCATATTGGCAGGGCGAAGCTCCCGCTGAGCCGCGCCTGCACTCGATGCAACCGCTGTTAAGAGCAAGAGAACCGACAGCCTCATGAATGCGCTCATGCAAACAGTCTGCCTGAACCCCCTCCCCCAAGCCACATGTTTTCTCGCCAGAAGCAACGACCCTGTTCCCCTCCACGACTGGCATTGACGCTGGCAATCCATCGGCGCAGAGTTCCCAGCCATGGCAGTAGATTTGAACGAAAGCAATGAATTGACAAGGCAAGGCGCCCAGTACCTGCTGGGGCGCGGGGTATTGAAGGATGAATGCAAAGCTCGCTCCCTGCTTGTCCAGGCGGCAGAATTGGAAGACCCGAAGGCTTTGTACTTGGCTTACATGATGCTTGCAAACGGTGTGGGTGGTCCCTTTGACCGTGTAAGAGGGTTTCATTTTCTCCAGCGAGCGGTTGAACTGGGTTATCTTGAAGCCATCTACTCCCTGGGCTGGTGTTACATGAATGGCACCCTGGGCAACATCGGGTATTCAGATGAAGTCTTGAGGCAACAATCAGTCCCGCTTGATGAGGTCAAGGGATTGGAGCTTCTTCACGCTGCGGTGGCTCAGGGGCACGCCTTGGCGGCTTTGCGGATTGCAGAGTATTGGGAGGGCTGGGCCGAGGATGATCCTGCATTGTTCAGCCAAGCTGTCGAGTGGTACGAAAAAGGCATGGCCTTGGGTGAACCAAACTGTCTCATTCACCTCGCGGACTTTCACATTCTCGGAAAGGGGTTGGCCAAGGATCGCAAGAAGGCGTGGATATTGTACAACCGCGCGGTGATTTCAGAGGATGATTGTGCAAAGAGCACTGCGAAGCAACGTTTGGAGGAATTTGAGAATCTCGAAACACTCTTGAAAGAGGGATAGCGGTGAGATTCACCTTGACCAAAATGCACTATTCAGGATTATTCGGATGACAAACCCTTTCCGGGCACCCTCTTTTTGGGTTATGTTTCGGGCAAGCCGCTGCATGTCGAGGCGGCATGCGACGAAACCAGCCCGCTGGCCATTGTCATTACGGCTTATGAGCCGTCGGCGGAGTCTTTACCACGGGTTTTACGGTTGGCACGGATGTGGGTAGGGATCCCGATTCCGAATCGGGAAGGCGTCCAGGGGCCGGACGGCATCCCGAGTCGGAATCGGGATCCCTGCCTGCGACTTCTTTATTCTGGGCGTCAGGCAAATGAGGCGGTTCGTTCATTGATTTGTGACGGCGCAGGCGGCGAGGATGCGGTCCAGTTCGGCGTTGATGGCCGGGTCCACGCGCTGGCGGGATTTGTCCGCGTCGAACCACGCCACCGTGCGGCGGATGCCCTGGCGGAAGGGGATGACGGCCTGGTAGCCCGCGACGAATTCCTTGATTTTAGTATTGTCAAAAACGACGCTCCAGGCCTTGTCGCCCAGCAGGCCGGCGGTCAGTTGCGGGGCGACCCTCGCCAGCGTTTCCGTGGCAATGTGAACAATGTTAGGCTTGACTCCCAGGGCGTCGGCGATGGTCTCGTATATTTGATTCCAGGTCAGCACTTCGTCGGTGGTGATGTGAAAGGCATCGCCGGCCGCGTGGAGGTTGCCGAGCAAACCGAGCAGCCCGCGCGCGAAATCCTCCGCGTGCGTCACCACCCAGAGGGAGGAACCGTCGCCGTGGACAATGATGGGCCGCCCTTTTCGCAGGCGGTCCGCCAGCGTGAAGCAGCCCCAGCCGCCCATCGCGATGGGGAAGTTGGAATCGCCGTAAGTCAGCGAAGGGCGGACAATCGTGGCCGGAAAACCCTCCTCGCGCCAGGCCCGCGTGAGCCGTTCCTCGCACGCGATCTTGTTGCGCGCGTATTCCGAGTACGGATTATGCAACGGCGTTGACTCCCGGATGATGTGGTGCGCCGGCGGCTTCAGGTAGGCGGAAGCGGAACTGATAAAGATGTAATGTTTCGTGCGGCCCCGGAGAAGCGCCAGGTCGCGCTCGATGTCCTCCGGCGCGTAGGCGACCCAATCCACCACCGCGTCAAACTTGTGATCGCCCAGCGCGGCGCGCGCCTGTTCGGGCTGGCGAACGTCGGCGATCAGGTTGTGAACGCCGGACAAATCCGTTTTTCGCAACCCGCGATTGAGATGGTAGAGTTCCAGCCCCCGGGCGACCGCCATGCGGCTGACCGAGGTGCTGATAAAACCGGTGCCTCCGATGAATAGAACTTTCATAACCTCTGGATACAATCCAAAACGGCTAAACGCAAACAAAATGGGCGCAGGACAAAAATCTTCACCAGGGACGCAGGCGGCTGACCAGGGGTCAGGGGTCAGTTAATGGTATTGATTCTGACGAGATGCGGGGGGTTTTTCAGCAAGGTATTTTTACTTGAAAAAGAGCCAGCAGCGTCTTCGTGGTGATAACTTTCGGACACGTGAATAGAGAGCCAAGCGGGCGACGATCATCGAATATTCAAACCG
>Ga0181530_10002175_pt1 | contig 23729 bp, 21 predicted proteins | sample PEATcosm2014_Bin_42_FD_119769 | JGI IMG/M metagenome (GOLD analysis project Ga0181530, IMG submission 119769) | Peatland microbial communities from MTU Mesocosm Facility, Houghton, MI, USA - PEATcosm2014_Bin10_60_metaG | ecosystem: Environmental > Terrestrial > Soil > Wetlands > Peat | place... | reverse complement strand
GATGAGCAGGTGGCGCAGGCCCGCCAGGACGCCGAGCGGGACCAGGCCGGGCTGCGGGCCGGGCTGGAGGCGCAGATCGCGGCGGGCGAGCAGGCCCGGGCCGGGCTTCAGGCCCGCGCCGACCGCGCCGAGGCTGATGCGCTGGACGCGCGTGCTGCGGCGCCGGAGGCTGAGGCGCGGCTGGCCGAGGCGCTGACCGCGAAGGCCGCCGCCGAGCAGGAGGCGCGGGCCGCGCGGGAGGCGGCGGAGGGACGGGCTGCCGAGGCCGAGCAGGCCGCGCGGGAGCAGGTGGTCGCGGCGCGGCAGGAGCGGGACGAGGCGGTGCGCGGCGCGGAGTCGCGGGCGGCCGGGGCCGAGTCGCGGGTGGCCGGGGCCGAATCCCGGGCCGACGAGGCCGGGCAGGACGCGGCGCGGGCGGGAGAGGCGGCCGAGTCGGCCCGGGCGGAACTGGACCGGGTGCGCCGGGCCGCGGAGGAGCAGGTGGCCCAGGCCCGCCAGGACGCCGAGCGGGACCAGGCCGGGCTGCGGGCCGGGCTGGAAGCGCAGATCGCGGCGGGCGAGCAGGCCCGGGCCGGGCTTCAGGCCCGCGCCGAGCAGGCTGAGGCGCTGACGGCGAAGGCTGCCGCCGAGCAGGAGGCGGGGGCCGAGCAGGCACGGGTTTCCCCGGTCGGCCAGGCCGGGCAGGCTGATGCGCGGCTGGCCGAGGCGCGGGAGGCGGCCGAGTCGGCCCGGGCGGAGCTGGACCGGGTGCGCCGGGCCGCGGAGGAGCAGGTGGCGCAGGCCCGCCAGGACGCCGAGCGGGACCAGGCCGGGCTGCGGGCCGGGCTCGAGGCGCAGATCACGGCGGCCGAGGAGGCCCGGGCCGGGTTTCAGGCCCGGGCGGAGCAGGCCGAGGCTGATACGTGGCAGGCGCGCTTGGCCGCACGGCAGGCCCAGGCGGGGCTGGCCGAGGCGCGGGAGGCGAAGGCTGCCGCCGAGCAGCAGGCGCGGGCCGCGCAGGAGCAGCTGGCTGCGGCGCGGCGGGAGCGGGACGAGGCGGTGACCGGCGCGCAGTCCGGGGCGGCCGAGGCCGAGTCGGCCCGCGCGGATGACGCCGAGGCTGAGCAGGAGCGTCCCAGCACCGACCGTGACGAGGCGGCCGGGCAGCCCGCCCGGCGACAACCCAAGAGCACAACACGCCGTAGCCGACACTCTCGGAGGAGGTGAGGGCGCAAGCCTGAGGCGACTGCAAGTCCACTACGATGCCCCGAACGGCCATTCGCGCGTGCCGCCCGACTGTCACTGGTCGGCGTGGATGCCAGCACATAGTGGCGGCTTTTTGGCGTTCCTTCGACCGCCAAGTCGACCGCGCGCGGTGACGCCTGCAGCGCCAGTTATGGTATCATCCGTGATACCATAACTGGCATGGCGATGACATTGCGGCTGGCCGACGAGGAGACCGAGGCCCTGCGTCGGCGCGCTAACCTGGAGCACCGGTCCATGCAGGAAGTAGCCCGCCAGGCCATCCGCGAGTACGTGGAAAGCCACAGCCGGGCCGAGCTGCTGGATCAGGTCCTCGATGAGGAACTACCCCGCTATGCCGAGGCGCTCGACCGGCTTGGCCAGTGATCTTCCTGACCCTGCCCGAACTCCTGCACGTCGCCGGGCGCACCCTCGGACCCGACTACGCGGTACGCGATTATGGCCTGCTGGAAGCCGCCCTGACCCGCCCCCGGGCCAGCGCCTTCGGCAAGGACGCCTACCCCGACCTCGACGCCAAGGCAGCCGCGCTCCTGCACTCACTGGCCCGCAATCACGCGCTGATCGACGGCAACAAACGGCTCGCGCTCGCCGCGCTCATCGCGTTCCACGGCCTTAACGGGCGCCGCCTCATACTGACCAACGACGAGGCCTGCGAACTGATAATAAACGTCGCCGCCGGACACCTTGACACCGTTGACGACATAACCGCTATCCTCCAGCACGCTACGCAACCCCACGATTAAGAAAGCATCTCCGGCCACCCTCACGCCGACCCCTGGACCCCCCTGGACCTGCGGATGCATCCATGGTCCGCTCTGTCGGCATCATCACGTGCAAACGAGCCGAAGGCTGACGGCTAGAGCACACCTCACCCGGGACCATGCGCTGGATAATCCCAGCCGGCCGCCGCTACATCACCACACCCACCGCCTCCCCGTAGCCTGCGGCAACTTGGCATAAGTCCCGGCCGGACCTGCGAACGCAACCTTCCCGCCCAGCGAGTGATAACCACATAGGTGGTCCAGTCTGCTCTGTCCCAGGGCGCACCACTGTGATGTCCGTCGCGGCGAAGTCGTTGCCCGTGCACAGCACGGGGTGCCCGGTCCGGTCGGCGAGCGCGTACGCGAAGCAGTCGCCGAAATTGAGCCCGGGCGGATGCCGCCCCTTTCCATATCGCCGCCAGCCGCTCATCGCACGGGCGGCCAGGTCAGCATCGACCGGAACGATGTCTACCTTTGCGTCGCGAAGGAACCGGTCGACAACATCCTCCACGGCCGTGGCTGGATGAGGTCGGCCGCCCGGCTACGCCGGTTGCGCCTGGATACCCCAGCGATGCGTGACGGTCTCACCCGGCGACAGGACGATCAGGCTGTCACCGGTGATGAAGGCGTTGGGCGGACAGCTCATCGGCTCGATGCCGACCGCCTTGCGGTGGCGGTCACCGGGCAGGGTGTCGCTGGTGAACACCTGGAGCCACGGGCAGTCCTCGCCGGCCCAGAGCGAGACCTGGGCGCCGGCCGAGCGGAGGTGCGCCCACGCCCGGCCGTCGCTCTCCCGCGCCAGGCCGGTGAGGGCATGATCAAGACGAGCGCCGCCGATCGCCCGTGGCCCGCGGAAATCACACACGGCGCCGTCGATGTCCTCTGCCGGGCCCGAGGGGATACCGCGCTGATCGACCGGCAGCCAGCGCGTGGCGGGCAGAGTCAGCTCCCATTCATCCAGCGCCGACGCGCCGACCGTGAGATAGGGGTGCTGCCCGAAACCGTACGGGGCGGGCCGCGTGCCGCGGTTCGTGGCGGAGATCGTGACGCTCAGGCCGGCGTCGGGAGTGAGCCGGTACTCAGTGTCGATCTCCAGGCAGAACGGGTACCCGGCGTACCCGTGCGGCGGGTGCCTCAGCACGACGCTGTCCCGCTCGTGCCGTACCGGCACCCATGCGGCGAACCGGGTGAGCCCGTGGATCGCGTTGCCGTTCCCCGTTTCGCTGACGTCCAGCTGGTGGTCACTGCCACCGAAGTGATAGCGCCCGTGATCGACGCGGTTGGGCCATGGCGTGAGGAGCTGGCCGGCGGCGCCCGGGGGTAGCTCGTCCGGCTGGTGACCGAAGATGACGGGGGTGTCGCTCAGGCTGAGTTCGCGCAGGCCGGCGCCCAGCTCGGTCGCCACGGCGCGGTAATCCCCGGCGGAAAGCTCATATTGCTCACCGGTGACCGGGACACCCACCCCCTGACTTACGGCGCTCGCCGCCGGGCCGGGAATCGGGGGGGCCGGAGGAGGAGAAGGAGTGTGAGGCGTCATGGTTGTCATCCTGGCAGCGGACGGTCAGCTGATGTGCGGCGGGCGACAGAACGGGTGCGTCAGGCCCTGTGCGACTGCCTTCGTATGCTGCGCGCCACGGCTCCCACCGTACCGGCCGTGAATCCCGGGCCGGAGTTAACAGCGGCCACGGGGAAGCATAATTCGACGGCGCTATTCAAAATAGTATGGTGAAAGCCCGGCACATGCATAAATCCCGGAGAAAATAGGCTGCATTATTCGCCGCGACCGTGGAGAGTTTAATAAATACTCTGCTGCGCATCTCATGCGCCGCGCGGTGCCGGGGTCGGCAGGGCCCGATAAATGGCCGATCCGTCCTGTGGCCTACTGAGATGCGGGCCGGCGGGGCTGCTTGGGGAGCGGGGGACCGTCAGCCCCGCCGGCTGTTGAAGCCTAGTCCTCCCGGCCGTCAAAATTCAGCCCATCCGTAATGGACGTAAGGTTTCTGAAATGGTTGCGTTCAGTGATCGTGCTCGGCATTTTTCGGTCACTGTGTAGCCCTGCCGAAGGGGAAAGAAGGGGAAAAGAGTGACTGTGGTCAGCTGCGGTCACGAGCGTTCCGACCAAACAAGCACCGTACCGGCGCAACAGGTTATCGCAAGCCCGACGGATAGCCGGGCTCCGCTGACGTGCTGCGGTGCCCGGGCCGAGCCGTCTGCGGTCCGAGGTGACCGCTCCGTACGGCCTCGGCGGCGAGGATGCCGAAGAGGTAGAAATAGGCCGCTTCCTCGTCCTCGAAGAAACGGACCTCGTGCCGCGCTCCATCCGCGGAACTGAATACCTCATAGCCGCCCCGGGCCCGGATTAGGCACATCGCCCCGTCGACCTCAGCGTCCACCGCGTAGGTCGACTGCGGGATTGACGCCAGCTCCATTAGCTGAGAAAACACCGTCTGCGCGGTCACGCGCGTTTTACCGGACGACCTCCGGCTGACGTGACGGCCAACGGCCGCCCCGTTCGTCCCGGCCACGGCTGCTGTTTCGCGCGCCAGCGACGGCTGGTGGTAGGCGGACTCCGTGGTGGCTGGCTCCAGGCGGTAGGCGGCACCCGGGTCCACCGCGGTTGCGGGGGCCGCGGCCGAAGGTCCGCTGGCGATAGCGAGTCGCGGCGGGTTTCCCCGGCCATCCATCGGCAGGGGGTCCCAGCGCGCCGTGTCACCGGGAGTGGGGGAGCCATGCCAGACCACCGCCGCGTCCGGGGTCCGCTGGTGCTTCGACGGGCGTACCACCTCGCGCTGGTAGTCCGACGGGCGCACTGCTTCGTTCGGTTCCCATTCGGCCGTCGCGCGCGTATCGGTCTCGGCGGGCGGCCGCGCGTGAGCCGGGTCCACGGAACGGGAACTCCACTGCTGCTTCGCCGAGGGGGGACCCCATTCGCCGGAGCTCACCGGGTTCCAGGCCGCCGTGTCCGGTGGATCCCAGCGGTCCGCCTCTTGCTGGCCCGCCGTCGCCGTCTCGCGGGCGTCCCAGCCGCCGGCATCTTCGCGGGTGCCCCAGCCGCCGTTGCTTTGGGCGGGAATGTCCCAGCCGCCGTTGCCCCGGGCGTCCCAGCCGGGATCTTCGCGGGTGCCCCAGCCGCCATTCTCCCGGCCATCCCGCCCAGGCGTGCTGGCGACGTCACGCGCGCTCCAGCCGTCGGTGTTCCGCGGGGCCAGGGCGGCGCGGGCGTCCTGCGTGGCCAGCCCGGCGTCCTCGCGGGCGCTCCAGCCCCCGGTGTTCCTGGCGTCCCGGGCCGCCGCGGTGGCACGGCCGGCTGCGGCTTCCCGGGCCGCTGCGCCGGCGATCTCGCGGGCGCTCCAGCCTCCGGTACTGCGCGGGGCTGGCACGGCCCGGCGGCCAGCGGCCTCCCGGGCGGCCCGTTCGGCTACCTCACGGGCATCCCACGCGCCGGTGTCGGGCGCTTCCCACCCGCCAGTATCGCGGGCCCGCCAGCCACCCCGGCCGCGCGGGAACGGGTCGCCGGACTCCGGCGCGTCCCGCGGATCGAGATCGCCTGCTGCGGCCCAGGTGCCCGTGTCCCGCGGATCCTGGGCCTGGTCGTCGCGCATGTCCCATTCGCCGTCGTCCCATCCGCCGGGACCTTGCCGCCCGCGCGCGTCCGTGGCCCACGACGGCCCGGTGTCCACCAGGCCGCGCGGGGGGCCCGCGACCGGCGAGCGGAGAGGGCCGGTGTCGGGCGCGGAGCCGTAGTCGCGCGGATTGGACGCCCAGGTCTCGCGGTGGCCTCCGTCCCGGGAGCCGGGCAGGCTGCGGCCGGCCTGATCGAGGACGGCCAGCTCGTATTCGCCCCGCTCTTCCCGCAGGTCAGTGATGTCCTGGCGGGGCACCACGACCTCGAACACGCCGCGGTCCACTTCCCAGAAACCGAGCCGCCGCGCCATGTACAGGTCCCGGCCGAGGTAGGCGATGTGCATCCGGTCACCGAGATCATCGAGCACCATGCAGCGCTCGCCGTGGTATCGCCCGATGGGCCGCGATTCCCACAGGGCGTCGATTTCCTCGACGCCGACCCGCTTGCGCCAATGGCCCGACGAGGAGCGGAACCCCAGTTCCTCCGGCGGCGGGCAGGCCGCGAACAGGGTCACCTCTTCGTCAGACGGGCCGATGCCCACCTGGTACGGCGCACCCTGAAAGCTCGCCATGAGCCGGTATCGCATGCTCGCTCATACCTCCCTCGTCGGCCGCCGCCACGCCAGTCCGTCGTACCTGGCAATGAGGTCATCGCCGCGCGCGGTGAGCAGGGAAATGGAGGCGCCCACCGGGATCGGCATGGGATCGGTGTAGAACTCGGGGATAACGCGGACGTGGGAGGTGGCCATCGTGGCGCGCGCGGACGGGGACAGTTCCTGCCAGCCGCCGCCGGGCTCACCCGGTCCCGAAGCCGCCACGTACATGTCCATCTCCCTCGCCAGCCAGGAGAGGAAGTAGACCTCCGGCATGTCGGCCGTGAATTCGGAGCCCTCATAGCCGAGGCCGAGGGCGACAAAGCATTCCGCCGGATCACGGAAAGCGACGTCGCGCCCACGGTAGACGAAACCGGCGATGATGGAACGCTGGCCGTTGAGATACGGCCCGACCAGACGCGGCGGAATGACCTTCCGCATTGGCGTACCCGGCTCGATACTCATCATCTGCTGCCCGGGCCGGGTCACCATGCCGCCGACGCTGGAGCCGGCCGGTGGTCCCGGGAGCCGTGCGCGCGGCACACGAAGCCGGACCGATCGCGTCCGCTCCGCGCGACTGCGCGGGGAGAGCACGCAGCGGCCCGCCAGCCAACCGCGAACCTCACCTCTGGCTCCTCTCCGCTTACCCCCGGGCCGGAATCCCCATGTCCACACAAGGAAAGAACTCGACCTCTTCCCCGGCTGAAGTGCTGTGCCGTTCACGAGAGTCCCATATCCACAATGCGCTCTCAACTGATTCGGCCAATCACGTGGTCCTCAGCCTGGCCAGGACCGTAATGACAACCGCACTATTACTTAACGGAGTTGCTTGGTTACAAAAGGTCTCTTGCTGGCCGAACAAAATGTGCTGTATCTCGTTCCCTTCCGGCGGCGTGTTAACGGCGATCTTGTGATATGACTCGTCGGCGCACAATTTCCGGAGTGCGGAGCGTTCCGCTGAGGAACGGAGTGCGGAGCGTTCCGCTGAGGAACGGAGTGCGGAGCGTTCCGCTGAGGAAATAGCCTGTGAGCGGATCTGCCGCTATGGGACCGACCGGCAGACTGGGAGCCCGGCTGTGGCGGCCGGATCAGCGGGGCGGCGCGGTAAGCACGCGAGAGCCCCCGCGCAGCGCCGCCCGGGCCACCCGCGCAGCGTAAGGTCAGAGCCGTGGCTGGGCAGAATACCGGCGGCCAGCGCTTCGCCGGCGATGACGGGAAGGCGGATCCGCGCGCCGCTGCGATCCTGGCGGGCTACGCCGCGGGTCGGGAACCGGAGCAGACGGCGCTCATCGCACTGGCGGGGACACGGCTGCTGATTCCCCTGGTCGAACGCGACGCCGGGCCGGACCCGCGCCTCGGGGACGACCTGCCCGCGGACGCTGCCCTCGCCGACGCCTGCCACGCAGACTCCCACCCCGCGGGCACCTGCGGCTCCTCCGGATCTTCCCCCGGCCGGGAAATGGCGTTCCCCACCCTTATCGGCAGGGATGGCCGTCCGGCGCTGCTGGCCTTTACCTCCCTGGACGCCCTGAGCCGGTGGCGAGCCGATGCGCGTCCCGTTCCGGCGCTGGCCACTCAGGTGTGGGAGACGGCCGTGGCCGATTCGTGCGCGGTGGTGATCGACGTGGCGGGGCCGGTCCCGATCGCCGTCGACGGGGCCCGGCTCGGCGCGCTCGCCAGGGGTGAACCGCCGCCCGCCCCGCAGGACGATCCCGACGTGCACGCCCAGGTCGCCGAGGCCCTGGCCGGCGAGCCTGCGATCGCCGGGGCGGAACTCGCCGGGGGAGGAGAGGGCACCGACCTCGCGATCCGCCTGATGGTCCGGCCCGGGACCGCGCCGCTCCCGCACGTTCAGCGCGCGGACGTTCGGCGCGCGGCCGAGACGATCGCGGCCCGGCTTGCCGGGCGGCTACGCCGCGGGATCGAGGTCCGTGCGGAGCCCGCTCCCCGCGTCCGCCGGTGACACCCTGGGCGGCGGCCCTGGTTTGTGCGGCGGCCGGCTTGCTCGTCGGCGGCTACGTCACCGTCCTCATCGAGCGGGTTCCCGCGTCGCGGACGATCGCGGGTTCGTTCGGCGAGCTGACCAGGCACCCGCTGGGAGAGTGCCCGCGCTGCGCGGCCGGGCTGCGCGCCGCCGACATCGTTCCGCTGCTCGGCTGGGCCCGGACCGGCGGCCTCTGCCGGGACTGCGGCGAGTTCTTCGGTGCCTGGCACCCGGCCGCCGAACTGCTCACCGCGATTGTCTTCGCCCTGATGGGGCTGCGCTTCGGCCTGAGCCCGGCGCTGCCCGCTTATCTCTACCTGGCCGCGGTCGCCGTGGCGCTGGCCTTCATCGACGTCGCGCACCGGCGGCTGCCGGACCTGCTCACGCTGGGGTCCTACCCGGTGGCGTTCGCCGCGCTGGGCGCGGCCACCCCGGTCGCCCGGGACGGCACCAGCCACCTCATCCACGCCTTCATCGGGCTGGCCTGCGCGTCGGCCTTCTACCTGATCCTCGCGCTGATCTACCCGGCCGGCATCGGATGGGGCGACGTCAAGCTGTCCGGGCTGGTCGGCCTGTACCTCGGGTGGATCAGCCCCGCCGCACTGTTCATCGGCCTGGCCGCGGGGTTCGTGCTGGCCGCCGTGGTGGGCGCCGGCCTGATCGTCGCGGGGAAGGCGACCCGCCGGTCGAAGCTCGCGTTCGGCCCGTTCATGCTGGCCGGCGCGATCGCGGTCATCACCGCCAGCGGCCTCCGGTAGCCGCTCCTGACCGAATCCCGTCCGTTGCCCCATAGGATCAGGGGCATGCTTCGCTGGCTTACCGCGGGTGAATCGCACGGGCGGGCGCTCGTGGCCATCTGCGAGGGGGTCCCCGCAGGAGTGCGGGTGAGCACCGACGACATCGGCGCCGCGCTGGCGCGCCGCCGGGCCGGTTACGGCCGCGGTGCCCGGATGAAGTTCGAGCAGGACGAGGTCGAGCTCACCGGGGGGATACGGCACGGGGGCACGCTCGGCGGCCCCGTCGCGATCCGGATCGCCAACACCGAGTGGCCCAAGTGGGAGACGGTGATGTCCCCGGACCCGGTGGACGCCGCCGAGCTCGCGGACCTGGCCCGGAACTCCCCGCTGACCCGGCCGCGCCCCGGGCACGCGGACCTGGCCGGCATGCAGAAGTACGGCCATGCGGACGCCCGCCCCGTGCTCGAGCGCGCGAGCGCACGGGAAACCGCGTCCCGGGTCGCGCTGGGCGAGGTCGCGCGGCGGTTCCTGCGCCAGGCGCTCGGCGTGGAGATCATCAGTCACGTGGTGGCCCTGGGCGCGGTCGCCGCGCCGGACGGGCTGCTGCCCGGCCCGGCGGACGCGGCGCGGATCGACGCGGACCCCGTGCGCTGCGCCGACCCGAAGACCAGCGCCGTGATGGTGGAGGAGATCGACGCGGCCCGCAAGGAGGGTGACACCCTCGGCGGCGTCATCGAGGTCCTGGCCTTTGGCGTGCCGCCCGGCCTGGGCAGCTTCACGCACTGGGACCGGCGCCTCGACGCGCGGCTGGCCGCCGCCGTCATGAGCATCCAGGCCATGAAGGGTGTCGAGATCGGCGACGGGTTCACCACCGCCCGCCGCCGCGGATCGCAGGCCCACGACGAGATCGAGACGGGCCCGGACGGGGTGCGCCGGCGGACCAACCGGGCGGGCGGCGTCGAAGGCGGCATGAGCAACGGCGAGGTGCTCCGCGTCCGCGCCGCGATGAAGCCCATCTCCACCGTGCCGCGGGCCCTCGACACCATCGACGTGCAGACCGGCGAGCCGGCCAAGGCGATCAACCAGCGCAGCGACGCGACCGCGGTGCCCGCGTCCGGGGTGGTGGCCGAGGCGATGGTCGCTCTGGTCCTGGCCGACGCTGTGACCGAGAAGTTCGGCGGGGACTCGGTGGACGAGGTCCGCCGCAACGCGCGCGGCTACGTCGACGCCCTGGTGATCACGTGACGGTGGAGACGCCCGCCACCGGCCGGCCCCTGGTGGTTCTGGTGGGGCCGCCCGCGGCGGGCAAATCAGTGGTGGGAACCATGCTGGCCGGGCAGTTCGGCGCCCCCTTGGTGGACACCGACGCCGAGGTCGAGGCGGTCGCGGGCAAGCCGGTCGGTGACATTTTCGTCGATGACGGCGAGCCGGCGTTCCGTGACCTGGAGCGCGCGGCGGCGGAGCGGGCGCTCGCCGCCGGTGGCGCGGTGGTCGCGCTGGGCAGCGGTGCCGTGCTCGATCCGGGCATCCAGCGGTTGCTCACCGGGCAGCCCGTGGCCTATCTCGCGGCCGGCTTCACCGCGATCGCGCGCCGCCTCGGCCTGGACCGGCCGCGGGTCATCATCCCCGGCAACCCGCGCGGCCGGCTCCGCAGCATGCTCGACGAACGGCGCCCCGTCTACGAGCGGCTGGCCGCGTTCACCGTGCCGTCCGACGATCTCGCGCCCGAAGAGATCACCGATGAGATCGCCGCCTGGCTGGGGCACGAAGCGATGGAGCGATGAGCGCCACCAGGATCCCCGTCGGCGGCGAGCGTCCCTACGAGGTAGTCGTCGGCACCGGCGTGCTCGGCGAACTGCCCGGCCTGGTCGGGGACAAAGCCGGCACGGCCTTCGTGATCCACGCGGGCAGTGTCGCGCACATCGCGCATCCCACCCGCCGCGCGCTCGAAGACGCCGGCTACCGGGTGGTGGCCGAGCAGGTGCCGGACGGCGAGGAGGCCAAGCAGGTCCCGGTCGCGGCGGGGCTCTGGTCCCGGCTGGCCGCCGAGCGCGTCGGGCGGAACGACTGCATCGTCGGCGTCGGCGGGGGCGCGGTGACCGATCTGGCCGGCTTCGTCGCGGCGACGTGGCTGCGCGGGGTCCGGGTCGTGCTCGTCCCGACCACCCTGCTCGGTATGGTCGACGCCGCGGTCGGCGGCAAGACCGCGATTGACATTCCCGCGGGCAAGAACCTGGTCGGCGCGTTCTACGCCCCGGCCGGGGTGCTGGCCGACCTGGCCACGCTGGAGACGGTGCCGCGGGCCGACTACGTCGCCGGGCTGGCCGAAGTCATCAAGGCGGGCTTCGTCGCCGACCCGGTCATCCTGGACCTGGTCGAGGACGACCCGGAGGGCGCCACCGTTCCGCACGGGCGGCACACCCGGGAGCTGATCGAGCGGGCCATCCGGTTCAAGGGGCACGTGGTCGCCGCGGACTTCCGCGAGGCCGGCCTGCGCGAGACGCTGAACTACGGCCACACGCTCGGTCACGCGATCGAGCGCGCCGAACAGTACCGGTTCCGGCACGGCGACGCGGTGGCGATCGGGATGGTCTACGCCGCCGAACTGAGCCGGCTGGCGGCTCGCCTGGACGCCAAGACCGCGGCCCGGCACCGGAGCCTGCTCACCTCCGTCGGGCTCCCCACCGCGTACCGGCCCGACGTGTGGCCGGAACTGCGCGCCGCGATGGCGGTCGATAAGAAGGTGCGGGACGCCCGGCTGCGTTTCGTCGTCCTGGACGGCCCGGGCCGGCCGGACATCCTCGAGGGTCCGTCCGAGGACCTGCTCGAGCAGGCGTATCTGGAGGTGTGCGGGTGACCACGCAGGTGCTCGTGCTCAACGGCCCGAACCTCGGCCGCCCCGGCATCCGCGAGCCGGAACAATGGGCCGCGCGGTGATCGTCCTGGTCGGGTTCATGGGGGCCGGCAAGACCTCCGTGGGCCGGCTGCTGTCTGGCCAGCTCGGGCTGCCCTTCATCGACGCCGATGTGGCGATCGGGGAACGCGCGGAACGCTCGGTGCCGCAGATCTTCGAAGACCACGGCGAGCAGGCGTTCCGCGTGATCGAGCACGAGACCATCGCCGGGCTGCTCGCCGGCCCTCCCGTGGTGCTGGCCCTCGGCGGCGGCGCTGTGCAGCACCCGGGAACCCGCCGGCTGCTGCTCGCCACCGATGTGGTGTACCTGCACGTCAGCTTCGCCGGTTCGCTCGCGCGGGTCGGCGGCGGCGACGGGCGCCCGATGCTGCGGCGGGCCGACCTGGCCGCCATCTACGCCGGCCGGCTGGCCGCCTACGAGGCGGTGGCCACGCACACCGTCCGCACCGACGGCCGGGAACCCGCCGACGTCTGCCGTGAGATTGTTCGATGCTTTGGCCCGGCGGTGCCACCCCGGACCGGTTAACGTTCACTCATTGGCCGAACGGGACTCGGTGAGAGTGGAACGGAAGGCTGGAGCATGCGCGTCGGGATGTCGATCAACTACGCCGGCGGATTCGCGGAGACGGTGACGGAGCTGGCCGACTACGAGAAGGCCGGTCTCGGCATCGTGTTCGTGCCGGAAGCCTACAGCTTCGACGCGGTCAGCCAGCTGGGCTATATCGCGGCCCGGACCGAGCGGTTGCAGATCGCCTCCGGCATCCTCCAGTTGTACTCACGGACCCCCGCGCTGACCGCGATGACCGCGGCCGGGCTGGACTACGTCTCGGGCGGCCGGTTCACCCTGGGCATCGGCGCGTCCGGCCCGCAGGTCATCGAGGGCTGGCACGGCGTGCCGTACGACGCCCCGGTCGGCCGCAGTCGCGAGCTGATCGAGATCTGCCGGATAGTGTGGCGCCGGGAACGGCTCAGTTACCAGGGGAAGCACTACCAGATCCCGCTGCCCTCTCACCTTGGCACCGGGCTCGGCAAGCCGCTCAAGCTGATCAACCACCCGGTGCGCGAGCGCATCCCGATCGTGCTCGCCGCCGTCGGGCCGAAGAACGTCGCGCTCGCCGCCGAGCTGGCGGAGGGCTGGCAGCCGTTCTTCTATTTCCCGGAGAAGGCGGCCGAGGTCTGGGGCGGCCCGGTCGCCGAGGGCCAGGCCCAGCGGGATCCGTCCCTGGGCCCGCTGGACGTGATCGCCCAGGCGCCGGTGATGATCGGCGACGATGTGGCCAGCTACCGCGATCTGGCCCGCCCGTTCTTCGCCCTGTACATCGGCGGCATGGGGGCGCGCGGCCGCAACTTCTACAACACGCTGGCCCGGCGCCTCGGCTACGAAGCCGAGGCGACGCGGATCCAGGACGCCTACCTGGACGGCCGCAAGGACGAGGCGGCGTCCCTGGTCCCCGCCGAGCTGCTGGAGAAGACCTCACTGATCGGCCCGGAGGGCTACGTGCGGGAGCGGCTGGCCGCGTGGCGCGAGGCCGGGGTGACGACGCTGACCATCACCCCGCTGGCCGGCACGCACGCTGACCGCGTCCGCCTGATCGAGCGCGCCGCCGACCTCGCCGCCTCGGCCTAGCCGCGGCGGCCGCGGCGGCCCGGTCGTCGCTTTGGCCGGCCGCGCCGGGCTACTGCGCCGGGTCGCGCCGGACGGCCGCTCCGTTACGGGCCCGGCCGCTCCTTTACAGTCGGCATATGCCGGAAATCCACGCCGCGCGGCGGGCCCGCGCCCAGGCCAAGGTCGCCGACATGGACGCCGACGCCATCCTCGTCACCTCGCCGCCGAACGTCCGCTATCTCACCGGGCTGGCCAGTTCCAACGCGGCGCTGCTGCTGCCGGCCGAGGGCGGCGGCCTGCTCGCCACCGATTCCCGGTATGCGCTGGCCGCCCGGCGGGACAGCCCCGACCTCGAGCTGATCGTCGAGCGCTTCACCGAGCGTGCGCTGGCCGCGGCGATGACCCGCCGCGGCCTGCGCCGGGTCGCGTTCGAGGCGCACGAGATGACCGTCGAACGCCACGGGACTCTGCTAGCCAGCGCGAATGGGGTCACCATGGTCCCGTTCGGCCGGGGGATCGAAGACCTGCGGATGGTCAAGGACGCCGGTGAGATCGGGCTGCTCGCCACCGCCTGCCGGATCAGCGGGCAGGCCCTCGCCGGCGTGCTGCCCCAGATCCGGCCCGGCCTGACCGAGCGCGCGCTGGCCAGGGAGCTGGACCACCGGATGGCTGAGCTGGGCGCGCAGCGGCCCGCCTTCGACACGATCGTCGCCAGCGGGCCGAACGGGGCGATCCCGCACCACGCCCCGTCCGGTCGGCCGCTGCGCCGCGGGGACCTGATCACGATGGATTTCGGCGCCTGTTACGCCGGCTATCACGCGGACATGACGCGGACCGTCGCGCTCGGCGAGCCCGCCGGGTGGCAGCGGGACATCTACGAACTGGTCGCGGCGGCTCAGCAGGCCGGCTGCGCTGCGGCCCGGCCGGGCGCGGGACTCCGCGCCGTCGACGCGGCCGCCCGCGATCTGATCTCGGCGGCTGGCCACGGCCAGCATTTCCAGCACGGGCTGGGCCACGGCGTCGGGCTGGAAGTCCACGAGGCGCCGCTGATCGGGTACGGGAGTACGGGTAAACTGGAGGACTGTGTTCCGGTCACCGTCGAGCCCGGTGTCTACCTACCCGGTCAAGGCGGCGTCCGGATCGAGGATGTCCTTATCGTGGGGGCCGGTGCGGCCGATGTTGGGCCAGCGGCGCCGGCCGCCCAGATTCTCACGACCACCAGTAGGGAACTGCTCGCCCTGTAACGGGCACGCGCGCCCAGGAGAGAAGACGGCAAACGTGGCGACCACGAACGACCTGAAGAACGGCATAACCCTGAACCTCGACGGCAACCTGTGGACCGTGGTCGAATTTCAGCACGTAAAGCCCGGCAAGGGCGGTGCTTTCGTCCGCACCAAGCTGAAGAACGTGATGACCGGCAAGGTGGTCGACCGGACCTTCAACGCCGGCCTGAAGGTGGACGTCGCCAACGTCGACAAGCGCGAGATGCAGTACCTCTACCGCGAGGGCGAGGACTTCGTCTTCATGGACACCCAGGACTACGACCAGCCCAGGGTCCCGGCCGCCGCCGTCGGCGAGTCCGCCAACTACCTGCTCGAGGAGCAGATGGTGACGGTCGCGTTCAATGACGGCGTTCCGCTGTACGTTGACCTGCCGGCCGCCGTGGAGCTGACCGTCAGTGCCACCGACCCCGGCCTGCAGGGCGACCGCTCGACCGGTGGCACCAAGCCCGCCAAGCTGGAGACGGGCGCGGAGATCGCTGTCCCGCTGTTCATCGTCACCGGCGAGAAGATCAAGGTCGACACGCGGACCGGCCAGTACCTCGGCCGCGCCTGAGGTGTCTGCTCGAAGCAAGGCGCGCAAGCGCGCACTGGACCTGTTGTTCGAGGCCGAGCTGCGTGGCGAGCCAGTGATCGCCCTGATGGAGGAACGCTCCTCCCTCGGCCCGGAAGGCGGCCCGCCGGTGCCGGAGTACGCCGCAGAGCTGGTCCGCGGTGTACAGGCGCACCGGGAGCGGATCGACGACCTGCTCGCCTGCTACGCGGAAGGCTGGACGCTGGACCGCATGCCGGCGGTGGACCGAAATGTGCTCCGGATCGGCGTCTACGAGCTGCTCTGGGTGGACGACGTGCCCGACGGGGTGGCGATCAGCCAAGCGGTGCAGCTCGCCCGGGACCTGTCCACCGACTCGTCTCCGTCGTTCGTCAACGGGCTGCTCGCGCGGCTGCTCGGCCTGAAGCCGGAGCTCACGCTCTGACCGCGGCGTGACGCCCGACCGCGCCGTTACGCCGCGGCGAAGCGGACACGCAAGCCGGACCTACGGATCACCGAGTAGAACCACAGGGCCGACGCTCCCGCGCCGAACACCACGATGCCCGTGGTGACGGCCGTGGTGAGCAGCAGGAACAGGGTCAGCGGCTCGGTGACCATCATCACCGAGAACCCGACCGTCATCAGGAAGAACAGGCCGGCCCACAACCACGTGGCGTGCTGGAAGAAACGGTGCAGGGCCGGGTGGTGCGTGGACGGCTGGCGGAGCGCGACGACCTCCGCGGCCAGCCGCGCGATCAGCGGCTTGCGGGTCGGGGCCGTCCGGGCGAACAGCAGGGCCATGGCCAGGTTGGCCAGCGGGAACTGCAGCAGGAAGAAGAACACGTTGCCGGTGCTGACCACCACGGCGGCCTGTACCGTCATGACCAGGGCCGAGATCGTGACGAGCCCGGGGACGCTGCCGGTGGCCACCTTGCGCACCACCGCGGTCAGCCAAAGCACGGCCGCCGCCGCGATCATGGCTGCGTTCCGGCCGGCCAGTTCCTGGCCGACGACGTAACCGATGCCCGGTAGCCCAACCGATTCGATGAGGTTCCAGACCACCGTCCGCAGGAGCCGACAGGGGCGGGGCAGCTCGAGGTGCTCAGCCATGGCGAAGAGAATACGGCCTCAGGCTGAAGACAACCCCCGTATCCCGTCAAGGTGTCCGGAGTCCGTTAGAAACCGTCCTCCGACCTCGGAAGACCCCGCCAGAAAAGGTTTCCGGCGCGCCTTGGGCCGGCCCGCCGCAAGGCGTTTCCGGGCCTCGAGGCGGTCCCGCGCGGCGGTCCCGGGCGTGTCGCCCGGCACCGGACCTGCTGAGCTCCCTAATTTGTTGCTGGGCGGCACTACATTGAAGCCATGTCGCGAGGAGGCGGGGCGTTGGGCGGCGAGGCCCTGGGGGCGCGCGCGTCCGTCGTGTGGGACGTGCTGCGCGGGGTTCTCGCGGCCCGGGCCGCGGACACCGGCCGGGACCGGCTGGACGTCATCGACGCGGGTGGCGGGACGGGTGGCTTCGCCGTGCCGCTGGCCGCGCTGGGCCATTCCGTCACGGTGGTGGACCCGAGCCCCGACTCGCTGGCGGCCGCGCAGCGCCGTGCGGCCGAGATGGACGTGCGGATCAGCGCGATCCAGGGTGAGGCGGCGGGCCTGGACAGCGTGCTGGGGGAGGCGGCCGCGGACCTCGTGATCTGCCACAGCGTCCTCGAATACGTCGACTCGCCAGCCGACGCGCTGGCCGCCGTGGCCCGCGTGCTGCGGCCCGGCGGCACCGTGAGCGTGCTGGCCGCCAGCGTCGCCGCCGCGATCCTGCACCGGGCGGTCGCGGGCCGGCTCGCCGATGCCCGCGCGCTGCTGGACTGCGAAGTCGGCCAGCCCGGATCAGGACGCGGACAAGGACGCGGACCAGGACGCCCGCCCGTCGTGCCCCGCTACTTCACGCTGCCCGGTCTGGGCGCGCTGATCGAGGGGGCCGGGCTCGTCCCCGGCGCCACCCACGGCGTGCAGATTTTCGCGGACCTCGTGCCCAGCGTCCTGGTGGACGCCGATCCGGGTGCCGCCGAGGCGCTGCGCTCGCTGGACGCGGCGGCCGCGACGTACCCGCCGTTGCGTGACATCGCCGCCCGGCTTCACATTCTGGGACGCCGTTAAGATCATGGACGGCGCCGCACACCCCAGTGGACTTCCCGCCGAAGATAGCGGCCGGGCCCCGGACGACATGGGCTGTCACATTCTGCACGTGGACATGGACGCCTTCTACGCCAGCGTGGAGATGCGGGAACGCCCGGACCTGGCCGGGAAGCCAGTGATCGTGGGCTCGGCGAGCGGGCGCAGCGTCGTGCTGTCGGCGTCCTACGAGGCGCGCCCGTTCGGGGTGCGTTCCGCGATGCCTTGTGCTCTGGCCCGGCGGCTGTGCCCGCAGGCGGTGTTCATCCCGCCCCGGCGTTCGGTCTACAGCGCGGTGTCCAAGCAGGTCATGGCGGTCTTCCGGTCAGTCACGCCGCTGGTCGAGCCGCTGGCGCTGGACGAGGCGTTCCTCGATGTCTCCGGCGCGCAGCGGCGGCTCGGCTCGCCGGCCTGGATCGGTGCGGCGATCCGCCGGCAGGTCGAGGCGGAGCAGGGACTGACCTGCTCGGTCGGCGTGGCGCCGAGCAAGTTCGTGGCCAAGATCGCCTCAGTGCGCTGCAAGCCGGACGGCCTGCTGGTCGTGCCGCGTGATGAGGTGCTCGGCTTCCTGCACCCGCTCCCCGCCTCGGCGCTGTGGGGCGTGGGCGAGCGCACCGGGGAGATCCTCGCCCGGCTCGGGCTGCGCACCGTCGGTGACATCGCGCACGCGCCGGTGGCCACGCTGCAGCGGGGCCTCGGTGCGGCCGTCGGGTCACATCTGGCCGCGCTCGCCTGGGGCCAGGATCACCGCGCCGTCACCCCGCACGCCCCCGATAAGAGCATCGGCGCCGAGGAGACCTTTCCTGCCGACGTCAGCGACCCGGAAGTGATCCGCCGGGAACTGCTGCGGCTGTCCGGGCGGACCGCCCGCGCGCTGCGTGAGGCCGGCTGCGTGGCCCGGACGGTGACGGTCAAGCTCCGGCTGGCCAATTTCACGACGATGACGCGATCCCGGACCCTGGCCGAGCCGACCGACGTCGCCCGTAAGATCTACGCCGCCGCGTGCGCGCTGTACGGGGGCTCGGGACTGGGCCGGCAGGCCCGGCTGCGCCTGGTCGGCGTCCGGGCGACCGGCCTGGCGCCCACGTCGGCGGCGGCCACCCAGCTGGCCTTCGGCGACCGGCCTGCCAGCTGGCGGGAGGCGGAGCGGGCGATGGACCGGATCGCCGAGCGGTTTGGCACCGGTACGGTCCGCCCCGGGGAGCTTTGGAGGAAGGCATGAACCGCGCAGGCAGCCACATGAATGAGCGCTGCGCCGGGCACCCTTCCACGCGGCCCGTTCCGGCTCGTATTCTGGAGGTGGACCGGAGAAGACTGGTGGCAGTCACCGAACCTCCGGTCCCGCGTGCAAGGTTTCATGGGAGGCGTCGTGCCGCTGTCTGAGCATGAGCAGCGTCAGCTCGAGCAGATCGAGCAGGCGCTCTACAGCGAGGATCCGAAGTTTGTGCACGCGGTTCGCTCCAGCGATCCGCGGGTGCACTACAAGCGCCGCGTCTACCAGGCCGTGGCCGGATTCGTGCTGGGCGTCGGACTGCTGCTGGGCTGGGTCATATCGCACTACATCTGGGTCGGCGTCGCTGGTTTCGTCGTCATGTTCGTCTGCAGCATGTGGGCGCTGACCAGCTGGCGGCACGTCAGCGGGATGTCGGCGGCGGCGTTCGGGACCGCCCGGCCGAAGGTCACGTCGCGGCGACGGCGGCGCCAGCAGCGCCGCGCGGGCGGACGCGGGGCCGGCGTGCCGGGGCCGGGCATGATGGAGCGGCTCGAGGAGCGGTGGCGGCGCCGGCAGGAGGGCGGCTGACCGGAATCGCGGGCGCCGCACCGGATCTGATCCGGCTGCCGCAGGCCCGTGACCGGATGGACCGTGAGTACGCCATTCAACCAGCGGAGGTAGGGCCCGGGGCCGGGCCCCGCCGCCACCCGCCGGGTCCCCGTCGGCCGCTGAGCCGCCCCATCCCGGAAAGGAACCGCGCGGCCGCCTCGGCCAGCTGGACGGCCCCGGTGCGGGCGGGCGTGAACGCGGACGCGGGAAAGAGGCGGGCGCGCCAGCGGGTCCGGCGGTCCACCGTCGCCGCCAGCCCGCGCCGGATCCGGTCGAGGTCGGCGTGACCAGGCGGAACCGGGCCCGGGGCACCGGCGTAGCTGGCGCGCTCTTCCGCGAGCGCCACCCGCCTGAGGGCCTCGGCCGCGGGCGGCGGCAGGCTGGACTCGCCGGCCACCCGGCGCGCGGCGGCGCGCGGCGACTCACTCGGCCGCCGCGGGACGCGGTAGTCGGCGAGGTCGTCGAGCACCTCACGCCAGGCGGCGTGCGCCCGCTCGGCGTCGCTCGTCCGGCGGAACCGGTGCCGCCGCCGCAGGGACCGCGCCGTGCGCGGTGCGGCGGCCGCGACGGCCAGCAGCGCGAGCACGGCGAGACCGGCCGGTTCCGCCGGGAATCGGCTGCCCGCGGTGACCATGCCCGGATGAGCCCCGCTCCCGGTCAGCCCGCGGGCGTGCGGGTTGAGGCCTGAACCGCCCCCGTTGGCGCCGGTGGAGCCCAGATTCTGCTGGTCGGGCAGCGGGACGGACTGGCTGGGGCCGCCGCCGGTCGTCTGCGGGACCGTGTAGGACGGCGGGATCGCGGTGCCCTGGCCCCCGCTCCCCGACGGCGTGGGTTCGAACCGCAGCCAGCCCGCCCCCTGGAAGTAGAGCTCCGGCCACGCGTGCGCGTCGCTGGTCTTGACCGACCAGGTGCCGATCCCCGTCGGCGAGCCGGCGGTGAAGCCCACCGCGACCTGGGACGGGATGCCCAGCAACCGGGCCAGCACGGCCATCGCGAACGCGAACTGCTGGCAGTAACCGCGCTTGCTGACGGTAAGGAAGTGACTGAGGCCGGTCGCGTCCGGCGGTTCGGTGGCACTCAGGCTGTAGCTGAACCCGCCTGATTGGGTGAACCACTGCTGCAGGGCGATCGCCTTGCCGTAGGGGGTCGCCGCGCGGCTGGTGACCCTCTTCGCGAGCGCGGTCAGCGGCCGGAACGCCCCCGGGACGTTCAGGTACTCGTCGGCGATCGCGGCCGACGGCGCCGGCGCCTTGTTCAGCTGCTCCGTGCTCGGCGAGACGTCGTCGCTCGTCACGGTGTATGTCAGGCCCGACAGCGGGGTTCCGTAGCCGAGCACCATCGACGTGCCGACGTCCATCACCCAGTGCCCGGGCACGCTGATCCGGGTGGCCGGGTATGGCACCGGCAGGAAGCTGATCCCGGCGGTCGCGCTGATCGTCCCGCGGCTGACGTGAATGCGGGTCGTCACGCTGGTGCGGTCTGCCCCGGCCAGGCCCTGCGGGGAGGGCAGCGCGCCGTTCGCCGTGGCCGTCGGGCCCAGGCCCGGGCCCATCGTCCAGGCCGTGGTGGACAGGTTGCCCAGCATGTACATCTGCAGGTACTGCGGCTCCGGGTCGGTGGTCCGGTAGGTCAGGATCGTCGACGACTGGCTCTCCCGCAGGTCCTGTGTCATCTGCACGAGCGGGTTCGGCACCGCCGAGCCGTCACCCGCGCCCAGCGCGGCCCCCGCCGGGCCGAAGATGTTGACGTGCGCGGGGAACATGTGGTTGACGCGGAGACCTGGCACGAACAGCGGCACGCACAGCGCGACCAGGATCGAGGCTGCCCCGATCCGGCGCCCCGCCGCCGCCAGCGTGCGGGCATCGGACCCCGGCACGGCCGCAGGCCCGCCCGCGTACCTGCCCGTGTATTGGCCCGCGTGCTGGCCCGTGTATTGGCCCGCGTGCTGGCCCGCGTGCTGGCCCGCTTGCTGGCCCGCGTTCCCGCGGCGGCTGGAAATGCCTGGTCCCCACAGGCCGACCGGGCGTCCCCACCCCTGGATCCGTTCCCGGCCGTCCGCGTTCAGGATGAGCAGGTACCCCGCTGTGGCCAGGCAGAATACGAGCGTGGTGCCGAAACCGCCGCGTGCGGCGGGCGTTGTCGTCGGCACGATAAACAGGGCCAGCAGCGGCAGGCCGGCCACCGCGGAGCTGCGCAGCCGGACCGCCAGAGCATCCGTGGCCAGCGCGGCCAGCCCGATTCCGGCCGTCCCGAGCAGCAGCAGGCCCGGCGTCAGGGGCACCGGCGGGGAGAACCGGTCCGCGTCCGTCATCCCCTGCATGGCCAGCTGCCACAGGTAGCTGAGCGACGAGCGGTTCGGCACCACCAGCAGCCAGGAGCGCGCGGCCGCGAAGACCACGTTGAGGTAGAGCAGCAAGCCGGCCAGGCCCGCGGCCAGGCCCACGATCACCGGCAGCGGCCGCCGCCGGGTCAGGGTCCCGAGGGCGGCGACCACGGCGATGGCGCCCAGCCCGGTCCAGAACCACTCCCAGCTGTCGAACAGCACATACAGGGCGGTCGAGGCCAGAGCCGTCCCGGCCGCCGCGGCCAGTGTCAGCCGATGGCTCATCCGACCCCCTCGGGGGGTACTGCGGTCGCCGGGGGTACTGCGGACGGCATCGCGGGCGCCTCGGTGCTGACCGGCCGGTGCAGGAAGCTGGATGTGGCCGGGCTGTGCAGTTCCCGCCAGGCGTCGCTGAGGAGGGTGCCGGCCGTGACGACCGCGACGCGCCATCCCGCCGCGACGAGGATGTCCCTCGCCGCCCTGGCCTCGGAGCGCTCGCCTGCCGGGCCACTGCCCCGCGCGGTCCGCCGCGCATCCCACTGCGACCCGTCGAGCATTACCGCCATGGCCGGAGCCGTGCCCCGGTGACTGGCGGCCAGCTGCCGGGCCTGGCTGGGCGACAGTATCCCGGTCACAGCGATGACCTGCCCGCGGCTGCTGGCGCGCAACGTGGCCAGGCCACGGCCGAGATCGATGTTCCGGGTCGGCTGGATCACCGACAGCCGTCCCAGCAGCGATTCCGCGGCCGGCCCGGCGGGCGTGACCTCGCCCGAGTCGGTGACCAGCCGCGTTTCGATTCCCTGGGCGGCCAGATGGACGCCGATCGACGCCGCGGCACCGACCGCGTACTCGAACGGCGATCCCGGGCCGCTGCCGGTGTAGGCGCGCCGCCGGGCGTCGATCAGCAGCAGCGCGCGGTTGTGCCACTGCTGCTCCTCGCGGCGGACCATCAGCTCGCCGTATCGTGCGGTGGATCGCCAGTGCACCCGGCGCAGCTCGTCACCGTCCCGATAGGCGCGCGGGGCGATGTCATCCTCGCCCGCCGCCGCGACCGTCCGCATGCCGCTTTCGCCATCGCCGAGACGGCTGCCCGGGATCGCGACACGGGGGAGCGGCGTGATCGTCGGCGTGACCAGCAGCGTGCTCTTGGTCGCGAACGACCGCCCGATCGACAGCAGGCCGAAGACGTCGGCCACCCGGATCTGCAGCGGGCCGATCGTGTATTTGCCCCGCTGGTCCAGCCGGACCCGGTAACTGAGCTCGCGGTGGCCGGCCGCCTCGATCGAGGCGAGCACGAAGCGCTGCCGGTCCCCGGCCTCGAGGGGGGTCGCGTCCTCGGCGAGCAGCAGCCCGGTGCGCAGCCGGGAGATGTTGGACAACCGGATGCGCACCTCGGCCGGGTGCCCGGCCGGGACCCGCCGCGGGACCAGTTGCCGGTGGCAAGACAGCCGGTAGCGGGCCCGGGTGGCCCCGATCGCGGACAGCAGCGGGAGCATCATCAGCAGGACGCCGATGCGCAGCAGGTCGGCCTCGTCCAGGGCGAAACCAGCGACGACCGCCGCGCCCCCTACCGCCAGGAACGTCTTTCCCCTGGTGGTCAGCGCGTCAATCAGTGCCCGCATGGAAGTCCGGACCAGCCCGTCACCGGCGGGCCGGCAGCGGCAGCCGGGTGACGATGCCGGCCAGCACCTGCTCGGGCAACTGTCCCGCGACGAGAGCCTCCGGGGTGGGCAGCAGCCGGTGCGCGAGCACCGGCACGGCCAGGGCCTGCACGTCGTCGGGGATCACGTAGTCCCGGCCGTCGAGCGCCGCCCAGGCCCGGCTGGCCCGCAGCAGATGAAGCGTCGCCCGCGGAGAGGCGCCGAGCCGCAGGTCCTCGTGCGAACGGGTCGCGTTGACCAGGTTGATCACGTACTGCTTGAGCAGGTCGGAGACCATCACGCCGCGCACCGTCGCCGCCAGGTCCCGGATGTCGGCGGCGTGGGCGACGGGCTTCACGTCGTCCAGCGGCGACGCCGAGCCGTGCGTGTCGATCATCTCCAGCTCCGCGGCCGCCGTCGGGTAGCCAATGGAGATGCGCGCGGTGAACCGGTCCCGCTGGGCTTCGGGGAGCGGGTAGGTCCCCTCCATCTCCACCGGGTTCTGCGT
>Ga0181530_10002168_pt1 | contig 23793 bp, 17 predicted proteins | sample PEATcosm2014_Bin_42_FD_119769 | JGI IMG/M metagenome (GOLD analysis project Ga0181530, IMG submission 119769) | Peatland microbial communities from MTU Mesocosm Facility, Houghton, MI, USA - PEATcosm2014_Bin10_60_metaG | ecosystem: Environmental > Terrestrial > Soil > Wetlands > Peat | place... | reverse complement strand
TACCCTGTAGACGTTACCACACTTTAACGAAGTTCTTGCCCGGCAACTGTTTCACCAGGCCCAGCATCTCCAGTTCAAAAAGCGTGGCGATGAGTTCGGAAGTCGAGGTTTCTTCCACTTTTTCAAGCAGATCGTCGAGATGTACGGAAGCATCCACGGGAAGGCATTCGAGAATCCGCCGGGCAGTACCGCTCAACTCCGGGCCGGCCGCTGTTAATAAGGATGCCTGCCCCGGCTCCGCCGTTGCGCCTTCTTCGGCGAGGATGCGCTGGCGCCCCCTATCAATTAGATGCCGGCGGGATTCAACGGGCAGTTCGGCCACTATGTCGTTCCAGTCCTGCACCAGGCGCGCGCCCTGCTTAATCAACAGGTTAGGCGCCCAACTGAGCTTGCTCGTGATGTTGCCGGGCACCGCGAAAACCTCGCGTCCCTGTTCCATGGCCAGGCGCGCCGTAATGGCCGAACCGCTGTACTGCGCCCCTTCCACCACCAGGACCCCGACGCCTATTCCGGCGATAATGCGGTTGCGGATCGGAAAATTCTGCGGGAATGCCACCGCCCCCATGGGGAATTCGGAAACAATCAACCCCTTCACCGCCAGATCCGCGGCCAGCTTGCGATTCTCCGACGGGTAGACGACATCGGCGCCGCAACCCAGCACCGCGACGGTATCGCCGCCGATGGCCAGCGCGCCTTTGTGCGCCGCCGAATCGATGCCGCGCGCCATGCCGCTGACGATGGTGAGCCCGGCATGCGCCAGGTCGCTCGAAAGCCGCTCCGCCACGGCCAGGCCGTAAGGCGTGGGACGCCGCGTGCCCACCACGGCCAGCGAAATCGCCTGCAGCAACTCCACCCGGCCGCGCGCGAACAGCACGATGGGCGGGTCGAAGATCTCGCGCAGCCGCTGCGGATACCGCGGATCGCTCAAGGTGACGGCCACCGTGCCCGTTTCGGCCATCTTTTCCTGCTGCGCCACGGCGTCTTCGAAGGTGGTGCCGCTCGCGATGGACTGCGCCACCGACCCACTGACACCAGCCGCTTCCAGTTCCGTGCGCGACGCGCGGAAGATGGCCTGCGGGGTGCGGAAGCGGTCCAGCAGTTTCCCGGATGTTCTGGCGCCAAGACCCGGCACCAGTCTTAAAGCCAGCCAGTAGAGTTCCTCTTCCCGGCTGAGAACAGGTGATTGCATGAGGAGGATAAGCTGACACTACGCTAGCAGCCCGCGGCGCGAAGAAGCAAGTGGGGCAGCCTATCCAGGCTGCGGACCCGCTTTCCAGCGGGTCCATCCGGCTGAAAGCCGGATGCGGGCAGGATTGCCCGCCCCACTATCCCTTCGGGAACATCTTCCGCACCATCTCCAACGCTTCTCCCGGCGTGTGGATGCGGCCTTCCAACTGCGCGTCCTCCACCGCCGCCAGCATTTTGGAAAACAACGGGCCGGGTTCGTAGCCGGCGCCGATCAAATCCGCGCCGGTCATCAGGGGATCCGGGCGCAGACGCTCATCCGGAAACTCTTCGAGCTTGCGCCTGGCCAGTTCGTAATTCTCCAGGCGGCCGCTGGCGGAGAGCGCGTCCAGCCGGTGCAGTTCCAGATGCTCCGCGAAATCCGGCATCCGCAGGAAACGCTTGAGCGTGCTCTCCTTCATGCGATCGACGTCCTTGAAACGCATGTGGTTCGCGACCAGCGCCTCCACCTGCTCCATTTCATCGCGCGAGAAACGCAGCCGCATCAGGATCTCGTGCGTCATTCGTACGCCTTCTTCCACGTGCCCGTCGAAGCGGATGCGCCCAGCCACGCGAAACACCGGCGGCTTGCCCACGTCGTGCAGCAGGGCGCCCATCGCCAGCGTCACGGTGGGCTTCTGCATCTTCTCGAGGAGCAGCAGCGTGTGCGTCCAGACGTCGCCTTCGGGATGATACTCCGGCGGCTGCGCCACTCCCTTCATGGCCGTCACTTCGGGCAGGATGTCGCCCAACAGGCCGCTTTCGTCCAGCAACTCGAATCCGCGGCGCGCGCCGCCTTCGGTGAGGATGCGCACCAGTTCATCGCGCACACGCTCAACCGCCACCGTCCGGATAAGCGCGTGATTGACGCAAATGGCGGCCATGGTGGCCGGTTCGATGGTGAAACCCAGACGCGCGGCAAACCGCACGGCCCGCAGCAGGCGGAGGTGGTCTTCGCGGAATCGCAGGCCGGGATCGCCGATGGCGCGCACCACGCGCCGATCCAGGTCGGCGCGGCCACCCACATAGTCCAGCACATCGCCCGTGTCCGGGTCCATCAGCAGGCCGTTGATGGTGAAGTCGCGCCGCTCGACATCCTGGCGAGGATTGCTTTCGAAGCGCACGGCCGAAGGATGGCGCCCGTCGTCGTATTCGCGATCGCTGCGGAACGTGGCCACCTCCACCTGGGCGAACACGTCGCGCACCAGCACCACGCCGAATTGCGCGCCCACGCGGCCGGAATTGGGGAACAGCCCCATGATGCGGTCGGGCCGCGCATCCGTCGCGATGTCGAAATCCTCCGGGCGCCTTTGGAGCAGCAGGTCGCGGACGCAGCCCCCCACCAGGTACGCCTGGTGGCCCGCCGCACGCAGTTTGGCGATCACCGCGTGAGCCAGCGCTTCGGCGGCCATCGCCCCATCCATCGCCACGCTCCGTCCTCCTACCCCTATGCTAATATGTGGTTGCCTAGCTACACTTGGGGGATTTTCAGTTGACATCCGGACAACGGCCGGCGACGGTCAAGGTGGTTGTCGCCACCACCGTCATGCTGTCCTTCATTTCTTTCTGGCGCGCAGCAGCCATCGTCCTCAGCGACCTCGCTTCCTCGGCTTACTACGTGGGCGGCATCGCCGAACAGGCCATCGGCAAGGCCGCTCCCTGGTTCATCCTGTCGATCATGCTGTTCTCCTACGCGGTGCGCGCCATCTACATCGAAAGCTGTTCGATGTTTGTGCGCGGCGGCGTTTACAAAGTGGTCCACGAGGCCCTGGGGGGCACGCTGGCCAAGTTCTCCGTCTCCGCCCTGATGTTCGATTACGTGCTCACCGGCCCCATCAGCGCCGTCAGCGCGGGCCTATACCTGGGCGGGCTGATCAACGAGACCGGCCAGCATCTGCACACGCCCGGGCTGCATGTCTACCCGCCTTACTTCGCCGCGGCCTTCGCCGCCGTCGTCACCATTTACTTCTGGCGCAAGAACGTCATCGGCATACATGAATCCAGCGAGAAGGCGCTACGCATCATGCAGATCACCACAGTGATGGTGGTGATGCTGATCGTCTGGTGCCTGGTCACCATTTTCAAGAACGGCTACCATCCGGTCCCGCTGCCCATCCCGGCGAATCTCAAGTTCAGCCCGGAAGCGCTGGGCTGGTTGAAAGGCACGGTAGGGCCATCGATCACGATCATCGCGGTGATGATCGGGCTGGGCCACTCGCTGCTGGCCATGAGCGGCGAGGAGTCGCTCGCCCAGGTGAACCGCGAAATCGCTCACCCCAAGCTCAAGAATCTGGAGCGCGCCGGCTTCGTGATTTTCGTCTACTCGATGCTCTTCACTTCGCTGGTATCGTTCTTCGCCGTGATGATCATTCCGGACACCGCCCGCCAGGGCTTTCTGGACAACCTGATCGGCGGCCTCTCGATGTACCTTGCCGGCCCGGTCCTGGTGCGGCTGCTGTTTCACGGCTTCGTGGTGCTGGTGGGAACGCTGATCCTGTCCGGGGCCGTGAACACGGCCATCATCGGCTCGAACGGCGTGCTCAACCGCGTGGCCGAAGACGGCGTGCTGCCCGACTGGTTCCGCCACCCGCACAAGAAGTTCGGCACCACTTCGCGGCTCATCAACACCATCGTGCTGTTGCAGTTGACCACCATCCTGATCAGCCGCGGCGACGTTTACATGCTCGGCGAAGCCTACGCCTTCGGCGTGGTGTGGAGTTTCGCCATGAAGGCGCTTTCCGTCCTGGTGCTGCGCTACAAGCAGCCCGGCGGCCGCGAATGGAAGGTGCCGCTCAATTTCCACATCGGCAAGACCGAGATTCCGCTCGGCCTCATGATGATCACGGTGGCGCTGTTCGCGCTGGCGTGCATCAACGTTCTCACCAAGAAGATCGCCACCATCTCAGGAGTCAGCTTCACCATCGCCTTCTTCGTCATTTTCGAGCTCTCCGACATTTACAATCGCAAACGCAGAGCCGCGCACCCGCCGGAGTTCGAAAAGTTCCGCCTGGATACGCGCACCGATCTTTCGGCCTCCGCCCTCTCCGTGCGGCCCGGCAACGTGCTGGTGGCCGTGCGCAATCCCCACCGCCTGCAGCACCTGCAGCGCATCCTCGCCAAGACCGATACACGCAAGCTGGATATCGTGGTGCTCTCCGTCCGCCAGGTCACGCAGGCCGGCTCCGGCGAACACGGGCTCGACATCGACCAGATCTTCTCCGACGACGAAACCAGCGTCTTCACCCAGGTGGTGACGCTCGCCGAAAAAGCCGGCAAACACGTCGAGCTGATGGTGGTGCCCGGCTCCGACCCGTATGAGGCCGTGGTGCAGACGGCCGCGCGGCTCGCATCCTCGCGCATTGTGATGGGACTTTCGCCGAAGCTCACGCCGTCCGAGCAGGGCGAACTGGTGGGCCGCTATTGGGAGAAGTTGCCGGAGCCGCGTCCCTCTCTGTCGCTCGAAATCGTCCTCGAGAACCAAAAGGATACGGTCTTCTTCAACCTCGGCCCGCATCCCCCGCGGCTTTGGCCGGAGGACATCGAGCTGGCGCACCGCCTCTGGCTGGAGCTCAGCGGCACGGGCCCCGGCGCCAAGCTGCACCACCGCGACATCATCGGGGTCGCGCTACGCCGCATGAGTGACGAATTCCACTCCGACCGCTCCCAGGAAGTAATCGGCGACGTGCTCCGCGAAATCGCCAACGGTCACGCCCCCGAGCCCGAATCCGAATCGGAGACCGAGCCCCCCGAATGAGCTTGCGAGTGGCGGGGCGGGCGAAAGCGGCGGTCCCACCTTCTATTTATTGGCGTCCTTGGGGACGCTGCGGAAGGTACGGGTTTCGATGGACCAGAGCGCGGGGGTGGCGCGGAGATTGACGCCGCGGGTCATGGAGCCGGTGCTCGAAAGCAGATCGGTGAGCGGGTCGGATACGCCGCGGGTTCCGGTTTCAGTGCGAACGCCCTCGAAGTTGAAGACTTCGGGATTGTCGATGGCATTGTCACTGGTGAGCAGGAAATAAGTGTCCACTCCGAAGGGCGAGGTGATCTCGAAATCGGCGTCGGGCGAATCGCCGGTGAGCGGTATGAGCGGCTGGAAGTCGGGTTTGTCGCCCACCTGAGCATAAGGAAGACGGTTGTTTTCGTTGCCGCGGTTGGCGCCGGGGAAGATGCGCTGGCTCTTACCATCGTGGTCGAGGACGAAGAAATAGACCCAGCGCGGCATGAGCGACTGTTTAGCAGCCAGGGCGGATGGGTCGGCGCGGAGGTAGGGCCTATAGGTCTCGCCCTCTTTGAAGTCGCCGGAATCCCTGAATTCGCCGAGCTTGCCGTCGACCACCTGGCGGAAAGCCAGGTGGTAGGGGAAGTTTTCCTGGGAGGGTGGCGATTGCAAGGTGAGCCAGGCGCGGATGCGAGCGAGGAGCATCGCCTTGTTGGTGAGGTCGGCGCCGGCCGCGCGGACGCCTTCGGGGTCTTGGGGGAGTTTGACCCAATCGCTGCGAATGGGGAGCGGAAGATATCCGGAGGCGCGGTTGGCCTGGGCGGCGGCGTCGCGCACACTGGCCTCGGTGGAATCGGGAAGCAACCAGGCGTAGACGGGGCCGGTATCGGCGATCTTTCCCCAGAGCCAATACTGCGCGCCGGCGGGGGTGGCGGTTGTTTCAGCGGCGGAATGATCGGCATCTCCCAACGGAATCGCGGGCAGGAGGCTGGTGGTGGGAGGCAGGCGCACGAGCAGGCGTGCCTTGGGTGAGAGCAAGCGCTTGATGTCGGCGGCGGAGGGCTCGGCACCGAGGATGGCGGGTTTAGCGGGCGGGGTGGTGGTTTCGAGGATCCAGGCCGAGCCGTTCCAACTGACGAAGTCGGTGGGCGCGCCGGCGGTGGGATCTTCGAGCCACTCGACGGCAGGATCGCCGCGCAATTTTGCAAACTCAGCGGCGGCGCGCGCCACGGCGGCCGCAGGGGCCGGTTTGGGAATCGAAACGCGCAGGCCGGCTTTGGCGGGGACCACCCAGCGATCCAGCGTGAGGACGTCTCCCGGCTTGACGGCGCCCTGACCGACGACGTGGGCGATGGAACCGCTGAGGCCTTCGGAGGAAGCGATCTCTACGGTCACCTCGGGTTGGCTGACGGTCTTGAGGCGGCACTTGGGGAAGAGACCGATGGCGGTGCCGCCGCGCAAATGGATGTCGGCGCCTTTGACGGAATCGACCACCACGGTGAGACCGCCACCGGCGGCCGGCGCCTGGCCGAAGATGGTCTTGGAGAAGCGCGACGCGCCGCCCATGGCGGGCTGCTGGAGAGCGCCGTTCGAGCCGAGCGCGGCCACGGTGCGGGCGAAAATGCGGTCGACCGGCTCGGAGGCGTAACGCAGCGACTGGGCGAATGCCCAGGTGAAGGCGCCGTGCGGGCCGTCTTCGGTCTGGGCCTCGCGGGCTTCCTGGTTGGGCTGGGCGGCGGCCAGCGTGAGCACGCCGAGCGCTTCGGGATCGATGGGGCGGTGGGTGGCGGGATCGGTGTCGGCAGGGTCGTTGGCGGCGGGCTCATGGAGGGTGACGCCGGGAGTGCCGGCGCGGGTGCCGCTGTTGGTGCGGGCTCTGCCGCTGGAACTCCAGGCGCCGCGGGACAGGGAGCCGCTGTGACAACTATCGGCGACAAAGGTGACGATGACGCCCTTGCGGGCGGCGGCGAAGAGGATGCGCGAGATTTCCTTGTCGCGGATATCGGGGACGTTGCGCCAGTTGTCGGCGGGAACCAGGGTTTGATCCTCCTGCTGGAGTTTGGTGCTGGCGCGGTTCTTGATGTGGTTGCCGTGACCGGAATAGTAGAAGAGGCGGAAATCGCCGGGTTGAGCGTCGTCAACCAGATTCTTTTGCAGGGCCTGGAGGATGGCGTCGGCGGTGGCGTCCTGATCGGTGAGGACGACGAAATCCTGGAAGCCGAGGCCTTGCAGGACGGCTTTCATGAGGCGGACATCGCTGACGGCGCCGTCCAGGTTGTCGAATCGCCAGTACCGGGCGTCGCCTTCGACGGCGGGGCGCTTGACCACGGGCGGTTTCAAATCACGCAGCAGTTGGGCCTGGGTGGCGGGGTCAGGATTGTAATTATCGATGCCCACCAGGATGGCGCGGCGCGACTCTCCGTGCAGGGTCGAAGCGAGGGCCAGCAGGGTAAGTACCAGTAACGCGGCGGGGCCCCGATCCGTATGGAGTGAAAGGGACATTGGTGATATGATAGCGCAGACATCAGGAGGAGAAGCATGTATACACGCCGCTCGTTCTTTCAGGACGCCGCGCTGCTTTCCGCACTGGCCGGCATAGTCGAGCAAGAGGGCTATGCGCAAGCCAAGGACGATAAAGTATCGAATTTTTGGGACGCCTATTTCGATGAGGCGGAACGCGATCCGAACCAGATCTCCAGGGGCAGCAACGACGGCGACTTGATGGACCCGACAAGGAAAGTACAGTTAATTCACGCCACCGACGGCGGACTAATCTACCCGGATGGCATCGACGCCAAGCAACTGCTGGCCGAGTCCGATGTTGTTGTCACGGTGAACCCTTCCCACTTCCGTCCAGCCCCGGACGATCACAAAGCGATCAGCAGGAGCAGGGGCGCTCAGATCCGCGTGGATTGCGTCCAGACCGTGCCCATCATGAATTTGATTTCGCCGATGGCCTGGGCCGGTCTGGCCGCCTGGTCCATGGACAAGACGACCTATAGCGCCAGCAAGGTGACCGACTTAAACACGAACCCCGTAATCGACCCGAAAACCGGGAAACAAAAGATAGCCATTAAGACGATTGCGGGACCGAGTCCGCCGGAACTCAAAGACCTGGATTTTCGCGACCCTAACGCTCCCAACGCCCCTCCCCATAACCAGGTGATTCTCATGGGAGGCAGCGGCCGGATGGCATTGAATATCCGGGGGGTGAGTCAGAACCAACGTCTTCAGAGCGTCCTGGATAAGACGGTGCAATACTCGTCCCTGGTCGCCCCGTTCTTCGGTTTCGCGGCGCTGGCAATCCCCGCCCTAAGGGCGTTCACAACCCTGCTGGGCGCCGTGTTTAATCACGAGTCGGTGATCATGAATAGTATGCCGCAGCAGATTCTGGCGACACAGGATGCCTCGAAGAACCCCCACGATACGAGTGCAATGAGGATTGTTAACGGCGATTACATCGCGATTCCCACCAGCCAGGCCGGGAATCTCAAGGGCAACATGGACCAACTCCGGATCGTAAGCGGCTGGCTGGTGCACCAGGATAGCAGCACAGATGTGCCGCCGGAGCAGCGAGCGCAGGACCCTCGGATACCTCCGGTCACCTACATGTCAATCTCGCTCAACGTGCAGTCTTTAGCCGCCGCGCAAGCCAATAAAGCCAAGGGCGGCTAGGCCGGCGCCATTATCATTTTTTCTCGGCGCTCTGGAATGTAATCCGTTCAATCGACCATTCGCTCGGGGCCCTGGCCGCATACGCTCCGCGAGTAGAATTACCGCAGGAATCAAGCAAGTCCTGGAGCGGGCTTCCACTGGATTCGCGCGACTGGGCTCCTCTTGTGGACTGCACTCCTTCGAAGTCGAATATATTCGGACTTGGAATGGCGTCTTTGGTCGAAATCACGATATAGGTGTCAGTCCCCCAAGGCTCGCCGATCTCCAGGTCGTACGGCTCATCCAGCAGCCCGATCAAGGGGGCCGCTGGCGCCATCGGCTTCTCGTCCTTTTCCGCTCTGGGCAAGTGATTGCCTTCATTCCCGCTATCGAGCCGTGGAAACAACAACGTGCCTTTTCCCTGCTGACTGATTGCGAACACATACACCCAGCGGCGTGTTGTGGTGGTTCCTTTGTATTTAGGGTCGAGCTGAAGGAACAGCTTATATTGTTCGCCGCCGTAAAGAACCGCCGCACGCGCGTTCGCGTCGGAGCCCGGCTTGCGAAGAACCAGGCTATAGGGGAAGGCTGTCTGCCCGGGCCGCCCGGAAAGCGTCAGCCATGCGCGCACCTTGCCGATCCGAACGGCGTACTCCGTGAGCGTAGCCCCAACACCTTCCGCTTTACCGTCAAACCAATCGGTGCGATTGGGAAGAGGGGTCGCGGCTGCCGGGATGACGGCGGGACGATTCGTTTTCGCAGCGGGAGACGAGCTGCGAGTCGCGACGCGGGAGGTTTCCCGCGAACCCAGGTCCGCATCCGCCTGAAGCCACGCGTACTGAATCCCGGCGCTTGTTAACCGGCCGTAAAGCCGATAGTCGGCGTTCGAGGAATCCGAACCCTTTAGTCTCTGGATGCCGGGGTAGCGCGTGCCTTCGCCCAGTGTGATCGCCGCGCTAATTTCGGGAGTAGGAGGCATCAGCACAAAGAATCGGGCGCCTTTGGCCAGAGCCTTCTTCACATCGGCCGCCGAAGGCGAGGGCCCGAGGTCGAATGTTTTCGCACCGCTTCCGATATGGTCGAGCACCCAACGGTCCGAATTCCAGCGCAGAACGTCGCTGGGGCTCTCCACGGTCGGGTCGTCCACCCAATGGACCGAGGGATCATCGCGTAAGGGCGCCAGTTGTTCCGCCGCATGCCGGATTGTTTCGATTGCCGCCGGCGGCGCAATATAGACCTTCAGATTCGGTTCCTCCGGGGCGGCCCATCTGGTGACCTCAAAGCGATCTCCGGCTGCGACCGCTGCGCCGGGGGAACTGACTTTCGCAGCCGCCTCCGCGAGGCCCAAAGACCTGGTTACAAGCAGGGTTGCCGGTTGGGACGCCGTGCCGGCTGCCAGGCTTCGCAATTCGGAGCCTTCATTGAGACCGATGGCCTCGCCTCCGCGGAGCAGAACCTCGTCGCCCCGAACTTCCCTGACAATCACGCTGAACGGTTCCTGGCGAGCAGGCTGGCCGAGAAGGTCCTTGTCTGCCCTTCCCTTCCCGCCAAGAACCGGCGTTTGCGGCAGATTGGCTGCCTGCATGTAATTCGACATGCGTTCGAAGATGTGATCCATGCTGGCGTGCGGACCCTCTTCGCGGATGGCCCGCACTAAGGCCATCGTCATTCCGCCGTGGGTCTCATTCTTCTCGCTGCGAAGTTCCAGCGCTTCCTGATTCTCCTGCGCCGCCGCCAATGTGAGCACCCCCGCGTCTTCCGGGTTGATTTCTTTGCCCGTCGCCTTGTCGATGGGGGCCGGGTCGTCGATAAGAGGCTCGTCAAAAGTCACGCCATCCACGCCGCTGCGCACACCGGAATTCGAGCGCGACCTTCCGTGGCTGTTGGCCGGCCCTCTCGTCAGGGAACCGCTGTGACAACTGTCGGCTATGAAGGTGACCACGACACCCTTCCTGGCGGAATCCCAAAGGATCTGGGAGAGTTCCTTATCGCGAACGTCCACGGCGCCCTGCCACTGGTCCGAGGCCACAATCGTCTGGTCGAACTCATTCCGCGTATTCGGGTTCGCTCTCTTGAGAGCCGCGTTCCGGATAAAATTCCCGTGGCCGGAGTAATACACAAGGCGGAAATCTCCCTTGGCAGCCGTCTCCACCAACTCCCGCCGAAGCGTTGCCAGGATCTCCTCAGCCGTGGTCTTCTCGGGCGTTATCAACTTCACGATGTCATTCTGTTGGAAACCGAAATCCGGGGCCAGGAGAAGGCCCTCGATGAGGTTCACATCGTTAATCGCACCCTCCAGGTCGGAATAGGTCCAGCGGCGAACATCTCCACTCACGAGCCCTTTCCTGGACGGAGACTTCTTCGGTGGGTCGGTGGAAACGCGGCCGCCTTCAGGATTGTATTGATTGATTCCGATCAGGACTGCCCGGCGGGTTGCGCCGAAACACCGGAAGCCGGCCCCAGGCAGGGCAGCAAGCAAGAGAATCAGCGCAAAGCATAAGCGATACATCTCGAGTCTCCTTTGGCAACCATGGAAAGGCCATGAAATGCATTCGACCAGGCGATTGCTGGCGGCAGGCTTCCTTCATAGCGCGACAAGATGGGTGGCTTTGAGTGGGTCGCATGAGGCGCCCACACCCGCTTAGGGCAATAATATCACATACGTGAGGCGGAGCTTCCCGGTTGCCGGTTGCTGCGCTGAATCGAAGTGATAGGCTGGAAGCTCGGGAGTCGCCACGGCGGCGGCCTCTCTTACGCGCTAGCGCGTGGGGGCGTTGCCCGAAGCGTAGCGCAATGCGTGGAATGAGTATCTGGAGCGTTCGGCGCGGCAACCGAAGCCTGGCGCTTGTTTTCGAATCTGACCGGCGTATGGGACGGCCCGATGGCATCCGCCGGCTAGCGGGCGACGGCCGCGAACATCTTTTCGAGGAGGGACCGCGAACATGAAGGCATTGCTGCTGAGGGAATACATGAACCTGCAGGTAACGGAACTGGCGGAGCCGGAAATCGGCGCGGCGGACGTGCTGGTGCGGGTGCGCGCATGCGGCATCTGCGGCAGCGACGTGCATGGACTGGATGGACGGACGGGCCGGAGGATTCCACCGCTGGTGATGGGGCACGAGGCGGCGGGCACCATCGAAGCGATTGGCGGGGACGTGCGGGGCTGGCGGTTGGGCGACCGCGTCACGTTCGATTCGACGATCAGTTGCGGCGAATGCTTTTACTGCCAGCGCGGCGAGATCAACCTGTGCGACCGGCGCGAGGTGTTGGGCGTCTCTTGCGGGGACTACCGGCGGCACGGCGCGTTTGCGGAGTACGTGGCGGTGCCGGCGCGCATTCTCTACCGGCTGCCGGGCGGGCTGCCGTTCGACCATGCGGCGATGATTGAAGCGGTGTCGGTAGCGGTTCACGCGGTGGCGCTGACGGCGCACGAGGCGGGCGACACCGCGGTGGTGATGGGCTGCGGGATGATCGGACAATTAACGATTCAGGCAGCGCGAGCGGCGGGCTTCACGAGGGTGATTGCGGTGGACATCGACCCCGCGCGGCTGGAACTGGCGCGCCGGGCGGGCGCGGACGCGGCATTCGATTCCAGGAAGTGCGACGTGGCGGCGGAAGTCCGGGCGCGCACGGGGGGACGCGGCGCGGACGCGGTGCTCGAAGCCGTGGGAGCGACGGAGCCGATTCAAGCGGCGATCCGGTGCGCGCGAAAGGGCGGCACGGTGACGCTGATCGGTAACACATCCCCGACGATCGAACTGCCGCTGCAGGAGGTGGTAACGCGGCAGATCCGGCTGCAGGGGTCGTGCGCGTCGGCGGGCGAGTACCCCCAGTGCATCGAGCTGTTGACGAGCGGAGAGATCCGGGTGGGTGACTTGATCACGGCGCGCGCCACGCTGGAAGAAGCGGCAGGCTGGTTTGGCCGGCTCTATCGCCGCGAGCCAAACCTGATGAAAGTGATTGTGGAACCATAGCAGTCGGCGCGCAGCAGCCCAAACCGCGCCGAGACCAGAGTCATGTCGACGACTTGGTTGCCGCCCCATCAAAGAAACTTGTGGCTGCATTGACCAACGAGTGAATGCCATCCGCTCCGCCTGCCAGGAGGCCGGCGGAAAGCGCTACATCGACACAAAGGAAAAACAGGTGTTGCGCCTGAGTCGTGATTTTGACGTCATTCAGTCTTCCCACATCGGCAAAAGGCCCGAGCGCACGCACGCCAGCGATGCTCACCAGGACGGATATAGTGAGTGAAACAGCGAAAGCATACCGTTGCGTTTCCCCTCGATACTCATCGATTGCGTCGGAAGCAGCTTTCAGATCCGCGGCGTCTTGGGTGCTCGTAGCAGGGTCAGCGGGTCTCGCCTTGATGGCGGCCACGGCTTTATCAAGCTTGCTTGCTTCCGCGTCACGCCACGGGCTCACCAGGATCTCAACCGCGCGTTCGATGACGGCCGAAGCGAAGGCAAGCGGCGCCAAAAGGCCGCTCAGATCCTGTAATCTAACCGTGAGAGTCAGGCCATCCCATTTTAAGAGCATGCGAAAGACGATCACGCCCAAGAGCGCCAACGCACAGGCGAAAACCAAGGGCCATTTCTTTCTGGCAACGGACGTTACAGGCATAGCAACAAAATCTCCTAATGGTTTCCGAGATCCACTTCCGGCTTCCGCATTCTCGGTTAGTATACTCCCGGACGCGATGCGTTGATCCCGCGAAATTGCAGTTTTCGCCTCGGGAGAGGCGGGGGATGCGGCGTAACGCCGGAAAATCGTATATCATCTTAAGTCATGAACCTGCAGCTTGGCTCAACCGGCGCTGATGTCAGCCAACTCGAACAGCGGTTGAAAGATCTGAACCTCTATACCGGTTTCGTGGACGGCGTGTTCGGTAGCGGAGTCGAAGCGGCCGTGAGGATCTTCCAGACGAACAACGGGCTCCATCCCGACGGAGTCGCCGGCCCGCAAACCTGGGCGGCCCTCTTTCCGGGCGCAGCGGCGCCCGCGACGCCCCTGCTCGATGCGCCGGTTGAGCGGCGCTGCCTCGCGCTCAGCGGCACGTTCGAGACTTCCACGGGCTTCCCGGATTGTTTTTGCGGCCTCGCGGGCGATTTCGACGGCATGGGCATGAGCTACGGCGCGCTGCAGTGGAACATCGGCCAGGGCACTCTACAGCCGCTCTTTTCCGACATGCTCTCCGCTCATGCAGACGTCATGGCGAGCGTCTTTCAGGACAATCTCGACGCGCTGAAGAACATGCTCTCTTCCCCCGCAGCGGCGCAACTGCAATGGGCGCGGTCCATACAGGATCCAGTCCACCATGTCATCCTCGATCCGTGGAAGGGCTTGTTCCAGGCCCTTGGGCGCACCCAGGAGTTTCAGGACGTGCAACTCGCGCACGCGCAAACCAAACAACAACTAGCCTCCGCACTTTGCCAGCGCTTCGGAGTGACCACGGAGCGGGGGTTTGCCCTGATGTTCGATATCTGCGTGCAGAACGGTTCCATCTCGAGCGCCACCGAAGCGCAGATTCGAGCGGATTTCGCCGCCATTCCGGCCGATGCGGCCCCGATGGACGCCGAGGTGGCGCGTCTTCAGTCCATCGCCAACCGGCGCGCCGAGGCCGCAGATCCCGCGTATGTCGAGGATGTCCGAACCCGCAAGCTGACGATCGCCAACGGACTCGGCACGGTTCATGGCGTGTCCTACAACCTGGAACAGCAGTTCGGAATCCGGCTGCAGCCGATGGATGGGTAAGCCCGTCCCCGGAACCACGCGGAGGTCAGTGGCCTGGGGGCGGCGCCGGTGGCGCCGGCGCAAACGCGATTGACGTCACCGGATGCAGTTCCCACAGGGTGTTCGACTCCATGCCTTTCTTCCCACGCCCCGTGCCTCCGTTCGCCAGGTACGTGTGGGCGTCGTCGTAGAACAGGGCACCGGTCACGGTCACGTACACAGGATGCTGCATCACGTGGACGCTGCCGATCGTCGGCGCAGTTTTGCCCAGGAGATTATCGATTACCCATTGGCGCACCCCTTCCACCTGATCCGCGATAGTGGTGGCGTACTGGCCCGAGGGCGCTTCGACGATGATGCAGTTGTCGTCCTTGGTTGGCGGATTGGTCGAGGTCCGCGGCTGCGGACTGATCTGAATGTGAAAGTCGCAGTCGTCCGATTCGAAACCAACCAGGTACAGGTATCCGGAGATAGTCACCAGCGTGTCCTCTTTCACTGGCTGGTCCATGATGCGGGTGCTCTGATATCTCGGATCATCCTTCTTGACGTCCGTGAGCTTGGACAGGTTGAGCGCATCCGCCAACGTCATAGTCTTGGTCGGAGCGCCCGGGGGCAAGCTGGTTTTAACCGGCCATCGTTCGGTTCCCGGCTGAAGGCACGGCAACGACGCACCAAAAGCGATAATGCCAACCGCCAAGTACGAACAAACGAACAAAAACACTCTACTTACACGCATTAACTCCTCCTTAACCGGCGAAAGATCCAGATCAAGAGCCCCACGGCTGCTACGCGCTAAGCCGGAATTCCCACTCTGGACTCCGGGGTGTTGTGAGTATACACCCAGCCGCCATTTTTTGATCCGGCGAGTTGCATTTTTGTGGTGGCTTCCGACATGGCCCATTAAGAAGACTGAAATGAACGAGATAACGTTGGCATACAGAGCGGCGGACTGGTGCAGATTGAGGGCCCTGGTCCGCGTTACTCCAGGCCGTGCAGGAAGTCGTGGCTGGGCTTCATAAACTCCAGGTTCATTTCAACGAAGTAGTTCTTGACGCCTCCGGTCTTGGCGGCGGCGAAGAGCCCCTTCCAGTCCACCGAGCCCGAGCCTACGGCGGCTTCCTTCCTGGTCTCGGCCGACCAGTCCGCCAGGTGCATCGAGATGAAGCGACCGGCGTATTTCTTCATGTAGGTGGCGGCTTCATAGCCGATGCTGATGACGGCCACCTGGAACTGCATCTTGACCAGCTTGGGGTCCAACTCGGCCATCAACTTGTCATAGATCAGCTGGTTGTCGATCTTCTGAAACTCGCCGTGGTGGTTATGGAAGCCAGCTTGGAGGCCTGCCTTGGCGATCTTCTCGCCAATCTGGTTCAGTTCGCCGGCAGCTTTCGCCCAGTCCGCCATCGTGGCGCTGTTGGGCAGGCCGAAGGAGGAGAGGATCATCTGCTTCAGGCCGAGCTCGATGGCGAACGCGATGCGTTCGTCCAGGTTCTCCTTCATCTCTTTGAACTGGTAGTGGCAGCTCTCGCAGCGCAGCCCGGCAGCCTGGATGGTCTTCTTCATCTCCGCCGCAGACATGCCGGCGAGCGCGCCGAAGCCCTCCTTATAGCTGGGCGGGGAACACATTTCGATGCCCTTGTAGCCCATGCCGGCGATCTGTTTCAGCGTGCCGGGGAAGTCCTTGCCCAGAGCATCGCGGATGGGCCAGGTCTGGGTTTCAATGGGCATACCCAGGGGGTCGGCCATGAGCCGGCCAACTGCTGCAGCGCCGGTGGCAGCGAGGAGCTCTCTTCGGGAAAGATGCATGCCGATTTCTCCTATGAACCGTTCAGATGGTTTGCGGATCCCAGCCCTTGCGGTACTCGCGTGCGAGATACCGGTTGGCCTCGGGGACGTTGGTGATCGCCCCGGTCCGGGCATCATATAGCAGCCGTTTGCCGGTTCGCAGCGCCACGGCATAGAGGTTGGCGGCCTCCGAGATCGGGCCGGCGTTGAGGAAGCTGCCGGGCGAGTGCTGCTTATCGCCCCGGCACGCCGCGACCCACTGTGTCAGCCCGGGCGACAGCCGGGGCGGTTCGGACCCGCCAACCTGCCTTTGCGCAGGCGTGGGGGGCGCCGGGTTACCTTTCATGCGGCGTTCGGGGATCAGGTGCGGACCTTCCACGTTGAATCCGGCGAGGATCTTACCCTTGTCGCCGACGAACATCATGCCTTCAGGCGGCAGTTCCTTCCCGTCTGCATCCAGCTCCGCGGGCGTGGGCGGATGAATGCCGCCGTCGTACCAGATGAGGTCGATGGACCCGCGCCGCTCGTGCGCCGGGAACCTGAAGCGGACCACGCTGGCGAACGGGAACGAGAAGTCGTTGCGAATGGTGGTGGAAACGCCGTCCTGGAGCATGCACGCGTGGGTCAGCATGGGGTCGATGCTGGTCGGCCCCGAGAGCTCCAGCGCGTTGAACACGGTCCAGAGGCTATAGTGGCCCATGTCGGCCATGGAGCCGCCTCCGAAGTCGTACCATCCGCGGAACACCATGTGGGTGTAGTTGGGGTGGTAGGGACGGTAGGATTCGGGGCCGAGCCACAGGTCCCAGTCGAACCCTGGCGGCACCGGCGGCCGGTCGGTGGGAATGGTGGTGTATTGCGGCCAGACCGGGCGGTTCGACCAGTTGTGAACCTCGCGCAGCGTTCCGATGGCGCCTTTGTTGATCCACGCCATCACGGGGGTCATGTCGCCGTTGGCGTCCCAGGGCATGAAGTGGGTGGAAACGCCGGTTTTGCGCGCGGTCTCGATGACGAGTTGCGCCTCCTTCAGGCGATTGGCGATGGGCTTGTGTAGGACGACGTGCTTTCCGCGTTTCATGGCCGCGATGGCGATCACCCCGTGGAGATGGTCGGGGGTCATGATCTTGACGGCGTCGATGCCCTTCTCCTTCTCGAGCATTTCGCGCACATCGGCGTAGGCGGCGCAGCCCTTGTACTGGCCCGAGGGGCGCTGCCCGGCGTAGTAAGCCTCGACGAAGCTCTGGCCCACATCGCGCCCGCCAGGGATCGTACCATCGGTCCCCGCGCGCCAACTGGAGTCGCGCAGCGTGCGGCGCAGGCTTCCCAGCAGGCCATTGCGGTCCCAGTCGCGGTACTCGACTGCATCCTTGTTTGGGTCGCAGACGGCTGTGATCTGGATATCCGGCGAAGCGAGCAGAACGGGCATTTCGCGGAGACCCTGCGTGCCGGTGCCGATGTAAGCCAGGTTAATCTTGTCGCTGGGGGCGACGAAACCAGGCCCCCCCAAGACGTGTCTTGGAACGATGGAGAAAGCAGCGGCGGCGGCTGCGCTCCCCAGGAACTGGCGACGGTTCGCGTCGAATGTCATCTGCTCCTCCGTAGGGCGACGGTTGGGCAAGCGCCTTCGCGCTCTGAGGCCGCCCCGGAGTAGAATAGCGGGATTTGCCGGAGCGGGCAAGGCGGTCACGGCCGTTCGCGGCGGGTTCAAGTAGTGGGTACCTTCACCACTAGCGCCGGCCTGCATCCTTTGGCGGCTTTCACCCGCAGGCGATGTGGCGCAGGAGTTGTCGTTTTCGTGGCGTGAGGGAATCGAGGTTATTTGGACGATTGGCGCCCGGGAAAGCCGGAAGTACAATGTGCCTAGGAGCAGTCCATTGTTTATTGCCACTGCCGATCTGATTCTGCACAGCACGGTCACCGGATCGTTCCCGCGGCCGCGCTGGTTCGACGTAAGTATGTGGGGCCGGCCGCTCGACACCTGCATGCTCGACGTGCGCTTCCGCGAGAAGTTCCAGGACGCCATGGCGGTGCTCATCAGCGACCAGGAACGCGCCGGGCTTGACATCCTCAGCCATGGTGACCTGCATGTCGATGAGGACTTGGCGGGGCGCGCCTGGCATCACTATCCCTTGCAGCGCTGGGCCGGCTTCGAAGGCGATTACCTCCAGCCGGAGGAAACTACGGCTCCGTGGCTCCACTATCCGCCCGGCACGCTGCTCAACGAGATCTACACCGGCTGGCGCTGGCCCCACGTGGTGGCAAAGATCGAGCACCGGCCGCTCGACTATCCCAAGATCTGGCGAATCGCGCAGGGAAAGACCCGCAAGCCGGTCAAGTTCGGCACATGTTGCTCCCAGGTGATGGCTCTCTTCCTCGATATCCACACCCCCCACTACAAAGACAAGCACCAGATCGTCTGGGACATGGCGGAAGCCATGAATAAGGAACTGCTGGCGCTGCGCGAGGCCGGCTGCCGCTGCATCCAGATCGAGGAACCGACGTTTCACTTCATGGCCAACACCTACGGCAAGGACCACGGCGAAGTGAAGTTCATGATCGATGCTTTCAGCCGCGAGGTGCAGGGCCTCGACGATGTGGAGCTCTGGATTCACACCTGCTGGGGAAACCCCAACATGCAGCGCGTCATGGAGGACACCGGCTACGCCAACTCCATCGAGATCTATCTGGAACGCTGCCGCGGCGATGTCTGGACGCTGGAGATGAAGGATCGCCAGCAGAGAGATCTGGAGTTGTTCGAGCCCTTCAAACACGATCTGAAGAAGAAGATCTGCATCGGCGTCGTCAGCCATCGCATGTTGCAGGCCGATCGCCCCGAGGATGTAGCCGCCGAAATCCGCAACGCCCTGAAATACATCCCGCCCGAGCGTCTGATCGTCTCCAGCGACTGCGGCTTCGGCCGTCAGGGCTGCAACCGCGAGATCGCGTTCTACAAAGCCAGCGCTATCGCGCAGGGAGCCAACATCGTTCGGCGCGAGCTCGGCCTTCCGGCAACCTACATCCCGGCCGCAGATCCGGCTCTCCAGATCGACGTGGTGCCGTAGGCGTTTGTGACACAGCATCGGTCTCTTGTGTTGCGCCCCGCTTGTCCGCCCGTGGTGATACAGTACATCCGATGGCCAAGACTCTCCTGCTCGCCCTCGTCCCATGCGCCCTTTTCGCCGCCGATGAGATGACGGTCTATGACCTACTGGCCCCCGCCACGCATTCCTTCAACATCGTTTACGATGTGTCCGCAACCCACGAAGGCGCCGGATATTTCTTTAACCCGATCCGCGCCGGCTCCACCGCGTCCAAGGAGCGCGTCGTCGACCGCGCCACCGGCAAGCCGCTGCAGTTCACCATTGTCGATGGCAAAGCCGCCAAGGCCTCCGGCGGTGTCGATCGGGCCACACCCGATGACGCCCAGTTCCTGCGAGTCACGCTCCTCAAGCCGGTCCCCAAGGGCGCGGAAACCCGCATCCGCATCTACAAGACATACACCGATGCCCCGTCCTACTACGAAACCCCTACCGGCTTCGTCCTCGACCGCCCGCTCGGCATCAAGCGCAACATCGTCATCATGCCCAAGGGCTACGAACTGGTCGGCTCGGCGTCTCCCGCCATCGTCTCCACCGATCCGGACGGCCGCATCCGCCTCAGCTTTCTCAACGACCGCGACGACCAACTCCCCGTCCGCGTCACTGGCCGGAGGCTCCCATGAAGCGCCTGCTCCTCGTCCTGTTCCTGCCACTGCTCGCTATCGCGCAATTCCATCGCGCCGAGCAGGATCTTGAGATCCGCTACTGGCTGCTCGATCCTTCCACGCACGCCTTCCGCATATCCCACGATTTCACTGTGACCCGCGTCGGCCAGGAGTCGGTGCATAGCTTTGTGCGCGCCGGCAGCAAAGTGTCGCCGGACGCCCGGATGTTCAACCTGGACACCGGCGAACCACTCCACACTCACATCGTCTCCGGGAAAGAGGTGAATGCGCTCGGCTACTACCCCACACCCACGGACCCGGAATCGGTGGTCGTGCAGGGCGACCTGCCAAAAGCCGTGGAGAATGGAGAAACCGTGCGCGTGCGCGTCGAAGAGTCCTATACCGACCCGGTTGGCTACACCATTAACCAAGACGAGTTGAAGTGGACCCGCACTCTCGGCCGCCCCTTGAACTATGTGACTCTTCCCGACGGCTGGATGCTGACCAGTGTCAACGTCCCCGCAGTCATCACGCTGGACGCCAAAGGCTGCGTGAATCTCCGCTTCACCAACACCCGCAACGGCGACCTCGACGTCACCGTCAGCGCCAGGAAGCGCCCCTAAGAGTCGCGCGAGCAGGATCCGCCGCTTCGCCGTCGACGTTGCCTTCGGCGACGGACGCGTCCAGTTGCAGAAGGGAGAACGCGCCACGCTGTTGCTCCCCGGCGCCGCGATTGCGCAGAACCCGTAACACGCGCGCGGGCGGCGTGTGCGCGGCGTCGAGCCCACGCAGCTCGAGCCGGCGGGATCCGAGGGATGAAATACACATGCGCCAGCAGGTAAGAACTGCCCCACGCACAGCGTGGCGTTGCCTTCTCCCGGTGGCACTCCGCGCCCGTGCCGCAGAGCTTCAAGGAAGAGCCGCCCAATAGCTGGAAGGAAGCGGATCGAGGATCTTTATGCCCGGACTTCTGTGGAAATTAACCGGCACGGCGAAGCGTAGCCGGCAGCAGGAAGAGGTCACGGAGTTGGCGTTCGCGGCAGCTTGACGGGCCGCGCGAATCAGGCATAATGGGATAGTCCGCTGCATCTCAAGGGGCCGTGCGAATGAAGACAAACGCAAAAACCACTGAATCGGCGCCAGAAATGCCTCTGCCCGGCGAGCATGGACCAACGCTGCCCAGCTCCGGAAAATCAAAGAAACGCGGACTGATCTGGCTGGTTTTCCTGCTAATCGTCGCGGGTATCGCGGGGTACGCGGTCTGGCGCGCCGGCCATCCGACCACCGCGGGGAAGAAGGGTGGTGGTGGCGGCGGCGCGGGAGGCCCTGGCGGCGCCGCGGCTCTGGGCCCGGTGCCGGTAGTGGTGACGAAGGTCACACGCTCCAGCATCCCGGTCTATCAGAACGGGCTCGGCAACGTGAGTCCCTACTACACGGTCACGGTCAAATCGCGGGTGGATGGCCAGTTGATGAAAGTGGATTTCAACGAAGGCGATCTGGTCAAGGAAGGCCAGGTTCTGCTCGAGATAGACCCGCGGCCTTATCAGGTTCAACTGGATATGGCGGAAGCTACGCTGGCGCACGACCAGGCTCTGGTGGCCAACGCCAAGGTGGATCTCGAACGTTACAAGGGGTTGGTGAAGACGGACGCCATTCCGAGTCAGCAATTGGATACGCAGGTCGCGCTGGTGGCGCAGAACGAAGCCACCATCAAGCAGGATCAAGCCAACATTGACAATGCCAAGCTGCAATTGGTTTACTCCAAGGTCACGGCGCCGATTACGGGGGTGGTGGGCCTGCGCCTGGTGGATCCCGGCAACATCGTTCACGCCTCCGACACGAACGGCATGATCACGATCACCCAGCTCCAGCCGATCGCCGTGCTGTTTACCATCCCCGAGGACAGCCTTCCGGCAGTTACGCAGAAACTGCGCGCTGGTGCGCATCTGCCAGTGGACGCGTACAACCGGGACATGTCCAAGAAGCTGGCATCCGGGATGCTGGTGACGCTGGATAACCAGATCGACAATACCACCGGCACCTCGAAGCTGAAGGCGGTTTTCGATAACAAGGACAATGCGCTCTTTCCTCAGCAATTCGTCAACATACAACTGCTGGTGGACACGCTGACCAATCAACTGGTGGTTCCCAACGTGGCAGTCCAGAACGGCCAGCAGGGCACGTTCGTCTATGTCGTGGACGACGATTCCAAAGTGCACCTGAAAACCGTTCAGGTGGGAATCACCACCGCGCAATCAGCCGACATTCTCAGCGGCCTCTCGGACGGGGACCGGGTAGTAGTAGACGGCACCGACCGGCTGATTGAAGGCGGCGTGGTGAGAGTGCGGAAATCCGGAGAGTTGGACAACCCGCCAGGCTATGACGGCGGCGGCGGACGCGGCGGCCGTGGCGGAAGGAAGGGCGACGGCCAGTTTAAGAAAGGCGACGGAAGCCCCAAGAAGGGCCGTGGCGGAGGCGCTCCTCAGTGAGTCCGTCGCGAACCTTCATCCTGAGGCCGGTGGCGACCTCGTTGATGATGGCCGGCGTGGTGCTGGTCGGCGTCACGGCATTCCGGCAACTGCCGGTTTCGGCCCTGCCGCAGGTGGACTACCCAACCATTCAGATCCAGACGTTTTACCCGGGCGCGAGCCCGGAGGTAGTGACGTCTTCGATCACCGCGCCGCTCGAGAAGCAGTTCGGCCAGGTGCCGGGACTGACGCAGATGACGTCGATCAGTTCTTTCAGCAGTTCGCTGATCACCTTGCAGTTTTCGCTCGACCTGAGCATAGACGTAGCCGAGCAGGAGGTGCAGGCCGCCATCAATGCAGCCACCACTTTTCTTCCCACGAATCTTCCGGTTCCGCCCATTTACAGCAAGACGAATCCCGCCGACGCGCCGATTCTGACGCTGGCCATTACATCTTCGACGGTGCCCATGCCGAAAGTGGAAGAGCTGGCGGAAACGCGCATGGCGCAGAGGATTTCGCAGCTCAAAGGCGTGGGCCTGGTGAGCATCAGCGGAGGGCAGCGGCCGGCCGTGCGCGTGCAGGCGAATCCCACCGCGCTGGCGTCCTATGGCCTAAGCCTGGAGTCTCTGCGAACGGCGCTGGCCAGCGCCAATGTGAACCAGGCCAAAGGCAGTTTCGATGGACCGGACCAGGCCTGGACTATCAACGACAACGACCAGCTTCAGGCCGGCGCGCAGTACGGGCCGATCATCATCGCCTACCGCAACGGGGCGCCGGTGCGCATCAGGGATGTGGCCACGGTCATCGACGGCTCGGAAAACACCAAGCTGGCGGCCTGGGTGAATGCCGACCGGGCCATCGTTCTGAACATTCAGCGGCAGCCCGGGACCAACATCATCAGCGTAGTCGATACCGTGCAGAGCCTGCTTCCGCAAATCGAAGCCTCTTTGCCGGAGGGGATTAAGGTGCAGGTCATCTCCGACCGTACCACCACCATCCGGGCATCGGTGAAGGACGTCGAATTCGAACTGCTGCTCACCACGGCGCTGGTGGTGATGGTCATCTTTCTCTTCCTGCGCAGCCCTTCGGCCACCATCATCCCGGGCATCGCGGTGCCGCTTTCGCTGGTGGGCACGTTCGCCGTGATGTACCTGTTGGGATATAGCCTGGACAACCTGTCGCTGATGGCGCTCACCATTTCCACGGGCTTCGTGGTGGACGATGCGATCGTCATGATCGAGAACATCTCGCGCTATATCGAGAGGGGCGAGTCGGCCATGCAAGCCGCGCTCAAGGGATCGGCGGAGATCGGATTCACCATCGTGTCGTTGACCGTTTCGCTGATCGCCGTGCTGATTCCGCTGCTGTTCATGGCGGATATTGTGGGCCGCCTGTTCCGGGAATTCGCGGTGACGCTGGCGGTAACAATCATATTTTCGGCATTTGTCTCGCTGACTCTGACGCCCATGATGGCGGCGCGAATTCTGAGGCACCATCCGGAAGCCGAGCAGGGC
>Ga0181530_10002167_pt1 | contig 23795 bp, 27 predicted proteins | sample PEATcosm2014_Bin_42_FD_119769 | JGI IMG/M metagenome (GOLD analysis project Ga0181530, IMG submission 119769) | Peatland microbial communities from MTU Mesocosm Facility, Houghton, MI, USA - PEATcosm2014_Bin10_60_metaG | ecosystem: Environmental > Terrestrial > Soil > Wetlands > Peat | place... | reverse complement strand
AGCGGTAGGCTTTGCCTCCGCGAAGGCGCAAACCGGCACATCCGCGGGTAGGCTGCTTGAGCCGGCTGGCGACAGCCGGCCCAGAGAAATGGTCGCCTCCCTGCCCTGAGCTAGTCGAAGGGCATGGGAAACAGAATTCGGCTTACACCCGGCCGCGACGAATCACGCCGGCGAAATCCAACTCCGGTTTCGCCGGCGCCTTTTTTTCTTCCGCATTTTGCAAATCGCCGTTCTTCGTCCGGTAACAATCGTTGGTCCCCGCATTGATCTGACGTAATTCCTGCAACCATCCTAAACGCACACGGGTTCCGCGACGATTCTACGGACGGGGCTACGCCCCGGACGCCGCATTCTTTACGCAAAATTTGGAACCGATATGAGCCAGAACACACCAACGTTGGACTACCACGCTCCGGACATTTCGGAGTTGACGCAGCAGCGCGTCGGGACGGGCAATGATCCGTCGGACAAATCCAAGCCGGCGCAGAGTCAGATGACCCGCGCGGTGGCCAAGCGGCTGCTTCCTGCGTGCGTTGTCGTCCCAGCCTTGCTCTGGTGGGTGCTGATCTTCGGAGTGCACCGCGGGTGGTACGACTTGGATACTTGCTTCATCCTGTTCGTTTATTCGGTGACGGTGGTATTTGGGCTGATCGTCTGCCTCAACCTGAGAAGGTTGTCACGGATGGACGCGCAGAGAGCGCAAGCCTTGGAGCAGTTGAAGCTCGCCAAGGACGCCGCCGAGGCCGCCAATCGATTCAAGTCCATGTTCTTTGCCAACATCAGCCACGAGATCCGCACGCCGCTCACGGCCATCAACGGCTTTGCGGAGTTGTTGCTGAACTCGGAGCGAACCGACGAGCAGCGACAGGCCGATGCCCGCGTCATTCGCCGTAACGGCGAACACCTGCTGACCCTGATCAACGATATTCTGGACCTGTCCAAGATCGAGGCGGGGAAAATGTCCGTCGAACGGATTCTGTGCTGTCCGGCGGGAGTCGTTGGCGAGGTCTGTTCCATGGTGCGTCAACGTGCCGCCGAAAAGGGTCTGACGCTTGATGTGAACTTCGTGGGACCAATCCCGAAAATGGTGCGGACCGATCCCACCCGGCTGCGCCAGGTTTTGATCAACCTGATCGCCAACGCCGTTAAATTCACGACGGAAGGTGGCGTACGGCTGACGGTATCGATCCAGCCATCGCTTCGTGCCGCCAATCCCCTGCTTGAGATAAAAATCACCGACACAGGCATCGGTATCCCGCCCGAACGGCAGGCGTCGCTGTTCCAGCCGTTCGTGCAGGGCGACGCAACCATCACCCGGCATTACGGGGGATCCGGGCTGGGGCTGGCGATCTCGCGGCATTTCGCCCGTGCGCTGGGCGGCGACATCGCGCTCGCCAGCGAGCCGGGACGCGGAAGCACCTTCACCGTCACGGTCGGGACCGGATCGCTGAACGATGCGGCGATTGACGAACACCCCGAGGAGGCGATGGAGGCGCAGCGCAACTTCACCAGCCCGCGCGTCCGCATCAGCGGGGCCGTGCTGGTCGCGGAGGATGGCATCGACAACCAGGCCCTGATCGCCACCAAGCTGCGCGAAACCGGATTGAAGCTCGAGCTGGCGCCCAACGGTCAAATCGCCTGTGAAATGGCGATGACGGCAGCCGCACGCGGCACTCCTTTCGACTTGATCCTGATGGACGTGCAGATGCCCGTGATGGACGGATTCACCGCCACCTTCCAACTTCGCAGCAACGGATACCGTGGCCCCATCGTCGCCCTGACCGCAAACGCCATGGAGCGCGACCGCGCCAAGTGCCTCAACGCCGGCTGCAACGATTTCGTGACCAAGCCCATTCAGATGGAAGCGCTGTTCAAAGCGATCGGCCGCTACCTAAGGGTTGTGCAGGTTGCTCAAAAGCCTGCGTTCACCCAGGACGCATCCGCCGTCGCGGCCAGCCGCGAGGCCCAGGCGCAGAAATTCTACAAGGACCTTCCCGCCGAGCTCGCCCAGATCGACCAGGCCATCGAGCGACAGGACCGAGCGAGGTTCCAGGACATTGCCAAGTTACTGCTTGGCAGAGCGGCGGCCGCCGGCCTCAACGACGTGGCCCCGCAGGCCGCCAAGCTGTTGCAGGCCGCCGAGAGCGAGCGTTCCTGGCTCGTTCTTCGTCAGGCCCTGACCGATTTTGCGCGCGATTCCGAGCCAGAGTCCCAGTCCGAGGCGGCGTGATCTCGCTGACGGCCACGCCTTCACGTTTGCGGTTCAGGTCGATCGGGGGACCGTCTCACGCCACGAGCCTTTTGCCGCAGCATTTCGCGCTCCAGAAGATGGACGCGAAGCTTAGGCGTCATTCGAAAATTGGTTCGGGTTTCGAGTTGAGCCATTTTGGACGGCAGATCGCAAAGCCGCCGTTCGGCTGCCAGATCGAGAATCCCCAGCACGCCAATCGCGTGCAGCCCCAAATCGCGGGCGACATCGGTGCCCGCCCGCTCATCGATCAGGAGCCGGTCGGCGCCCCGTTGCAACGCCAAGGCAATCGCTTGCGCTTCTCCATCATGTAAAAGGTCAACAGAGCAGGGCGCATCGGACATCCGAGGTGTTTCCTGGAGCAGCCATTCAGGAGGCGTTGATGCCCAACGCCGTACGCGTTCAGGCGAACCCGCATCCCTGAGTTCCTCCAACACCACCGGCGGCACCAGAACGGCGCCATAGAGGGACGGCAGAACGTCAATTGCGTCGATCAGCACGAGATAATTGAGCGGGGAAGTATTGGAAACGACGATCATGTGGTGTTAACGCGGCGGCAGATCCCCTTCGACCTGACGGTCAAATTCTTCGACCGTGACCAAATCCTCCGTCACGTGATGTTGCTTGAGGAAACCGTCGGTTTCATATCGGGATAGTCCCAGCGCCTGACTAACCTGCCGGTAACTGAGTTGCCGGTTGCGGTATAGGTCCACCACCAACGCTTCCACGGCCTGGCGTGCCGCCTTGCCGGCATCGTTACCCAAGGCCGCCAAAACCGTTTCAGGAAGCTGAATGGAAACCGTCGTCATGGCACCACCATGCGAATGCCGGCCCTGTTTGTCAAACATTTTCGGGCAGGACATTGTTGAAATTCGCCAAACTCGACTCGCCCCCTCTCCCTTTCTCCACTTAGTCCCCACCCCCTGCCTACAATGCCTGCATGACGGACGATGACGGCCAATACATGCGATGTATGGAGGTCTGGGGCGGCAGCGAGTCGACCACGCAGGTCGTAAGACTGGGCGGACTCGATGCCTGGGTCTACAGCAAGCCCTACGGGAACGCCGGATTTGGCGGCGACGTCTATTACGCTTCCAGCTGCGCAACCGGACGCATCAACCGTCTCTTGCTGGCCGACGTGTCCGGGCATGGCGATTCGGTCGCGGAATCCGCCGCCGGATTGCGGTCCCTCATGCGGCGTTACGTCAATTTCCTGGATCAAACCAAATTCGTCCGGGCCTTGAACCGGCAATTCGCCGCCATGTCGCGCCAAGGCCGGTTCGCCACCGCGTTGGCCACGACTTTCTTCGCACCCAGCCGCGTTCTCACCGTCTGCAATGCCGGGCATCCTCCGCCGCTGCTTTACTCGGTTTCCACCCGAGCCTGGTCGATCCTTGAAAAACCTCGCGGCCACGAGGAATCGGCTTCCAACATTCCCCTGGGCATTCTCGACATAACCGATTACCAGCAATTTGACGTCGAACTGGAAGTGGGGGACCTGGTCCTTTGCTACACCGACGCCCTGACCGAATCTCACGATGCTGATGGCCAAATGTTCGGCCCCGAAGGACTGCTGCGCATCGTTGAAACCGTGGATGCCGAAGCGGGCGACAATTTCATCCAGGCGTTGCTGGAGAAAATCTCCGCACGGTCTGCGGGAAATTTATCGGAGGATGACGTCACCGTCATGTTGTTGCGGCCCAGCGCCCGCCCGCCGCGAGTGCGCCTCCGGCATAAATTCGGCGCCATGCTGCGGTTCACCGCCGCGGTGTTTCGCAGCATCGACCCCCGCGCAGAACGCCCGCCCCTGCCGGACTTCAAGCTCGCCAACATCGGCGGGGCTATTATTCCCCGACTCGGGAAGCGCTGGCGGCCGACTTGCCCGGTTAAGGCAAGTCGGCCGTCTCGTTAATCCATCCCCTGAATTTTGCCGACAGACTTCTTCGCCGCGGATGCCCCATGGAATCAGGCGGCCTGTTCGGCCTGGTGCTCGGCGAACGTGAGCAACTCACCGAGGGTCTCTTCCAGCCGGCGCTCCGCGTTGCGGATGTCCGGCGAGGCGACGCCGGTCCGGCGATGCGCCAGCAACCGGTTCAAGCCGTCGGCGCGAGCCATCGCGTCCACCAGCTTGGCATCGACGAGGTTCTCGATCGCTTTCCGTAGCGTTTCGCAGTGATGCATGGCAGATCTCCTTTTGCGCCATGGCGGCGCGGCAAGGCCCGGAATGCGGCAACGAAGCCGTGCTCCAGGCAACAACCCGGAAAACCTAAAGAGATCGAAACGCCAGAAGGCGCATTGATCCCTTTCACGTGCCTACGGAGTTAGCTGACGGGCTGGGAGTTGAAAGTCTCCCTCGGCTGCCCCGGACAAAGCCCCACTGAGCGCTGCCGTTGCGATCCACAAACCGATTCGCCCCTGCCGATCCGGAAAAAACTGCACTCCGAATCAGCGATGCGATGCCGACACCGGCCTCGCATTGGGTTCTCCGCGCCGCTCCATTTGTCGGGCGGCTTAGGCGGTCAAGCAACTTGGATTGTAAGAACGCCGGGTTTTGTGTCAACAGAAAAGCACGGATTGCTGAAAAAAAAGGCAAAAATTTTTTTTCGAGCCGATTTGACCGGATGTTCCCTTCCAAAATCCCCCGCTTCGCCGGAAAATTGCACTACAACCGGAGCTACCATGAAATGGATCAAGCGAATCATTCTCGCGGGCTTGTTGCTTATTTTGATCGCAGGTGTCGTCGTCTACCTTTCGTTGAACTCCATCGTGCGCTCGGAGGTCGAGCGGCAGGCCTCCGCCTCCCTGGGCGTCACCACCACTCTCGGATCGGCGCGGCTGTCTCTGCTCGGTGGAAACGTCAGCCTGAGCGATCTGCAAATCAGTTCGCCGCCGAAATTCTCTTCGCCGCAAATCTTCACCCTCGGCGGCGTCGGCGTAACCGTGCAATATGGCCAGTTGACCGCCTCGCCCATCCACGTTCAGAAGATCCTCATCGACCATCCCGTCCTGGTTGTCGAGCAGGCGAACGTAAAGCTCAACCTCGACGCGCTCATGCAACAGATGCCGCAATCCCCCAAGACCAGCAGCGGCCAGGCCACGCAGCCCATCAAACTTGTCATCGACGAACTCGATTTGAATAACGCCGACGTGACGTTCATGCCGGGCATTCCGGGTCTCACCAATTCGATGCAAATCTCCATCCCTTCGATGAGCCTCAAGAACATCGGTAACGCAAATGGCAATCAGAACGGCGCGGCAATCAAGGACGTAGTGATGCAAGTCGTGACCGCGTTGGCCGCCAAGGCCGCCGACTCGTCCAAGCTCCCGCCGGCGGTCAAGGTCCTGCTCGCGCAGGACCTGAACGGATTATCCAAACAGCTTGGCCCGGATTTCGACGGCCAGTTCCAGGATTTGGCCGGGTCCCTGACCAAGCAGTTGTCCCCCAAATTGGAAAACAGCCTGGAGAAGTTGATCGGCGGCAAGGGAAAATGACGCCAATTTCATTTTCGAGCGGAATCAACTGCATCCCATGGAATTCCCGCAATTCAGGCACTTGTAGCAGGTTCCGTTGCGGACGGTGATGCTTCCGCAAACGTCGCACGCCGGGGCGTCGGCCTGCAATTCCGAACTCTGCTGGCTTAGCGGATCGGCCACGATGGCCAGACGAAGATTCGATCCGCCCGGCGTTTCCGCCGGGGCGTTCGCGTTGGCGTTGGCGCTGGCCTTCATTTCCTCGTCGCTGTAGGCAAAGGGCCGAGCGGAATCCGGCTCGATCCGCGAGCCGTGTCCGTTGCCGCCCTTGCGGCCAGCCGGCGCTTCCGGCGGCGGCGGCGGCGCCACCGGCGCCCCCTCCGCGGCCGCGGGCTGCGGGCGAGGCTCGCGCTTGGGCGCGTTCGCCGCTCGGTACCCGCTCACAAATTCCATTGCCAGCCAGCGGAAAATGTAATCCACCAGGCTCTTGGCGAACGGAATCTCCGAATTCCGGGTCATCCCGCTGGGCTCGAACCTGACGTGCTCGAACTTGCGCACCAGCGATTCCACCGGCACGCCGTATTGCAGGCTCACGGACACCAGGGTCGCGATCGTGTCCATCAAGCCGCCGATCGTGCTCCCTTCCTTGGCCATCCGGATGAAGATTTCACCCGGTGAACCGTCGGCGTAGAGTCCGACGGTGATGTATCCTTCGTGCCCCGCCACGTCGAATTTGTGGGTGGTGGCGTTGCGGGTATCGGGCAATCTCCGCCGTAGCGGCCGCTCCACGATCCGCTCGACGATTTTCTCCACGACGTGCGTGTGGGCGGGCACCAGGTTATCGCTGCTGGTCGCCTTGCCCCCGAACAGCACGCTGGCCGCCGAAATCACCTCCTGCGCCACTTCCTCGCGAGCCGCTTCCACGCCCTCCTCATCGTCGTCCTCAACCTGATCCAGTTCCTCATCGCTCTTGACGTTCAGAGGCTGCGACAATTTCGACCCGTCGCGATACAGCGCGTTGGCCTTCAATCCGAGCTTCCAGCTCAGATGATAGCTTCGCTTGATGTCCTCGACGGTCGCCTCGTTGGGCAGGTTGATCGTCTTGGAAATCGCCCCGGTGATGAACGGCTGCGCCGCCGCCATCATGCGGATGTGGCCCTCGACGGGGATAAACCGATGCCCGTGCCGGCCGCACTTGTTGGCGCAATCAAACACCGCGTAATGCTCGTCTTTCAGATGCGGCGCGCCCTCGACGGTCCCGTGCCCGCAGATCGCGTCGTTGGCCTCGGCGATCTGCCGCTTGGTGAAGCCCAGATGTTGCAGCAGATTGAAGCCCGGCTTCTGCCACGTCGCCTCCTGGACGTTCAGCCGCTCCAGCGTCTGCTTTCCAATCGTCCATGGGCTGAACGCGAAGGCGATCTCAAACTGCGCCGGGAGTGATTCCTCGATCTTATTCAGCTCCTCCTTGGTGAATCCCAATTGCTTGAGCGACTGGAAATTCACGTGCGGCGCATCGTGAAGCGTCAGCGTGCCCATCACGTAGCGCAGGATTTCGTGGATTTGCTCCGCGCTGTAGCCCAGATTGACCAGCGATGGCCGAAGCGACTGATTGGCGATCTTGAAATACCCACCGCCGGCCAGCTTCTTGAATTTCACCAGCGCGAAATCCGGCTCCACCCCGGTGGTATCGCAATCCATCAATAGCCCGATCGTCCCGGTGGGGGCGATCACGGTGGTTTGCGCGTTGCGGTATCCGAATTTTTCGCCCAGCAACAGCGCCCGGTCCCAGCATTCCTGCGCGCTCTTGAGCAGTTGCATCGATGCCAGCACGTGCTTTTCCCCGAACTGCGCCGCATCCAATCCGACCGGTTTGATGTCCAGGCCCTCATAATCGCCCAGCCCACGCCGCGCGTTGGGGTCGCTCGCCACGTCGTACGCCGCGCGGCGGTGATTGCGGATCACGCGCAGCATCTCCGTCCGGTTCTCCTCGTAGCCCGCAAATGCCCCCAGCTCCCGCGACATCTCCGCGCTGGCGGCATAGCTCTCGCCCGTCAGGATCGCCGACATCGCCGCACAAATCGCCCGGCCCACCTCGCTATCGTACGCAATCCCCGCCTGCATCAGCATCGCCCCCAGATTGGCGTATCCCAATCCCAGCGTTCGGAAGCGATAACTGAGCTTGGCGATGTCGTCCGATGGGAAGCTGGCCATCAGCACGCTGACTTCCAGCACGATCGTCCAGAGGCGGATCGCGTGCTTGTATCCCTCGATGTCGAACCGCATGGTTTCCGCATCGAAAAACGTCAGCACGTTCAACGACGCCAGGTTGCACGCCGTATTGTCCAGGAACATGTATTCCGAGCAGTTGTGGACGACCAGGCCGTTGGCGATGAAGGATCGCGTGACCGGCTCGGTGAGATCGAAAACCTGACGCCGGCCCAGCGCCGTCAGCGATTCCACGCGGTCGAAATTCCCGGCGGATTCCGGGCGATTTGCCGCCATTTCCAGAGCCGAAGCGAGTTGCTCCCGCTTCTTTCCCGGCAGCAGCCCGACGTGCGCGGCCAGCGCCCTCAGGCTGCCGGGATCAATCCGCAGGACATGTCGCCGGGAACCGGCGGCGACGGCAGCCGAGTCGCCGGCGCCGCACGCGCCGGCGACCGGGCCGCGGACGACGGCTCCGCCTTCGCCCATCACAAATACCGAGCTTTGAATCCCAAACCCCAGCAGGATCATCTGCACGTCCCGCAAAAGTCCCGCGCTGTCCATGCTCAATTCCAACGTCCCGTCCCGAACGATCCCGTCCGACGTGAACAGGCCCCGCAGCAGGTGCTTCTGCGCCGCCAAGCCCGCCGTGAACACGTCGTCGCTCAGCCGGCGTTCGCCCGCCTCGTATCGCACGTACGCCTGAATCCGCCGCAGCAGCCGCCGATTGGTCAGCGACGCCGTCGCCGTCCCGCCCGACGCTTCGTCGTCCGTCACCATCAACTGGTTCACGTAATCATCGTCGTACATCCGCTCGCTCCAGGCGTGCGCCACGTACCGGGCAAACGGCTCGATCAGTTCCCCGTCGCCGAGGCACGCGTCCAACCGGATCGAATCGTGGCTGGCATTCGTCGAGGAGAAGAACAGGCCCAGCAATTGAAAGAAATGCGGATCCTGCGGCTCCCCGATCTCCTGAACCGTCGCCGGCTCGCTCGGGAGCTTGATCTCGTCCTCGGGGCCTAAATCCTTGGCCATCACCCAGCCCCGGCGTGTCCAGACTTTGTGATCGTCAGTCAACGTGACGCTGTATCCCCCGCGCGTCCGCAACTCGTAAACCTCCTTGGTCCCCGTCGGGAACGCGCCATCCGTCGCGTGGATTTCCTGGCCGTCAAGACTCGTGACCACCCGGCTCGGCAGGTGGATCATCTGATCGATCCGCCGCCAGATTCCGCCCGGCGTCAGCACCCGCGTGTCGCCCGTCACGCACGGGTTGGACGCCTTGATCGCTCCGCTCCTGGGGCAGGTGTGCCATTGGTTGATCGTGTCGTCGTATTGCACCCCCGGATCGGCGCAGCGCCACGCCGCCTGCGCAATCTGCTCCCACAGGTCCCGCGCCCGCAGCGATTTGGCCACCTTGCCGTTCGTCCGCCAGGTCAGGTTCCAGTTCCCATCCTCCTCCACCGCCTTGAAAAATTTGTTCGGGATGCGAACCGAATTGTTCGAGTTCTGTCCGCTGACGGTGGTGTATCCTTCGCCATTGAAATCGTAATCCAGCTTCAGCCCCAGCTTCGCCGCCAACTCCTTCTGATCCGGCGGTAGGCGCTTGATTCCCTCGGCCATGGCCGCCACCTTCAATTCCTCGCGGACCTTCCAGTTCACAAACTTCTCGATGTCCGGATGATCCAGATTGAGGCAAACCATCTTCGCCGCGCGCCGGGTGGTTCCGCCGCTCTTGATCGCCCCGGCCGCCCGATCGCCGATCCGCAAAAAGCTCATCAGCCCCGACGATTTCCCGCCTCCGGACAACGGCTCGTTGTCCCCGCGAAGAGTCGAGAAATTCGTGCCCGTTCCGCTCCCGTACTTGAATAGCCGCGCCTCGCGCGTCCACAAATCCATGATCCCACCCGGATTCACCAGGTCGTCGCTCACCGACTGGATGAAGCACGCATGCGGCTGCGGGCGGCTGTACGCGTCCCGGCTCTTCATGAGTTCGCCAGTCTTCGGATCGCAATAAAAATGCCCCTGGGCCGGACCCGTTATCCCGTACGCCCAGTTCAAACCCGTGTTGAACCACTGCGGGCTGTTGGGCGCGCACATCTGGTGCAGCAGCATGTGGCAAATCTCGTCATAAAAGGCCTGCCCATCCTCCGCCCCGTCGAAATATCCGTATTTTTCGCCCCAATGCCGCCAGCAGCCCGCCAGCCGATGAATCACTTCCTTCGCCGACCGTTCCGGGCCCGTGACCACGTTCCCGACCGCATCGTGCATCGGCTCGCCCGCTTCATTCTTCTGCCCAACCCCCGCTTTGCGGAAGTATTTGCTGACCATGATGTCCGTCGCCAACTGCGACCAGCTCCGCGGAATCTCCGCATCGTTCATCTCGAACACCACGCTCCCGTCCGGATTGGTGATCCGGCTCGTGCGCTTCTCGTACTCCACGGAGTCCAGCGCGCTGGCTCCGGCCTTGGTAAAACGTCGATTGATTCTCATTGTGGAAATCCTTCCCAAAAACTGATTCCGGCCTACTTGCCGAAACTTTGCTCAATAAAAATAAATCCTATACCGCTGCCCTTCGACCCAACTGAAATTCAGGTCGCGATGATGCCCGTCCACGGTCCGTACCGCCACGACTTTGCCCGCCGAATCGTCGTACACGTACACTTGGTGGGCCGAATCGATTTCATCCATCGATAAAATCCCGTTGATCTGGTCCGGCTTCTCCACCGGACCGTAATACAAAAGCCGAGCGTTCTCGGGCACGTCCGGAGTCTGCTGACACGCCGAGAGCGATGCCAACAGCCCGACTGCGCAAATAAATGACCGAACGCGATTGCCATTCATCGCAACGCTCCTGCCTATTTCAATCCACCTTCGGAAGCGTCAATCCCTTTTGATCCTGATATTTCCCGGACTTGTCCGCATAGCTTTTGGAACAGACCCGCTCGCCTTTCAAAAAGAGAAGCTGAGCGATCCCTTCATTGGCGTAAATTTTGGCGGGCAGGGGGGTGGTGTTGCTGATCTCCAGCGTAATCCGCCCGCGCCATTCCGGCTCAATCGGCGTCACGTTCACGATGATCCCGCACCGCGCGTAAGTGCTCTTGCCCACGCAGATCGCCAAATACTCCCGCGGCATCGAAACGACCTCGACCGTTTCGCACAACGCGAAGCTGTTGGGCGGGATCAACACGTGGTCCTGCCGCGTCTCATCCGTGTCCACCGTCACGAAGCTGCGCTCGGAAAACTTCTTTGGATCGACGATCTCCGAATTGACGTTGGTGAATATCTTGAAAACCGACCCCACCCGCAGGTCGTATCCGTAGCTGGAAACCCCGTAACTGACCTTGCCCGGCCGCTTTACGTTCTCCTCAAACGGCTCGATGCCGATCAATTCACGAATTTGAGTATCGCAAAGGATTCCCATATTCCGCTCCGGCACCAAGAGCCACTGCGGCAGGCGCAATGGCCCACCGCCAGACACGCCAATCGGCGTCGCCCGAACCTGAAAATCACACCGCATTTCGCGAATCCCCGAGCCGGACCTCGGTTCGACGGGATTCCGCGAATATACACAACATCTGGTATAGGTCAAAGAAAACTTTACTAAATGTTGGGTAACGGACCGCTAACGCGCCTCTAACAAATGTTTTGACCGGAGCTTAGGTTACAAAAGATTTTTTGCGTCGGAAATCCGCACCCCAAGCCTACCCAGCTTATCCACAAAAGTTAACAACAGCGGTGGAGAAAATGCACCGCAAATAGGCTCGTGTAGCCGGCGAGCTTGCTCGCCGTACTGCCCGAAAGCGCGGAAACCCCCCCGCGACCCCTTGGCCGAGCAATTCTTTTATTTTTCTCGCCCTCCGATCAGAAAACACGTCCAAAACCTTCACCTCCCAGCTATAAGTGTAGAGGGAGTCGTTTTGCCGTCGGTCCAGCGATCCTTCCGCTTCCATTTCCGCCGTCTCATGGTCCGACAAAATGACGCCCAGGGGATTTTCAAGCATGTACCCCCCGTAGACGTAGACAAAACCCCCCGCCACGCCACCGAAAACGGGGGTTTTGTCAACGGCCGTCCTGGCGAAATATGCAACAGTAGTTTTATGTGTTCAAATCACCGGATCAATGAACGCGTCCGGGGAGGTTAATCGGTCAGTCCGGCAACGAGTTGATTTCCTTCTCGATTGTTGCTTCGTCGATGCCCTTGCGTTTCGGATCGTCCGGATCGAGCTGATGGTTATAAATCAGCGCCAGTTTGTACTGCTCTCTGGCTTGCGGCAGGAGATGCAGCAATTCCAAATCGTGGGCATATTCCAGGCGAAGCGAAACCTCGTTGGGATTCAATTGCAGAACCCGGTCGAAATCCGCGATCATCTGCGTCGAGTCGTTCAACTGCAGCGCGAAGATCGCCCGAAGGTGATGGGCCGCCAGAAACGCCGGATCGCGGGAGATGGCAATGGCATACCAGGTCAGAATCCGCCCTCGCAGGCGGATGGCGCGGTCGATCTGTCCGGGATCGGTCAGGGGCACGGGCGGCCCAATGGAAATCTGCAATGCCCGCGCCGCTCGATAGGGATAATCCGCGTTGTTCGGGAAAAGGGCCGCGGCGTAAGCGTATTCATCGCCGGCGGATGGGAAATCGCCGGCCCTGAGCTTTTCATCGCCGAGTTGCGCGGCGGCTTCGGCGCGGGCGATGGGGACGGCGATCCAATTTATGGCCGCCAGCCAGCCCAAACACGCCACCGCCAATCCCGCGACTGCCAAGGGCGAAATTCCCGGCTTGCGCACCGGAGGATTTCCCATCCGGATTCCCAACGCCGATCCGAGCAAAACCCCGACCAAACACAACGGTCCCGGCTCGAACATCGAGAATTCGATCAGATTATGGATGAGAAAAACGCCGATCCCGATCAGGATTCCATACAGCACCCATGGGGCCGCTCGCTCGTCCACCTGGGGTTTTTCGAGCGAACGCAGCGCCACCACCAGCAACCCGATCACCAATGCGCAGAAATACAACAGCCGGTTGATCAACTCCACAAACACGTAATTGGCATTCTGGTAGAGATCGATGCTGGAGAAGATATTGATGACGATCGCGGCGACGGCAACACCGACCAGGAAAAGCACCTGCCCCATTTTCCGCGTCGGAGAAAGCGGCGAAGCGACGACCGGCGGGCCGGCGGGGCGGGTCAATTCCCACCAGAGCCGCCCCAACCATGCCAGGAACAATACGCCGCCCACCGCGCCCAGCTCGACGAAGAATCGAACGATAAAATTGTGCGGATCGTGGACTTCTTCCGAAGCGGCGGGCAATCGGTCGCGAACATAGTGCGGGCCGAAATTCTCCCAGCCCGTTCCACGCAGCGGATGGCGCAGGAACATCCGCCATGACCCCACCCAATAGCGCCAGCGGAAGTTGAGGCTGCTGGTCGGCAATCCATGGCGATACAGGCCATGCCCCACAACCGCCAGGATTGTCAGGGCCACGATTCCCACGCCAATCCAGAACCATCGCTTGGATTGGCGTGCGAGCGGCCCGCGCCACTTCCACCACACGGCGAACAATGCCGCCACCAACACGGGCATCACCATCGCGGCCTTGGAATGCGTATAGAACAGCAGCCAGATCGCCAACGGCGCGGAAAGCCCAAGGGCCACGGTCCAGCCGGGATCGTCCCGATCTTTGATCCGCTGGATCGCCACCCCCAGCCCGATCGCCAGGAAGAGCACGACCAGCCCGGCAAACGAATTGGCCGAGGAATTGAACCCAATCAGTTCGCCGATCTTTTTGGCGAACTGGATTCCGTTGAAGCTGTTCGGATCGAACCCCTGTTGCTGAAGCAGCTTGTTTTGCTGTTCCAGGAGCATGGGCATGTCGATGAATTTGTAATAGAACCCGCGAACGAGAAATACAAGGAGCAATCCAAACGCCAGCGCCGCGACGATCCGCAGCCGCATCCAGCTTCGCACGAGTTGTGCCATTGCCCAAAGCAACGCCATCGCGGCCAGGAAATTGCTCGTGGAGACGATCGTCGCGAATTTGTCATCGGCCCATTTCGCGCTGAGCGCCATCCATGCCGCCAGCGGCACGATCAAAACCAGCGACCCGTTCCACCGAAGGGTGTAAGTCTTGTCCAGACATCTCCGCGTCAGCACGAGGATCGCCGGCAAACAGCAAAGCAGATCGAGGAAGATGGAAGTATCCGCGCCGGCTCCGCGTGGAATGGGCGTTCCGCCGACGCCGACCTCGAATGGATCGCGGATCGTTTCCAGCAACGTGCAGCGCGAGGCCACGAGCGCCAGAGCCAGCCCGAACGCCAATTGCGTCAGCATGGCCCGCCAGTCGATAGCGGGGCGCGGGTCGCGGACGGCGCGGTAGTAATGGGTCTTTGATTGCATTGCGAAGCCGGGATTAACAATTTCGAAATTCGAAACTCGAAATTCGAATCAAATTCGAAGTCTGAAATTCGAATTTCGAATTTGATTCGTCATTCGAATTTCGAATTTCGAGTTTCCTCCTTATATGCCACTTGCTCCAACAGCGCCACGACGCCGAGAATCAGCATCGTCTGGACAAATATAAGTACCGCAAATCCTCCGCTGACGTGCGGGAGCAGGATCGCCGCGATGCTCGTGGCGGCCGAAACCAGATACAAGCACAGCACCGCAGTCCGGCGGGACATTCCGCGGTTCACCAGCCGATGGCTGAAATGGTTGGTGTCGCCGACGAACGGGCTTTTTCCCCGCATGAGGCGGATGATGCTCACAACCACCAGGTCGTACAACGGCAGTGCCAGCACGATGACAGGCGCGAAGACGGAATACCAGTGGCTTTCCCATCGCGTCCCGGGCGTCAGATAGGTCGTCCGCACCGTCAGGACTCCCAGAACCAGGCCAATGAGCAGGCTGCCGCCGTCGCCCATGAAAATCTTGGCCGGCGGGAAATTATGCCAGAGAAATCCCAGGGTCGAGCCCAAAAGCAGCGCCAATCCGGCGGCGACGAACCATTGACCGATCGACAACGTCGCGACCAGAAACGCCGCCGTGCAGACCGAAGCCACGCCTGCCGACAGACCGTCCATGTTATCCAGGAAATTGAATGCGTTGGTGACGGCGGCGATCCAGAGGATGGTGAGGAGGGTCGAAACCGCCTTGCCGCCGGGCGTGGCCTGATCCAGGAACGTCAGGATCCGCAGGTTCGCGGCCAGGACCAGCGTCGTAATGATGAGCAACTGCACGATGAGCTTGAAGATCGGGCCGAGGGCTTTTTTGTCATCCCACAAGCCCAATACGTGAATCGCCGCCGCCGCCAGAAGAATTTCCCAGGCCAGGGGCATCTGCAAGCGGGCTCCCGACCAGTAGGCGTCGATCTGACCGGATATCACTGAACCGACAAGCCGCGGCGAGCGCAAAAATCCCGGCGGCTGGGCAAATGTCAGATATCCCAGGCCGGCGACGATCGGCGCCGCCAAACCCCAAAAAATCCCCACCCCGCCGCCCAGCGGCTTGGGGTTGTCGTGAATCTTCCTGCCGCCCGGACGGTCCACAAACCCGATCCGAACGGCAAACCCCTTCATCCAACAGGTGACGAGCCAGGAGATGGCAAAGCTCAACGCGATCAGGCAGAGGATGACCAGTGTCATGTATCAGAAAACCAGCGGCGAAATTGCACGACGAAAGTGCGAAGCAAACCCGAAAAAGAAAGACCCCTTCGAGGGGTCCTGTTGCAAACCGGCATCATCGCAAGTCGGTCACGGAACCCGCTGACGCAGAAAATCGATCTGGTCCTTCAGTTCCTGCAATTGGCGGTTGAGCACGCGCCGGTCCTCCGGACCGCTCACGTGCTCGATGGACTTGCGAATCTGCCGAGCCTCGAGTTCCAAACGCTCGATCTCCGCGATGAGGTCGGACTCGGGATTGTAAACTGCGCTCATCGCGCCTCCATGTGTGCGACTATCTGGATTGTAAGTCAAGCATTTGCCGCTGGCAATCGCATTACTTGAAGAATTCGGCTAAATCGAGACCGGCTCTGAGGTTGCCTTGCCAATTTTGATGACCGTGGCCGGCACGCCTACAACCGTTGCCCCGTCGGCCACGTCCTGAATCACCACCGCCCCGGCCCCGACCATCACATTCGCGCCGATCTTCAGGCACTGTATGATATTACACCCCATACCGATAAAGGTTTCATCCCCAACGCTCACCCTCCCCGCCAGGGTCGCGGATGGGCAAATATGCACCGCCCGGCCGATCTCGCACTCATGGTCGATCACGGATGAGGTGTTCACGATCACGCAGTCCTGGACATTCACGTCGGTCGATATCACGGCCCCCGCAGCCACCACCACGTTCCGACCCAGCCGGGCCGTCTCCGAAACGCAACTGCCCGGATGGATCGCGTTGACCATCTCGAATCCCTGCTCGGAAATCTTCCGGAAGTATTGCAGCCGCGGATGGTTATCTCCAATGGAAATGATCGCTCCCTTGACCTTCTGGCTCTTGAGCTTCGGCAATAAATTCACCTGGCCCAGCACCGGCAGTCCGCCGACTTCCTGCCCGGTAAGCTGCGGATCAGCATCGAGAAACCCGATTGGGCGATGCACGCCAGCCGTTCGCAGGATGTCCAAGACAACCCGACCATGCCCGCCGGCCCCGATTAAGACAACGTCCATGCATCCAATTATCGGACGCTCGGCAAGGGCGGCAATAGAAAAATGGGATTAGTGAAATGCCGAAAGTCGCCGTCCGAGATGGCGGCGAGGGGATTCATATCTTGTCACTCCGGTGATTTTCGTCAAGCCGGACTGGGAAAAAGAACCCCATCTCAAAAACCGAGAGGTCTCACCCAAACAGTCCTGTACGAAGCGCCATTCGGATAAGCATCTTCCATTTCCGGCATCTTCAGCGTGATCATCCAGCCGGTACAATGCTCACGAATAAGCTCAATCGGGCTCTCCCCACGCCTTTAGTGTTGCCTCAATCTCAACAATCCGCTCTTTGTTTAGGTCTCTTAAGAACCTCAGAGATATGCTGCAAATGCCCCAGCATGGATTTTGCCCCATGTATTTCGCGACGCAGGCAAAACCGCACATCAAAAGTCCCCATCCAGCCAGAATTATACTAATGCCTAGAACAACTTGGTGGGTTAGAAACGCTTCCCACGGGCCGAAAACCAGGATCAGTAGCCCTGGAACGCCAAAAATAAAACTGAGGGTGTTGAGGTCTTTCCGGCGATCCTGCAGCTTGCGGAGTTCATCGCGTAACAATTTGATTGCGTTGGCGCGATCCGCGCTAGTGTTCGCGGATGGGAGCGGTGGGATGGAAGTTTGTTCAAGCGTGGGAGTGAAATCATCTGGCGACTTTACGACGGGCAGCCGCTGCTGCTGAACAATTATTTGACGAATCCGGGCGTTGGCCTCGGCGGCCGCCCGCTTCGCCCGCTCATCTCTGCTAATTAAGGCCAATATCAACGTCATAGCAACGCCTGCAATGATCATCAGGACGCCTACGGGCCAAATATTGTCGCCCAAGTCCCGGCCGTTTTTTGTGTGTGGGTCAACCAAAGCGCCGACCAATAACATCAGGCCAATTCCCGAGGGAAAAAATGAAATGGCGACGATCCACAGAACTCGCCGCGATTTATTCGGCTGCGGAACTAAACCGGGGTTTGTCAAATGAACCTCCTCCGGCGAGCGCCGCCGGCAATTTCGCAAAGTTTACCGAGGTCGGGAGTCTTGTAAAGTTGTTCTTGGCTCGCATCCATCCGGAATCTGGGTCATGGAACATGGTTTTTCAGATCGTGCCGGGGGGTTATAATGATTCAGCCATTGCCGAGAGAGCGAGGTGACTTATGACTTACCGTGGACGGATCAAAAATGGCGTCGCCGTGCTGGATATTCCTGGCGAACTGCCCGAAGGTACGCGCGTCCGTGTTGAGGCCGAGCCGGCCGGCTCGGAGTTCTGGAGCAGCAAGACCGTGGAGGAATTGGCCCGCGAGCAAGGCATTCAACCCATCGACAACCTCGCTCATCTCGCCATTGACTGGCCGGAAGGGGAATCTGTTGACGAGTTTCTGGCTCTCGTCCGTGAGGTCCGCCATTGATGGACCCGGCGATTCTCGATACCGACGTCCTCTCGTTTTTTGCAAAAGCCGATACACGCGCTGCGCTCTATTTACCCGCGCTTGCGGGGAAACGTCTTTGTATCTGCTTTCAAACCGTGGCTGAGTTGCGCTTGTGGACGCTGGTTCGCCGCTGGGGTTCCTCCCGGCGTGATGCACTGGATTCACTGCTGGATCGGTTCGTGGTGCTTCCTTACGACTCGATAATGACGCAGCACTGGGCCGACGTCACGGCCCACCGCCGTCGGCTCGGTCGGCCCATCGACTGCGGCGATGCCTGGATCGCGGCATCCGCGCTTCGGCATGGCGCGACGCTCCTCACGCACAATGCCAGGGATTATGCGCACATTCCCGGCTTGAAGCTCATCTCGCACGGAAACTGAACCGACATTTCCGAGCAACCCCTCGTGAAACGAAACAACGGTGTCCAGTCACTCCGTAGTGACCTCTTTCCCGCAGTCCACTCGCCACTGATCTCCCTCGTTCGGTGCGTGAGGCGATCATTTCTTCAAGAAGCCTTGTCGCCGCAACTTCGCCGTCAGATGGTGTAGAGTTGGGTTTTTCTCCTTCAGCTTGCGTGCCTGCCGTTCAGCCAAGCTGGACTGATCCCCGCCGGGAAGCGCCTCTCGGAGATCGGCCAACGTCAGGGCGATCTGCTCGTAGGCGTCGAGGTTTCGCTCCTTCACGAGTTCCTCTGTCTTGCGGAGGGTTTTCGCGGGATCGGCTGCTATGTCGGCGAGTTTCTTGGCTCTACGCCGGGCGGCGGCTTCGGCCTCCTTGCGGTCTTGTTGCTGCTGGATTCCTTCGGCCGCCGCCGTTATTTCGGAGACGGTTCGATCCAGGCGGATGGTGGGCCACGACGGCGTTTTTTGGCTCTTCTGAAACTCCGCGAGGATCTCGCTTCGCACCACCGCATGAGGGTCTGCCATCAATTGCGAAAGCCACGCGATTTTTGTCGCTTCCGGCTGGCGCTGGAGCCAATCCGCGTAGTGTTTTTCGGAATCCGTGCGCTCCGGCGGCGGCGGGATGTTGCGGGCCGCGGCAGAGATCAACGCCTTGCTAAGGCCATACAGTTTCGCCAAAGCGCGTTGCGCGTCCGTGAGCTTGCCCAAGCCCGCGGGGACGGGAATGTCCTGCTCCTGGTCGGGATCGTGATTGCAGTCGCAAGCGACCGCCAAGCGGGCCAGGTAGAGCGGCCGCAAATCGCCGTCGAGGATTTCGCCGCGCAGCGGAAGCAGGCGATCGAGGATACCGTCCAATTCCCATAAATCGTCCAGTTGGCCAGCTTCGAAATACGGCTCGATGCAGAGAATGCCTCCCCGGCCTTGTTTGTCCTTCAGGAAGTGCAGCGATTCGTCGTCGAGGTACGGTTCAGCCGCCTTGGCGTCCGGCAGGCCGTTTGGAAGGCGGATCATCAGCGTGCGATCCCCGAAATTCGCATAGTGCAAATGGAAATCATACCCGCGGCGCAGCATCTCGAGGGCGTTTCCATGGAAGTCGCCAAAGTGATACTCGTTTTCGAACGACCAGGAAGTGATTTCGGCTCGCGACGACTGCCGCCGCATGTATTGGAGATTCTTTTGGCTCACCGGAGCGTCGATTGCTCGGAAGACAACGTATTGGTATTCGCTCATTCGCTGTTTCCTCGGATTCAACGGAGCCGCAGATGACCGGAATCGTGCGGCGGGGCCGATAGTACAAGGTCGACCGCCAGAGTCACCAACACGGCTCGAGTTTTCAAGTTTATCAGAAGAACACTGATCTCGTCGAGTTGGTCCCCACTACCCCGATTTGTTTCCAGAGGCGTGGCTTTTGCTTGCCCGGTTGCCGCCGCGACAATAGTATGTGTACACACACGTACATGGAGATTGCATGGCCACGAAAACAATCACGATCGATACCGAAGCCTATCGCCGGCTCAAGATCGTCAAGCAAAGCGGCGAATCGTTTAGCCAGACCATCAAGCGGGTGGTGCAGAAGCCGATGGATTTCAAGCAGTGGATGAGGTCCATCGAGAAGGACCCGCTCAGCGATCCGGCGGTGGAGGCGGTCGAAGCGGTGGTGTCCGGGCGTCGCAATCGTCGGAATCGGAGGCGGTTCCGTGGCGCTGCTTGATACGACGGTCCTGATCGATCTGGGACGGCGGTCGCATGTTCCGGCCCATCAACGTGCCCGCGCCGCGGTGCAGCGCCTGCTCGCGAGCGGGGAAATGCTATTCACGTCCAGGATCAACGAGGCGGAATTCCGAGTCGGGCCGGAAATGTCCGACCAGCGCCGGAGGGAATTGGAGCGAGTTGAACGCATCCTGGCGGCGATCGTAATCCTGGAGTTCAATGCCGAGGCCGCGTTGCGCTACGCCGTCATTAAGGCTGCGATGTTCAAACGAGGCCGGCCGGCCGGCGATTGCGACGCGCTGATCGCCTCGGTTGCCCTGGCTCACGGGCAGTCGCTGTTGACTCGAAATCCCCGTCATTTCAGGCATATCCCCGGCCTGATCGTTCAGTCGTATTAAAGGCCTTGGCGGCGTGATATCTTTCAGGGGCCATGAAATTCAAAAAGCCGCCGCTTCGCATTCAGCCTACGACGCTTTGGGATTATCCGTCGCAAGACTACGGAGACGAGCCGCAGGGCCGGCCCGGTTACAAGGGCGCCACGCCCAGCTATATCGTGTGGAACCTACTGCAACGATATACCAAGCCGAAGGACCTGGTGATCGACCCGTGCGCGGGCAGCGGCACGACGCTCGACGTGGCCCGCGATCTGAACCGCAGGGCGTTGGGATACGATCTGACCCCCACGCGCAAGGACATCTTCCGCGTGGACGCGCGCAAATTGCCGCTGGAAGATGGGAAGGCGGATTTTGTGTTCATCGATCCACCTTACTCCACGCACATTCATTACTCCGACGATCCGCGGTGCATCGGCAACCTCGACGCCGCCGGGCCGCAGTATTACCAGGCGATGGATCAGGTGATCGGCGAGATTCATCGCATCCTGCGGCCCGGATGCCACATGGGGCTATACGTCTGCGATTCGTTTGTGAAAGGGAAAGGATTCTTTCCGATCGGCTTCGAGTTGTTCGCGATCCTGCGCAAGCATTTTGAGCCGGTGGATGTCATCGCGGTGGTTCGGCACAACAAAACGCTCGATATGGGAAACTATCGCGCGGCGGCCGAGGAGGGGAATTTCTTTCTGCGGGGCTTTAATTATCTGTTTGTTATGCGGAAGGCTCGCTGAGGTAAGGGTGTCAGCCCGCTTTCCGCGCGATTACGGATGCCAGAGCCTGTGCGATCAGCGTGGAACGCCGAATGCCTTTTTCCTTCGCAAGCCGATTGACAGAAGCGAGCAAATCCCGTTCGAGACAGACGTTGATTTTCTCGGCTCCCTTGCCAATCCGCGGACGGCCGCGCCGCCGCCGCAACTGCTGGTTGCGCGCGAGCTCTGCGGCATTCATGGGCCGTGCCTTGTCCGCGATGAACTCTCGATCGAATTCCTTCGTGGCGCGGCGCAATTCCGCGGTGGTCATCTCCTGAAATCGCTTTTGCTGCCGTTTCTTCATTTTATCCTCCGGCGATAGCGCCGTTTTTCCGCGTCGGTTAACTCTCGGGAGTGAATTACGTACACGGTGTCTGAATCATCGTCATCGATATATATCACCTGCAGGTATCGTCCTATCGCGGTCCGTCCGATTACCAACCATTTGCCTTGCGCGATAATCTTGGGGTATGGCCTTCGCGCGTGATCGGCCACGTATTCGGCTTCGCCAGCCCTAACCCCGTGCTCGGCGATGTGCTGAACGTTCCAGGTATTCCATCGAAAGTCCAGCATGGCGGCGAATATATTAACCCATTAAATCAACAATTGCGAGGACTTTACAGCCCCCCGTGAAGAGCACTGAGGAGTTTGAGCTGTCCCTCGTGTGGCGAGAGCAGGAAGCAGAATCGTTCGAGGTGAAACCCGCGGATGGGGGACTCGGGATCGGGGAAGCCTGGGGGCACGGGCCAATCCGGAGGAAGCAGATCGCCCGTGGGAATGTCGCGGCCTTGGCGAAGGTCGCCGACGTCCTGATCGGTCAGGAGCCGGGCGGCGGCCCACGGGAGCAGGTCGCGCCCGTGGATTTCAACGGATCGATCGGGGCCGGGATCGGTCCAGGGCCCGATGGCCGTGCGGTGTAATTCGGCGAGATGCGCTCCGCAGCCGACGAGCCGGCCAAGATCGCGCGCCAGGGCGCGGACGTAATATCCGCCGCGGACGCTCATTCGCAGCCGGCTCTGACGCGGCAGGTCGTGGCTGAGCCAGCGGGCCTCATGGAGATAGACGCGCGAGGCGGGCATGACGACCGTTTCGCCGCGGTGGGCTTTGAGATAGGCGCGCTCGCCGTCGATCCGTTTGGCGCTGGTTGGGTGAGGGGTTTGGTCGTGCCAGCCGACGAACGTCGCCAGGGCTTCGTCAAGCTGCGGGGGCGAGAGGCCCGATGAGTCGCCAGTGAAGATGACCCGGCCATGGGGATCGCCGTTGTCGGTTTCGACGCCCCAGCAAACTGTTGTGTCATAGACCTTGGGAATGGCGTGCAGGTATGGGAACAGCCGGGTGGCAGGCTCCACGAGAATGAGCAGCAGCCCGCTGGCGAAGGGATCGAGCGTGCCGCCGTGGCAAATCCGCGGCGGACGCCGATCCTTGTGGGCTCGAGCGGCCTGGATGTAAGTTTGCACAAGCGAGAAGCTCGTGGGTCCAACGGGCTTGTGCACCAGATGAACGCCTGGGTTCATAGCTGCATAAACTACAGAACAACGCAGCGGGGAGGAAGAAGGGTCGATTTCATCCCTGTTCGCGGTTATCGGAGATGCTCACGGCGCGGCGGAACGGGTTAAACCCGAAGCACATCGGCCGGTGTGATTGGCTCAAGGTGTGGGTAACGCGCAAAATCAGTCGGGTTGAGCGTCACGATCCGGCTCAGACGATAGGCGGCCAGGCGGGCGGCCAGGCGGGCGTCGTGGGCCTGTTTTCCGCTGACCCGGTAAGTGACGAGGAAGGACTTCCATCTCCGATATGCCGAATCCGGCTCCTTCAGGATGGTGACGAATCGTTCCAGGAGGCGAAGACGACGAGAGGCATCTTCGATGCTCAGGCCAAAGCCGCCTCGGGCTTGGGCCGGGCGAGTGCAAAGGTTCCAGAACTCTGCGATGTTCTGTGTCGCGGTAACAAACGTGTGCTTATCAGCCGTGAGTTTCCTCAATGCCCCGCGAATCGATTGGTGCAATGGGTCTGCCCGATGGGGAAGACGGGCAAGAATACCGGTGTCAAGAAGATAACGCATCAATCGTGGTCGTTGTATAGATCGGCGCGAGCGAAGTCGGCCGGCAGCGAAGGAAGATCTTCAACGGCATCAGAAAGCTCGTCCAGCCAGCGGTCGAGCACCTCGACCGAGGGAGCGCGTTTCTCGGTCGGGGAGAGTTTTGAGAGTTCCCTGTCCAACTGGGCCATCCGAGCGGAGAGCTTTCGCCGCTGGTTTTGAAGGTGCGTCAGTCGGTCTGTTTTGGCTGACTTACGATGAGCAGCAGGTCGTTCGGCCAATTTTCCCATTCATTGGATTATACCATATTTTGGAAATTTTGCTTCCACGATTTCGTTGCGAGGGGTCTGAGCCATCAAAGTAGGTGGGTTCTTACGCCGCCAGAGGGCGTTGACTCCAAAATTCCTCCCATTGGTCGTTGAGCCATGCGGAACGCAGCGACAAAACGGATTGCGCGCCGGATT
>Ga0181530_10002165_pt1 | contig 23797 bp, 24 predicted proteins | sample PEATcosm2014_Bin_42_FD_119769 | JGI IMG/M metagenome (GOLD analysis project Ga0181530, IMG submission 119769) | Peatland microbial communities from MTU Mesocosm Facility, Houghton, MI, USA - PEATcosm2014_Bin10_60_metaG | ecosystem: Environmental > Terrestrial > Soil > Wetlands > Peat | place... | reverse complement strand
CGAGACAGTTCGGTCCCTATCTGTTGTGGGCGTAGGAGATTTGCGAGGACCTGTCCTTAGTACGAGAGGACCGGGATGGACGAACCTCTTGTGTTCGAGCTGTCATGCCTATGGCACCGCTCGGTAGCGAAGTTCGGTTGTGATAACCGCTGAATGCATATAAGCGGGAAGCACTCCTCAAGATGAGATCTCCCAACCCCTAAGGGATAAGAAGGGCCCAGGAAGACTACCTGGTTGATAGGCTGGAAGTGGAAGCGCAGTAATGCGTGCAGCTTACCAGTACTAATCGCCCGTTCGGCTTGACCATAAAATTTACTCGGTGCAGAAAAACAGTTGCCAGTACTCAGTTGCCAGTTGCCGGTTCAAACCTGAACTGGAATTAGCAATGTTGTTTGGATGTCGTTAGAAACTGAATGACTGAGAAGCAAGACTGACAACTGTTGCGCCGACGAAAAGCCGATGTGATCCGTGGTTGAAATCGGAAGTAAACAAACATGAAAGTAAGCCACACCCAATCTATTCAGTTGTGAGAGATCGTTCTCAGGATCTTTTACAATTTCGTCGCTCACAAGCGACACCGAGATGGCGTAGAGATCCTTCGCCCGCAAAGAACGCGGGCTCAGGATTTCGGCAGCAGGCTCCCAATCGCCGCCTGACGGTGGCTCATTCACGCCTGCTAAACGCCTCAAGTTGTCGGTGATCTTACCGCGGGGGCTCCACCCGTTCCCATCCCGAACACGGAAGTTAAGCCCCGCCGGGCCGATGTTACTGCACGCGCCAAGTGTGTGGGAGAGTAGGTCGTTGCCGGCATTAATAAAGGCCGATCATGGAAACATGGTCGGCCTTTTCCTTTTCTGGTGTACGAAGACACAGCGGGCCGCCGGGTGCCCCATCCCAGCCGCAGTTGAGACCGATTCCAGTCGAGACTGAATTGACGGTTGCGCAGACTGTTGGCGGACAGGAGTATCAGCCCCACATGGTTCGCCCCACGCGGTTCAGACGGATTGTTCTTGCTTGGCTACGGCGTCGAGGAAGGCGGTGAGTTCGGCGCGGTCCTCGGGGAGGATTTTGAGGAACTGAATGCCGTTGCCGACCTGCGGATAGGAGGTGACGACCTTGCCGAGGATGAGGAGCGTGCCTTCGAGTTGCAGTTTGAGCTCGACGGAGGTGCCGACGGGGAGCGGATACATGCTTTCGATGTAGCAACCGCCGAGGCTGAGGTCGGAGGTAGCGCAGCGGATCGGGGCTTCGCTGCCTTCGGCGTGAACTTCGACGGGCACTCTCACCGTGAATCGCGGATGCTTGCGCCGCTCGGGTGAATCCATGGCCCAGTCCTTCAGAACCTGGAGCCAAAAGCGCCTACACCAAAAGTATAAGCCTGCGAGCACAGGCCGGAAAGGGAGCAGTAACTGCCCAGCGATTACGGAGGTACCGGAGTGGGTGTTACGGGGGGAGAGGTGCGGGGACTTTAGGAAAGTCAAAGTCCCCACCGCTTCGACTCGCTACGTTCGCTCAGGGCAGGCTCCAGCCGCAAAAAGCGCCGCCAGGCTGGGGCACCTGGCGCGTTCTTTCGCTGTCCTCTACGCGCCGGGGTGAAAGAAGCGAATGAGCCAAAAAGCTACGGCGGCTACGGCGGCAGAGGCGGGGATGGTCACCATCCAGGCCCAGACGATGCGGGTGGCGACGCCCCAGCGGACGGCGGAGAGGCGGTGAACGGCGCCGACGCCGACAATGGCTCCGGTGATGGTGTGGGTGGTAGAGACGGGGATGCCGGCGAGAGCCGTGGCGAACAGGGTGATGGCGCCGGCGGTTTCGGCACAGAATCCGCCCACGGGCCGGAGCTTGGTGATGCGGGTACCCATGGTGTGGACGATGCGCCATCCGCCGAAATAGGTTCCAAGAGCGATCGAAGTGTGGGCAGCGAGAATGATGGGCCAGTGGTAGTAGCCCCAGTTTCCGGCAAGCTGGGAGGCAGTCAGGATTTTGGCGCCGTAGAGTGCGCTGGCGACGATCCCCATGGTCTTCTGAGCGTCGTTGCCGCCGTGGCCGAGGCTGTAGGCTGCCGCGGAAAGAAGTTGCAGCTTGCGGAACCAGGCGTCAATGCGCTGCGGGGCTTTGTTGCGCAGGATCCAGTAGACGGCGACCATGAAGCCGAAGCCGAGAACGAGTCCCATGATGGGGGCGATGACGATAAAGATCAGGGTCTTGTACCATCCCGCCACGATGATGACGCGCCAGCCGGCGCGCAAGATGGCGGCGCCGGCCATGCCGCCGATCAGGGCGTGCGAGGAGGAAGTGGGAAGGCCCCACCACCAGGTGAGGAGGTCCCAGACGATGGCGCCGAGAAGGCCGGCGATGACGACGTACTGAGTGACGAAATCAATGCGGATCATGCCGCTGCCAATAGTCTTTGCGACGGCGGTTCCCAGCAGGAAGGCCGCGACGAAGTTGAAAAAGGCGGCCCAGACCACGGCCAGCCGCGGAGAAAGAACGCGGGTCGAAACAACGGTAGCGATGCTGTTGGCGGCGTCGTGGAATCCGTTGAGGAAGTCGAAGATCAGGGCGACCAGGACGGTGATGATCAGGAGCAGGAAATCAGGTTTCACGAAGTCTGCCTGTCGGCGAAGGCGCGAGATTTAAGAACTCTTCAGAACTATGGTTTCCAGCACGTTGGCTACATCTTCTGCTTTGTCGGTTGCGAGTTCGAGGAACTCGATCAGCTCTTTGCTCTTGAGCAGGGTGATGGGATCTTTCTCCTGATCGAAGAGCTGGCCAATGGCGGCGCGCGAGATCACGTCGGCCTCGTTTTCGAGGCGGTTGATTTCGACGCAGTGGGTCAGGATGTCGCCGTTCTTACGGAGAAGAGAAAGGGCGCGCTGCACTTCCTGGCTCTGCAGGAGAATCACCCGGGCGATTTCCAGGGCCACGGGCGGCGGGTTGGTGATGCGGTACATGATGATGCGGGCGCAGGCGGCGTTCATCAGGTCAAGCACGTCGTCCAGGGACGACGTCAGCTGGTGAATGTCCTCCCGATCGAAGGGGGTGATGAAGCTCTGATTGAGCTTGGTGAGGACGGCGTGGGTCATTTCGTCGCCCACGCGCTCAATACGGCGAATCTCGGCGACTTTGGCGTCGAGGTCGGTGTAGTCGGTGAAAAGGCCTACCAGTGTGCGAGCGCCGGCGATAAGGTTCTCGGACATCTGGGAGAACATCTCGAAGAAGGTGTTATCCCGGGGAATGAGAGGGGTCATCGGGAAGCAATAGGGCTCCAAACCAGAATGTATGAGGTAGAGCGTGCCACTATCTCATGCAGCCGGGAGGGGCGTCAAATGAGGGAAGGCAGGGAAAGAGCCGAGGAGAGTCTGAGGAAACCACGCCGAGAGCGCCAGAAGCGTTAACGCCGACCATCCGCTAGCGGTGTGCGCGGTCAATCCCCATCGGCGAACGTCGCGGAATGCCGATGCCGGCAAACAGAATGACGAACAAGGCGGCGACGGCACCGACAGCGGCACGGGCGAAGAAATCTACGAAAGCCTGATCAAGGCCCATACGGAACAGTATGGATCGAATGGGAGCGCGTTGCGAGATTACTAAAAGGGTAGTCCTAAAGTTTGTCAACGGCGCTGGTTTCAGTGAGAAGAAGTCAAAAACCCCCACCCTAGCCGCCAAAACCGCGGCTAGGATGGGGCACCCTCTGAGGGTTCACACTACCGAACTGATCTAGGCGCTAACTTCGCTGCCGGCATCCTGTGCTGGCACTTCCTGATATGAGTCTTCCACGACGCGAATTGCCGGGCGTGCTTTGCGGCCGAAGAAGGCCTCTGTCATCAGGCCGAAGATCGTGTGCCGGTTTTCCACTGCCACCTTCACCCACGCCAGTTTTCCCAGCATGGGGAAATAGATGCCGCGGAAGCAGACGCGCGCCAGGAAGATGTTGATGCGGTAGCCGAGAGGCTGGTCGTCGAGGGAGTCGATGGCCTGGGCCACGGCTTCGGGACTATAGGCGTGGGCCCAACCGTGTTTCACTTCGGCGTGGGCTTCTTCGATGGTCATCTTCAGCGGGGTGTGGGCCATGGCGAAGGGGATGAACTCCAGCCAGTGCTTGGGGCGGGTCAGGCGGCCGGCTAGCTCCAGGCGCTTGTAAAGCGGAGTTGCGGGCAAGGGAGTGAGCAGGCCGAAAATGGGCAGGCCCGGCGGCCAGGTGCGGACTTGCTCCAGCGTGCGCTCGGCCACGCCGACGGTGTCGTTGTCCATGCCGAAGATGAACGAGGTGATGGCGTAGACGTTGCGTTTGGCGAGGCGTTCGAGGACGGTGGCGTATTCGCCCGGCTTGTTGAATCCCTTGTTGACTTCTTTGAGATTGGTGGGATCGATGGACTCCATCCCGATGAAGACCCACTTGCCTCCGGAAGCGGCGATCAGGTCGCAGAGTTCTTCGTCGCGCAGGAGGTTGGCGCTGATCTGGGCGACCCAGTGGACCTGGGCATTGGCGGCGATGATGTCGCGGAGAAGCGATTTGGTGCGCTTCACGTTGATGGCGAAATTGTCGTCGATGAAAAAGACGGCCATCTGGCCTTTCTCTTTGCGGGCGCGGGCTTTCAGCAGGAGAAGTTCGTTGACCACACTCTCGTTGGTGCGAAAGCGGATGGAGTCGCCGAAAAACCCGGTCACGGTGCAGAACTCGCAGCCGTAAGGACAGCCGCGTCCGGACTCGACCGGAATGATGCGGAATGTTCCCCAGCCGACTTTTTTGAGCAGAGGGTAAACGACCTTGGGCAGGAGATTGAACTGGTGGAGATCGATCTTGTCCCAGGGAATGACGGGGTACTGCTTCAGCGAAGGCTTGCGCTCTTGGCCAAAAACATCGACAGGCGCGTAAATTTCCTTGAGTTCGCCGCGAACTGCGTCATTGACAATCCGGGGCCAGGTTTCATCGGCTTCGCCGAGGGCGACGGCGTCGGCGTGGCGCGGGCCACCATCGCGGCCGAGGGCCTCGTCCGCAAGCTCGGTGACGTGAGGGCCGCCCATGACGACGCGGACTCCGGCGGCGCGAATGGCGTCGGCCATGCGGTAGGCCTTGGCGACCATGCGGGTCATGGCGCCGATGCCGACCAGTCCAATGTCCTCGTCGCGGACGAATTGCGCGATTTGAGTTTCGTCCATGGGCTGCGCGTTGCCGTCAATCAGGAGGACTTCGTGGCCGGGCGGGGTCAGCGACTGGAGCAGGAACATCCAGAGGTGCGGCATGAAATTCCGGGTTACACCGTTGTCGGGGTTATAAAGCAGAATTCTCATGACCGCTCCTCCTGAAGCCGCACTGAGTGCACGCCTGGGCCGTCACGAGCGATGCCGCGCACGGGCATTTTCTGCTGGTCTCTTGCGGAATGAATTTGTTTGGGTTCCCCAGTCCTGGGGAATTGTACAGATTGTGGGTTTTCAATAGTGTGCAATTTTGAACAGCGGTCGGTATCAGGGTTCGGGAGCCAAAATCGGGATCAACTGCAACGTCAAAGGCGGGCGGACCGGAGTGTCCGCCCCACACAAAAATCAACATCCCCACCCTAGCCGTCAAGAACGCGGCTAGGATGGGGCACCCGATTTACTTACTGGGCTGGGGTTCCAGGGGTTGCGGGAGCGGCCGGGGTTTCCGCGGTCACTTCGGCAGTCACTGGGTTGATCTTCACCGTGGCCAGGATCTTCTCCAGGCGGTCGAAGACCTTGTCGCGGTCCACATGCTTGATGAGGCCGTCCTCAGAGGCGACGGTGGTCACGTTGAGGGCGAACTCGTAGCAAGCTCCATTCTGGAAGACATGGAAGTACTTCGAGTCGCTCTGGCGCGCGCCTTCACCGGAGACGGTTTCTGTGGCGCTGAGCTCGAGGTCGCCGAGAATCAGCTTGGAATTGGGCGCAGGCTCCGCGGACGAGGCCGGAGCGGGCTCATTCGACGCCTTCGCGGCGCTGGTTTGCTCAGAAGCGGCTGCCGTCGAGTCTGAGGCAGACGGAGCGGACGCGGGCTGAGCTTCCGGCGTCGTGGTCGAAGCGGCCGGAGTTGATGCGGCTTCGGCAGGCGCAGCAGCGGCAGTCACGACCTTGGGCTGCGGTACGGCGAACTGGTTGCATTGATCGGCGGTGAGAGCCTTGTTCACGCTCACGTTGAAGAATGCGGACGAGAAGTCGGTGTTGACGAAGCCGGTTTCAGGCAACTCGACCGCGGCGAGCGCGACCCCGCCGGGCTGGACGAAGTTCATCGGGATGGGGCTGGCGGTCAGCAGATCGGCCGCAGCGTTACCCGTCTCGATGGCGTAGCGGCGCGAATACTCGAAGGTCACGCCGTACGTCTTGTCGGTGTAGTTCACGGTCGCGGGCTTCTTGTGCACGACTTTCTTGGCAACCGGCTTGTTCTCAGCTGGCATGGCAGGCATGGCAGCGATTGGGCTCTGCGCCTGCGTGACAGGAATCTGGTTGTTGGAGCGAACGGGCTTCGGCTTCTCGCTGGAGCAGCCGACGGTTAGGGAGCAGACAATCAGCACGGCTGCGAAGACGAGCGCGCTGAGGTTGCCCCAGGCTACGGAACTGCGAGTTTCTGCGATCTTGCGTAATGCGTTGATGCGGGTCATGGTTGGTCACCTCCTGCCGACGAGCGGCTGCCAAGGAGAATGCACGGCGCGGGCCGGAAGCGGCCGCGTTGATTCGGCGGGGGTTAGAGAACTGAAGATAGACGCGGGACGTGGGGCGCGGGACACGATGTGGATGGGAGGACACGGGCGGAGAATGGAAAGGAAGTTGTGCCCTGCAAGGTGCTATCGTAATCGGCTCGGTGAAAAGCGTTTCTGGGCGGCAAGTGAATACCAGGTGGATGCTGGCTGGGCGAGAGTATCCGGGCGCATCAGGGAAGTGGGCGTGAGGGAGACCAAGCGATGATCGAGCGCGTAAAGTACCGGGGTTGGGAGAACTGCTGGAAGTTTTCGAATGAGTCGGTCGAGTTAATTGTGCTGGCGGATGTGGGGCCGCGGGTGATCTGGTATGGAGTGCTAGGCGGGGAGAATCAATTTCACGAAGTGGAGGAGGATGCGGGGCGAACGGGCTCGACGGAATTCCGGCTTTACGGGGGACACCGGCTGTGGGCCTCACCGGAGGTGGCGCGGACTTATTTCCCCGATAATGCGGCAGTGACGGTCTCGCGGCCGGGGAATGCGGTACGGTTTACTGCGCCGCGCGAGGATGCGCCGCCGGGAACGAAGCTGCAGAAGGAGATGGAAATCGAACTGGACGCGCAGGGGTCGGGCGTGCAAGTGACGCACCGCATCACCAACCACGACCATGAGGCAACGGAGCTGGCGGTATGGACTCCGACGATGATGCGGGCGGGAGGACGGGGGATTCTGCCGCTGCCGGCGAGGCATGCGATGGATCAGGATCACTACCAGCCGGTGGGAGTGTTTGGGGTGTGGTCGTACACGGATTTTGCGGACGCGCGGTGGAAACTGGGAACGGAGTTCGTGCGGTTATCGCAGGCGGAGAATCCGACGGGGCGGTTCCGAGAGCAGATGGGTGGAATTTTCAATGCGGCGGGATGGGGAGCGCACTTCCGGCGCGGAACTTTGTTTGTGAAACGGGCGAGCGTGATTGTCGGCGCACGGTATCCGGATGGAGGGTGCAATTTTGAGTTGTTCACGAATCCGGAATTTCTGGAAGTGGAGACGCTGGGACCGATCGTGGAACTGAAGCCGGGAGAAATGGCGGAGCATGTGGAGCGGTGGTGGCTGTTCAGCGATGTCCCCGATGGAGAAGGAGATGCATGGGTGCGGGAAACGGTGGTGCCATGCGTGGAGACAACCAGGAGCTGAGAATCAGTGCGGGAAAGGAATCCGGATGATTGGATTAAAAGAAACGGGCGCGTTTTGGAAATATATTTCCTGCTTCGTCTTGTGCCTGTGCGCTGCGGCGGGCTGGGCGCAGAGCGCGGCTGGATCAAGCACGGAAAAAGTCATTATTGATACCGATATCGGAGATGACGTAGACGATGCCTTCGCCCTGGCGCTGGCGGTGCGGAGTCCGGAGTTGCAGATTCTAGGGGTGACCACAACTTTTGGCGATACCGAAACGCGGGCAAAGCTGGTGGACCGGTTTCTGGGAGAAGTGGGGCGGGCGGAAATTCCGGTGTTGGCGGGGAAGTCGACGGAAACAGAGAATCCGATGTCGCAGCGGAAGTATGCCGAGGGCGGGCACTTCACCAAGGGGTCCCACGGGGACGCTGCCGATTTCTTGCTCGATGAGATTCGGAAGTATCCAGGGGAGATCACGCTGATTGGAATCGGTCCGCTGATGAATGTGGGAGCGGCGATTGATCGGGATGCCGCGACGTTCCGCAAGCTGAAGCGGGTGGTGATCATGGGAGGGTCAATCCGGCGCGGCTATGGAGATTTGGGATATACGGCGCCGGTCCCGCCGATGCCGGAGTGGAATATTCTGAACGATGTCGCTTCGGCACAAAAGCTTTTTGCGGCGGGGGTCCCACTTTATATGATGCCCCTCGATTCGACGCAGTTGAAGCTGGATGAAGTGAAGCGGGCATTCCTGTTCAGTCAGGGCACGGCGGTCACGGATCAGCTGGCGGTGCTGTATCACTTGTGGGGACAGGAGACGCCGACGTTGTTTGATCCGATGACGGTGGCGTTCGTGCTGCGGCCGGAGTTGTGTCCGGTGCAGGCGATGCATATTCGTGTGGACGAGAAGGGATTCACGCGCGAGGAGCCGGGACCACCAAATGCGCGGGTGTGCCTGGATTCGAATGCGGAGGAGTTTTTCAAGTTCTATTTGAAAAAGGTGCCAGGGCGATGACAGTCTAGATCCCCACCCTGTCGTAAGAAGCGCGAGAGGGGTGGGAGCACCCGCGAGGATTGGTCGAATAGATGAAAAGACTAAGAACACTTTGTGGCTTAGTTGCGATCGTTACTTCTTTCTGTTGTGCGATGTTCGCGCAGGCGACGCAGGATGTCGATCTGATCGTCAGCGGCGGAATCGTTGTGACCATGGATGGAACCCGGGTGATCTATCAGGACGGGAGTGTCGCAATCAAGGGCGATGCGATTTTGGCGGTGGGACCGCGGGCGGACGTGGAGGCGCGATACAAAGGCGCGCAGGTGATCGATGCGCGCGGGCGGTTGGTGCTTCCGGGGTTCATCAACGGGCACACGCACGTGCCGATGACACTGTTTCGCGGGCTGCACGATGATGTCACTCTGAACGACTGGCTGTACAAGTACATCTTTCCGGCGGAAGCGAAAAATGTGAATGAAGAGTTCGTGCGCTGGGGTACGCGGCTGGCGGCCGCGGAGCAGATCCGGGCAGGAGTGACGACGTTTGCCGACATGTATTACTTCGAGGATGCGGTCGCGGAAGAGACGAAGGCGGCTGGAATGCGCGGAGTGCTGGGAGAGACGTTCATAGATTTTCCGGCGCCGGATAACAAGAGCGAAGCGGAGATGCTGGCGTACACGGAGAAATTCCTGAAGCGGTGGCAGGGGGACGCGCTGATTCATGCGGCTCCGGCTCCGCATTCGATTTATACGTGTTCGAAAAAGACGCTCCAGGATGCCGCGGCGCTGGCGAGGAAATATCATGCGCCGATCTTGATTCACGTTTCAGAGATGAAGAAGGAGCGGGAGGACAGCGAGAAGGTGAACGGCGTGTCTCCCGTGCAGTATCTCGAAAAGATTGGAGTGCTGGGGCCGGACGTGGTGGCGGCGCATTGCATTTTTGTGGATGAGGCGGACCGGAAGCTGCTGGCGGAGCGGCAGGTGGGGTGCGTACACAATCCGTCGAGCAACATGATGCTGGCGAGTGGAGTCTCGCCGGTGCCGGACCTGCGGGCGGCGGGAGTTGCGGTGGGGCTGGGGACGGATGGTCCGGCGGGAAGCAATAACGATCTCGATCTGATGGAGGAGATTGACCTGGCGGCGAAGCTCGCGAAGATTACGAAGATGGATCCGCTTGCGCTGAATGCAAAGGCTGTCGTAGAGATGGCGACCATCGATGGCGCGCGGGCGCTGCACATGGAGAAAGAGATTGGGTCGCTCGAAGCGGGCAAGAAGGCGGACCTGGTGCTGATCAGCCTGAACGAGCCGAATGCGGTGCCGATGTACGACGTCTATGCGCAGATTGCATACTCGTTGAAGGCAAGCGACGTAGAGACGGTAGTGATTGGCGGACGGGCGGTGATGCGGGACCGGAAGCTGCTGACGGTGGACGAACCGCGAGTCCTGGAGAAGGCGCGGGAGTATGAGAAGTCGGTGAAGGCGTCGCTGGGGATGGAGTAGTTACGACGGCGGGCGTATCGACATCTTAAAGTCAAAATCCCCACCCTAGCCGCAATAAAGCGCGGCTAGGATGGGGCACCCGCATTCTAAGGCCTGAGACAAAGTGATCCCTTGAGTCCCTTATAATCAAAAGATTCTCTATGGCCACGGTTCTTGACGGAATTGTTTCGGCTGCGCGTCGACGTGTAGAGGAAGCCAAGCGCGGCGCGGACGTGCGCGAACTGGAGCGGCGAGCCGAACAGCACGCGCCGCGCGGGTTTCGGCGGGCATTGGTGGAGAAGAGCCGCGAGGGGATCGCCGTAATCGCGGAGTTGAAAAAGGCGTCGCCGTCGAAGGGGCTGATCCGGGCGGAGTTTCGTCCGGCAGAGCTGGCGCAGGAATTGGAGGCGGCGGGGGCGGCGGCGCTTTCGGTGCTGACGGATGAAGAGTTCTTTCAGGGATCGCTCCAGAACTTGCGGGAGGCTTCGGCGGCAGTGAGGATTCCGTGCCTGCGCAAGGATTTTATTGTGGATGAGTTTCAGTTGCTGGAGGCGCGGGCGAACGCGGCCGATGCGGTGTTGCTGATTGTTGCGGCGCTGACTCGTGAGGAGTTGGGCAGGCTCGCGACCAGGGCGCGGGCGCGCGGCTTGGATGTGCTGTGCGAGGTCCACGACGGCCGGGAGTTGCAGCGGGCGATCGATGCGGGGTGCGATTTGATTGGCGTGAATACGCGCGATCTGCGGACATTCAAGGTGGATCTCGAGACGGCGCTTAGTTTGGCTGAGAAGTTTCCAGCTGGCGTTGTGCGAGTGGCGGAGAGTGGGATTCATTCGCCGGAGGACATGAAGCGGCTGCGAGCGGCGAGGTATGACGCGTTCCTGATCGGCGAATCGCTGATGCGGGCGCAGTCGCCCGGGGATGCGCTACGGGAGCTGCTTTCGAGCAGGGAGTACCGAGTACCGAGCGAGCGCTAGGAAATCCCCACGTCTCGCAAGAGACGCGAGACATGGGGCACCCGAATTTGCCGACAACTGAAACTGACAACTGACAACTGACAACTGGTTCTCCATGACTTGGGTAAAGATTTGCGGGATGACGAATCTGGAGGATGCGCTCGTCGCGGTCGAGGCCGGGGCGGATGCGGTGGGATTCGTGTTTTACGAGAAGAGTCCGCGGTGCGTGAGCGTGGAGACGGCGCGGGAGATCATGGCGAAGCTGCCGGAGAGTGTCGAGAAGATTGGGGTGTTTGTGGATCCCGGTGCGGATCCAATCAATGTCCTAATACAAACAGGACTGACGGGGACCCAGTCGTATATTTCGGCGGAAGGCGTAGCAGGGAGTAAGGCTCGCATGAAGGCGATCGGGATGGCGTGTCTTTCTCCACGGGCCAGGTTTCTGATCGCGCTGCCTATGAGTCTCTTTGGCGAGGACGTGAGCCAAGTTGAGCGCATGGCAACTGGCTTTGCGGCATCACGGAACAAAATTCCTGGGGACGTTTCGATTCCGGAGGGTTTCCTCGACACGTTTTTGTTGGATTCCGGGAATTTGCGCCAGCCGGGAGGAACTGGGCATACATTTGATTGGAAGAAAGCGCGGGCTCTCGCAGAAGGAATGCGGAGGGACGGTTTGAAATTGGTCGTCGCAGGAGGCTTGACACCGGAAAATGTCGGGGAGGCCATTGAGATTCTTGAACCCTGGGGAGTGGATGTGGCTTCGGGTGTAGAGGCAAGACCGGGAAAGAAAGATCCGGAGAAAGTGCGGGCGTTTGTGCGGGCGGTGCGGGAAATCGATCTGAAGGCGAGTTAGATAATGGCGACCGTTCCGAGAACGAAAGTGAACGTCAAAATCCCCACCCTAGCCGCAAAGAACGCGGCTAGGATGGGGCACCCTCGGGTTTCTGTTTCGCGCGTTTCTGTTTCCACGAATGAGCCGGGGCGCTTCGGAATTTATGGTGGGCGGTATGTGCCCGAGACTCTGATGGCGGCGCTCGAGGAACTGGAGCGCGAATATAACAAAGCGAAGCGCGACCGAAAGTTTCAGGCGCGACTGGATGAATTGCTGCGGACGTATGCGGGGCGTCCCACGCCGCTGTTTTTTGCGCGCCGGCTCACCGGGAAGCTGGGCGGAGCGAAGATTTATTTGAAGCGCGAAGATTTGCTGCACACCGGAGCGCACAAAATCAATAACTGCCTGGGGCAGGGGCTGCTGGTGGAGCGGATGGGCAAACATCGCGTGATCGCCGAGACTGGCGCGGGACAACATGGAGTGGCAACCGCTACTGTTTGCGCCCTGTTGGGCTTCGAGTGCGTCGTCTACATGGGCACCGAGGACATGCGGCGGCAGGAGTTGAATGTGTTCCGCATGCGGCTGCTGGGGGCGGAGGTGCGCGGAGTGGAGTCGGGGTCGCGCACGCTGAAGGATGCGATCAACGAAGCCATGCGCGACTGGGTCACGAATGTGCGCACCACGCATTATCTGCTGGGAAGTGTGCTGGGGGCGCATCCGTATCCGACGATGGTGCGCGATTTTCATCGCGTCATCGGGCGGGAGGCGCGGGCGCAGATTCTGAAGGCCGAGGGGAAATTGCCGGCGGCGATTGTTGCGTGTGTGGGTGGGGGATCGAATTCGATTGGGATTTTCTACGAGTTTCTCAAAGACAAGAAAGTTCAACTGATTGGCGTGGAGGCGGGAGGGCGCGGCGAGGCGCTGGGGGATCATGCGGCGCGGTTTCGCGGAGGATCGCCGGGCGTGCTGCAGGGAACGTATTCTTACGTCCTGCAGGACGCGGCGGGGCAGATTGCATTGACGCATTCGGTCTCGGCGGGGCTGGATTATCCGTCGATCGGGCCGGAACACGCGGCGTTGCGGGATGCGGGGCGCGCGGAGTACGTGCCGGCGTCGGACGTAGAGGCACTGGAGGCGACGACGTTGCTGGCGCGGACCGAAGGTATTATTCCGGCGCTGGAGTCGGCGCATGCGGTGGCGGAGGTGGTGAAGCGCGCACCGAAGATGAAGAAGTCGGACGTGGTCATTGTGAATGTGTCCGGGCGCGGCGACAAGGATATTGGAATTATGCGGGAGAACTTGAAGCTTGAGGGAAGTCAGAAGTGAGAAGTCAGAATGTAGAAGTGAACCAAGAACCAATCGCCGTACTTCTGCATTTTGACTTCTGACTTCTGCATTCTCCTATGCCCTTGACCTTTTACAAGAAGCCGGCACTGGTGGCGTACGTCACGTGCGGAGACCCGGATCTCGCGACCACGCGGGAGATCGTGCTGGCGGCGATCGAGGCCGGGGCGGAGGTGATTGAGCTGGGAGTGCCGTTCAGCGATCCGGTGGCGGATGGTCCGGTGATTCAGCGCGCCAGTGAGCGGGCGCTGAAGCATGGGACTTCGCTCGGACAGGTGCTGATGCTGGCAGCGGAGATCAGGCAGCATGCGCAGTCGACGGGGCTGATCATATTTTCCTATTTGAATCCGATACTGCGCATGGGGATGGAGAAATTCTGTAAAGTGGCGCGGGCTGCTGGACTGGACGGCGCACTGGTCACGGATTTGCCGGTGGAAGAGGCGGGCGAATATTTGCGGGCGATGCGCGAGTACGATCTGGCGCCGGTGTTTCTGGCGGCGCCCACGAGTCCGGATGAGCGGTTGAAGCGGATTGCGGAGGCTTCGCGGGGATTTGTGTACGCGGTGTCGCGGACGGGAGTGACGGGCGCACGGCAGCAGTTGGCCGGCGACGCGCGGAAACTGGTGCGGCGCTTGCGCCGCGTGACCCGGTTGCCGATTGCGCTGGGATTTGGGATTTCGACCGCAGAGCAGTTTGCTGAAGTCGGCGAGTTTGCCGATGCGGCGGTCGTGGGCAGCGCGATTGTGGAGACGATCGAGCGGAATCACGGACGGGAGGCGGCAGCGGTGGGAGAGTTTGTGAAACAGCTTTCCGTCAGCCGTCAGTCGTCAGCTAAAACCGGGTAAGGTCGGCATCCTGCGTGTGCGTTAGGTGTTTACTGACAGCTGAAAGCTGAGAGCTGCTTTTCATGGATATCGAGGATTGGCGAAAGAGAATTGATGAACTCGACCGCAAGCTGGTGGCCCTGCTGAGCGAACGGGCGCGGGCTGCGGTGGCGATTGGAAAGCTCAAGCGCGACACCAATTTGCCCGTGTATGAGCCGGACCGGGAGCGGATCGTGTTTTCGAACGTGCAGGAGGCGAACTGCGGTCCCTTGCCCAGTCGCGATTTGGTGCGGATTTACGAGCGCATCATCGATGTCATGCGAAACATTCAAAAAGAAGAGATTGTGCCGGCGGGAGAACCGTCGGAAGCGGAGACGGAATTGGATTCTGAAGTGAACGATTGACGGCTTTCCCCATGGAGAGGAAAGCAGATTCCTCGCTTCGCTCGGAATGACAACACTTTTCTTTCAACCGGGAACTAGATGCTAGAAGCTAAGAGCCAGGAGCTGGTTTTCTATGATTGTTGCCATGCAGGAAGGCGCGGACGAGGCGCAGATTCAGCAGGTGATTGAGCACCTGGTGAAGATGGGGTTTGAGGTGCACCGCTCGACTGGGGCGCGAATGACGGTGCTGGGCGCGGTTGGGTCGGGGATTGATTTTGACATCCGCCTCCTGGAGCTGCTGCCCGGAGTGCAGGAAGCCCATCGCATAAGCTCGCCTTACAAGCTGGCGGGACGGAGCTTTCGCCCGGAGGGAACGATCGTCCAGCTGGCGAACGGGATTGGTATCGGTGGAAACGAAGTCGTCGTGATGGCGGGACCGTGTTCGGTGGAATCGCGGGAACAGTTGTTCACGACGGCCGAGGCCGTGGCCAAGGCGGGCGCGAAAGTGCTGCGCGGCGGGGCGTTCAAGCCGAGGAGTTCTCCGTATTCGTTTCAGGGGCATGGGGAAGAGGCCCTCAAGCTGCTGCGCGAGGCGGGCGAGAAATTCAAACTGCTGGTGATCAGCGAGGTGATGGAGATTTCGCAGATCCCGCTGCTGCTGCCGTATGTGGACCTTCTGCAGGTGGGCGCGCGCAACATGCAGAACTTCAATCTGCTGCGCGAGTTGGGCAAGGTGCGCAAGCCGGTGCTGCTGAAGCGCGGAATCGCGGCAACGCTGGAAGAACTCCTCTTGTCCGCGGAATACATCATGGCGGGCGGGAATTACGATGTGATTCTGTGCGAGCGTGGGATTCGGACGTTTGAGACTTACACGCGGAACACGATGGACATTTCGGCGATCCCGATCATTCACAAGCTGTCGCATCTGCCCATGACGGCCGATCCGTCGCATGGGACGGGGCGGCGCGACAAGGTTGCGCCCATGGCGCGGGCGGCGCTGGCGGCGGGAGCAGATGCGCTGCTCATCGAAGTGCATTGCGATCCGGATAAGGCGCTGTCAGACGGCGCGCAGTCGCTGTTTCCCGAACAGTTCGCGCAACTGATGGACGAGTTGCGGATCATTGCGCCGGCGGTGGGGCGCAAGATTTAGTCATTGAGTCATTGACCCATTTAGTCATTGGTGCTCGGAATGCAATGACTTAGTGACTGAATGATTCAATGACTCAATTCTTTTATGGCCATTCGGCAAATCACGATCATCGGGAACGGCTTAATTGGCGGGTCGCTGGGGCTCGCGCTGCGGAAGAAGAAGTTTGCCGGAAGGATTGTGGGCTGTGACCGCGAGGCGACGCTGGAGCGGGCCCGCAAGCGCGGCGCAATCGACGATGGAACTTCAAATCCAGGAGACGCGATTCGGGGCAGCCAGGTGGTGGTCCTGGCGACTCCGGTGCTGGCCATCGTGGATCTGATCGAGCGCGTGGGGCCGGTGCTTCCAGCGCGAGCTTTGCTCACCGATGTGGGAAGCACGAAAGCCGCCGTGGTGGAACGCGCGGTGAAGGTGTTTGGGAAGAATGCGGGGAAGCGGTTCCTGGCAGGGCATCCGATGGCGGGGAGAGAATTGAGCGGGGTGGATTATGCGGACGCCGATCTGTTTCAGAATGCGGTGTGGTTTCTGACGCCGCTGCCGGGACAGAGCTTGAAGGATGGCTTGTTCGCCGAATACGCAGGATGGATTGATGAGATTGGAGCGCGGTTTGCGATGCTGCCGGCGGAGGAGCACGACCGGCTGTGCGCTTGGATCAGCCACGTGCCGCAGATGATTTCGACCGCGCTGGCGGCGGCGCTGGTGGAGGAGTTTGGGGCAGAGGCTCCGCTGCTTCCGGCGGGCGGACGGGCGCTGCAGGAGATGACGAGAATTTCGGCGAGCCCGTACTCGATGTGGCGGGATATCGCGATCAGCAACAGGAAGAATCTGGAAGATGCGCTGTCGAAGGTGGAGCAGAGGCTGGCGCACCTGCGGGAGAATCTGGCAACCCGGCAGCTGGCGCAGGAATTTGAGCAGGCGCATGCGTTGAGGAAAATTCCGGATAAGACGAAGTAAGTCTTCACCACAGAGACACAGAGGCACAGAGAACGGGATGTCGAATTTTGATTGTTGATTGAAAGGCAACATATGCACTTACGATCGGGTCTTGATTCAACAATCGACAATCATCATTCAACAATTTCCTGTTCCGTGCTGACATTGAATTCTTCATATAGAATTCTCACGCTATGAATAAAGTTGTGGCCAACGCGGATGAGGCGATTCGCGATGTGTTCGATGGCGCGACCATCATGATCGGCGGGTTCGGCTTGTGCGGCATGCCGGAGAACCTGATTCGCGCGCTGGTGCGCAAAGGGACGAAGAATCTGAGGACCATCAGCAACAATGTGGGCGTCGACGGCGTGGGCAACGGGTTGCTGCTGGCGGCGGGGCAAATCGCACACCACGTCGGGACCTACGTGGGCGAGAACAAACTGCTGGAGGAAATGATTCTGCAGGGCCGGATCAAGCTGGACCTGGTGCCGCAGGGGACGTTTTCGGAACGGATTCGCGCGGGGGGAGCGGGGATTCCAGCTTTCTACACGCCGACAGGCGTGGGAACCGTGGTCGCGGAAGGGAAAGAGACGCGCGAGTTCGATGGGCGCCTGTACGTGATGGAGCGTGGGCTGACGGCCGATTTCGCGTTTGTGAAGGCGTGGAAGGGCGACCGCGAGGGGAATCTGATTTATCGGAAGACGGCGCGGAATTTTAATCCCATGATGGCGACGGCGGCGAAGACCACGATCGCGGAGGTTGAGCATCTCGTGGAAGTGGGCGAATTGGAAGCCGATCATATCCACACGCCTTCGATTTACGTTAAGCGGATTCTCCAGGGCGAGCTGTACGAGAGAAGAATTGAGCGAAGAACGGTGAGAAAGGGCAGTAGCCAGTAGCCAGTAGCCGGTTGCCAGTTGCCAGTAAACCCTGCCAACGACTGATCGCCGGCAACTCGCAGTGGGACGACGAGGGCGAGCCCACGTTGCAGTGCGCGTGATGGTAGGGATCCTTCGACTGCGGTTTTGCTTCGCATTCGCGAAGCAAAATCCTCGCTCAGGATGACAGGTGGTTCGGGATAAAGACCAACGGCCAACGACCAACGACGAACGACAAACGACAGCCATGAACAAGCCAGGCAAAGACACAGATAAGCGCGAACGAATCGTCAAGCGCATCGCCCGCGAACTCCGCGACGGATTCTACGTGAACCTGGGCATCGGCATGCCGACGCTGATTGCCAATCACGTGCCCGCGGGGATGGAGGTCACGCTGCAGTCGGAGAACGGGATGCTGGGGATTGGGCCGTATCCGGTCGAGGGGCATGAGGATCCCGATCTCATCAACGCGGGCAAGGAGACGGTGAGCGAGATGCCGGGCACGTCGTATTTTTCGAGCGCCGAATCGTTTGCCATGATCCGCGGCGGGCACATTGATCTGAGTGTTCTGGGCGCGATGGAGGTGGATGAGTCGGGAAGCCTGGCGAACTGGATGATCCCGGGAAAGATGGTGAAGGGCATGGGCGGGGCGATGGACCTGGTCGCGGGCGCGCGGCGCGTCGTGGTGGCGATGGAGCACACGACGCGTGACGGCGCGCCGAAGATTCTGAAGAAGTGCACTCTGCCGCTCACCGGCGTTCGCGTCGTTGATACGATTGCGACCGAGATGGCGTACATCCGCGTGACGAAGGATGGGCTGGTGCTGGAGGAAGTGGCTCCGGGGCTGACGGTCGAGGACGTGCAGCGGGCGACCGAGGCGCGGCTGATCGTGAGTCCGGGGCTGAAGGTGATGGGAAGGTAGGGGGCCTGTGTAGTCGTCAGCGAGCCGCGGTTCCAAGGCGCTGAAAATCATGGAGCCCCGGACGCCTTCGTCCGGGGGCAGCACCACGGTAGATTTGTTTTAGGATCGTGCCGCTCCCTGGGCGGACGAGGGCGTCCGCCCCCCATTTATCTCTTGCGCTACTACGCGGCGGCGATACGGCGGATCAGGTCCTCTTGTTCCTGTTTACTTTCGGCGCCGATGGTGAAGGCGTCGAGCACGCCCAGCGACAGCGCATACTTGATGGCTTCGTCCTGACGGTTGCGCAGCGTACCCTGGCCGAGAATTTTCATTCCCACGACCGCCTTCCCTGTCGCTTTCATTTCTTTCAAAACCCCGAGAACGGTCGCGGGATCGGCGTCCATGTAGGCGCCGACGGGATTGATGCGGGCAAGATCAATTTCGACCCAGGGCGACTTGGCGGCCGCGCGCAGGGCTTCGATCGAGTGGCAGGAGCAGCCGTGCGTGCGGATGATTCCCTTCTGCTTCGCTTCGGAGAAAACATCCATGACGCCCTTGTAGCGCTCGGTCCAGTCGGCTTCAGTGACGCAGTGCATGAGGCAGACGTCGAGGTAATCGGTGCCCAGTTCACGGCGGAAGCGGTCGAGATCGGCGCGGGCGCTGGCCGGGTCGCGGGAGAAAGTCTTGGTTAACACCGTGACTTTGTCGCGGGGCACATGCTTGAGCGCCTCGGCCACGTGAGGATGACTTCCGTAGGTGTCGGCGGCATCGAAGAAACGCAGGCCGTGGTCGTATCCGTTGAGCAGAAGATCGGAAAGGCCTTTGACGCCCAGCGCGGTCTGGTGCGAGTGATGTTCGCCACCGACGGTTCCGGTGCCCATGGCGAGGCGGCTGGTCGTTATGCCGGCGCTGCCCAGCGTGACCGTGTCGGAGGCGGAGAATTTCGCCGGCAGAGGCTGCTCCGCGATAGCCTGAAGGATGGATTTGGACGAGAGCCAGGCCGCTCCCAGGCCTGACGCGGAACGAATGAGGAATTCGCGGCGACGCATGGCGTCCTCCTGAGACGGTGGCGCACTCGGTTCCTATGAGGCTACACCGAAAGGGGTGGAGCGTGGAAGACCGGGGTTGACGTTACGCCGGGGCTGAAGCCCGGGAGTACATCGGCGCTGATCGCGGCGCTGAAGCGCCGCTCTTCCACGATGATCAGCAGCGTCGTCGGTTGCTTCGGTCGGCCGAGAGAAACTAGCAAGCTGCGTCTCCACAGAGGGTTATTCGAATTGCTTGCGGAAGGCGGCGAGCTCCTGCTGGACCTCGGAGAGTTCGTGGCGGAGGCGGGCGACTTCTGCTTCCAGTGTCGTAAGACGGTCGGCGGCGGAATTTGTGCCGGCCGTCGCGGGCAGGACTGCCCGCGCCCCACTTCCCTCCGGCGGCTCGCCCGAGAACAGATGAGTGTAGCGGGATTCTTTCGTGCCGGGCTGGCGCGGGAGGACGCAGGCCAGCGGGGGCTCGCGCTGCGCGAGACGGTCGAGTGTGGAGACGATGTCGTCGAGAGCCTCGAAGCGGTACATTCGGTCGGTTCGGCTGCGGAGTTCGCCGGGAGTTTGCGGTCCCCGCAAGAGCAGCACGCAGACGATGGCGATTTCGCGGCGGTCGAAGTTGAAGACTTCCTGCATGCGGTGTTCGAACTTGGGGACGCGGCTGTCGGCGCCGCTGGCCGGTCCCGCGAGGCGTTTTTCCTGCAGCGTGGCAAGGGCCTGCTGGACGCAGGCTTCGTCTAACGCCATCACCGGTTCGCGGTTGTTCTTCTGATTGCAGGCGTTCACCAGGGCGTTAAGCGAAAGCGGATAGTAGTCGGGTGTGGTGATGTCTTTTTCGATCAGGGAGCCGAGGACGCGGGTTTCGATGTCGCTGAGCAGAAGAGGCATGTGTTATCCGGTTAGGGACATCCATTGTAGTGCAAGCTTTTCGCGGGCAGAGCTGCCCTGAGCGAGCGCAGCAAATCGAAGGAAGTGCCCGCCCCACACGTGTCTCTCAGATCCTGAAGGGCGCGGCCAGCAGGCGGAACGGCAAGGTGATACCAAGATAGATGATCTCCAATACTCCGTGGACCGCCACGCCCAGGATGCGGAACGGAATCAGGAGCAGCCAGATGAAGGGGTACGCAATCAGGGCGACGAGCGCGAGCGGCCAGCAGAGGACGAACAGGATGCACCAGAGCAGGAAAGTAAACATGAATGAGACCTCCATTCCTCTGCTTAATTCTACGTCGTACGGGGCCGGGAAGTTCCGTCAAAGTCAAAAGTCAAAAGTCAAAAGTCAAAATCCCCACCCCGACGACTTCGCTCAGGGCAGGCTCCGCCGCAAAGAGCGCGGCTAGGATGGGGCACCCGCTAGTATCCCTGGTTGCTATCTTTGCGATGGAACGCCTATAGTTTTTCTCACGTTTGAGGAGATTCGGATGCGTCTGCTTTTGAGCTGGATCCTGAGCGCGATTGCGGTATGGATTGTGGCACGCCTTGTGCCGGGAATTTCGGTGAGCGGCCCGGTGGCGGCGCTGATTGCCGCGCTGGCCATTGGTTTCATCAATGCGACCATCGGTGCTCTGCTCAAGATTCTGACTTTCCCCCTGACGTTGATCACGCTTGGGCTGTTCTGGTTTGTGATCAACGCGCTCATGCTGGAGCTGGCTTCGGCAATTGTTCCAGGATTTCGAGTGCACGGTTTTTTCGCGGCGTTCGTGGGAGCGATTGTGTTGAGCCTGGTGAACTTGCTGTTGAAAGCGATTGTGCTGCCTCCGAAAGAGCGGCGTTAGAAACCGCCTTCCGGAAAACAGCCATCCTTCGACTCCGCTCAGCGCAGGCTCCGGACACGGAGGCCCCAGGAATTTTGGGTCCGCTGATCCGATTAACTCCTGCCGGGCCTTGACTTCCTGGGCTTGATCGCCTGCCAATCTTCTTCCGTAAGAATCTTTCCCAAATTACTGAATTCGCCCGCCCCTTGCAGGAATTCGCCGCCGTCCATGCGGATGACCTCACCGTTGATATAGCCCGAGCCGTCGCTCACCAGAAAAGTCGCGAGCTTCGCTAATTCTTCCACCGTGCCGAAACGGTGGAGCGGATTGCGCTCGAGAGCAAGGGCTTCGAGTTCGGGGCGAGGTAGCACGCGCGAGAACGCGCCTTCGGTGGGGATCGGTCCGGGCGCAATTGCGTTCATGCGGATGCCGCGATCGCCCCACTCGACTGCGAGGCTGCGGGTGAGCGCTTCGACGCCGGCTTTCGAGACCGCGGAGGGGACAACGTACGCCGAGCCGACGGGCGCGTACGTAGCGGAGATACTGAGCACGGTTCCGTGATGGCCGGATTTGAGCCAGCGGCGTCCGCAGGCGAGCGTGCAGTGCAGCGTGCCCATGAGCACGATACCGATGACGGACTCGAAGGCGCGCGGGGAGAGCTCTTCGGTGCGGGCGATGAAGTTGCCGGCGGCGTTGTTGACGAGCACGTCGAGCGGCCCGTCTTTCCAGATGGAATCCATCATCGTTTCGACGGCGTCGAGATTGCGGACGTCGCAGGCGAGCGCGTGGATGGTCCCTTTCGTCGCGTGCGAGAGTTCGGCGGCTGTTTGTTTTAGGACTTCTTCGCGGCGGCCGCAGATGGAGACGACGGCTCCGAGTTCGAGGAAGCGTTCGGCCATGCCTTTGCCCAGGCCGGTGCCGCCGCCGGTGATGAGGATGCGCTTGTCTTTCAGAAGGTCGGTGCGGAACATGAGTTCCTCGGAATCTTGGGGTTGTGCTCGCGAACAGCAGGCCTCGCCGGGCCTTGCCCGGTTCGGAATGACAGATTATAGGCGCTACACGTCGCAGACCACGCGAAACCCGTAGTCGGCGTACTGAAATTCCGGCGGGATGCTGGAGCGGGCGGAGCAGCGCGCAACCTTGATGTGGTGGCGCCAGGATCCGCCGCGGGAAGACTTGCGTTGTCCGTTTTCCGGCCCGCGCGGGTTGCGCTCAGGTGATGAGGCGTAGTAGTTCGGGTCGTACCAGTCGCTGCACCATTCGTGCACATTGTCGCCGATGTCGTAAATCCCGAAGGCATTGGGAGCATAGCGGGCGACAGGCTCGGGGCCGGTTTGCCAGCGCGTCGCGTAGTCCCGCAGAGATTGCGGAGGGTCATCGCCCCAGGGGAATTGTTTTTGCTCAAGGCCGCCACGGGCCGCGAGCTCCCATTCCGCTTCCGTAGGCAACCGATAGGCGCGTGAGGTTTGCGAGCTTAACCATTCGCAATAGCGTGCGGCTTCGTGCCAGGAGACTCCCGTGACCGGCTGCTGGGGATGGTTGAAGTTGGGGTCCTGCCAGAATGGGGGCGGCGGAGCAGAAGTGGCGCGCAGAAAGCGCTCGTACTCGGCGTTGGTGACTTGGCTGGCGGCGAGCAGGAAAGCATCAATCTCGACGCGGTGGACGGGGCGTTCGCAGTCCTGGCCGGAGTTCGAGCCCATGAGGAACCAGGCCGCGGGAATCGAAATCAAAGCCGGTTCGAGCGCGAGAGCCGGAGCTTGTGACTGCGTGGTAGGCATGAGTGTTGCCGCGTCCTGACTGCCGGGTTAAAGTTTACCAGCGTGGAACACCGGGAGGGCGTCATGACGGAGAAGAAACTACGGTTTCGAGCCAGGATCGAGGGGAAGGAAGCGGGCGTGGTAGCCGCGATCACCCCGCCGGTTGACGTGCCCGAGGTGTTTGGAACGCGCGGGCGCGTGCCGGTGCGGGGGACAATCAACGGCTTCCCATTTCGCTCGTCGCTCATGCCCATGGGCGGCTCTCACATGATGCCCGTGAACAAAACTTTGCGCCAAGGTGCGGGCGCAGGGCCCGGGGACGTCGTGGATGTGGTGATGGAGCGGGATGAAGAAGCGCGCACGGTAGAGGCTCCGCCGGAACTCAGGAAGGAGTTGGCCAAGAACAAGAAAGCGCAGGAGCGATGGGACGGAATGTCGTTCTCGAACAAGAAAGAAATGGCGATTTCGATTCGCGAGGCCAAGCAGGACGAGACGAAGAAGCGGCGGCTGGCCAAGGTGATGAAGATTCTGAAGACAGGGGCGAAGTGGCTGGGGTAGCAAGAATCGCGGGAGAGAAAGTCAGAATCCCCTCTCCGACAAGCTCAGGGCAGGCTCTAGCCGCAAAAGAACGCGGCTAGCAGCCCGTGGTGCAAGTTCGGATTCGTGAGCAGAAAGTGTTGAGGTATCCACAGGCTTGGTTTGTAGAATCGGCGCATGGCGATGGGGACGCGCAAGCAGCGGGAGAAGCAAGAAGAT
>Ga0181530_10002162_pt1 | contig 23803 bp, 19 predicted proteins | sample PEATcosm2014_Bin_42_FD_119769 | JGI IMG/M metagenome (GOLD analysis project Ga0181530, IMG submission 119769) | Peatland microbial communities from MTU Mesocosm Facility, Houghton, MI, USA - PEATcosm2014_Bin10_60_metaG | ecosystem: Environmental > Terrestrial > Soil > Wetlands > Peat | place... | reverse complement strand
TCCCCACGCATTCCACACCAACAGGTTCACCATGAATGTCCTGGCCAGTTGGCCCACGCCGAGCGCCGGATACAACGCCAGCACCAACGGCCCAATGACATATAGAACCGCGCCATACATGCTGTAGAAAAACGAAAAAATGGCGTACGAAATCGGGAAAACCAAAACGGCAATCGCCTGGAAAATGAGGCTGAATGCGCCAGCCACGCCGCCGACCACCCAATTCCACCAGGCTCCTTGACCAGTGTTCGCTGAAAAGTAACTTTGAACCTGGTCGCGGAAGTTCGTCCACACATCCGTCGGCGCAATCGCCTGCGCAACGCTGGCGAACGCGTTGTTTACATTCCTGAAGACATTGGGATACTGGCTGATCAGCAGCCCCATGATGAGGTAACGGACGCCTGCCAGCGCGAGATGTCGGGCGTCTCCCCCCTTGGCGTACGCCTCGTACACGGCGAAAAGCGCGGCTAGGAGAAGGATGCCCTCGGCAATTTGCTGAACGGCCGGCAACACCGCCGAGCCCGTTATTCCGTTGTAGACTTGCTGAAACATGCTTTGGAAAAAGAACATCGCATCACCTCACTTCAATGAGTCCATTGCGTTCTGGCGGATCTGGGCGCCATTGCTCGCGTTGAACTTTAATTGGGAGCCGCTGTTCGCCAGCGTGACCGCCCGTAGGCGCATCGCGTCTCCAAGGGCGGACTGTGTATACGCGTTTGCTCGCACGAGCCATGCCGCCGCCTCGGCCTCGATCATTGGAGCCGTGCCGGGTGCGGCCTGCCCCAGTTCGGTATTAATGCGATCCGCAGCCTGCATCTCGGTGTCGGCAATGGCGTCGATCGCGATCGCTCTCTTCATCGCGGCTTGCGCCGCGGCATCGCTCATATCAATCAAGTCCCGGGTCTGCGGTGAGGCGTTCTGCGGAACCGGCACTGTTTGATAGAGCGTCTGATAATTGGTCGTAACCGTCGGGACGTTCATCGGGTTCCGCGACAGCAAGAGCTGTTCAAGCTGCTGCGGGTTGGCCAGAGTGGCGCTCGCCACGCTTACGCGGGAGATCGCCTGACTCTGCGTGTACAGCCCTTGAATAGCGCCCACCAAGCCCTGCGCGCGGTTTATCGCGGACTGGGGATACACAATATTGATAAAGAACGCCTGTAGGCTGCTCATCAGCCCGTTCAGCATGCCCAGGGCTCCGTTGATCTGCCGTAGCGCCGGGCCAATCGTGTTGGAGATCGCGGTTCCGATGCTGTTGATCGCTGCCACGATGGCGGCCCAGTCGATGCCGAATTGCGCCCTTACCGGCTGTGGCGCGATCAGCGAAGCGATCAGCACCAGGACCAGGAGTTTCGTTCGGTGTCCCCACAATGCGCGCAGTAAACTCCATTTCGAATTCATCCCAGCCCCCCTCTACTTAAACAACGTTGTCGTATCCTGCCGGAACTGATTGGCCATGTCAGCCTGTCGCTTGCGGATTGCGTTTGTATGCGCCAGGATGGCCGCCTCTTCACGTAGCTCGGCCGCCAGCATTCTCTGCATCATCGCCTGGTTTTCAACCGCCGCGATCAAGCCGGCGCCCGTGAGGAATGCCGCCGAGCCGGGCGCCGCCTGCGCGGCTTCGTCCTCGATAATTTGCGAGGCTTGAAGAGTCTGACCGACTACTTGATCGGAAGCCTTCAGTGCCTTCAGTGTGTCCATTGCAAGCGCGTCGCTCATGTCTACACGCTGCCGGTCGCCGGGATCGATGTCCGTTACCGGGGGAAGTGGCTGGTAGGTCGTCCTGAACGCTTGGTCAAACTGGGCAAAATCCGCCACCGACCCGTTGCGCATGATCGTTTCGAGGGCTGTAGGATTTGGCAACGTCGCGCTATGGACGTTCACGTTGTCGATGGCCGCAACCAACCCGCGGAACTGAGCGACAAGCTGACTAACCATCGCGCGGGCCTGGTTGATCAGATTGATGGGATAAACAACGTCCTCCCAGAGGCTCACCAGCGCTTGCATGAAGTCATTGATGGAGCCCAGCAGACCGTTGGATGTTCCGAGCAGAGAGCCGATTGTGTTGGTGATCAAGCTGACGACGGCAGCCGCCGCTATCGTCACTGCTATGGCGCCGAGCTGCGCTTTTGCCGGCGGGGGTGCGATAAGCCCAAGTGCGATCAGCATCACCAGAGCGACCGCGATTGTGGACCTTCCACGCCCGATCAAGCACGATGAGACGAGTTTCTTGCAGAATTCCATGGCGGATTCACCTCGCTACCGCGGTTGCACCCATTGTTTTGACCGCGCCGGACAGCTCCTCCGGCAATTCCGGAACATCGGCCAAGCCCACTGGATATTTCACCGCGAGCTTTTCATAAATCTGAAGGAGTGGCAAGCCGCGGTTGGTCTCAAGGAACCAGGAGCGGTACATCCGTTCCCGTTTGAACGTAGTGCAGATCCAGTACTCAATCGGCGTCGGCACGATATTGATGGTCTGCGTCGTTTCCGCCTTTTCGCCCAGCACGAGAAGCGCTTGGGCCTTCCGCCCCTTTCGCGGCGCGCTGAAGCCTCGTACTTCGTTGAGGGCAGTCTGGTTCAAGTGCAGGTACGTCGCGAGCGGCTTCAGATCGCCCTGCTGCTGCCCAATGATCTTGGTCGAGACGTTCTTGACGATACCCGGGCCATGGGGACGTGGTTGGGCCTCCGTTCCCACGAAGTCCTCCAGGGCTTGGCTGATGCCCCAAATACTCGCTCCCCGTTTTCTGCCGGTCCGAAACAACTGTTCTACCTGCGGCGCCAGAACAGGTGAGTCCAGAAGCGACCAGCATTCATCAAGAACCGTAATATTCGCCTGCCCGCTTCTGCCCGACGCCCGTTCCGACATCGCGTTGGCGATGATCATACTCATCGAGCTCTCGAGCTTCGGGTCGGAGGTCAAGCCCTCGACGTTGAAGAACAGCCAGTTCTCGTCCGTTTGGACGGTGGTCGGCCGGTCGAAAAGCCGCGCATACACTTTATCCCCCGTCCATTCGCGCAGCTTCACCGCGGCGAGCTGCGCTTCGTCGCGAATTCGCTCCACCTCGGATTCATCCCGCCAGGTTTCCAGTTCCTGCCGGAGATCGTTGAAGCTGGGGATCGGCCTGTCCTCTCGGGTTCTGCAGCGTTGATACGTGGCTACGATGGCGTCGGTCAGCAGGTTGTCCAGTATCGCGGTATCGGCGGCCGGGCTGTTCATCCCGATCATGTGCCGCGTCAAGTTCTTGAGAAACGCCAGTTTGTCGTTGGATGGCGCCGTGGACCCTGGTGGAAGATCCCACGCATTCAGGGTCTCCGCGCCCTCGAGATCCACGTCGATGCACCGGCCTCCCATCAGTTCCACCAGGGGCCGATACGAATTGCCGCGTTCCAGAATCGAGATGAGCGGGTTGAGGCGGGCCATCATCGTCAGGAACATCTGCACCATGAACGTCTTGCCACCACCCGACTTCGCGGTAATCAGCACATTGGCGTCGCTCAAGCCGGGGTCGAACGGGGAAAACGGAACGAGCTGCCGGTACGGCGTCTCAAGCAGAATCAGCGGTGAGTTCGGCGTTCCTTTCCAAGGGGATTCCACCATCAGCAGGTCCGCCGCGTGTAGCGTGAAGCAGTCGTGCTCGCGCTTGTTTTCCTCGGTCATTCCCGGCAGCCCATTGATGTAGAGGCGCCGCTTTGCCAGGTCTTCCGGCAAGCCCCGGGCGCCATTCATTCGCATGATGGCGTGCAGCGCCCGCTGCCGGCGGTCCGCAAGCACCCGTTCCTGCTCCTCCAGGTCCCGGCGGCTCTGGATCGGCGTGGAGGTTCGTACGGCAATGACGACGCTGACCTGCGCGCTTTTCAACGAGCTTGAGATCAGGTCCTGGAGCGTCTGCATGAGTTGCCCTTCCGCAACCCGTGCATCCACGTTGACCTTGAACCCGCCATGCGAGTCGCGCTGAGCCGCGGTCATGCGGCGTAACCGTCCCTTGAAAAGCTTGAGCCGCTCCGCCTGGTCCGGGATGCTCACCTCGGTATTGATCACCAGCGGGAAGTCGAGCCCGAGCAGTTCGCGAAAGATACCAGGAAAGGTGGCATCGGGGAGGTCCTTCAAAGACAAAAATGAGTACAGAAGCCCGCCAATCTTGATGTAGGTCTCCTGATCGTCCTCGATGTGCGTGTTAGCCGCCTGTTCCCGCGCGCTCCGGTAATCGATTGTCAGTTCCGGCCGGCGGTATACGATGTCATCGCGGAATAGCGGATTCATCGCCCGCTTCAGCTCCAAGAACATTTCCTCATCAGTCAGCCGCCGTACGGTCATGCCCGTAGCGTTGAGAGTCTGTTCCACGCCCTTCAGCATGGATTCGAACTCCGAAACCAGGTCTTCGTGTTCGCGGCGCGAACGCTCGATGCATTTCGCGGCTGAAGCGCTCCAGCCACCGGTCATCTTGCCCAGTTTCGCCCCGGCGCCGGTCTCGGCAGCCTCATGATGAATGCGCGGATCCCAATAGAAATACGCGTGCAGTCTCGGCGTGAGATAGAAGCCCGACTGCTCCTTTTGCTTCCAGGCCGCAAGCCGGACGCGGTCGAGGCTCTGCACCACCGGATTGTCGGAGCGGAGCTGGTCCCTATAGTGAGTGGGAAGCTCACCTAAACCCTCGACCACCTCGAAGCGCACCTGCATTCGCATCGATCGCTCCGTCAACGAACGGACAAGCGCCTCAAGAGAATACTTGGTTTGGTTTCGTGTTTCGTCCGAGTGGTAATAGGAGTTGATGCCGCCGAGATTGTAGCCCGCGACCAACGCACCGTTGGACCGGACGATCACATTGTCCAGGTAATCGCGGATCGGCAGTAGCTCGCAAAACGCCGGTTGGCGCAGATTTGCCTCGTGCTGGCGCATGGTTAAGGGCATTCCGGTTGGTTTTCCTTCAGGTACATCGCCTTCTGCTGAGAATCCCGCTCTATGCCGCAATAGATCCGTGGCTTGGTGTGCCATTCCAGGAAATCGAAAAGGTAGCGCCGCGGCTTCCCGTACTTGAACGCGATCAGTAGCGGAATCGCCAAAATGGGAACGACGTATTGGAGGAAGACGTTCAGTGGGACACCCGCAATCTCCCTGTGCAGGAACCGTCCCAAGATGTTGGTAAGCGCCGCTATTCCCAGGATCACGAACGCGTCCTCGAATTCGAGGTAAAGGAACGTGACGCGCGTGTGCAGATTTCGATGGACGTGTGTGATATTCAGACCGCTCATTGATGCCTCCGATCGCCCGCCTCACGTTCTTTCCTCAACTGATTCCTCCGGCTCCTCGCTGAACAAAGAACTCCGCCAGTCGCAACAGGCCAGACAGGGCCAGCGCCATTCCGGCCGCCGCAAAGTGTCTGATCCAGGGGCTTCCGTGATAGAGGCGGTGGCCGACTCCCCCATACGCAAGCACTCCCTGCAGGATTTGCAGGACGGCATACACGGGCATGAACACGTTGCAGGTCCAATTCACGAGACCGCGCAACGTAATCCAAATGCTGTCCGGATTGTTCCAGGCCGACTGCGATGCGAATGTTTCAAGGCCGCGCAAAAGGCCGGAGACCATCAGGCACATTAGGCCCGCCCAGGCAATGTACTGATGGGGATACCCGCGCGCGTACCGAACGACGGCCAGCGCGAAGAATAGCCCGGCTACGGTGGGCATGATGACGTTGCCCATCCAATTCGTCAAATTCGTGATTCCGTTCAGAAGAGTCATAGGCTCACAGCGTCACATCATGGAGACAACCAGCCGCCACAGGGCGGAAACCGTCAGAAACCCCGCCGCACAGCAGATCAGCCGCATGGCGGGCTTACCGAATGCAAAGTTCAAAATGGCCCCAATAATCGCCAGGCCGGCGGCGACCGGAAGAATGCGGCTCGCCGTATACGTCCACAGGCCTGCCAGCACATCCGCCGTGGCAAACTTTGTCCCTGAATTCCACCCTTTCAGCAATGCCTGAGTGCTGGCGATGGATAAGAGAAACATGGCGCCCAAAATCGAGTAGAGCGGGGACCGTCCCTCGGAAACCTCAACGACTCCGCGAAGGACCAGCCACGCGGCCAGCACGGGAGCGAGATAGCCGACCAGGAACTGATTGACGAAATTGGTCATGTCCACCTGGAATACGTTCAGGAGTGCCGTACCCCCGCCAGCGGAGATGGGCACATTCATGCCGAAGCCGGAGAACCAGCTCAGGATCTGCGGCAACGTGAGCATCACGGCCGCCCAAAACATCCACAGGCCGAATCTTCCGTTTTGCAGAACCGAGCTCTGATTTCGAAGCGCCAGGCCCGCCAGCACCAGTGCCACCAGAGCCGCGACCGGCGCCAGGCCGAGCAACAAGCCGATTCCGTCGTTGATCAAGTTCATCGCGATGGACCTCGAAAGATGACGGGCGAATGGAGGGACCGCCGAGCCATTCGCCCCACCATCGTGATTGGACCCTAGGAAACACCGCCGGTGCCCTGCGCGATCCAGTACTCCAGCAATCGGGTCAGACCGGACACGATCAGGAGTCCCAGAGCCGTCCCGATCCAGCGTAGGTAACCCCGGCCGCTGGCATACGAGACGATTCCGCCGACCACGGCGACGCCGGCCCCCACTGGAGCGATGACGTTGCCAACCCAGTTAACGAAGTTCAGGAACGCGCCTTCCGGCTGCGCCCCGGTTTGACCCTGGACCGCAACGTTTACCTGCGGCGCGGCGCCAAGGTTTTGAGCGAGAGCCACGGACTGGCACACCACCAGAAGGCAGACTGCCAGTATCATGGCCGCGATACGTACGTGCTTCATTTTCGTGTAGACCTCCATCGGGATTCCGCCCCTTACCGCCGCCGTGCGCCTTTGGAATCGCTGAGCGGCGGACCAACAAATTCGGGGCTTGTGAGAATGCTAGGGCAAGATCCGCAAAGCTCAAAAAACCGAGGCGAGATGCGTGCTCAGGCCGCTCGTTTGGATGGGGGTGAGGACCCTGGATTCCGACGTCGAGACGTAATCGGCCCGATTTTTCAAGGGGCAGGTGTGCCTACCTGCCAAAAAACGCGTGGCGCGGACTTCCACGTGCCGGGCTAGCCGAAGGCCCCGTCTGGCGACCAGGCGGCCTCCTGGATGGGCTTCCCGGCTGGCAACTGCCGTGGCCGGCGCCGACTCCGCGCCAAGGTGGATCGCCGGACCATGGGGCGTTTGAACGAAGCCGCAGGGCGGCGGGCGCTTCGCGTGATACTATTTGGCAGGGCAACTGCGATGTCGCCAATCAACCGTTTTGTAGCAATCTTTCCCCAATACGTAACACAATTCCGATTGAATACCCAATAAGCAATTGCCCTGCCAAATCAGGGCGTCTTCCTTCAAAGGGCTCTATCGAAAGTGACCCGGCGATCAGGCCTCGTCTGGTGCAAGAAGGATTCTCGCGCCGGGTCACTCCCGATAGAGTCCTAGCGTTTATCGGGAGCTATCCCGGAAGCAGGGGAAAACAGGCGAAGCGGGCTTACCGCTGCACACAGCGCACGCTAGGATTGCCCGGAACGAGACAGGGGCAGGCAGCCTGCAGACCACCAGCCAGTCAACGCGAGCGACTGAATGATCGGTACGTTCCAAACATACAACGACTGAACAATTACCGCCGTTCACTTGGCCGTGGGCTTGCTTTTTGCACGATCTCTTCGTTGTGACACTTTCCGCGGTTCAGGCCGGTTGAACCCGCGCAAGGGGATTGTCGGTATTACGCATTCCCCCTTGGGCACCTTCTTTTTCCGACCCGTGCTGCCGGGAGGCTCGCCCTTGACCGGAACCGGCGTTCCGGTCCACCCGCACTTCGGACAGGTTGGCCTCTCCCATTCGACGCCGGGTGTTTTGCGGTTGTAACCACGTTCGGGCGACAGGCGCTTCGATCCGCAGGCTGGGCATTGCTCTGGCACGCCGCGAACATGCTGGATAACGGCTGAAATGCAGAGCCCGAGAGCGTTCTCCGTGACAGCGACGGCGGCTTCCGCGTCGTACCATTGCGATGACTTGGAATGGGTGAGCCAGTTGGCGAAATCCCACGCGCCTTCGAGAAGCGTTTTGAAAAGCTGCCTCCGGCTTCTGTTCGACTCGCCGGCCAGTGCGACACTGCAGATGTGATCGACCCAGGCCCTTAGATCGGCTTTCTTCGGCGCTTCGCCCTGTCCCGCCCAGGGCATCACAGTCTGCGCAACGCCGATAAAGCCAAGCAGAGTTTCGCGGCAGCGTACGCCGATTCCCTGGAAATCCGCGACTTCTTCGGCCTGAGTGAGGGCATCGGCCGTTTCCTGCAGATCCCGATAGCACGCAACAAACGGTTCCGCTGGTATATCGGAAAGCTGCTGGTGTTCGCTACGCGGGATCCGCACACAAAGACCGATATGAAAACTTAGCGCAAGATCGAGGTTCGGGAATTGCTCTTGCGAGTAGAGGTTCATCGGTTCGGTGATCACCCACCAACGATCAATGTCGGTGTGCACGTCCCAGACGTCGTGCCGAATGTTCAAAACATTCTCTGAATACACCTTCTGGACGAATTCGATCTTTCGATCGGGAGCCTGCGACTGCACATAATTCCTGACACGCGAGATCTCGTTTGGACTTGCTGCCAGCATGCTTAGCCTCTGACCTGGTGATCCGCCGCGGCATTCTTGTGAGTCTTGGTCCGATACATGACCGCTTTTCGTTTCCTCATGGGCGCATCAAGAACCTCCATCCATATTGCCACTTCGGACTGTCGTGTCCTATATCCTGACGGCGGCTTCGTTACCGCATCCAGATCGCTCGTAATTAGCGGCGCGAATCCGGCTTCACCAGGATTCGCTCAGGTCCGCACCCACAAGGAGAGTTGCCCCCTTCTGCCCTTCCATTCGTGTCCCTTCTGGACAAAGCCAGCCGCTGACAGGGTTCTTTTCATGAACCTATCGTCGGTGGTCGCGAAGAGTCGGCCCTTCTGGCCCCTAAGAAGTTCGGCGACGAGCCGATGGGAGAGTCCCTTTCCCTTATGAGGGGCGTCCACCGCGACGTAGCCAAGCTCTGGAGTTTCGGATGGGAAGTCGAAGCCGCTCTTCTTCGCAATACCGGTGGCGTAGGCGGTTCGCACTGGCTTCACCGATCCGACCCCAACAACCTCATCGCCATTCTCCGCCAGTGCCAGTACCGTAGCGGCCCGTAGCTTCGTCGAATCGACATCAACCGCGCCGCCGGCCCTGATGATTGTCACACATCTGCTCAGATCAGCTTCGTCCAGTTCGCGGGTGCAGAGCGCCACCCTGTAATCGGATCGGGCCTCGGTCATCTCTTCCCTCATCGTTAGGGGGGCCCTCTTCCGGTATAGCGCAATTCTGTCCCCGGAATGATGAGACGGATTACTCCCGGGAAGTCGGCCAGTGTCCAGAATCCCGGGATCCTGTCCGAATGGCGCGTAGACCCTCCGCAAGCTCCAGCCACTAAAATCCAAGTTCACACCGCAGATTGCGAAGCCAATTCGACGGCACCCTTCCCGGCTATAGCCTTTCACGGATAGAGGGGAATCGTTTCGCGCCGCGGTGGTCCACCGCAAGGTCCGTGTCATCGTGGAGAAGACCTATGCTACAGTTTGGGGGAAAGTTGTGGTACGTAATCAGAAACAGTCGCACGAAGCGGACGTCTTCTTGGGATTCATATCGGCGGCCCAATTGGCTATCGACGTTTGCTCTGTGGTGAATGAAGCGCCGCCATATCCAGATATCCGATGCATCAAGAACCCTGATGCGGTGTGTCGGTTTGAACTGGCCGAAGTTCTCTGGGAGGATCCGGGTGCCGAGATTACCAGTCTGGCCCACGGTCTTGCGCTCTCAAAACGGGCCAGTGACGAGAAGGCAGAGCTGCTGGCTGCCGGCCGCTTCGAGGAAGCGTATCAGATCCAGACATGGGGCGGATTTGAATACCCACCCCTCGCCTCGCTCGTGCAGGTGCTTCAGAAGAAGTGCGCGAAGTACTACCAGACTGATGGAAGTCCCGTGAGTCTGCTGCTGTACTACGAGCGGGAGAGTCCTCAGGAGCCTTTTGAACTCTTGATCGATTATTCGGCCTCGGTCCATGCGCTGTTGGCCACAAGTCAGTTTTCTGATGTCTGGCTGTATCACCACTCTGTTGCCTACACTTTTGATTTCTCCGATATTCCGGACCGGGCCGTTGTCTCCGTACCCCTACGCAACTTGGCTACGCCCGAGAGCCAGCGGCGAGTCATCGGTCATCTCGCAAGGACGGATGCTGGTCTGACGATTTCTCTGGATGCTTCTTACAGCCAAGCATACAATCGCGCCTCCGACGCCCTGACCGCAGCGCGGAATCATTACAAAGCCAAATCGGCACAGGATCCAGAACGCAGTGCGGGTTGAAAGCTGTATTGAAGACTAGCCCGGCCGTGCGAGTCACGTGCGGGCGGATTGCCGCCTAGCCGGAAGTTGGGCCGGATTAGTCCCGTGAAGTCGGCTTCATGCCGCCAGGCTCTCAGATAACGCGTCAACCGGGCGGAGACGGGTGGCACACTTCGACAGTTTCGCTTACGCGTGCCGACGAACATTCCTGCGGACGCTCATTCGCTACTCCCCAGCGACGTTTCGTAATTATCCCAAGAACCGGCCCAGGAGAAGACCACCTTAATCCGTGCCGGCTTCACGTTGTCGCCAGACACCATAATCGTGAACCGAAATGTGCCGTGCTCGCTGAACAGTGAGGAATAACGGTACGGAATAGACGTGGAGAACGAACGAACTATCGGCATATCAGCAGTTTTTGGGCGTTACGCTGCCAAATGGCCCGACGGGAGCTCTCACGCCCGCCCCGAATGCGGCCAGAATGCTTGGGAAGCCTGACGCCGTGCTAATTTGCGGCACCTGCTACAAAGACGGGGCGGGCGGTGTCCGGCTCATGCTCGCCGAGCTGGGCGAGGACACCGAAGCCCCCTGAGAGCGTCACCGGCTACTTCCTCCGGTTCCGCAGGTAATCGGACAGCGAGTTGCTTCCGGTACGGTCAAGCAGCGTCCCCAGGTGCGCGTCACCGCGCAGTCCAGGGGCGAAGTCCGGGCCGTAGGTGTCCCGCAACGTATCAATGCGGGTGTTGCTGTTCTTCTCACGAGTCTGCCCGTTTTCATCGCGGTGCCGATCGTCAAGACCAGGTTGCTTTGCCATTAGCTTTTTCCTCCTTTCCCTTAAAAGTGAGCTGCAAATTTATCAGGCGGGCCGCCGTGGCTCAGGTCGGCCTCAACCAGTGCAGTTGTCACCGGAGGTGGCGCGGGCCGTCGCCCTCCCGGTCTGAAAATCCTCATCAAAATGGTTGAGGAATGTCTCGATCAAATGGCCATGATAATAGCCATAGACGACGGTCGAGATGTTTGCATTTTTAGGCTTAATGATGTTAAAGACCAGCCGGTCCGTTTTCACGTTGGGCTTGAACCAGGCTTTCTTATGCCAGTCAACAGAGGTGTGGGTATAGTATTTCCCATCGTCACTCTTTTCCCATGTCGTGATCTTTCCTTTCACCTCGCTCTGGTCAATCCTGGCGTCGAAGCTGTCAAGAAGGGCCTGTGCATTGTCCGTCATGAAATTTACAGCCATCTTCTAACCTTCCTTTCACTTCCCTGCGATCCCGGCGAAGCCGGGCCGTTCCCGTCGCGCGCCAGTTCCGCCGGCGTGTGCAAACTCATCACGTGGTCCGCCGTGGCCGCAGCCGGTGGGCAACGGTGATATCCGCCAAAATGATGCCCTTGTTCTGCAGGTCGAGACGCATTTCCTCGCGGATCGCCGCGACAGCGTCGATATCGGCAATCGTCAGCATCAGCGTGAACCTCACGCCGTCCGTGGGGAACGCCACTCCGGCCCGCACCAGGCTTTCGAGCGAAAGCCGCCAGTTCGAGGTGCTGCCCCGCCCTTCCGGCATGGAGACCTGGTAGCGCTTGATGGGGGACCATTTGAGGCCGGTCTTGATCAGGTAGCTCTCGGTCTTGTTCATGCCCTGGGGCACGTCCCCGGCGTCCTGGTTGAGGCGGCTTTCCCAGGTATCCTCGCCCGTCTCCTGGTCGATTTTTTCCTGGTGGAGGTGGGCTTCCAACTGCACCCGGATTGCCTCTTCCCGGTGATCGGGGTCGATCGGCGGGGTGTAGCAGAGCGTCACCTCGGCCCGGCCGCGGCACGAGCCCTCGGCGCCCACGAGCGACACCGGCCAGGCGAAGGGAAACTCAAGCCGCTGCTTGGCAAGCAGCCGGTCGCTGAAGACCAGCGTCACCGAGTGCGGCTCGTCGTTCAGGATGATATCGGCCGCGGGCGCCATGCCGAAGCCCACGAACTCGCGCGAGACGTGGCGCAGGGGCCGTTTGTCCAGGGCGTCTGCCCGCCGCGCCCGATGTACCGGCAGGGCGAGCAAGGTCTCTCGCCACGACTGACGTTCCAGGCGCTGATCCAGGGTGGCCAGCGTCGCCGCGGTCAGCGGGGTGGCAAAGCTGGTGCCGCAGTTGTGCACGGCGTCGCCCATGGGCGTCAGCGAGATCAGACCGGTCTGATTGCTTCCCCGCACATTGGCGCCCCCGAAATGGGCGAGGTCCGGCTTGCGGGCGCCGCCGACACCAGGCCCGCGCCGGGTGTAGGTGGTGGGCATCAGCGCCACATGCCCGGCAATCCCCGGAGGGTTCACCGCCCCCACGGTGAGGCCGAGGATGTGTTCCGAGGGTGCCGTGATCTGCTGATCCTGGGTTCCGAACCCCGCCAGCATCGTTGCCGCGTCTTCCGGTTTCTCAGGCCACGGCGGGCGACTGGTTCCCACCAGGTTGCCGGCGGCGACGACGAAGATCACGTCGTTGGCTCTCGCTATCCGGTCTAGCCGGTCGGCCGCGACCGAGTACGCCAGGCGCGAGGTTCGCTGCCCAAGCGAAAAACTCAGGTTGAAAACACGTACCCGAAAATCGCGCTTGGCGACCTTCACCTTTTCATCGAGAACGTCGAAGAGTTCCTCGATATCCGAGTAATAGGCGTTTCGCAGTTCGCGACGCGGGAAAAGATCGAGATCGAAGAACTTGCACCCGGCTGGTTCGAGTGCCCCGCTCAGGAGAGGGTTCAGGGCGCTCGCCGCGCTGACCAGGCCCGCGATGAACGTGCCGTGGCTTTCATCGCGGTCACCGGGCGGCACCAGGCCGGCATCGCCGACCTTCCAGGCATCGAGTGCCGTCGAAACGCCGCCATCGATGACCGCCAGCGTCGGGTAATCCACGTTTGCCGCAGGCCCCCCGATCGCCGCGGGGCCGAGGTTGGCGCCCACGACCGCCGGCGTGGTTTCGAGCACCGGCGGCAGTTCCACCGACCTTACGAGCCCCTGTTCAGCCAGCAGCGCCAGCAACTCGGTATGGCGGGCCAGCGTCAGATCGGCGCGCACCCCCCGCATCCCGGCAGGTAACGAAGCCTCCGTCATTTCCATGGCGCGGCCATCGACCAGGAACGGCAGCTCGATCGAGCGGCGCTGCTGATCGGTAATCAACTGGACGGAGAGGGCAAGACTCGGTTCGCCAAACTGGACCGTCGAGGTCGAGGGCAGGAACGGCCGCACCAGGAGGCCGCCTTGCAGCCGCTCCAGTCCCTGCTTGAACTGTGCAACCAGGGCATCGATTTCATTGGTGGCAACGCTCCGGTCCGGCCGGAACAGCTCGACAATGTAGCCGCCGATCACGTTCGGCTGCTGCATCCAGCGCACCGCCTCTTCGGCGGAGAATTTCACCTTGTCCGTGGCGCTGTGCAGCCGGACATCCTCGATGCCGCCCAGCTCGCTGCGGTACCCCGACACTCGGGGCTCGTCCTTGCCGGTCTTCTTGTTTTTGACGATGCGGGGCGTCGGCTCTGCCTTGGTCTCGATGATGCCCGCGAGCCGGTCGAGTGCCGCCGGCGTCGCCTGGAACAGAAGCTCGCCCACGCCCTCGGTTCCCACCAGGGCGAACCGGTTGGACGGGGTGAACAGGGACCCAAGCGGGCGATAACTCTTCGCAAGCGCTTCCTCTCGCTGGCGCACCTTGATGAACCCGCCCGGCTGGTTGCTCCGGCGCATGCCATCGGCGACGCTGGCGACCCGCGCCGTGATTTCGGCCTTATGCGTGGCAAAGCCGCGGTCGTTGCCCTGGAAGAAGTCTTTCGTGCCGCCGCCGAAGGGCTGGGGTTCTTCCAGTTCGATGAATCGCTTCGTATCCAGGAAGACCTGAATGGGACGAAGATCAGGCTTGTTCTCAGGCATCTGCGTTTATGTCCTTCTGTACCTCGCCTTCTTCGCCGCGCTTCTTGCGCCGTGAGACGGCACTTTGAGAGAGGCCGAGGACTGATCCGCGTTCGGCCTGTTTCAATCCAACCTGCTCCAGGGCCTCATCAAGGGCATTGACCGGACCGGTCAGCAGCTTCGCCTGGTGGGGCGTAAAGAGCCGGGCGTTAAGCGTCGCCTGGCGGCGTAGCGCTTCCAGAATGAGCGGGCCGCGGGCTGTTCTCGACACGTCCGGCCGCTCCATATTGTTCTCGCCTTCCCCTTCCGAAGGTCCGTGAAGGACGAAGAAGCGCTTGCCGGAATCGACCAGCATTTCGATATCGGCGCCGCTCATGCCCTCCGTTGCCCACACCAGAAACCGGGTTTCCCCCGCACCGAGATGAACGGGCTTGAGGAATTCCTTCAGCATTTGCTCGCGGGCGGCCGGGTCCGGTTTCGGAATCTCTATGCGGGCATCGAACCGCCGCCATACGGCAGGGTCGAGCAGATGCTCATGATTGGTCGCGGCCAGGGTGATGCCCAGGCCGTTGCGGGAATCGATGGACTGCAGCAGCGTGTTGACCACGCGCTTGATTTCCCCGATTTCCTGCACGTCATCGCGGGCCTTGGCCACGGCGTCGAACTCATCCAGGAAGAGCACGCAGCGGTAGCGGTTCGCGAAATCGAAGAGCGCGCCGATGTTCCGGGCCGTGGTGCCGAGGAAGGACGACATCAGGCCGTCGAGACGCACCTCCAGGCAGGGCAGGCTGAGTTGCTGGGCTAGATACCGCGCGAGCTTGGTTTTGCCGACACCCGGCGGACCATAGATCAGGCATCGCATGTGAGGTTTGGCGCCGAGGCGGGCCAGGTCATCGCCGCGCTTCCATTCCGCCAGTAGGTCGCTGATGGCCGCGGCTAGCGGGGCATTGAGAATCGGCCCGTCGGTGGCCGTGCCGCCGGGGAACATCACGCGTGCCAGCGGGGTGCCGCTTTCCCGGTCGGTCGGCAGCGGGGTCGATGGTGACAGCACCTCGCCAGGGAGCTGCCGGCGTGCCGCTTCCGCCGTTGCCCGCATTTCTTCCATGGCCAGCGGGGCCATGGTGTGACGCCGGCTGGCACGCGACAGAAGCCTGCCGAGCTTTGCTGCCTGATCCTGGTCGGATTGGGCCACCACGTCCCGCAGCCGTTCGATTTGTTGCGTCGCTCTAGGGCCTTCCGCATCCAGTGCGATGCGTGCCAGAGCCAGAACTATGTCGAAATGTTCCATTTGATGCGCCCGTATTATGACCTTATGCGGTTCAAGAATTATATTATGCATAATCCGCTTATGAAATGCAAGAGGTGACACCCATTATGATTTTGGGGCACCCGGAAATGCGTTCTTTCGGCTCTGCATGCACCCTACCAGGTGAGCCCGTTACCGTGAATCGGGTGTTTTCGGGCGTCCCCGGCAAGCTGAACCGCGCGTTCGGGCTTCGGCAGGAGCCCCCGAAGAGGGGCCTCGCCCTTCGGGCTTCAATCGTCGATCGGCGGACATCGCCGCTGGCAGGAGGGGGAGCTTTCGCTGGCGCTGTCTCGCGTGCCTAGGAATACCCGACTGTCGCTGCTCAGTTTCGAGTTCGGGCGATTTCGTATTTCGTGCTCGCGTGGGGAGTGCTCATCGCGGAGCGATTCAGCCGGCGCGCTTTCGCCACTGAGCGATCTACGGTTCTTCGAGCAGTCTTCGTGGACCAAGGCGCAGTCGCCCGGCCCGGGGACTCGCGCCGGATGCCATGTACGAAGAGGTCGCCAGGCAGCCAGCGCACTATCCGTGATCCACCCGGACGGGCGTTGTCCCACGTGCAGAAATGCGCCGATGATTATGCCCCGTCCAGAGATCTCACGCGCAAGCTCATTGACTTCCGGCGCAGCCATCCGGCAGGGGCCGCACCATTCCGCCCAAAAGTCCAGTAGGCCTTGGCTCCGCGGGGTGATCCCAGTGAACTCCGTCGCGTCAACCTCGATGGGCTCGGAGACGGGCGGTAAGGTGGCTGTGCAGGAGCCGCAACCACCGACAAGTGCTTCGCATTAATGCGGTTGTTGGCGCCGCAAGCTGGGCATGGTCGGATTATGTGCGCCCTCTAACTGTGAGCTACCACGAGCGGCGGGCGCCGCCGAACGCCGCGCTGGGGGGACGTTCGCCTGCCAGTTCTTCCATGTAGATGGCGAATCGCCAGTGCCGGTCTTCGGCAAGGCGGTGACACGGATGACCGACCGCCGAAACGTACCAATTTCGGTCGCAAAAGGGCTTACCGTGAAATGGTGGTTTGGACCTGTTCCGTGGCGAGGGGTTCGGAAGTATTTGGCTGCGTCGTCGCCTACGGTGAGAAGTGCTGTTCCGGATTAGGACCGAGAAGTCCTTAGGCTTGATCGGAAATGCTCCGGCGCCGAAATGTTTGGGTGTGACGGAATGCCGAACGCCGGAGCATTTTCGATAAGACGACTTGGACGGAGCCGGGCCGTGCTCTATGGGGATTGAATCGACGTTCTGCCCAACGGATGTGAGTGTTGAGCCCCCGATGACGGCCCGGAGAAGCACGTTCGGCTCGCCGGAAGGCTGAACACGGGTGAGGGGAATCGAATTGCTGGCTGGTTTTGTCGGAAGGAGACACACGTCAAGTGCGGCCCCGGCAAGCTGCGGAGTATTCGGCGTTGTCGATTTGCCCACATCACGACGTATCCAAGCCGACGCATGCGCTCGCGCTGCATACAGTGAGCGCCGCGGCGGAAATCCAATCCACAATGCGTAACGTGCCTGTCTGGCAGACGGGGCATCTTCGCTGGACCGCGTTCCGCTGCTTCTCAGTCAAGCTATCGGGTGGCTGATCGGCCTGCGTTGGTAGAAGGGCACGACAGAGGGCGAGATCCTGGCGCCGGTTGCGATTCGCCAGGAAGCCGAAGTGCCGGATCTTCACAAAACCGGACGGGAGAATGTGGAGCAGATACCGGCGGATAAACTCGACAGCGTCGAGCGTCATGAGTTTCTGCTCATTGCCGTGTGCCGAATCCCGCCATCGAAACGTCACTTGGCCGTCTTGCATTGCGATCAAGCGTCCGTTGGAAATGGCGACACGATGGGTGTAGCGCGCCAGGTATCGGATGACGTACTGGGGACCGCCAAACGGCCGCTTGGCGTAGACGACCCAGTTCTTGCTTCGAAGTTGGCGAAGAAAGCGGTCGAATGCACTGGGCGTTGCCAGGTGCGCCAACGTGCCGGCCAACCGAAGCTTCTTCTTGCGGAAGGCAGACGCCAGAAAGGCGAGGAACTTGCCCCGGAAGAGTTTGCCGAGAACCTTGACCGGCAGGAAGAACCGGGCGCGGCTGGGGATCCAGCGAGAACGATCCGGCGAGAGTCCGCCGGACGGCACCACACAATGCAGATGGGGATGGTATAGCATCTGCTGATTCCAGGTGTGGAGTACTGCCAGAAATCCGACATGTGCGCCGAGGCGGCGCGGGTCGGCGGCGATCACTAACAGCGTCTCGGACACGGCGCGGAACAGAATGCCGTGAATCAGGCGTTGGTTTTGCAGTGCCAACGTAGAGATCTCCTGTGGCAGGGTGAATACGACGTGGCAATAGGGAACGGGCAGAAGTTCGGCGGTTCGCGCCGTTAGCCACTTATCACGGGCCGTCGACTGGCACTTTGGGCAACTGCGATTGCGGCAGGAGTTGTAAGCGATCGCCTGATGCGCACATTGGTCGCACTGTACCACGTGCGCGCCAAGAGCGGCGGTGCGGCACGCGCAGATGTCTCGGAATGCTCGGCGCTGCTGGGCATTGAGCATATGCCCCCATTGCCTGAAGAACTCCTGTTCGTGCTGGCGAAAGACATCGGCGACTTCCAGCCGATGTCCGATCACCCTTGCCGGCCGTCCCCCTTGGAGGGGAAGATTGGTTTGAGTTGGAGCGTATCGAATGGGCTGGGCGCGGCCTGGATCCGAGTAGTCGAAACGCGTAGATACCGGGCGGTGGTCTGAATGTCGGCATGGCCGAGAAGGACTTGGATGGTGCGGAGATCGGCGCCGGCCTCCAGCATGTGAGTCGCATAGCTGTGGCGGTATACGTGGGGCGAGACCTGTTTGTTGACGCTGGCACGCCGGCCGGCGTTGCTGCACGCGAGGCGAATCGTCTTTCGTTCCATCGGCTGGTCGGGACGCATTTTGGAAGGAAATAGCCAGTCGTGCGGCTTCCGCCAGCGCCAGTAAATGCGCAGCCGTTCCAACAAAACCGGTGAAAGGCCGATATCGCGCGGCACTCCCCCCTTTGCATGGCGGACGTGGATCACCATGCGCTTACTGTCGATGTCTTCGACCTTGAGTAGGCGAAGCTCGTTGCAACGCAGGCCGGTGGAATAGAGTGTGGCGATGATAGCCCAATGCTTCAGATTGGTGGTGTGATCGAGAATGCGGGTGATCTCTTCCGCGCTCAATACGGGTGGGAGCTTCAGCCGCCTCCGGGTCCTCGGTACCAGTTCATCAAACCAGGGTCGGCGCAGCGTCTTCACGTACAGGAACTTCAGGGCGGCTCGATAAACCTGCACTGTGTTTGGGGCGGCCTTTTTGTCCTTGACCAGATGAAGCAGGTACTCACGAATCTGTTCCGCTCCCAACTGGTTCGGCGACTTGCCGAAATACTTCGCGAAGCACTCGACCGCGTCGAGATATCGCTCGATTGTGAAATCAGCATAGTTGCGAAGCTGCAACTCCTCCAGCATTCGCTTTCGTAGCGGGGTCATACGGACGAACTCCTTTCGTCCGAAGGTTTATCCCGATACGACGCGAAAAGCTACGGGCTTGCCCTGCCGCGTAGCGGCTTCGTCCAAGTCGGCTTGCAGCCGCTGACGTGGTCGTCGCCGCTGGGCGGGCTGGTGAATGCCAGCCTTCACACCTTCAAAGGCAGACTTGGTTCCGCTTGAGCGCCCCCTCGAAGTCGTCCCAGATGAGCGGCGGCAAGGTTTCCTCGCCGTCCTTCATCCGATTCATCGCCATCCGCTTGGCCGTGCTCACCAGGGCCTGCAGATCCGCCGGCGAAATGCCCCTTAACCGGTTGAGGATATCGTAACTGACAAGATCTGCGGCCAGCGGAATCGGCCCGAGGTACTTGTTGATCAAACGCAAGTATCCCTCGTCGTCAGGAAAGCCCATCTCGATTTTCTCGGTGAATCGTCCGCCTCGGAGCACCCGCGGGTCGATATTGTCGATGTGGTTCGTGGTGCCGATGAGAAAGACCTGGTTGCCGGGATCGAGCTGGCTCATCAACATCAGGACCTGCTCGACGAGTTGGATCTGGTGCTGCCCCATGTAGTACCCGTTGTCGCCGCGCGGCAAAAGGCCATCCAGCTCATCGATAAACAGGATGGAAGGGCTGTGCTCGCGGGCCCGGGCAAATACGTGCTCAAGCCTTTCGGCAGTGGGAACACCGGCGGGAGCGAGCGAGTAGAAGCTGCGGCGCGTCTGGGTCGCAATCAGGTGCGCCACCGACGTTTTCCCGGTACCGGCTTGGCCAACCAGCAGCAAGCCTGTGGGGACTGGAACCTTGAGCTTTTCGGCCTCACGAGCATCCATCAGCCTGACCAGATTTCGCAAGTCCCGTTCGACCCCGGCAGGGAGCACGAGATCACCCCAATCGACAGCCTTCAGTAGCGGCCGGTCCTGGCCACCGCTCTCGTCGAATGCTCGTTGCAGGTCGCGCTCTTCAATCCGGCGATTCTCCAATGCGGCAAGCGACGCTGCCTTGTTCACCAAGCCCGTGAGTTTCGCGGCGCTCCATCCGGGGGTGCGGTTGGCAAAGGGACCGAGCGCGAACGGCGCCCAAAGCCGTCGCGACAACTGCGCGGTAAGAACCTGTGCCCTTGCCGCCTCGTCGGGGAGGTCCACGCGAATCTTCTCGTCGAAGCGCATATCGCGCACCAGCGCTTCATCCAGGCCCTCGTAGAAGTTCGTCGCGGCCATCAGAATGAACCCGGTCGCCCCCCGATACTGATCGATGCATTGCATCAGTTCCGTGACCACGGAGTTGTAAAGCCTGGCGCCGCCTCCAACGTCATCATTTCGGCCCAACTGTTGGCGCTGGGTGCCTATCGAATCGATCTCGTCCAGGAAAAACAACACCGGCCTGTGTGCGTAAGCCCGAGCAAACGTATCCCGGATGTTTGACTCACTGTTGCCGATCCGGCTTTCAATGAGACTGGTTGGCTTCGCGTACCAGTAGTTGATCTTGAACTCGCCCGCCGTCGCCTCGGCCAGGAAGGTCTTGCCCGTACCACGAGGCCCATACAGGAGAATGCCGTTTTGCACCACGCCATGCTGTCTGAATCTCTCGGGATAAAGCCGGTTTTGCACGACCGCGCTGATGCGCCTCTTTTGGTCGTCCAGTCCGCCCACGTCCGCAAACGTCCGTGCCGGGATGTTGGACCATCGCGGTTGAGCGTTATCCCGGCTGCCTGATCGCCCTGCGGCGGCTAGTATGCCATGGCCGTGCGGCCGGTGGCGGATTACGAAGATCAGGCCGCCAACGGCAACCAGCGCAAAAACCAGCCCGTACACCAGTTCGAGCGGAGACGCGCTGTCGCGGGAAAGCATCGTCCCGGTAACCGCGTCCTCGTGGAACAGAAACTCGTTGATCGAATTGAACCAGTGCAGAACCGGGAGCAAGGCGATGAAGTAGAGCAACCCGCGGTAGGTCCCTCGCATTCGGGCGTGCCAGGTCAGCAGGAGAAGACCGCTCCCAATCGTAAACCAGGCCAGCCACGGGCTGATCTGGAGCGCGAAAACTCCAAGGACGAGCAGGATGATTCCGATGGTGACGTGTTCGCGCGAAAGCCGCCTGACGATAGGCTCCAGGCGTGATGCGAACGAGTCGGCAATCCGAGAATCGTGTCCCGGCTGCACAAGCCCCTCCCCTGCGCCCAATTTACCGCAGATTGGGCGCGAGTTGGGAGGAGGGCCGGTGTTGTGGGGCACGGTTTTCACATTAGGAGGTCTACGGTTGTTGAGGTGGTCCTGTGGATCCGGCCGTCCGCGTGGCCGCCACGTCTTGATACATCCGATTGATCTCCGTCTTCAGCTCAATCAGTTCGCGGAGTTCCTGCGCGGATGGTAACGGCGAGGTCCCATTCACGGCGAACTGCCCTATGTCGCGGGCGCCTGTCGGGGCTGTTCTGGCGGGCGGCTTCTCCCCGCTCCCCTCCAGCAATACAATGAAGAACCTCGTGTTTCCGGGCACTGAAACCACGACATTCTCGTTGAAGGCAAGGCTCTGCATCTCCTGCTCCCCGGCGAGCCCGGCATTCGACGCGATGCGCTCGCGCAACAAGATGCTGTTGTCGAGCTGGCCGCTGGCCCCTCCAAACCCACCCGGCCCGCCGACCAAGAAGGCCGCCATCGTCCCAACCCCCGTCATGGAACGTACCAGGATCCGCTTCACCGTGTTGCCGCCGGAGACAGAACCCTTGAGCGGGCCGTAGGTAAGGCTCATCGACCCTGCGTCAATTTTCTCGGTGGTTCCGTCCGGCAACTGCAGCGTATGGAAGTGAATCCCAACGTTGCCGTTCCTGTTCGCCTGCTGGAGGTCCCCAAAGGCTTTCGTCCCCGCCGGGATGATGATCTCACCATCCTTCTCGTAGTTGTATTCGATCGCTGCAACCACGGGTGCCTTGACCGCCGTGCTGACGGCGGATTGCAGCCGTGCCACCAGGCGGCTGCCATTCGGGAGCAGAGCGGTTGCTCTTCTTTCCAGAAGCGCTGGCTCGGCCGTCATGGACACTGGCCGAACCACGCCCGCGGTGCCGCCGGAATTGTTGCTGACGAATACCAGCGAGGATTTCTTGAGGGCATCCGCTTCGTTATGGGCCGGCGTCGGTGGCACTGGAGGCGGAGCGCTTGCGGCCACCGGCGGAGGCTGCGGAGCAGGGTAGCCAGCCTGCGCCTGGCGATACGCCTCCAGAGCCGGGTCCATGGGCGGGATACTGGCAAGCGTATCTCCAGGTTTCGGCTGGGGGCGCATGCGCAATCGCCCAGTCGCCTTTACGTCGTCGGCGCTGAGTTGATCGTTGTTCCCCTCCTGCCCGCTCGTATCCGCATTCAGCAACGGCGTCACAGACCCGTGGTTCTCCGCCGCTCCGGTCGCCGTGATCTCCGGTCTGCCAAGACTCGGTTTCGTCCGGTTCGCCGCACGGTCCTTCGTACCGCTCGAACTTGAGAACAGGCCCAGAAACACGAAGATCATGATGATGACAGCGGCGGCAAGAACCAATAGACCCTTGCTCCGGTCTACGCTCTTGGCGGTTCGGCTCTGCTTTTCCGGCTGGCCCCTCTTGCGCCCATCCCGGGCACGCACATAGGCCTCTCGAAGCGAGCCAAAACCGGTTCTCGTCCCTTCAGGTTCGGCCGCCTCGGGTTGTTCTGCCGCGCCAGTGCCGATACGCTGCGTTTCGGCCGGCTCGGCGCCGTTGGTTGGTTCCTCGGTCTTGTTCAATTCCGGTGTCATTCTATTCGGCTCCTTTCTCTCGAAGACTGCTGATTCCGAAACCGATCGGCGCCAGGGCCGGCCGGTCGACTGCTCCGGAATCGGCCACCTGAAGCAACAGGGTTTCGTTGGACTGCTTGAAGCTCGGTCGCTGGAAAATCAAGACTCCATCGGCACGCTCGCCGGGGCCGATCCGCCGCTGGCTCATGCGGAAGTCTTCCACGGGCAACTGCTCGGAATTGGACCAGACGGTGTGGCGCACGATCGCCCCCTTTTTCACCATGCCCCCCAATTGCACTTGCGGCGGCATGAGCTCGACCGCGTGGTTTTGCACGTTTACCACGGAAAACAGCACTACCACCTCCTTCCCCTGATCGATGACCTCGCTGACGCCGGCCTTCAGAATCTGTTTACCCGGAGGGGCGGTCCCCGGCTTCTCGCCGTAGAGGGCCGGTAGCGGAGCCCGCCGCTGTCGTTCCAGTAAGGCATCGATGCCCAGTGCTGCGTCGGCATTCTGCGCAGCCGGCCGAACGTCGGACGGAGTTGCCGGCGAGGGGACTTTCGGCGGCTCCACCATCTGGCCGGACGTCGGCAATGCTACGGTCTGCGCGATCGATAGAGAAGGGGCGCTCTGCTCGATGACAAATCTCCCGGCCGGGCGGTATCGCATCATGAAATCTACATCTGGTTGCGCCCCTGCCGCTTCGCCTCGGCTGATCAGCAACAGATTGGCCTGATATCCGCGGGCAGTCGAAATGAGGAGATTCGTCTGCACCGCCTTTGCCGTAATTGGCTTGACGAAAACGATCTGCGGCTCTCGTTCGGAGTGCTCGGCCGTGAATGAATCGGGATCGCCGAGCACAACGGAATTCACCGCGTCCGGCATTCGAATCGCCGTCGCAAATCGCGGCGCCAGGTACACCACCGTGATTTGGCCCTCCTGAACCGCTCGACCCGCCACTTGCGGGCGGACTTCAGGAACCTGGGCGCCGGCAATCAAACACGCACAGACGCCGC